>JAEEGL010494259.1_pt1 | contig 52570 bp, 10 predicted proteins | sample 9134231 | NCBI WGS metagenome assembly JAEEGL01 (sample SAMN16246548, study PRJNA631951) | gut metagenome | biome: gut microbiome; feature: rumen; material: fiber-attached | host: Bos | place: Iran: Karaj | collected 2018-10
CTTGTCCTGCTCTTTGTGGCGCATGGGCCAGGCATCCTTGAAGGGGGTCTTTGCCTGGACCTCCTTGCAATACTCGGAGGCTTCGGCAAAGGTGGCGAAGAGACCCACAGAGTAGCAGAAGAAGCGGCCGTTGTGGGTGACAATCACATCTTGGAGACCATGGAAGGCGGGGTCGCCCTCCTTGAACTCGTTGCCCGAGGTGAGGAACTGCACGGTGAAGTATTCGCTGGGGCTGGCAGCCGTGTTGCGGGGAGCAGCGAGGGGTTCGAGTACGGGTTGGGGTTCGGGTTGAGGAACAGGTTTGGGTTCGGGCTTGGGTTCGGCGGGAGACGCAGCAGGCTGCGTCTCTACGGTCTCGGTGGGTTTGGTCTCGGCGGGAGACGCAGCAGGCTGCGTCTCTACAGGCTCCTCGGGAAGCTCCACACGGGGTGCCAGTTCGCGCGTGGGCACCGGCCGCTCGGGAGCGGCAACGGGCTTCGGAGCCTCGGCAACCTCATCCTTCACCGGAGCCACCTCTTTCTCCACCTTCTTTTCCTTCACTGGTTCCTCGACAGTCTCGGTCTTCTCGGCCACAGCAGGAGCCGGGGCGGCATAGCCGGGGATGTCGATTTTGGGATTGGCGATGCGGTTGATGCCTTCCTCGGTGGCCTTGAAGTTCATAAAGGCATTGAAGAGGCTGATGGCTATCTTGGCCTGACCCTCGTCACTGAGCATGAAAGCCTCCTCGGTGGGGTTGCTGATGAAGCCCACCTCGGTGAGCACCGAGGGGCAGGTGGTCTTGTAGAGCACGAAGAGCTCGGCTTGCTTTACGCCGCGGTTGATGGTCTTGAGGTTCTGCTTGTACTGAGTCTGGATGGCCTGGGCAAAGTTGAGGCTCTTGTCGAGGTAGGCGTTCTGGAACATGGCGAGCATCACGTAGCTCTCAGGGCTGTTGGGATCGAAACCCTTGTATGCTTCGTTGCTCTTATAGTCGGCCTCGAGCAGTATGTCAGCGTTCTCCTTCTTGGCCACCTCGAGGTTGGCGCGGCTCTCGGAGAGACCCATCACGAAGGTCTCGACGCCCGTGGGCGCGGCCGTGGGGTGCGAGTTGGCATGGATGGAGATGAAGAGGTCGGCCTTGTTGCGGTTGGCGATATGGGCACGCTCGGCAAGCGAGATGTCGACATCGGTGGTGCGGGTGTAGATGACTTTCACGTCGGGGTAGTTGTCGGAGACGAGTTTGCCGAATTTCTTGGCGATGGAGAGGGTGATATTTTTCTCCTGCGAACGGCTTCCCTGGGCACCGGGTTTGACACCGCCGTGGCCAGGGTCAATGACTACCGTGCGCACCTTGTAAGTGTCTTTTTTTTGTGAAAAAGCAGGTGCCGAGAAGAGTGCAATAGCGACAAATAGCGTTAGTAAGCGTTTCATTTTCAATCCGATATTTTTATATTTTTTCATTTGCATAAATAGTCCTATCTTTGCAAATCGAAAATGCAAAGATAAGAAGATTTTTTGAATGGTCAAAAATAAGTTTTTTATTGTCCTCCTGCTGACCCTTCCGCTGGCTTTTCGTGCGGCCGGTCAAAGCGACATAGACACCCTGATGCGGGTGTCGTCGGGGGCGATTGACCATGTCATCAAATACAGCGCCAAAGACTCTGTGGCCATGGACCTTATCACTCGAAAGGCCTTCCTCTACACCGACGGCAGCATCGACTACGACAGCATGCTTCTGCGGGCCGACCGCGTGGAGGTGGACTTCGAGGCCCAGACCCTCCATGCCCACGGCACCCTCGACACCGGCGACAATGTCATCGGCCGACCCTTCTTCAAGCAGGACGGCACTGAATACCACGCCGATACCATCACCTTCAACTACGACACCAAGAAAGGCATCATCCAAGGAGTCATCACCCAGGAGGGCGAAGGGTTCCTCCACGGACAGAAGGTGAAGAAAATCAACGACTCGGTGATGTACCTCAGCGGCGGCAGCTACACCACCTGCAACTACGCCCACCCCCACTTCGCCCTCAACTTCACCAAGTCGAAACTCATCGCCGGCAACAAGATTGTCACCGGCCCGGCCTGGCTCTCCATCGAGGACGTGCCCACCCCCGTGGCACTGCCTTTCGCCTTCTTCCCCATCACCAAGAGCCGCACCTCGGGTGTCATCATTCCCTCCTACGGCTGGCAGAACTACCGGGGCTACTACCTCAAGGACGGTGGCTACTATTTCGCCCTGGGCGACAACTGGGACCTCTCGCTGCTGGGCGACATCTACACCAACCTCAGCTGGGCACTCGAGGCCAAGAGCAACTACTACAAGCGCTATAAGTACAAGGGGGCCTTCGACGCCCGCTACGGCATCACCTACGAGGGCATCTATGGCGACAGCAATACCTACAACTCGTTCAGCGACTTCAAGTTCACCTGGCGTCATGAGCAGGACCCCAAGGCCAACCCCAACAGCCGCTTCTCGGCCGATGTCAACCTCCAGAGCCGAAATTACAACAAGAACACCACCAACCGCAACGACTACTTCAACTCCACCACCACCTCCTCCATCAACTTCTCCACCAAGCTCGGTTCCTACTTCAACCTCTCCGCTTCGGCCCGCGAGAGCTACAACGTGCAGACCGGCGTCATGAACATCAAGCTGCCGTCCGTCTCGCTCTCCTCCATCACCATCTACCCCCTGCGTCGCAGCAACCCCGTGGGCGGCTACCGCTGGTACGAGAACATCTCACTTTCCTACGTCCTCAACGCCGAGAACAACATCACCGCTGCCGACAGCGAGCTCTTCAGCCAGCAGACCCTCGACCGCATGCAGTACGGCGTCTCCCACTCCATCCCTATCTCCTCCTCCCTCAAGGTGCTGAAGTTCTTCACGTGGACCAACTCGCTGACCTACAACGAGCGGTGGCACTGGAGCACTATCCGCAAAGACTACGACAACAGTACCGGCATCGTCACCACCGATACCGTCTACGGCTTCCGCGCCAACCGCGACTTCAACATCAGCTCGTCGCTGACCACCCGCATCTACGGCATGTTCCAGTTCAAGCACGGTCCCATGAAAGCCCTGCGCCACGTCATCAATCCCTCGGTCTCCTTCTCCTACCACCCCGACTTCGGCGCCGCCGGTCTCGGATGGTGGAAACAGTATACCGATACCACGGGCTATGTCCACCGCTACTCCATCTTCCAGAACTGCCTCTACGGCGGACCCTCCGACGGCATGAGCGGTGCCCTACGCTTCTCGCTGGGTAACAACCTGGAGATGAAATGGCAGAACCCCTTCGACACCACCGCCGAGGTGAAGAAGATACCCCTCATCGAGAACCTCACGCTCTCCATGAGCTACGACTTCGCCAAAGACAGCATCAAGCTCTCGGCCCTCTCGGTGAGCGGCCGCACCACCCTCTTCCGTACCCTTGTGCTCAACTACAGCGGCTCGTTCAACCCCTATGTCATTGACTCCCTAGGTCGTCTCCACGACGAGTTCCTCTGGGACAAGGAGCGTCGCCTCTTCCGCACCGAGAGCTCCACCTGGAGCGCACAGCTCTCCTTCAGTCTCAACAACAACACCTTCAAGAGCGATGGCCGCAGCGAGGGACGTCCCGCCACCACCATCCTCCAGACCCCCTACAACTACAACCCCGTCCTCATGACAGGTGGCTACTACGACTTCTCGGTACCGTGGAACCTCAGCATCAGCTACACCTTCTCTTACGCCAATACCTTCGTGGCCAGCATGATGGATTTACAGAGCCAGACCACTCGCAGCATCACCCTCTCGGGTAACGTGAGCCTTACCAAGAACTGGCGCATCGCCATGTCCACGGGCTACGATTTCGTCAATAAAGGTTGGTCCTACACCACCATCGACATCTCGCGCGACCTCCACTGCTGGGAGATGCACTTCAACTGGGTGCCTTTCGGCTACTACCGCAGCTGGTTCTTCCAAATCAACATCAAGGCTTCCGCCCTGCAAGACCTGAAATACGAGAAGCGCCACAGCTACCAGGAGAACGGTGGGTATTATTCGTATTGATTTTCTAGGGGGTTCTAGGATTTTCTAGGCTCTTCTAGGCATTTCTAGGGTTTCCTAGGATTTCCTAGGAGGACCTAGGATTTCCTAGGTTATCCTAGGTTTTCTTTCAGCGAAACCAAGAATTCCCTTACGCTTTGGAGGTTCTTGACAACCTCCATTTTGGGATCTTCTACGGGTCTTTGGCGCATCTGTTCGCGGGCTCCGTCGAGGGTGTAGCCGCAGTCGCGCGTGAGGTAGTGGATGCGACGCAGCAGTTCGATATCGTGTTCCGTGTAGCTGCGGCTGCCGCGGCGGTTCTTGGTGGGACGGATGCAGTCGAATTCTGTCTCCCAGAATCGCAACACCGACGGTGCTACATCTAGCATCGTTGCTACTTCGCCGATAGAATAGTATAGTTTGTTTTGCATAGGTTTTTTTTCTAGGGGTTTTCTAGGAGGTTCTAGGTGATCCTAGGCATTCCTAGGGTTTCCTAGGATTTCCTGGGATTTCCTAGAGTTTCCTAGGAGGGATTCTAGTTCTTTGATTCTTTTCTTTAGTTGTTGGTTTTCTGTTTCCAGTGCACGCAGGCGGGCGTCGGCCTCTTGGCGGTAGCCTGTTCGGGCGGCGTGCATGCGCTCTTTGATGCCTCCTTCGGTTACAAAACGCTGCTCCAATTTCTCTATATAGGAGCACATCATCTTGTCGGTCTGATGGCAGAGGGTAAGCAGCAGGTTAGCCATTTCCTCGTCGTTCATCTTGGCCACCAACGGGGCATAGTCGTCATAGTTGTTGTGCGAATGGCAGAAGTCGCGTAGCCGCTGCTGCCTGTCGCTATCAGCAGGCCATAACGGCAGGTGGCGGGTGTTGAGGTAGTCGTGGTAGTCGGAGCGTAGTTCCTGTAGGCTGCCACGGGCCACATTGAGCAGTTTAATCTCCATCTCGGAGCTGGTTTGACCATCCTCGCTGCCCTCCACAATATTCTGCTTGCCGCTGCGAGCGGCCTGCACCATCTGGTCTACTGTACGGTCACCATGGGGCGGAAGGAACCGATGACAGAACTCCACCGTCAGCTGATAGATTGTATCACTCTTGCGATAGATGAAGAGGTCTTTCCATACTACCGGGGCCTTTAGGACTTTGGCTTTGGTGGGGTAGTTCATTGTTTTTATTTTTTAGGGTTTACTAGGGTTTCCTAGGAGGTTCTAGGCTCTCCTAGGATTTCCTAGGCATTCCTAGGAGGGCCTAGGGCTGCCTAGTGGTTATCGAGGACGGGGGCGGAGGCGCCGGTGGGGAGGAGCCAGGTGTAGCTATCGCTGAGTTTTCCGTCGTTGAGCATGGTGATGAGGGCATCGGCACCGGAGGAGGCGGCGGCATTGGCAGGGGTGACGATGGTGACACACGTCTGGGAGCCATCGACGAGGAAGCAAGTGGTGAGAGCTTGGAGTTGGGAAATATCTTCACATGTGCGGGTGGTGGTGCCATAGAATTTGTCACCCGAGGAGGGGACATAGGAGTAGCAGTTGCAAAGGCTGCCACCGGTGAACTTGCCAACGATACCACCCTTGATGTCGACCTCGGGGTCGTGGTGCTGGATGGTGACGCCATGGGCGTAGCTGTTCTCTATGCGGCCACCTGTCATGACGGCCACCAGGCCGCCTGCGATGCGGGTGCCCGAGGCGCTGGAGAGCCCGACCCGTGCATAGCTTGCGTTGTCGGCATAGCAGTTGAGAATCTTGCCGCCGGTAAGCGAGTCGACGATGCCGCCGGCGCAGATGCCTTCGATATGGCCGTTGATGCGGCAGTAGTTCACCTTCGCAGAATTGCCGATATTGTTGTGGACGATGCCGCCCATGTGGCCCGTGGAGATGAGGGTTCCACCGCCAAAGTAGCAAAATTCCACAGTATGCTTGTTGTCATAGACGATGGCGCCCCAGCTGGCGGTGGAGTTGTTGATGTTGGCGTTGTAGTAGCAGCGTCTCACAATGGAGTTGTTCTCGAAGCAGATGCCGGCGACACGGGTGTAGGCGTTGGCATCGGTCGTCACGTTCATGGGTGCCGTAGCCTGACAGTCGACGATGGTGCCGTTGTTGGTAAGACAGATGCCGGCGATGGCATGGCCGTTCTCGGTCCTCATCCTGGCTTGGCAGCGGCAGCCGTCGATGGTGCCGCTGTTGGTGACGCAGATGCCGGCCACCCCGTCGTTCTGCGAGACGATGGTGTCGCCGCTGGCAGGGGTGGTGACGACACAGTTATTGATATGTCCGCTGTTGGTACGGCAGAGGGGGCTCTTGCCGACACCGGTGCTGCCGTAATGGGCGTTGCTCTTGACGGTGAGGTTCTCCACGTAGCCGGTGGTCTTGACGCTCTCGAAGATAGGCCAGGAGCTGTTGTTGGTGATACCCGGCGTCGACTGTGCCGAGACGGCGGTGATGTGGCCTTCGAAGTTATTTATCGACGAGGTCCAGTTGTCGACATCCAGCACGAGGTCGGAGCGCATGATGCGGATATAGGTGTTGGGGGTGATGGGCATGTTGTTGATGGTGCGCTTGGTGCTGTTGTAACAGTTGCGGAGGTACTGGAGGTCCTCGACGCTATAAATCTTGAAGGGGCGCGTGGCCGAACCACAGCCCACGAGGCCCGGTTCACCATCGCCGGAAGCCGACCATTCGGTAATTCCCATGGCGCGCATGTAGGTGATACCTGCGCGGCGGGTCTTGGCGGTGAAATTCTTGATACAGTGGCCTTCGTTCGACACCACATCCATCTGAAGCTTGTATTCGGTGGTGGTGTTGCGGTCGCCGAGGGCGGGGAGCACGAGGTAGAAACTCAGCACAGTGTCGTTGCCGAGGTTGCGGCCGTCGCCGCAGTCGATGGAGACGTTGCTGCTGCTGCCGCCGCTGAGGTAAGGCTCATAGGTGTTGAAGTTGTTCACTGTGAAGGCTCCGGAGAGTTTCTTGCCGGTGGTCTCGGTGAAGTCGATGCGGTTGACGGTAGCCGGGTCGGTGGTGTTGTAGAGTTGGATGCGCACGATGGCTGCGAGGGAGTGGAAGTCGAGATTAAAGGCTTCGGAGCCCTCGGCACCGTCCCAATGGCCGCCGTACCAGCCCACCATAGGGAAGTCCCTGCGCGAGAAGGTGGAGTCGTTGCGCAGCGGCTGTACATCGCGGAGGACGAGGGTGGGGTTGTAGAAATAGGGAGCCTCATCCTTACCCTTGATGACATTGCCCGCATTGTAGGGGTGGAGACCGAGGAACTTGGATGAGCCGTCGGGCAGGGCGGCGAGGAAGACGCCGCTGAAGTCCTCATAGTCGGATCCGGGGCTGGAGTTCACCAGGTCGCCCTTGGTGGCGAAGGTGCCTTCGCCGTTGTTGGTCGATTGGTCGGAGGCGATGCTGATTTCGTCGCCTATCTCCCAGAAGACATACTCCTCGTTGATGAGCACCACCTTGCTGTCGTCACCCTCGCGATGAAGTTGCTCGATGGTGGCGTTGATGGATATGTCGCGTGTGAGGCAGCGTTCGCGTTCCTTCTCGCAAGCCACTGTCAGCAGCAGCCCCACTATGCAGAACCATTTGAAATATTTCATCTCAACTCTTTACTATTAACTTTTAACTATTAACTAAGCATTAGTCCCATTCGCCGGTGGTGTATTCGCCACTTTCGTTAGTGTATTCCGACACCTCGTCGACGGTCTGCATCGATTGGCGGTCGGTGCCCTCGATGAGGACATAGTCCTTGGTGGTGACGTTTCGCAGGGCCACCGTTGTAGCATAGCCCTCTTCGGGAAGGTAGCAGAAAAGCTCCAGTTCGGGTTTTATGTATGTTCTTTTCATCTCTTTGTTTTTTTCGTTATCACGTTATAACGTTATTTCGTTATCTATCTTTGCTTGATTACTTTCTGGATGATGACCTCGTTGGGTGTGTGTACGCGGACAAAGTAGATGCCGGTGACGAAGCTGGTCATGTCGACCACCACCTTCTTGCGTCCTGCAGCGTCGTAGTCCTGCAACTTGCGGCCCTCGTTGTCGTAGACCTCCACGTGCGACATCTTGTCGGTCTCCACGTTGACCACGCTGGTGGTGGGGTTGGGATAGACCTTGACGGTGGTGACGGTCTCGATGATGGGTTGGTCGGGATCGCCGGTGAAGGTGAGGGTGAGGGTGACGATGCTGTCGCAGCCGTAGACGGTGGTGAGGGTGTCGGAGAAGACGAGCGAGACGTGGCCGGCGCTGTCGAGCGTGAGGTTGAGGAGTTCGAGTTCAGAGGGCGTGATGGAGAAGCCGTGGCCATCGTAGCCGTCGGCCAGGAGTGCCGAGTCGAAGAGGTTGGTCACGGTGCCGTAGTGGAGGCGTATGGTTGCTGTGACGGTGCTGTCGATCATCTCGATGGAGTCGATGACGCGGGTCGTAATGACGGTGTCGTGGGTGTAAGTGACGCCGCCGAGGACCACCACCTCGCAGCCGTCGATGGTCTCGTGGGCATTGACGGGAATCATGTCGGGCACGCCGAAGACGGGATAGCCGTTGTTTTCGTCATCGAGGTCGCTGCGCCAGGTCTTGAAGCTTCTGCCCTCGGCGTTCTGCTCGCGCACCCATTTGTTGAGGACGCGGGTGAGGTTGTTGACGCCGTAGACAGGTTCTTCGAGGGTCACTTGGTTGCCGCTGCCGGTGAAGGTGGAGATGTCGGAGATTGTGGCATTGCCGCTGACAGCACCCACAGCCTTCTTGGCGTCGCCCTCCGGGTAGTAGTTCTTGTCGGCCTTGGCGTCACTGCCCATCGAGGCTGCCACACCGCCGTCGTTGCTGCTACCCTGCATGATGCCGTAGACGTAGTTGTTCTCCAGCACCGTGTTCTCGGCGCGGCCCGCCACGCCGCCGATGTTCTGAGCCTGTCCGGCGTTGCGGATGTGGATGTAGTTGTTGGCGATGTAGGAGTGGTTGCCGCCCTTGCGGAAGAAGCGGAAGAGACGAGAGAGGCCACTCGGCGAGTCGCCTGTCAGCTCGCCGCCGATACCACCGATGGTGGTGCCGTTGGCGGCATTGGTGAAGGCGACATCGTTGTCTCCCACCCAGACGTTCTTGCCTTGTCCCACCAGACCGCCGATATAGATGGCGTCGACGGCAAACTTGACATTCTCGACCGAGACATCCTTGATGCTGTCTTTGTCACCCATGCCGATGATCGTACCGGTGGTGTAGTGGGTGGTGATGATGGAGGTCTTGGCACCGCCACCAGTTTCGCTGCCGAGCTTGTCGACAGCCACCTTGGAGATGTGCGAGTTCTTCGATGTGGCCGCCAAGGCGCTGGCGTACTGGCCGCCGCGGACGAAGACGTTCTGCAGGTTGATGCCCTTGACGCGTGCGCCGTCGAGGAAGGAGAAGACACCCACATTGTTCATGTTGGGTTCGTCGATGATGAATCCCTTGATGGTGACGTAGTTGTTGCCAGTGAGGGCCGCGGTGTCGGCCACTGCCTCGCTCACGCCGATGAAGTCGCCGCGGAAGCCGTATTGCAGCGTGCCCACGGGAGTCCAGAGGTATTCCTTCATGTCGTAGGGCGTGCCTGCGGCATCCTTCTTGTGGATGAAGACCTTGTTGAAGCGCATGGGACGTGCCTGGGTGCCGTTCAAGCCGTTGACCACGGAGATGAACCATGCCAGACCGTTCTCGTTGTAGATGTGCACGTCGCCGTGGTAGGTGGTGACGTAGCCTGCCGCGGTGGTGGTGGTCGGTGTCTCAGCACCGTCGAGCACGGTATACGAGGCCACCGACGGACGTGTGGAGTAGTTGTATTCGCTCGACAGGGCGGCGCCGCCGAGGGTGGTGGTGTTCACCTGGTCCTTCCAGTAGGTGGTGGGGCCGTAGTAGGCAATCACGTCGTCGTCGTGACCCGGCACCACATAGGTGGCGGGGTTAGTGGTGTAGGGGTTGAAGCTCCACATCAGGAAGTGCTGGTCCTCATCCTCCGCGAAGGTCTTGAGAGTAATCTTGTCGCCCTCGCAGAAGAGACGTCCGGGCAGAGCCACGCTGTCGGTGTTGCTGTTGTACTGGTAGACGTGGAAGTCGCCGTCGGTGAAGGTAGCGGCGATGAGGCCTGCCGAGGGATCGGCGGAGACATAAGGTGTGATGTTGACACCGCGGAAGTAGCGGTCGCCCACGGCGGTCTTACGGTTACCCACGATGGCGCTATTGGTGTCGGCCCAACCATTGGGGTCGGTGACAGGCTGCCACAAGAGACGCTCGCCGTTCACCTCAGGAATATCGATATCGCGCGCCACCAGGTGGGCGCGGATCGTGATATCCTTCGAGAGTTCGCATTCGCCGGTGGCGTCGACCACCGAGACGGTGACCGGAGCATTGATGGTCTGGGTCTCGCGGCTGGTCGTGACATTATAGGTGATGAAGGTATCGACAATAGAGGCCCAATAGTAGCTGTCGTCGCCAGCGTCGATCCTACTCTGAACGAGGGTATTGGAGTAGGGCTTAGTGTGTACGTGGTCGGTACCGGAACCGCTCCAGGTGAAGGTGTAGGGCATCAGACCGCCCTGGACGCGGTAGAGGATGGTGTCACCGCCCGTGGGGCAGGTGTTAGAGTAGAGGGGACCGTAGTAGAGCACGTCCTCACCCGTGGCGCCTGCCAGCGGCAAGGCGGCACCTGCCACCTGGTGGCGGAAGGTGGCACAGCGGAAGAAGTAGAGCGCCACATTGTTGACATCCTGGTTGTAGAACACCTTGAAGCCATCGTCGCTCTGGAAGTTCTTGTTCTTGTAGACATTACTCAAGATGGTGAAGTCGTATCCATTATTGACGGCGATACGTATGGTGTCGCGGGTCGTGGGACCGGGGAACCACTTGCGGACGCCAATCTTTGTATTGGTGCCCAGCGAACCGGTGATGCTGAAGACGTCGCTCTGGTCGTCTTTGAGTTCCTTCTCCGCAGCGCTGCCCGAGGTGGGCTCGGTGCGCATCAGGTAGACGTTGGCCTTCTTCCAGGTGGTGTAGACCAGCGTTGTATCGAGTGTGAAGCGCGACGGTACGCCCTCGATGGTTGCCATTTGCCACCATTCAGCACCACTTGGGTCGTGAATAGCGGGAGTCATGAGGCGGTTGCGGGTGATGTCGACAGCGGTGTTCTTGTGCGACTCGGGCAGCACTATGTGGCCTCCGTCGACGTAGATGGCGCCGTTGCCGGGGGCCTTGGCCACCGACACGGGATCCAAGTTGTCGTAGCCTGTGAGGGTGTGGGAGAAATTGTCGCGCACCATCACGTCGCCCTTGAGGGTCAGCGTGCCGCCATCGGTGACGCTGATGGCACCTATGGAATCCGAATTGCGAGGCCAGCCGTTGTCATCAACCTGCCAGGCCAGCGAGCCGTAGGCGTTCCAGTTGTGGCGCACCAGCGTACCCTCCGAGAGGGTCACCGCACCATTGTTCTTAATTGCAATGATGGGGCCGAAGGCGCGGTTGGTGTCGGGCTCGAAGTGGTTTTTGTCTCCAACGGGGTCATCCCAGGTGTAGGTCGTCCCGCCGACGGTAATGCTGTGGTGGGTTTTGAAACCAGTGGGATCGCTGCCGTCGACACGCTTGATATGGGCGCCAGCGCTGCCATGGAAGTCGATGTTCTGTGCCGTGAAGAGGTTGCCCTCGCCGCTGACCACAATCATCGGTCCACGGTAAACACCCGGTTCATCAGGCAACTCGTGGTGGTGGCCTTCATAGCGGATCACCTGTATCGGGGGACCGTCGGCACCCTGGATATGGACAGGTTTGGTGTTGATGTTCACCTGGTCCATGATGGCGATGACGTCGCCTTCTTGATAGACATTTGTACTTAGCGCATGCTGGAAGCTCTGCACATAGCAGTTGGGGCTCTTGCCAATAAAGGTTGGGGCTTTGGCTATGCTGTCTTCGTCACCACCCATGAATTCATTGTATATACTGGTGTTTTTGGTATATGGGTATACCGTGTAGCCGCCGCGTTTTACAGAGTCAGCTGATGCTAGATAGATGGTGTCGCCGTGAGAACGGCTCTTCACATTGATGGTGAAGGTGTAATTGCCAGAATTCTCGCCTTTCTTCCACCTCATGCCCAACACCACCTTGCCGAGATAGCCGTTGTCGGAGATGGCCGGGTAGATGCGCGAGCCGTCGAAGAGCAGGGTGACGTTGAGGGCTGCCGAACCACGGCCGTCGAGGATACCCAGGCGCCGGCCGTTGGTTTCGCCACCGCTGGTCAGGTCAACCGCAGTGTTGTCGTCGGCGGCATATCTCCGCTTACCGGCACCGGCAGCACGTGCAAGACGGAAGATATTGATGTCGGCTTCGTCGATGGACGTCCAACCCAGGTTCTCGTTCAGGTCACCGGTGACGGCATCGTTGGGCACCAGGTGCATGCCGAACAGGTTGTTGACTTCATGCGGTGTGGCGCTGGTAATGGTGCTGCCATTCTCGACCATGTAGAATGGGTCAAAATCTTCGTAATCTCCGGTATACGGCGAGCCGTCGCCGTTGGTAGGCTCCCATTTCACGCTGGTGATGTAGAGCTCGCGGTTCTCGTCGAGGGTGATGGGCAGGATGACGCGGCGGGTGAAGGTGTTGGTGACATCGTTGTTGAACATGGCCAGCACACTGGTCTCCATGTTGCGGAAGCTTTCGATGATGGTGCTGATGTAGGCCTTTACCTTCACGGGACCCACCTTATGTTCTTCGCCCGCATCGACAACGCCATTGTCGTTAGCGTCTCTCCATTCATATTCGTCGAGGGTGAACTCGACGGTACCGAGGAAGGTAGTGCTGAAGGTGGGGCTATAGGTGAGCAGCAGGTCCATGGTAGGCATGATGCGGTCACCCTCTGCCACCATGGGCGAGCAGAAGTTGGCCGAGGCATTGTAGTAGGAGTTGCCCGAGAGCACAGTAGTGCTCATCGCTTCTGTCACACCCGTAATGGAGGGCATCACATAATGGCTTTCATTATTGATTGTTGTTGTTTTGAAGTTCTCGCCCGGCTGCAGCACGAGACCAAAGGTATTGTCGGGGTAGTTCAGTATCAAACTTCTACCCGTGAGCAGACCACCTTCGTCGAGGTCTGCTTTCTTCCACGAACCCTTATCATTTACGTTAGTGCCGGCGATATTGTCCGCTGCCAGTGTTTCGAAGCTGGTAGTGGTGGACCAGGCTTCATCCACGAGGTTCGCTATCGAGTTGGAACTGGAGATGATGATACCGTCATTGTTGAACTTGTAGTAGTGCCCCGTCGAAGTGGCAGGGAGCGTGATGGTCGCTTTGGCCAGAGCCAGGTTGGTGTCGTTGTTTTCTGCACCGATCTTGATATTCACATCCTCGGCGGCTAGCTGTGTGGGGTCGATATGGGCGCGGATAGCCGCCTCACGAAGACGTACGCCAGCGCCGACTTTCCACTCGCGATAGTCGGAATTTGGAGCAGAACCCGTGTAATTCTTGAATGGATATTCTGCATCATCATGATTCTCTGATGTGTAATCCTCCCATATTACAGGAAATCCACCAAGGTTACCAGTATATTTATTACTTGTGTCACAAGGTGATGAAAAACCGCATAACCCAATGTCTTCAGGGTCATCAGATCCGTAGAAATCAAACAAGGACACTATCCCATCACCCTCTCCCAAATCAGTGGCTGTCGCTTGTGCTGTAATTGAGGATGAATACCCCGCGGGAGTGAAGACATGGCCATAGCCATATACACTACCTGGAGTGCGGCCATTTTCTGCTCTAATCGTAAAGTCTATACCATTATTTAAAATTAGTAGAGTGTGCTGCTTGGTAGCTACGATGGGGTCTACCACATAGGTGGCTCCACATGTTGTGGCAGTCTCTCCACAAGCGTCTTCGCTAGTCTCCACCTGTCGTATATCCACTTTGTGGACTAATTGTAATGCTCCAGTACCGTCCAAAGGTTCTTGATAGAAATAGAGATTAAAAACCTTATCTACCTTGGCATCATACTCTGCCACATTGAAACCACGGAAGCCCATATTGTACGCTCTCAGTATAGAATAAGGCTCGCTGATGTAGGCATCTGTTGCATCGGTGGCACCGAGGTAGTGCACCGCCGTGTTGTGCGAGAAGAAATGATCTGCACGCTGTACCGATTCAAGTTCTTTTGTAGGACGGCAATTGTCGAGTTCACCGTAATTCCAGAGGTCAATATCACTCCTCACATCGCCTCCCCTCACCGAGGTGCCACTGCCGAAGAGACTCTTTCTGATGTTCATCTGAGGATTGGCGTTGAGCTCGTCGGCTCCAGTATTGTAGCCCTTGCCGTCGATGCGGATCATGCTCTCGCCGCCGACAAAACCCGCGGTGGTAAAGGTCGCCGTACCAGAACCGGCACCCCAGTTGGCACCAGCATAGACCGAGTGGTTGAGCACCACGGGGGTCTCGACCAAGGCATCCGAAAGGCTGCCCTCCTCGCCGGGCTTGAAGACCCAGTAGGCGCTGTCCACGGTGCTCTTGGCGCCGCCACCGCTGCTATAGGAACGGGTATAGGCCACACAGCTGTCGATGGCATCGGTACCCACGTTGACGTACACCGAGCCGTAGGTGGTGCCGAGGTATCCGGCGCCATAGAGGTTGCTCTCCACGGTGCCACCCTTCATATTGATGATGGATGAGGGACGTAGCGTAGTTTCTGACAATAAAACTCCTGTGCACTCACTTGAATAGCCGTCGTTGACGCTCTCCGATCCGCCGTAGAGGCTCATGTGCACATTGCCGCCGTCCATGTTGATCACTTTCAGACCATAGACCAGTGCATCGGTGGACGAGCCGTCGCGGCCGCTGGCGCCACCGAAGACGTTGTTACGGAAGTCACCGCCATGGATGTTGGTGATGACGTAGGCATAGTCGAGGGGATTGGTGTGGGCCTGGCCGGTGGTGCGATCCGTGTCGGGAATCTTGTGGCCGTGGACATCATACTCATATTCGCGGCTGGCATTTTTCTTGTAGGCCCAGGTGGAACCCATTCTGCCGCCGCCGTAGAGGTTACCCTCCACCGTGCCGTTGTCGAAGTTTATCTCCACATACTCGTTGTTGGGGCGGTGGATATGGCGTATCACAGGATTCAACGGATCGCTGGTATCGTCGGCGTAATTACCGCTGTTGTATGCGTTGTCGGCATAGTATCCGTTGCCGGCACCGTAGATATTGGTGAAGATACCCGAATGGATGTTGATGACGCTCTTGTAGACGTCGCCCGAGAAGTCGTTGCCGCCGAAGAGGTTCTTCACCAGGTTGACACCCTTGAAGTCGAGGTGCGCCGTGCCGTGGACGTCAGCGCCCCAGCAACCACCGTAGAGTTCATCGAAGGGGGTGTTCCATCCTTCATGGGTGTTGATGTAAGTATTCTCGACGTCGCCACCGCGGCCGCCGCCGTAGGCTTTGCCGCCAGCCACGCTCTCGGCGTGGTAGAGGTCGACATGCGTCGAGCCGTTGATGTCGCCGTAACGGCCTCCCTGGAGGTCGCGCTCATTGAGGTCATTATACTCGCCCATGCCGCCGCCATAGATGATACCGGCGAGGTAGAGCTTGTGCTCTACATTGGGGTCGGCGAAGACCACGGTGTCGTTGACCACCACATGGGTGGCGTTGCAGTCGGCCATAGCGCCGCCGCCATAGATGCCGTTGAACTCACCGCCCGCGGTGACACCCACGGTGCCGCCCCAGAGATTGACATTAGCGCTGTCGACGTCGGGACGCGATGCCGTGGTGATATAGTTACTATGACTTCCTCCCTCCCCATCGGTAACAAGGGTGTCGTTGGGATAAGCGCCATAGGGGTAGATACGGAAGAGGCTGTCGCCCACCTCGACATAGTCGTAGCGGCCGTCGGAGCCACCGAAGAGGTTCTCCACGGTGCCGCCGCTGATATCGATACGGGTATAGCCTTTCACCGTTCCCGAAATGTCGTTGCCACCGAAGATATATTTGACACCGTCGGCGTGGGTATTCTTGACCTCGACGAAGGTGTTGCCGTCGACGTCGCTCATGCGACAGCCGCCGAAGATGGTGTCTATTACCCTGGCGTTGACACTCTCGACCACGACGTGCGTCGAGACATCCTTGAGGGGTTTGCCGAGAACGTCATTGAAGTCGTTCTTCTTGGCACCCATGACACCGTTGTTGCAACCGCCGTAGACGGTCTTCACCTGACCCACGAGGAGGCGTATGTCGGGCACCGCGTTGCGCATATCGTCGATGTTGTTGCCACCGAAGATGGTGCGGACGGCATAGACATCGGCACCGGTCTTGGGACCCTCGCCGTCAGGGTCTTCATTGTTGAGCAACACCACGACGCCGGTTTCCACACCCACGCCATTACCGCCACCGAAGACGGTGTCGATGCCCACAGGGCTGTGAGGATTCTCTGTGTAGTGGTGGGGACCCGAGGTGTGGATGTCGATGAAGGAGGACGACTGCTGAGGCAGGAGGTTACGGCCTGTGATAGGTTCACAATAGGTTATCTCTTCGAAATAAGGCCTGTCTTCGTGGTAGTTGTAGGCGCCGTTGCCCGAGCCATAGACGCAGTGGATGCGGGGAGTGTCGTTGATGCGGAGGTAGGCCGAGTAGAGGGCATTCCACGAGCCGTCGTGCGTGTTGAGAGGGGTAATGCCGTCGGAGGCCTTCATGTCGGCGTAAGCAAGATCAAGGGCTTGCTCGTGGGTCTTGCCTCCAGCTCTGTAGCGGTCATAGTCGTTGGTGTTATAGTAGGCACTGAAGGTCGTGGTGGAGCCGGTGCAGTCGTTGCCGGCGAAGAAGGAGCCTTCGTATTGCGTATTGCCCTGGATAGTGAGGTAGGTCAGACCGTAGATGTCGCTTTGGAATCCGCCGCCGAAGCCGTTGCCCAGCACATGGCCGCCCGTGGCCAGGAAGCGCACGGTGCCGCTCTTTTCACCACCGGGGATAGTAAACTCTTGCTCCACGCGCTTGCCGTAGGTCTGCGACTCAGGGTCAGTGTCGAGGAGTTTGATGGTACCCGTGGCTCCTTCGAAGCCCACATTGGCATGCACAGCGCCGGCCACCGTCTGGCCCAGGATAAGGCCACCCTTGAGGTAGAAGTTGACGCGGTTGTGCGTGGGGAAGAGCATGTGCTCGAAGTCGTTGTAGGGGTCGTAACTCTCGGCGTCGTCGCTGGCGTAGGTGTCGTAGAGCTGCTTGTCGTCGTAGTGGCCGGGGTTGTCGGGGTCTTCGCAGTGGTAGTAGCCATCGGAACCCGACACGGCGTCGCCCACCACCAGGGTGTTGCCACCGAGGAAGAGGTAGGCGCCCTCGTTCTCGGTGGTCGAGCCGATGTCGCCCGAGACGTCGTTACCGCCGTTCACATAGCCGTAGATACCGCCCATGAGGTAGACGCCGCACGAGTTCTTGATATTACCTATGCGGGAACCGCCGAAGATGTAGTCGCAGGTGATTTGCGAGTTCTCCAATGCGGTGACGAGGGTGCCCACCTTGCTGGGGAGGGTCCGCTTGCCGTAGAGGTCGGCCGAGCCGGCGGCCTTGGGGGTACCGTCAGCATTGAGGTCGAAAGCATCGGCGATGAGGTAGTTATAGAGCGGATTGGGGAAGAGCATATTGTCGCCACAGCCGAGATTGGTGCCGTCGAGGGCGGTGCCGGTGCCGCTGACGGGGCCCGTGACGTTAAAGAGATTGTCGTTGGTCATGTCACCCTCGTTGCCGCCACCATAGACACAGCTGATGCCGCCGGAGTGGAGCTGGATGGTAGTGAGGTTGTCCATGTCGGCCGAGTTGTTGCCGCCGAAGAGGCAGCGCACATTGTACTGGCCCTCCTCGGGATGGAAGTTGTCGGGACCGTAGGTGTCGAAGAAACTGGGGTTGCTTTCGTATTTCGCCACCCAGCCTGTGCCCATATTCTTGAAGGAGGGGTAGGTGGTGTTGGACATGATGTAGTGGCCGTCGTAGCCGAAACCGGTGCGCTGGTTCACGCCATCGCCGCCCATAAGGCACTCCACAGTGCCGATGGGATTCTTCACGGTGGCCTTGTTGCCGCCCAGGTAGGCGGTGTCGATCAAACCGCCGCTGATGGTGACGTTGGCGTGAGAACCGTCGACGAGGTTGCCGCCGCCGAAGAGGTAGCGGATGCCGAAGTCGCGTCCGAAGCCGTTGAGGTAGGTGTCAGCGTACTCCTGGTCGGCGGGAATAAGCTTAGTGTCGTGGACGTTGACGAAGACCGTCGAGGTGTTGGCCACGGAGCCACCCACATTGTTGCCGCCGAAGACGGCATAGCAGGTACCGCCGTTGAAGTCGATGGTGACGCCGTTGGCGGGATTTTCCTCGTTGGACTCGACGCCGATGAAGGCGTTGCGGGCGCCGCCGAAGATGGTGTCGATGAGGATGTAGTCGTTGTGCCAGTGCGTCGAGTCGCCTTCGGCGTCGACGAAGAAGGTGGCGTTGCCGCCATTGTCCTTACCTTCGGGGACACCCACGGTGATGTGGGCGGTCTTGATGTAAGGGATGGTGCCGTCGCCGTCGTCGCCGGTCTCAGCCTGGTCCACCTGGTCGGGACGACCGATGTAGAAGGGGGTGTATTCGAACTGGTGGTTAGTCACGGGGGTCAGGCTGCTCCATTCGCTCTGGTTCTTGTTGATGCGGTCGGCCTCGGCATTGGTTAGCGCTGTCAAGTAGCCGTCGGGATACTTGCCCCAAGGGTAAACCTTGCCGTTGAAGTAGTAGGCGCTGTACATCAGCGACGTGCTCTTCTTCTTCCAATAGGGGTTATAGTACTCGCCCGTGGCCTCGTCGTAACCGGCGTTGATGCCTTGGTAGGTATAGTAGCCGTTGCCGCCGCCGTAGACGCTGCCGATGTGCACAGGGTGATCCTTCGAGGTGAACTCGGTGCCGATGTAGAGGTTGGCACCGGCGTCGCCCTGCACCCAACCGGCGATGTCGTTACCGCCGTAGACGGTCGGGATGCTGTCGGTGCTGTGGATATAGACGGCGGTGCTGCCGGTGACGTTGGCCATACGGCCGCCGCCGAAGAGGGCGCCACGCACCACGGGGCCTTTTTCAGGCTGGGGGGTGATACTAGGCTTGTCGAAGTGCAACGTCAGGGTGGCGGTATCACGCTGCTCGGCACCGTTTTGGTACTTCACGCGGACATAGACATAGACGGTGTGATAGCCGTTGCAAGGGGCGTTGAACGACAGCTCGGCCTTGCCAAAATTAGCGGGATCGCTCGCCCAGTCAAGGGTGTCGATGGAGACATAGCGGAGCGAGCGGCTGTCGACGCTGAAGAGTATGGAACTCACCGCGGTTTCCTGATTAACTTCGGTCGGACGACTGTCGCTCAAAGTGGGGTTGCCAACGTCGAAGTGGGTCACGGTGGTGGGCTCACCGGCGGAGCCGAAGACATCCGAAGTACGGTTGTGGTAGTTGAGGTTGATACCGCGGCGGTAGGTCTCTTCCTTGTACTCGGTGTAGGCCGGCACGACAGTCATGGGCACCTTCTTCGCGTTGTTAACGATCATGTTGGCGGTGAGGGTGGTACCGGCATCGGTGCGGTAGTCCAGGTCATTGTCGGCGATGGTGATGCCGGCGCCAGTGGTAACGTTGTGCTCGTCGACCACTTTCTGCAGACCGAAGCGTTTGCCGTAGAGTGGGTCAGTTGATGCAGCATCCGGATCGACCAGGGCTCTCTCGCGGATCTCCTTGTCGTGGGGGGTCACGGTGACGGGGAGCACGAGGGCGCCGTTACCGGCGGGGGAATGGCCGATGATCTGCGTGGCACCATAGTAGTCGATTTGGCTGGAGGCTGCCACATCGTCGTAGTAGCGCAGGTTGGCTAGGTTGGAGTTCTGGGCTGTGGTGGAATAGGTGGGGGCGTCAGCAGCAACATCGTAGGAGGTGAACTGGATGTCCTCGGGGCGCTGGTAGGAGTGGCGCGACATGGTCCAGACGGGGGTTATCGGATTGCCGCTGCGGTCGATGGTGGAGAGCATGATCCAGTAGTAGCGGTTCTTCTTCACACCGTCGATGGTGGGGGTCTCCCACACAGCGGCGCCAAAGTCCCAGTCGTACCAGTAGCTCGATTCCGAGAGGCCGGAGCCCTTCTTGGCACGGATGACCTTCAGGGTGTTCTGTGTACCCACGAGGTAGTAGCACCAGGTGTCCTCACCGTCGAACCACTCCTGGAAGTAGTAGCCCGTGGCACCTGCAGAGCCGGTGCGCTGCCAGGCGCAGTAGAGGTCGAAAGTAGGGGTGGTGACAATCTTGGGGTTCGTCGGGTCGGTGAGGTCGAGTTTAAGGTAGGTATCGCCCTTGGCGGTGATGTGGGTGACATGCTCGGAGCCGTGGGGGTGCACCTCGAGCCAGTTGCCACGGGCGTCGCTACGCGAAGCGTCGAAAGCCACAGGATCGCGATAGGTCTGGTCATCGTCGCTTTCCAGACCGTTCGACCACCACAGGCGGCCGTTGGTCAGCGTATAGTAGGTCTTGCTTTGGCTCTGACCCATAGCCACTCCTCCCACTAGGAGCAGCATCACGAGCGCTATAAATCGCGCACGGGCAGGTGAAATATATCTATATTTTGCAGTTTTCATCATAATCTCAACAATTAATCAAAGTGGCCATCGTTACTCAGCAGTTTGATACACAACGCGGTGCATCAAACGACGAGACGATGTCCATGGTGCAAAGATACAATTTTTTTTCGACACTTCAAATTTTATTGAAAGATAATCCCTAACGGGATTATTCGCCTCAAGACCCTCCGAACGCCGTACCAAGACCGTATCATCTCCTACGGTGGTAGGAGTTGGTACGGAGTTGGTACGGAGTTGAGTCGGAGTTGATACGGACATGGTGTTAATAATCATGCAGTTACGAATGGTCGTTTTTTTAGGGGTGACGATAGACGGCTGCGGAGATATTACTAGGCTGGTAGCCAGGCTTTTGACAAACCGCTTTAACCGTTACGTCGGTGGAGGGTGAACCGAGGGAGAAGGTGACGGTGTTGCTATTCACATGGGTGCCATGTTGCGTGCTGCCGGCCATGTCGGTTACAGGGGTGGAGAGATCGGTAGTGTAAGTGATGGTGGAGCCCACGGGGGCGGTGATGGTGCAGGTGGTACCTGTGATGGTCACCGTGGGGGCACCGATCTGGAGGGAGGCGACGTTGGAGTTGAAGCATCCGCGCTGCTCGGCCTTGGCCTTGACAACCTGGGTAGAGGTGATGCGGAAGGGACCTGTAGAACCCTCAGGCTGAGTCTCGTGGTCGCCAACGATGCCATAGATGGCAGTGCCGGTCTTGAGGGTTCCGTTGGCATTGCGTCCCGGTTCGGAGCCGTCGAGGGTGTAGAGGATACGTGCGCCCGCGCAGCTAGTGAGGGTGACTTTGGTGCCATCGACAGTAACATCGTTGTCATCGATATTGATGAGGGGCGCCGGGGCCTTGTCGAAGGCAACGAGCGAGGGCATCATGGAGCTGTCGATGCCGCTCTCGGAGGGGATGTAGGCGATGCACTGGATGGTGTCGTTCCAGCCGAAGCAGAAGTCGTCGTTGGCATCGGTGTAGAGGGTTTCGTTGGTGGCGGGGACGGGAGGTGTGGAGCCGTTGGTGGTGTAGCTGAAGCGCACGTTGGGCGTGGCGCAGGTGAAGCCACCCTTGACCTTGTCGCAGGTGTTGTCGAGGTAGGCCACGAATTCGGGCGGGAGTATCTGCTCCTGGTAACCCACCTGGATTTCGGTGCTGCCGTCGACGATACCGGCGGAGCCGCCGCCGTAGACATTGGACTTGACGTCGGTGTGGCCGAAGATGCCGATGTAGGTATCGCCGCTGACGCGTGCCGTGGTACCGAGGCCGCCGCCGAAGATGTTGCCGGTGTGGAAGGAGCCGACGCTATCGTCACTATCGAAACCGATGACGGAGCTGCGCACCATGACGAGGGTGTTGCCTCGGATGGGGGCTGCGGAGCCGCCGCCGTAGAGGTTGCCGAAGACGCGCGCGCTACGGTCGTAACCGTAGCCGTCGGGGAAGCCGCCGACGATGACACGGGGGTAGGAGGTGACGGTAGCTGTGGAACCGAGGCCGCCACCGAAGACATCCCGGATTTGGACGTAGGCGGAGTCATCCATATTGGTGGTAGGTTCACCACTTTCGCGGCTGTAGTAGCGGTTGTTCATGATGTTGACCAAAGGCGATCCGCGGAAGGGGTCGTCGGGCGTGTAGGCAGCATTGCGGCCGCCGCCGTAGACGTTCACGAGGTTGAGGCCGTCGGGGCAGGAGTAGTCGGGGTCGATGTCGACATTGACGGTGATGGTACCGGAGATGTTGCCGTTGACATCGGAACCGCCGTAGAGGTTTTCGATGGAGCCGCCGTAGAGGTTGACGATGACGTTGCCATAGATGTTGGCGGGTGTGTCATCGGTACCCTGGCAGCCACCGAAGAGGTGCATAATCCTGCCGCCTTCGACGTTGAGGGTCAGCGTGACGGGGTTCTCGGGGGTACCGATGCTGGCCTTGCTACCGCCAGCATAGAAGGTATTGAAGGAGGAGCCGCACTTGAGGGTGATCTCGCCGTCGCCGCTGGGGGCGTTGTTGCCGCCGCCGAAGGCTTCCTTGATGAGCAAGGGGCAGTCGCCCTCGTCGTCGACAGTGAGTTTGGTGAGTCCTATGTTGCCCAAGGTGTTGGAGCCGCCGAAGACCTGGGTGTAGATACCACCGTGGATCTCGGTGGTGGCGGTGCCCACGACATTGGCCGCCACACCGCCGGAGCCGTTGCCGCCGCCGAAGATGCGGTCGAGGTGACCACCTTCGACGATGACGTGGTTGTTCTGTGTGGCTGCCGCGTTGCCGCCGCCGTAGACATCCTTCACGGTGTTCTCGTCGCAATCGTGGATATACACGAGGGTGGTGCCGGTGGAGGTGTTGAGAGGCTCGTGGTTGGCCTTGTTGCCACCGCCGAAGACCTCCTTGATGGCATAGCGTTTGGCAGCCACCAGGTCAGCATTCTGCGGACCCTGAAGAGTCTGCAAATCGGTAGCGTCGAGAACATTCACATCTTCAGCCACGGCCTTGAGACCGGAGGGGTACTGGTTGCCCACAACAACAGTGACATTGGCACCCGAGGGGTCGTAGACGAGCGCGTCGTCGGTGGTGTGTGCAGTGCTGTAGATGTGGACGTTGGTGTTGCCGAAGGGGGTGCCGGAATAGTTGTTGGCGCCAAAGACGCTTCCGTGGATGGTGGGGCCGAGGGCGGGGTTGTCGTACTGGCTGGTGGAGCCGACATTGACGTAGGTATTTCCGTTGGCGGTCTGGCCAGGTTTCTCGTCGCCGACATAGGCCATGGAGCCGCCGCCGTAGACAGAACCTTTGACGGTGCCGCCGAGGAGGTCGACGGTGGCGTTGCCGTAGACGCGGCCGGCCAGAACGTCAGCCGTCCAGTTCAGCGAGAGGGCTGTACGGGCAGCGGTGGAGTCGTTGGCGTAGGTGTCGGCATTGTCGGCCGCTTCGTCGGAGCCGTAGCCGGCGCCGTAGACGTCGCCGAAATAGTAGCCACCGCTACCGATGGTACCCACTTCAGTGCCTATGGTGCCGCCATTGATAGTGACACGGGTGTTGCCGGTGACGATACCCTGCTCGCCGCCGCCGTAGACGTTGGCGCGGATGGTGCCGGCGTCGATGGTGACGGTAGCCTGGCGCGAACGGGCCATGGAGACCCAGTGGGGGCTTTCGATGTCGACATCGCCCTGGCTGGCGCCGTAGACGTTACCGGTGCAGGTATGGAGAATGGTGCCGTCGGTGTTGTACATGGTCCAAGCGCCGGGGTTCTCGTTGCCCGTACGCTCATTGAGAGCCGCGTGTGTGGGCTTGTCGTAGGTGAACTCTGCGGCGAGGCCGATGGTGGGAGCCGCGCCGAGGGTGTCCTTGATGTGGACGGTGGAGGTGCCGGTATGGGGCACGAAGACGCCGTTGTCGTTCCACCAGCCAATGCCGGCCATCTCGCCGCCTCCGAAGATGGAGCCGCGGACGGTGGCGCCACCGACGATGTAGACGCGGGAGTTCATGACACGGCCGGCGTAGATGTCTTCGTAGTTGTCGAGGTCGCCCTTGCCGGAGCCGAGGACGTCGCCGACGCTCCAGTCGCACTTGAGGAGGTTGACGTCGCTGGCGTCGCCGATGGTGCCGCCGAGGACGCGGACTGTAGCCATGCCGTGGTTGACGGAGTCGTAGATGCCAGTCTCGATATCCTCGAGGAAGGAGGTGATGCCACCGTCGACGTCGACACCAGTGAGAGCCAGACGGCCGCCACCGAAGACAGAGCCGTGGATGGTGCCGGCTTTCACGACGACCTTGGTGTTGCCGCCCACGCGGCCGCAGGTCTTGAAGATACTGTATTCATCGTCATCGTCGATGTCGCCGTCGTTGTCGGTATCGGTCTTGGAGCCAGAGCCACGGCCGCCGCCGAAGACGTTGCCGTCGAAGGCCCAATAGCCGGGATCGCCGTCCCCATTGACCGTAGCCTCGCCAACATCGCCAATTTCGGCGGTGCCTTGGACAAGGACGTCGGTGTTGCCAGTGACGTGGCCATCGCGGCCGCCGCCGTAGACGTCGCCGTGGATTTGGCCACCCTCGATGGTGACATAGGTATTCTCGACATCGCAGTAGTTCTTGTAGGTGTCGCCCGAGAGGCCGCGGCCAGCGCCGTAGAGGTGGCCGTCGACTTCACCGCCAAGCACATTGACACGGGTGTCCTTCTTGACGGTGCCCAGCTCGCCTCCGCCGAAGACGGAGCCGTGGATGTGAGCGTCGTCGCGGACGGTGACGAATGTCCACCAGTCGGTAGCGAAGTCGGTGGGGCTAGTTCCCTCAATACCACGGGAGGCACCGTAGACGCGCGAGCCGTAGCTGGGGTTGGTGAAGGTGACTTCGCCTTCGGAGTAGGTGTAGGTGAAGCTGCTGCTGTCGAAGTCGGCATCAGAGCCGATAACGCCGCCGCGGATATTGACAAAGGTCTTGGTAGTTTCGGGTTGCGGGACGGGGTTGCCCGGGAGGACGAGGGGTCCGATGGAAGCCAGGGCGCCGCCGCCGTAGACATTGCGGTGGATGGTGCCACCCTTGATATAGACATAGGTGGAGCAGGTGACGGAACCCGAGGAGCTGGAATAGTACTCGATGATGTCGCCGGAGAGCTCTTTCTTGGAGTACTTGCCGATACCCGAACCGGCACCGTAGACGTTGCCGCGGGCCACCCAGTGGGCATCGTTAATCATGTTGCGTCCGGCGCGGAGGTCGGTCTCGGAGGGGACACCGACGAGGGTCTTAGCCCTTACAGGGTCGGTGTAGGTGACGCCTATCTCGCCGCGGTAGACCTTGACATCGGTCTCGACGCGGACGTGGCCGTCCTGGCCGCCGCCGTAGACGGAGCCGAAGAGGCGCGGGCCAGCGGCGTCGACTGCCGAGTTAGAGTCGCCGATGATGACGTGGGCGTGGTTGACATAGCCCGAGAAGAATGCCGGGGCGTAGGCGTGGCGTGGCGAGAGTGTGGGGCTGACGCTAGGTGCCGCCTCACCGCGGCAGCCACCGAAGACGTTGCCAAGGGGCAGGTCGTCCTTGAAGCTGTCCTTAGGTTTGGAGGGATTGAGGAGACCCACGATGCCGCCGGTGACGGTGACGTAGGTGTGGCCGGTGTGGGCGAGGGAGTCGCGGAGGTAGAGGTTGTCGTTGGTCCAGCGCTCACCGTAGCCTGCCTCGCGGTAGTCGCCGGGGCCGCCGGAGTAGTTGCCGATACCCACGGAGGCCATGTTGCCGCCGCCGTAGATGTTGCGGATGACGCGGCCGCCGGTCATGGTGACGTGGGTGTTGTGATAGACACGTCCGGCCGTGAGGGAGTAGATGTAAGCCGTGGAGTCGTCGTCCTTGTGCCAGTATTGGCCTTGGCTGGCGTCGCCGTCGGTGATGTGGCGGAGGGTGGTCTGGTAGAGACCCTTACCCTTGCCACCGCCGTAGATGGAGTGACCCACGATACCCGACTGGAGAGTGACATTGGTGCCGCGGATGACGTGTCCGTTCTCGGCGCCGCCGTAGACGGAACCGGCGATGAGGGGCGTGAAGTGGTCATTCTTGGGGTTGACACCCAAGAGACCCGTGGTACTGCTGCCGTAGTAGGTGGCTTCGGTGAAGCCCTCGGGGACAGGAATATTGATAGTAACGATGGTGGTGTCGACGTTGGCGAAGGGTGCCATGTCGGCGGGGTCGCCTGCTTCGCCGCGCGAGGCGCCGAAGATGTCGCCGTTGTCCTTGCCGGAGTATCCGATGCGGGCGTTGCCCGAGACATTGATGGTGGCCTTGCCGGTACCCGGGCGATAGTGGAACTCGACGGGCCAGGAGAGAGCGAAGTGGGTATTGGGGTCGATGTGGTAAGTGAAGTCACCTTGCCTGCGGCCGATGTTGGCAATAGAGCCACCGCCGTAGAGGGCGCGTTCGACATAGCCGCCGGTCATAGTGACGTAGGTGTTGCCGTAGACGACGCCGGCACGGGGGTTGTATTTCTCTTTGTTGCCGTCGTTGACATCGACATACTTGTCGGTACCGCAGCCGCCGCCGTAGACGTTGCCGCAGAAGGAGAGGTAGTCGAGGGTGGCGTCGAGTTCGGCCTGGAGGGTTGCCTTCGTGGCCTCGTCGGCAGCTGCCTCGATGAGGTCCTCGAGTTTCTTGGCGCGGTTGTAGGTCTTAGCATTCACGGTATTTTCGGTGTTCTGGCCACTTCTATCGCCGTGGTCGCCTATGGAGCCGCTGTAGATGTTGATAGTGGCGTCGCCGTAGCCGTGGCCGTTCTCGCCGCCGCCGTAGACGGAGCCGTTGATGAGCGGGTTGGGGTTGACGGAGTCGGTAGTGGCGCCGGAGGTGCCGATGGTGACGAAGGTTGCGTTGGTGTAGGCGATGGAGTCGTAGATGGAGCCCGGAGCGCCAATCTCGCCTCGCGAAGCGCCGAAGACCATGCCGTTGTTGTGGCCCGAGGTGCCGATGGTGCCACCGGTGACGGTGACATGACAGTTGCCTGAAGGCTCGTGGCTGCCAGCGTGGTTGGTCGGGCAGCTGCCTGTTTCGCCTGCAAAGGTGAGGGTGTCGGTGAGGGGGTAGACGTCGCCCTTTTCGAGGATAAAGGAGCCGCTTTGATAGTTTCTGGGGGCAATCCAGTAGTCGCCGACAGAGGCGTTGGCACCGCCGCCGTAGACATGGTGGAGAATCTGCACATCGGAGGCCGAAGCCGCGTTGATAAGGACGTTGGTATTGCCGTAGACGAGGCCCGAGCGTATGGAGAGGGAGTCGGTGACGGCGAGGGAGTCGGCGAAGGAGCGTGGTGTATTGTAGTACGTTCTAATGACAGAGCGGTCGTTGCGGCGGTAGGCGATGTCTGTGTGGCCGGTGCCGCTAGCTCGCTGGGCGTTGGTGATATATTTACCGTCGCGGGTGAGATAGGCTTCAAAGCGGTCCTCACCGCAGCCGCCGCCGAAGACATTGCCTTCGAGGGAGCCGTAGTTCTGGTCGCCGGCGGTGCCTATCTTGCCCTTGGTGATGCGGACGTCGGTGGAGTTGTTGACGTGGCCGTTGTAGCCGCCGCCGTAGACGTTGCCGGTGATGTAGTTGGTGGACGAAGGAGCATCGGTGTAGTTAATTCGGACGACAGCGTTGGTGACATAGGTGGCGGAGTCCCAGCAGTTGCCGTACATAATGCCGACACCTGCACGACCGCGGCCGGCGCCGAAGACATTGCCATAGAGGTTCTGCGAGGAGTCGGTGGCATCAATGACGATGCCGATGAGGCCGCCAGTAACGTCGACCCAAGAGCGGCCTTCAGGGCTGGTGAGGGTGGGGGTGTTCACATAGCCCACCCCGGTCTGACGACCGACGGAGGCCAGTGAGCCGCCGCCGAAGACGTTGTGGTGGACGTGGCCACCGGAGATGACGACATGGGTGGCGTTCTTAACCCATCCCGTGGTGAGGTTGGGCAAATTGTTTTGGTCGAGGTCGACACCACGGCCGCCGCCGTAGACGTTACCCACGTAGTCGTTGACCCATCGGTCGGCACCCTTGCGCTTGCCGTTACCAATCTCGCAGGAGCCGGAGATGGTGACGAGAGTGGAGTCGAAGACACGGCCGTTCTCGCCGCCGCCGAAGACGCATCCGCGCACCTGGGCACTGCCGTCCACGGTGACGTTAGTAATGTTGACGAAGGCCATGGTATTGTAGAAGCCATCGCTCCTTGCCACACCTCGTGCGCCACCGAAGACACGGCCGTTGTTGCGGCCATTGGTGCCGATGCGGGTGTTGGTGCCGGAGATATTGACGAAGGTCTTTCCGGTACCCGCGACAGCTATTATATTGGCGATTTCGGGGCCATTGGTATAGTCGCCCACGGAGGCCATGGAGCCGCCGCCGAAGACGGAGTGATAGACGATGCCGCCAGAGATTTCGACCTTAGCGTTGCCGAAGACACGTCCGGCGAAGCGGCTGAGGCCGTGGTCGACATCATGTTCATCGATGTTATGGTCGACACCGCGGCCGCCGGCATAGACATTGCCGAGGAAGGTGTGGTGGCCTGTGGTCATACGGCCCCAGTGGTCGGTGAGGGTGTCAGCTGCGTCGATGCCGGAGTAGTAGTCGACACCGTTGACGGTGGCGTCGACAGTGGCAGGCAGTGGGACGCCCATGGCGGTATAGGTCTCGGCCGTCTTGCCGCCGATGACGCCGTTAGTCATCTTGACGTGGGCGTTTTGGGAGACGTGGCCGTTGGAGCCGCCGCCGAAGACAGCACCGCGGATGTCGGCCACACTTCTAACTCCCTCTATGGTGGTGTCGCCGATGAAGACGAAGGTGTTGTGGGTGTAGGCCATGTGGTAGTATTCGTCGTCGCTTCCCGTGCCCGCCATACCGCGGCCGGAGCCGAAGACGTAGCCTTCGTTGTGGCCTGTGTTACCGATGCGGCCGCCGAGGATGCGCACATGGGCGAGGCCGGTACCCGTGACGGGGTCGCCCTTCTTATAGGCGCGGGTAATGGCAGCGGTAGCAGAGTTCATATCGTCGTCGAAGGAGTAGGTTCCGGAGATGGGGTTGCCCATGATGTCGTGGGCACCACCTTCGATGTCGTGGATGGTGTCGCCGACGGAGGCCAGGGAGCCGCCGCCGAAGACGTCGTGGTGGATGATGCCGCCGGTGACCTCGACATAGGTGTTGCCGAAGACGCGGCCGGCTGTGAGGCTGTGGTGGTGCTGGGCGTCGGACTCATCGATACCGCGTCCACCGCCGTAGACATTGCCGGTGTAGATGTTGGCACCCACACCTTCGGAGGTTTCGGCATGCTCGGCAGCGGTGAGTTCGGTGCCGATTTCGCCGTCCTTAATCTTGACGGAGGTATTTCTCCAGACGTGGCCGTTCTCGGCGCCGCCGAAGACGGAGCCATAGACGCGGGCGGTGCCACCAATGGTGACATTAGCGTTGCTCACATAATTATAATAGGCATAGCTGTAGGTGTAACCTCCAATCGTGGACTTACCGGCGTAGCCGTAGCCCGCGCCGTAGACATTGCCGAAGGCATCGTTTTCGGTGGCGTGGTCGTTAGCGTCGGCGCCGATGAAGCCACCCGTGATGGTGACATGGGTGTTGCCGTGGGTCATGGTGTAGCCCTTCGAGGCATCGTTCGGGTCAACCGGTCCGAAGGTACCCACAGAGGCCAGCTCACCTCCGCCGTAGACATTCTTCTTCACCGTACCGTCAGTGATGTTGACATAGGTGTCCACCGAGACATTGGCTGCGATGGAGTCGCCGGTGTAGCCCTTGCCGGCGCCGTAGATGTTGCCCTCGATGACGCTGTTGGCGTTCTGCATGTTGACATAGGCGGTGCCGTAGACTTCAGCCAGCTCGCCGCCGCCGTAGACATTACCGGAGGTAGGCGGAAGGCTGTCGTAGGTGTCGTTATAGTTGCGCACGGTGGTACCCTTTACCCAAGCGGTATGGCCCGCCACGTTGTCGCCGATGTTGACCTGCGGGTTGGAGGTGCAGCGACCCAAGGCAGCAGCATCGCGCGAACTCGTACCATCCGCATTGACGGTGCTCTTGTCACCCTTGCCGCCGCCGAAGACGTTGCCGGTAATGCCGTTGGGGATGTGCTTGACATTGATCACAGGCGAGGTGATGGTGGCGTCGGCAGGCGTGTAGGTGGCAACGTTGGAGCCGCCGTAGAGGTTGGTGAGGTTGAGGGGGCACTCAACATTCTCGTCGTCGAGGACGTTGACGGTAATGACGCCGCCGATGTTGCCGTTGGCGTTGCTGCCGCCGAAGGCATTGGCAATGGTGCCGCCATAGAGGTTGAGGGTGACGTTACCGGAAATGTCGGAAGCCACAGACTGGTCGCCAGCTACGTTCGGGTCATCGAGCCTGCCGCGCGAGCCGCCGTAGACGTAGTTGTAGGTGCCACCATAGATGTTAAGGGTGACGTTGCCGGTGATGCTGGCGAGGTTGGCGCCACCATAGATTTCGTTGAAATCATAATCACCGCAGGCGATGGTTATCTCGCCGCCGGAGCCGGGGGCATGGTTGCCGCCGCCATAGATGACACCGATGAGGTTTTCGCAAGAGGGCCCTGCGTCGGCGCGGTCGTTGTCGAGGTTGAGGGCAACGGTGCCGATGTTACCTCTGGTGTTGGAGCCACCGAAGACGGTGTCGATGAGGCCGCCGTGGATGTCGGTGCGGGCGGTGCCGCTGACGTTGGCTGCCGACGTTTCGCCGTTGCCGCCACCGAAGAGGCGGTGGATGCGGCCGCCGTCGATGATGATGTGGTTGTTCTTGGTGTTTGCCGCGTTGCCGCCGCCATAGAGGTCGCAAATGGTGTTCTCCTCGCAGTAGTGGACATAGACGTTGGTGGTGCCGTTGGCGGCATAGGGGGTATGAGCGGCCAGGTTGCCACCGCCGTAGACCGCCTGGAGGGCGTAGGTCTGGGAGAGGGCGTTGGTGGCCAGCTCTTCATTGTTGGTGATGCCAGTGGGATAGAGGTTGTGTGCGGCGTCAGCGCCGTGGGCGGTACGATAGATATGTACGGAGGTGTTGCCGTAGGGGGTACCCGCGACGTTGTTGGCGCCAAAGACCATGCCAGTACCGCTGAAGGTGGCGCCGGTGCCGGTGGGGCCAGCTTCGCCGATATTGACGTTGGTGTTGCCGCGGCTGCCGGTTTGTTCGTAGCCGACGGAGGCCATTTCGCCGCCTCCGAAGACCTCGCCGAGGAGGGTGCCGCCGGTGACATTGACGAAGGTGTTGCCGTAGACGCGACCAGCGAGGACCGCGGGAGTGGCGTCGGCCTGGGCACGCTTGCCGGTGGCATAGTCGGTGGTGGCAGCAGTCACTGAGTCGTTGTCGTCCAGCGTGTTGTCGAGGCTGCCGTAGCCGCCGCCGTAGACGGAGCCGAAGTAGTAGGCGTCGCCGCCGGTATGGCCAGAAGTGGTGGTATATGCGGGCACTTGGGTGCCGATGGTGCCGCCGGTGACGTTGACGGTGGTGTTCTGCGAGACAGAACCCATCTCGCCGCCGCCGTAGACGGAGCTCTTAATGGTGCCGCCGGAGATATTGACGGTGGTCTGCTTGGCACGTCCGAGGGAAGGCCAGCGGGGGTTGTGGGTGCTGCCGTCCATGGCGACGATACGTCCCATGGAGCCACCGTAGACGTTGCCGCCCTTGGTATGGAGCAGTCGGTTACCAGCGTTGCTCTCCTGATAGGAGGTGTTGCGGAGGTCACCGTTGGAGGCCTTCTGGGCATCGGAGGGGTAGATATACTCGGCGTTGTTGCCGATGGTGCCGCCGGAGATATTGACGGTGATGTGGCCGTAGGTGTTACCGCCGGCATTGGGGCGCAGATGGCCGTAGTTGGGGTCGGAGACTGGCACGAGGTAGGTACCCACGGAGGCCAGACGGCCGCCGCCGTAGATGGAGCCGAGCATGGTGCCGCCGGTGATGTTGACCTCGATGTTGCCACCCACAACACCTGCCGTGAGGGCCTCGCCGGAGAATCCGCGGCCGCCGCCGAAGATGTTGCCGTCGACGTAGGAGGTGCCGAGGGTACCGATCTTGGTGGCCGAGCCTGCTATGGCTTGGGCGTTGGTGCCCTCGCTGCCGGAGATGTTGACTGTGGCGTTGCCGAGGACGTGGCCGTCCTCGCCGCCGCCGAAGACGGAGCCGTAGACCCAGCCGCCTGAGACGGTGACGGTGGCATTGCGCACGTTGGTCCATTCGTTGAAGAAGATACGTGCGTCGCCCTTACCAGCGCCGAAGAGGTAGCAGGTGACGGGGTGTGCCGCAATCTGGTCGAGGGTGCGGGGCACGCCGAGGGTGCCGCCAGTCATGGTAATCACGGCGTCGCCAAGGACGTCGGTGACCTCGTTACCGCCGTAGGCGGAGGTGAGGATGTGGCCGCCATTGATTTCGACGAGGGTGTTGCCCTCGACGCGACCGGAGGAGCGGATCCAGATGGCGCTGTCCTTGGTGCCAGTGTGGTCTTTGCCGAGGTAGGGGAAGAAGCCGGAGCCGCCGCCGAAGACCTGGCCATAGAAGGTGTGGCCGTCGTGACCCGTTTGGTCTCCGCCATCGGCCGAGACACCTGTGGCATAATAGCCACTGGTAGCATATTTGTCGTAGGGGTTATAGGGGCTGGTGTAGGGCCAGGCGTGGCACTCGAAGAGACTGGTGGTCTGGGAGTAGTCCCATTCGGTGGAGGTGTAGAGACGGTCGAGGTCGCGCTGGGCATCGGTCTTGACGCCCGTGGGGTCCCAACCGGCGCCTATCTGGCAGTTCCCGTCGATGACGACGTGGGTGTTGCCCTTGACGTGTCCAGCCTCGGCACCGCCGTAGACGCAGCCCTTGACGAGAGCGGTGCCGTTGATGGTGACGAGGGTGTTGTTGACGTAGTTGAGGTGCGGGATGAGGGGATTGCCGGTGGCCGTTGTGGTATCGGCCACGACACCCTTGCCGCCGCCGAAGACATGGCCGAAGTCGGTGGGCATCTTGAGGGGATGGGGGCCGACCTTACCAGCGGAGACGGTGACGGTGGTGAGACCTGTATTGGCAGCGCAGGCAGTGACGGCCTGTGTGGAGGGGTTGCGGGTGTAGCTACCCACGGAGGCCATCTCGCCGCCGCCATAGATATTGCCGTTGACGCGGGCATCGGCACCATTCATGAGCACAGTGGGGTTGGAGGTGACGAGACCAGCGTTGACGTTGGTCGCGCTACCCTTGCCGCCGCCGTAGATGGAGCCGTTGATGGTACCCTTGGTGAAGGTGACCGTGGGCGAGGAGTTAGGATAGAGTGCCGCCGTAGCGGTAGGAGTGTAGGCGGCCAAGTTGCCACCGCCGTAGACATTGCCCACTTTCATGGTGCAGGGCGAAGAGGAGCCGTTGGGGTCGCTGTCGCCTTGTGCATTGACGGTCACCACGATGGTGCCGAGGATGTTGCCGCTGGTGTTGTTGCCACCGAAGACATTGCCGATGGTGCCACCATAGATATTGGTTACGGCGTTGCCGCTGACCATAGTGAAGTTGGTTGCCACGCCGATGCCGTTACCACCGCCATAGACGTTGCCGATGCTGTCGCCACCATAGATGGAGACATTGGTTCCGGCGACCGTGGCCTGGTTGCCACCGCCGTAGACATCGCCGATGCTGACGTTGGAGCAGTTGTGGACCTTGACGGTGGGAGTGCTGCCGTAAGCCGCCTGGTTGCCGCCGCCGAAGAGGGAGCCTATGGCAAAGCCTGCGAGCGGCTGGGCGTCGGTGCCATAGACATCGACATTGACCGTCCGCTGCGGAGCACCGTTGACGTTGTTACAGCCGTAGACAGCACCCGTCACGGTGCCACCGTTGACGGTGACCTGGACAGGGGCGTTGACGTTGGCCGCAATACTGGCATTGCCGAGGCCACCGCCGTAGACGTTACCCGTGATGGTACCGTTGTTGAGGACGACCTTGGTGTGGCAGGTGTCGGCGTAAGCAGTGGTGTTGACCGCTGCCAGAGCGCCGCCGCCGTAGACATCGCCAATGACGGAGGGGCCTGCGGAGCCGTCGCCGATGATGACATCAGTACTGTTGGTCACTGCGGCGCGGTTGCCGCCACCGTAGATAGAACCTGTCTTAGCGCGTGTACCTTTTTTCTGAACGTTGACAGTGGTTCTGCCTGTCACCTGCGCTTGGTCGCCACCGCCATAGATGGTACCTTCGACGGTGACCTTGCCACCGGCTGCGTTACCGATATTCACCACGGGGTTGGCCGTGACAATAGCATCTAAGCCATAACCACCGCCGAAAACACTGCCACCAACTCCGTTTTTCTTTGTGATAGAACCGCTGTTGATATTCACTTCGGGAGTAACGAGTCCCGTCACAAGCTGGGGAACAGGAGTATACGCAGCGTCGCGTCCACCGCCATAAACATTGTGTAGTTCAAGGGGGCAGTCGGTACGATTAGAGTCCACAGTAATGGTGATTTTACCCTCAACATTACCATTGATATTGCAACCACCATAAACATTCTCCACGGTGCCACCTTCCAATACAATCTCAATATTGCCACCAGTACCTATAAGGCTGCTATTGCCTTTGCAATGATCTTCCGTGTACGCATACACATTGGCTTCTCCACCTTCTCCAGATACACCCTTTGAACCACCAAACACATTGGTAAAGGTTCCTCCACGGAAAACAAGTCTAATATTGCCATAGAAGGCACTCCTATTACATCCACCATAAATGTTTTTGAACTCTGCGTAACCACTATTACAATCAAAATACTGCACGATATCGCCTTCATGAATAGCATCCGTTCCTCCACAGAAATACTCTTCAACCGATGTTGGTCTATCACAATCACTATTATCCAAATTAGCATCTACGCCTCTGTTAGTTCCTTGTGTATTACTCTCATTGTTAATATTACCGTAGGTTCCACTATAACGGAAATATATGGTACCCTGAATGTCGGCTGCAGTAACTTCACCATTACCACCTCCCCAGAGACCTCCATAACGACCACCATCAATTTTAAGGCGTACATTGGGTGTGGCGGCTGCATTGCCGCCACCGAAGACACGTCGTACCGTATTATCGCAGCCATAGATACGCGTGTTGACCGTTTTGCCATTATCGGCAAAACTAGCCTTATTACCACCGCCGAACACCTGATCGATAGCATAACCTGTACCCTCATAAGTAGTACCTGTCGGATGAGCTGTGCCATAGATATTCACAAAGACGTTGTCTTGAGGAGACCCATTGACATTTCCACCACCATAGACGCAACCACCTTTGCTTCCACTACTATAGGTGCTGAGTGTTACATTTCCTTCATACACTCCAGTTCCTATGGGAGCACCAATGTTGACTACCACTGCTCCATAAACATTGGATTCAATATTGGCAGTTCCATAACCAGCTGCTTTTTGGCCCAAACCTCCACCATAAATGTCTCCGACAATAGTGCCATCAAGGACATCAATGGTGGTAGTATCGCTGTTTTTCGTATTCACAGTACCAAGAGCGGATCCGCCATAAAGGTCACCATAAAGGGTGGCGCCATTGAACGTAATATGCACATTGCTATCAACAACAGTATATCTACCATAACCGCCACCATATATGCCGGCACCGCTAGTGCGAGGAGAGGCTGTACCAATGGTACCACTGGTTAATGTTATCTCAACATCACCTGTGACAGTACCTTTTTCATTGCAGCCACCATAGACACCTGTAGAGATGGTGCCGCCACTGATGGTGATTTCGCTGCTGCCCACATTGGCCGCCTTGTCTTCGGCCACATTGCCCTTACCTCCACCATAAACATTGGCGATGGTACCGCCGGAGACTGTCACCTCGGTAGCACCGGTATAGGAAGCCAGGTTGCCACCGCCGTAGACATCGGCAAGGGTGCCGCCGGTAATGGTGACGCTGACATCGCCCGAGGGGGCGCCGTTGATATTGTTGCAGCCAAAGACATTGTGCATGGTGCCTCCGTTGACCGTGACGGCCACATCGCCTGCCACATTGGCTGCATGGGAGCCGTCGCCGAGACCGCCACCGTAGACGTTGCCATTCACGGTGCCGTCGTCGATAGTCACTGTGGAGCCTGCTGCAGCGCCGGTGAGGCTGGCCAGGGCGCCACCGCCGTAGACATCGACGCCTATCTGGCTGTGGCTGTTCTGCACCAGCACGGTGGTAGCTCCCACGACATTTGCCTCGCGGCCACCGCCATAGACGCTACCGGTAATCTTGGCATAATGGCCAGAGACCTCGTCGCCGATGATGACGACGGGGTTGGCCGTGACGACAGCCGTGGAACCGAGGCCGCCGCCATAGACGCTGCCAAGGATGCTGTTGCTGCTCTTGATATGCTGGACATTCACCAGGGGCGAGGCCGAAGAGGCGCTGCTGGGAGTGTACTCGGCCTGGTTGCCACCGCCGTAGAGGTTGGTGAGAGCCAAAGAGCAGGTGCCTTCCTGGTCGAGGACGTTGACGGTGATGATGCCGCCGACATTACCCTTGGCGTCGCTGCCGCCGAAGGCATCGGTGATGGTGCCGCCGTAGAGGTTGAGGGTCACATCGCCGCTGATGGAGGCGTCGACCGTCTCGTCCACGCTGCCTGTGGCGGGATCGTCTCTCACGCCCTTGGAGCCAGCATAGACCTCATCGAAGGTGCCACCGTAGACATTGAGAGTGGTACTACCGGTGATGGAGGCCATGTTGCAGCCGCCATAAATCTTGCTGATGGTGCTCACGCCGCACTGGATGTCGGTCTCGAGGTTGCCGGCGATGGAGGCGCGGTTGGAGCCGGCGAAGAAGACACCGATGGTCTCAGAGCAGGAGCTGGTGTGGGTGAGGGTGGTGTTGAGGGGTCCGTTGATGGAGCCGAGGATGTTGGAGCCGCCGAAGAGGGAGTCGATGATACCGGCGTTGACGGTGAGGTCGGTACCGCCGGCGCCGATGTCGGCTGCCGCCACCTCGCCGTTACCGCCGCCGAAGATGCGTGCATAGCGGCCACCGTCGATGGTGGTACGCACGCCGTGTGCCGCTGCAGCGTCGCCGCCACCGAAGAGGTCTTCGATGGTGTTGTCGCAACCATAGACATGGACGATGGCGCGCTTGGTGGAACTCTGCGAGCCGTTTTCGGGCGCATAGCCGGCCTCGTGGCCGCCGCCGAAGACATTGGCCAGGGCGAAGGAGGGCTCACCGCTGCCATTGTTGGTGGTGTAGGAGGCCGCATTGGTGGTGTTGTGTGCCGTGGCGTAGATATTGACATTGGCATTGCCATGCGGCGTGCCCGCGATATTGTTGGAGCCGTAGACGTTGCCGAGGATGGTGGCGCTGCCGGTGAGGGTGGCAGGGTTGCCGCCGTCGGTGGCACCGATGTTGACGGTGGTGTTGCCCTTGTCGGTGGCGCTGGCGTAGCGTTCGTAGCCCACGGAGGCCATCTCGCCGCCACCGTAGACATCGCCCCGGACGGTGCCAGCGGTGATGTCGATCTGGGTGTTGCCATAGACGCGTCCGGCGAGGACGTCGGCTGTCCAGGGCAGCTCCACATTGATACGGGCCTCGGTGGAGTCGTTGGCCACAGCGCGGCTGTCGCTGCTGCCGTAGCCGCCGCCGTAGACGGAGCCGAAGTAGTAGCCGCCGCTACCGATGGTGCCCACCTCGGTACCGATGGTGCCGCCGGTGATGGTGACGGTGGTGTTCTCGGCCACCGAGCCCATCTCACCGCCGCCATAGACATTACTCTTTATGGTGCCGCCGCTGATGGTCAGCGTGGTTGATTTGGCGCGACCCATGGTAGGCCACAGGGGGTTGACGCTGCTGCCGTCCATGCCGACGATGCGTCCCATGGAGCCGGCAAAAACGTTGCCGCCCTTGGTGTGGCGCAAACAATTCTTGTGGGTACCATCGGTGAAGAACTCGGTCTTGGGGATATTGGCCTTAGCCGAAGCCGCGGCCTCGTCGGTAGCATCGGGAGCGATATAGACATATTCGCTGGTGTTGCCGATGGTGCCGCCGGAGATGTTGACGGTGATGTGGCCGTGGGTGTTGAGACCCTCATCGGGCTGCATCTTGCCGTAGTTGGGGTTGTCGGTTTGGGTGCCGGGAACTTTGGGGGGCACGAGGTAGGTGCCCACGGAGGCCAGACGGCCGCCGCCGTAGATGGAGCCGAGCATGGTGCCGTCGGAGATATTGACGGTGATGTTGCCCGAGACGACACCTGCCGTGAGGGCCTCGCCGCTGAATCCGCGGCCGCCGCCGAAGATGTTGCCGTCGACGTAGGAGGTGCCGAGGGTGCCAATCTTGGTGGAGGCGCCACTGACGTTCACCACGACATCGCCCGTCACGTGGCCGTCCTCGCCACCGCCGAAGATGGAGCCGTAGATCCAGCCGCCGGTGATGTTCACCGTGACGCTGGAGACATTGGTCCAGGTGTTGAAGAAGGTACGCTGGTCGCCCTTACCGGCACCGAAGAGGTAGCAGGTGACGGGGTGGGCGTCGATTTGTGCGAGGGTGCGGGGCACGCCGAGGGTGCCGCCGCTGAAGTTCACGATGCTGCTACCCTTCACGTCGGTCTGTTCGTTGCCGCCGTAGAGGCTGGTGAGGATATGGCCGCCGCTGACATCGACACGTGTGTTGCCATAGACAACACCTGCCGACTCGAGCCATTTGCCCGGGGCGTAGGGGAAGTAGCCCGAGCCGCCGCCGAAGACATTGCCATAGAAGGTGTGGCCGTCGGAGGCCACGCGGCGACCGCCCTCGGTCGAGGAGCCGTCCTCGTATTCTTCCTCATGGCCCGATGCAGTGCTGGCGTACGTATCGTAGGGAGCCCACGGTGAGGCGTAGGCCCAGCTGTTGCATTCGAAGAGCGAGGGGTAATTTGCATAGACCCATTCGGCATCGGTGTAGGCACGGTTGAGGTCGCGCTGGGCATCGGTAGCCTGAGAGGCATCCCATCCGCAGCCTATCTGGCCGCCTTGAATCTTGACCCAGGTGTCGTGGAGCACGTGGCCGTTCTGGCTGCCGCCATAGACGGAACCCTTGATGAAAGGACCACTGTGGTCGGACTTGCCGATGATGACCTCGGTGTTGTTGACATAGTTGAGGAGGGGGATATTGGCGTTGGTGGCGGGGTCGCCCACGATGCCCTTACCGGCGCCGAACACCATGCCGCTGTCCATGGGCATGACGAGGGTGCGGGGGCCTACCTTACCGGCAGCGATTTCGACGGTGGTCTTGCCGGTGTTGGCGTCACAGACGAGGTCGTCGCCGGAAGTGCTATACTTACCCACGCGAGCCATCTCGCCGCCGCCGTAGATATTACCTTTGACCCAGAACTTCTTGTCGTCAGCCGTAGCTGTCGTCCACGGTACCGTTTCCACCGACGGGTTAGTGGTATGATTCGTGATCCAAGTCGCGTAGTCGACTTTCTGGTCGGCACCCATCACAATCTTGGGGTTGGAGGTGACGAGACCTGCGTTGATTGCCGAAAAGAGGTCGTCGACCGAATTGCCGCGGCCGCCACCAAAGACATCGTGGTTCACATGGCCTTTCACCAGGTTGATGATGGGCGTGGTGGCTGTGGAATCTAACGGACGGTAGGGGGACAAGTTGCTGCCGCCATAGACATAGTCGACATCCAGCGCGCAGGTACCCGTTTCGGTGGAATCGATGATGATGATGATTTTGCCTTCCACGTTACCGTTCTGGTCACATCCGCCGAAAACGTTCTCAATCTTACCGCCCTTCAGGATTACCGTAATATTGCCACCGGTGCCTTGCAGTTCGGGATGAGCCCTCATATAGTTGAGGTCTTCCGGCGTGAACCTGGGGTGATCCGATGCGAGATCGGCTTCCACCTGCGCTTCCGTGGGATATTTCCTGATGTTGGCTGCGTAGTCGCCGGCTCCCAGAGAGCCGCCGAAGACGCTACCGAAGGAGCCACCTTCGATGGTGAGGGTGACGTTGCCATAGACGGTACCCAGACGGCAACCGCCATAGAGACCCAGATACTTATCGTTGGCGGCGCAGGTCATCACCTGGTTGATTTCGGCAATGACGTCGGTATAGTTACCGCCGCAGAAGTGGTAGTCGATATCCACCTTGCCATCATTACAAGAGCCGCCACCTTCCTCGATGGTGATATTGGCGTCGCCACCGGTGACAGTACCCTGGCGGTTACAACCGCCAAAGATGACACCCACACGACCTGACGCAAATTTGAGGTAGACCTTACCTTTTCCAATGTTGGAGGCTTTGATGACACCGTTGCCACCGCCGAAGACCTCTTGATATCGGCCACCATCGATGACGGTGTTCACGCCCACGGCATCGGCAGCATTGCCGCCGCCGAAGACCTCTTTGATGGTATTGTCGCAACCGTAGACATGAGTATAGATTTTCTTTTCCGAATCTACATAATTATTCTCCGGCTGGTAATGAGCGTTGTGTCCGCCACCGAAGACACTGTCGAGGGCATAGGTGCGGTTGATGGAGACATCGCTCACAGCGTCATGCGTTCTGCGGAACGTCTTATAGACATGTACATAGACATTGTCCTCGGGTGTACCGTTGACGTTGTTGCAGCCGTAGACAGAGCCACGGATTTGTGCGGAACCTTCGTAGGTGCCGCTGTTGTTGCGGCCGATGTTGACCGTCACCTGGCCATGGACCAGGGCAGCCACATTGCTGTGGCCCTCGCCCAAGAGCGTCGTGTCGCCCAGGCCGCCGCCATAGACTTCGCCATAGATGGTACCGGCCATTGCATTGACCGTCGTGGTCTTGCTGGCCGTATTGACTTTTGTAGTAGCATCGATGGAGCCGCTGTTGACATTGCCGAGGGCCGAACCACCATAGATATTACCATAGATGAGGGGTTTCTGCACGGCTTCGCTCACGATGACGCTGTCGAGTGTCACCACCACGCTGCCGTCGACACGGGTAGGCTGGCCGTAGCCGCCGCCGAAGATGCCGTGGGCCTTATTGGTCATAGAGGTGCCCACCTGGCCGCCGGTGAGGGTCACCTGGGCGTCGCCGGTCACGGTACCCGAGGTGTTGCAACCGCCGTAGATACCCCTGACCACCATGGCGGTGCCCGAGAGGGCGACGTCGGTGCCGCCGGTGCCAGCCTCGTTGCCGCCACCATAGACGACATATACCTGTCCACCGCTGACGTTCACGTCGGGTGTGCCGCCATAGGCAGCCACGTTGCCGCCGCCGAAGACATAGTTGGCGTTGCCGCTGGTGATGTTGACCTGGACGCTGTTCTGGGGAGCGCCGTTGAGGTTGTTGCAGCCGAAGACGCTGTCGGCTATGCCACCGTTGAGGGTCACCGTCACATTGCCATAGACAAGAGCAGCAATGTCGCTCGTAGCACCATTCACGCCATTCTTCTGGCCGAGGCCACCGCCATAGACGGAACCTTGGGCAGTACCGTTGGTGAGGGTCACCGTGGTGGTGTTGGAACTGCTGGTTCCCACGTTGGCCAAAGCGCCACCGCCGTAGACACTGCCGGTGTTTTTCACAAGCTTATTGTTCTCGTCGCGGAGACCCACTTGGGCGTTCGCCTGATTGATGAGCACAGCGCTGTTGCCCGACACATTGGCATTGTTGCCGCCGCCGAAGATGTTGCCACCCACGGTGACATTCGTCTTCGCCGCCCTAGAGGATTCCTGGGCCGAGGCGACCGAAAAATGAACGTTGAGGATTGAAATCAATGCCACGCAAACCAGTCGCGTCAGCCAGATGTTTCGGTTCATATTATGGTGTAGTTGTTGTTTCATCTTTCTGGATTTTCTGATTGTTCGGATTCTTCGGAGTGTTCAGAGTATTCAGAGTGTTCAGAATATGCGGATTATTCGTCTTGGATAGTTACTGAGGAGTTGCCGTTGACAGCGCCGTTGTTGCCGCCGCCGTAGACATTGCCGGTGATGGAGGCTCCCTGACGGAGGAAGACCGCGGGGTTGCCGGTGACGGTGGCTGTGGAGCCGTAGCCACCGCCGAAGACGTTGCCGCTGACGACACCGGTGCCTGTGATGGTCACCACGGGGTAGTCGGGCGTTCCCACGGGGGCGGAGTAGGCAGCATTGTTGCCACCACCATAGACGTCGTGGTTGATGGTGCCAGCCGTGACATTCACCGCCACGGTGCTCTGGGGAGCGCCGTTGGCGTTGTTGCAGCCGAAGACATTCTCCACGGTGCCGCCATTGACATTCACCTGCACAGCTCCGTTGACCTGAGCTGCGTGGGAGCCGTCGCCGAGGCCGCCGCCGTAGAGGTCACCGTGGATGGTGCCCTTATTAAGGGTTACCACGGTGTTCTTGTCTGCAGCGTTGATATTGCCCTTGGCCGAGCCGCCGTAGACGTCGCCATAGATGGCGGGCTCGTTGGCTATGCTGGGAGAGCCGATGGTGACGGTGACGTCGTCGGAGGTGGCGGTGCTGGGGCCATAGCCGCCACCGTAGACACCGTCTTCATAGTTGGCATCGGCGGTGCCTATGGTGCCGCCATTGATGGTGACAGTGATGGCGCCGCCGACGGTGCCGTTGGTGTTGCAACCGCCGTAGAGACCGCCGGTGATGGTGCTGGTGGTCGAGGCGCCGTTGTTGACATAGACCGACACATCGCCGGTGACGCCGCCAGAGGAGACGTTGTTGCCGCCACCGAAGACTTTTTCTACCGTGCCGCCGGTCATACGCACAGAGGAGCTGCCCACATTGGCCTGGTTGCCACCGCCGAAGAGGCGGGTGGCGGAGCCGTTGATGACGTCGACTGTGGCGAGGCCCGAGACGGCAGCTACGTTACCGCCGCCGAAGACGTCGGTGGCGTGGCTTACGTTCAGCGCGAACTGCACAGTGGTGCTACCGGCGACAGCGGCTGCATCGCCACCGCCGTAGACATTACCCACAACATAGGGATGGGGATAGCTGGTCAGGAGCGACAGGGTGTCGCCGCCCGGTGTGCGGTTGGCCGCTGCGCCGATGACCACCCTAGGATTGGAGGTCACGGTAGCGGTGCCACCCTTGGCGCCACCGTAGACGCTACCACGGATGCCCAGGATTTCGGTAGGACCATCCTGCACGGCATCGGCATGCGCCACATGGATGATATTGACGCGGGGCGAAGTGGGATTGACCTGCGCACCGCTGACGGTGATTTTGTTGGGAGTATAGGCCGTCTCATTGCCGCCGCCATAGATATTGGTGATATCGAGCTTGCAGGAGCCCTCGAGGTCGAAGACGTTGACGGTGATGAGGCCCGTGATGTTGCCATTGATATTGGAGCCGCCGAAAGCATCGGTGATGGTACCACCATATATATTAAGGTTGACGTTGCCGGTGATATTGGCCGCTTTCTCGGCCGTGCCTTTCGAGCCGCCGTAGACCGCGTCGAAGGTGCCGCCGTAGACGTTGAGGGTGACGTCGCCGTCGATGATTTCGGCCTTGTTGGAGCCGCCGTAGAGTTCGTCGACATAATCCACGCCGCATCCCACGGTGAGTTCCACGTTGCCGTGGGTCGCGGCCTCATTGGAGCCGCCGAAGAGCGAGATGATGTATTCTTCCTGATCGTCGTCGCCAGTGCCGTCGTTACAAGGACCGGTCTTCAAGACGGTGAGACGCTTGATGCCGCCAAGGATGTCACCCGCGGTGTTGGAGCCAGCGAAAGCAGCGGTGAAGTAGCCACCCTCGATGGTGGAGGTGGCGTTGCCGTAGATGTTGGCCGCGCGGTAGGGGTTGGTATTTTCGTCCCACGGCGCCGCGGGGTTGGTGAGGGTATGACCGTCGCCGCCGCCGAAGAGGGTGTCGATGCGGCCACCCTCGATGGTGACATAGACGTTGGCCTTGATGGTGTCGGAGCCCGACACGCTACCTACGTCGGCAGCGCGGCCGCCGCCGTAGACCATCTTGACGGTGTTTTCGCAGTTGTGGATAAAGACTGTGGTGGAGTAACGGTTGGTCACCGCCGGCACGTAGGCCGCCTCGTTGCCGCCGCCGTAGACGGCCTGGATGGCGAAAGCGGTCATTGCGTGCGAGACGTTGGCCTTAAAATCACCAAAGGTTGTGAAAACATTATTGTGATCCACCTCGTTGTCATTGGTGTGGGCGGTCTTCCAGACGTCGACCTTGACGTTGTTGCGGGGAGTGCCTGCGATATTGTTGCAGCCGAAGACATAGCCTCCGATGGTGGCGCTGCCGCTGATGTCGCCTGTGCCCTCTTCTTTCTGTCCGATATAGACGTGCACGCCGCCTTTGACGAGGGGTTCGACGAGTGGGTCTGCCTGACCGCGGCCGCCGCCGTAGACGCTACCCGTCACGGTGCCGGAGAGGATATATACCCTGGTGGAGTCGGAGGCGTTGGTGCCCACGTCGGCCAGGTTGCCGCCGCCGTAGACGTCGCCGTCGACTCTCACCTGCCCTTGCGCTGACATGCCGCCCAGCAGCATCGCCAGCATCAAAGCCATTCTTGTTGTTTTTCGGTTCATATCTTGTTGTGTTTTATTCTGAGTGTTCTGTTTTTAACGTTAATTGCCGTGAATTGTCCGTTAATTATTCGTTAATTTTTCTTTCTCTGTTCTTTTGCTTGTTTTATTCTCCTGCTCGCCACGCTCGCGAAATCTATAAAGACAGATTTTAAAAGAATTTCTCATTTCTAATTTCCAATGGTTACTGTGGTGGCGCCGGAGACGGTGCCTCTGTTGCCACCGGCGAAGACGTTGCCACGCACGTGGGTGTTACCTTGGAGGAGGACCGAGGTGGTGGCGTTGGCAGGGGTGGCGTTGTAGACCGTGCTCTCGTCGCCGCCGCCATAGACGTTACCCGTGGTGGCATCGCCCTGAGTGCCTATCTCGCTGGAACCCTTGATGGTGAGGGAGACGGTGCCGGAGACGGAACCGAGGTTGGTCTTGCTGAGGTCGATGTCGGTTGTGACCTTCCCTTCTGCAAACGCAGGATCGAGGCTACCATTTGATGGGAAAGTTCCATTTTTCCACTGGAATGTGGTGGTGCCGGAAAACACGCCAGGCTCGAATATACCCGCAGCACTGTTGAAATTGGGAATTATCGTGAATCCTTCATTTCTTACTTCAAGCGTAGGCACCGATGCAGAGTAACCAGCTCCAAACACATTCCCTTTTACTGTGCAGCCGTCAAGTTCAGAAGTTACATTGCCCACTACCTTACCCAGGCTGCCGCCGCCATAAAAATTGTTCTCAATGGTGCATCCTTTCAGATTTGACTCCACGTCGTTGCATTGCGCCAGCGAGAAGGAGGCATACTTGATATAGAAGCGGGCACCCGTCTTACCAGAACTCCAAATGAAGAACTCGTAATCGAAGTCGGTAGCCACACCAGGACCTTTCTGTCCGTATTTGGTATCAGGGGCATAGGTTGACGTTCCGTCGTAATATTTACCACGCTCGTTTTGGTGAGAGCCTGGTTTTGTCGGGCAGTAGTAGTATTTCTGCAAATCGTTGAAGTTGTAGTTTACTGCATCGAAATACTTCTTTCTGGTATAGGACAATCCACCGAAACCGGCACCGAAAAACTTTCCAAAAACACATCCTTCAGCGTTGGTAGTGACCTTTTTCCCTTGTTGCATATTTCCGAACTTGGGGCCACCGCAATAGGTAGTCACGTGGCTGTTGTAGATGTCGACGGTGACGTGGCCAGTGATGGGTTTGGCATCGTTGGTGCCGCCGCCGTAGAAGTTATCGATATCGGCATTGTATATCTGCCACCGCACATTGCCGTTGATTGCTTCCTGCGATGCTCCTGCCACCTCGTGGAAGTAGCCGCCGCTGATGTAACATTCGGCGTTGTCATTTCTTACTATAGCATTGGCATTGTAGGTGCCGGTGAGGTAAAATCCGGGGTATTCGCCTCCCGTCACCGACACTGGCACATGGGGTGTCGACTGGCTACCATCACCATGGGTGCCCATGCCAAATTCATAAATCCACACATTTCCACCTACATGGATATAGTAAACCTTTCCATTAACCTGGTCCCTCTGAGTAGACACAAACTGGTCGAAGACGCCGCCGAGCAGGATGAGCGGAGCATCTACCTTACCGGAATTATTATTGTTGTCGGAACTGCCCGTATTCTCGTACTCAAACTGTGGGAAATAAAGCAATGCGGTATTGGTAATTTCGAACCAACCTTTGGTTTTATAGATGGTCATATTGCAAATGAGACTGGCACCATTGGGTCTCTGGGCCTGAGAGGTACCAATAACATTGAGAAAGTCGTAACGAATAGGCGACACATTTAATCGACCTATATGGTGGTAAATGAGACTATAGTCGGGTTCGTGGTCGTTGTTCTCGTCCACCGACATCACAGTAAAGGGGGTGTTGCCATTTGACGGCACACCGTTCAGGTGGAAATTTCCGACTAACACAACCGCATTATCATAGACCGTTGTTCCAGAGCCAAGACCGGTGATGCTAGTCTTTACGCTTTGGTTGTTGAATTGTGTATTATTGTCCACCTGGGTACCCGTCTGGGTGACGTTCTGTTTGCCACCGTAGTCTTTGTTGTACACCACATCGTAGTTAGGGTCGGCAACATATATCGCGTTGCCCCAGTAGGGCTCGATGGTGATGGAGGTGACGCCGTAGGGCACGTCGAAGTAGGCACCCTGCGAGAAGACACGCTTGCTGACGGTGTAGAGGTCTTTGTTTACGCTCTTACGGTCGGCGTAGTTGTGGTTGGGGTAGTCGGTGATGCCCGAAGTGGGGTAGTTGGCCGAGGTGTAGGGGTCGGAGGCGGGGGTGGGCGACATGGATATTATCTTCCAGCCCGTCACCACCTTGTTGCCCGTATAATTGCCCTCACCTACGTCGTTGTAGTAGGGCAGTTGCACCTTGTCGTAGTTGTAGTTGAAGTGGTCGAAGTCTTTGTCGGTGCGGATGAGGGCGGGGAGGCTGGTAGTGGTGATGCTGGCACCCGAGGGCCACGCCTGGCCGCCGGTGGTTTTAGAGGTACTAATGGTCACTGACAACGTTCGTCCCAGCTTGCCACCATGGTTTCTTCCCACGATGGAACTGTCGGGGGCATTGGCGACATCGGGGTTGATGATGGAAGGATAGATCCCTTGTGCTTTCAGTATAGGATAGGGTTTGGGATTGGCGATGGTACGGTCGGCGGTTTCGAGCACCCACTTGGCCATATCACCCGGCGCAACGGTGGTAGTAGCAGTTGAGGCATAGATGGCAGCCAGCTTCTTGTTGCTGTTGAGCAGCAGGCGATAGAACTCGAAACGGTTCAGATATTTCTCCTCCACGGCCAGCACGCTATTGTAATTATCCTTGGTGAGATGACTGGAGGGCAATTGGTCGTAAGCGTAATAGTTGAATGTATTCAAGCCATCTATCACGTTAGCAATATTTTTGCCTCCATAGACGGGAGATTTGGTAGTGCCGCCAGTGATGTCGCCGTAGAACATGCAGTTCATCACCATGGTACGAATGTCAGATGCTGTGGAGGCGTAATTGTTGTAGCCCACGATACCACCGACATTGGTGCCGCCGGTGATGTTGGCGTAGGAATAGCAGTTGACGACGCGGGCGGTGCCGCCTAGAGAACCCACGAGGCCGCCAGTGTAGGCGGTGCCCTTCACCGTACCGTCCAGGATGCCGCAGTTGTAGATGCGGGAGGCACCGACAGCGTTGGCGGCGATGGCACCTGCATTGCCTATGACATTGATAGAAGTGGTACTGATAATGACATTCTTGATGACGGCATCCTCGATATAGGTGAAGAGCGGCTTGTCCCAAGTGCCTGTGATGGTTGCCAATTGGCCATCGATGATGCCTTTGAAGGGGTTGTCGGCAGTGGAGCCGATGCCACCTGACGGTGTGCCTGTTGTGGAGAAATCGCCGGCGAGGACATAATTACCTGTCTGGCTGGTGATATCAGAGAGATCATGTATCGTCGTCTGGCTCCATGAGGCTGTGGGCAGCAAGAGGGCTGCCAGCAGCAACATCAAGAATCTTGATTTTTGGTTATATTTAACGTTAATTGCCATTAATTGTCCGTTAATTATTTGTTAATTTTCTTTCTCTGTTCTTTTGCTTGTTTTATTCTCCTGCTCGCCATGCTCACGAAATCTATAAATCTTATAAATTTTCTTTTTCCTCAATCAAAACTAAAAAAACTATCAAAATTTCTTGCTACCTGATTTTTATCTCCGACAGATTTTAAAAGACTTTAAAAGATTTTAAAAGAATTTCTCATTTCTAATTTCCAATGGTTACTGTGGTGGCGCCGGTGACGAGGCCTTTGTTGCCGCCGGCGAAGACGTTGCCCAGCACGTGGGCGTTGCCTTGGAGGGTGACGGAGGTGGTGCCATGGACGCCGCTCTCGTCGCCGCCGCCGTAGACGTCGCCGGTGCCGGAGAGCAGGACTCCCGAGCCGTTGAGGGTGCCGATGGTGCTGTTGCCACCGATGGTGAGGGTGGCTTGGCCACTCACCGAACCGAGATTGGATTTGCTTAGATCCACGGTGGTGAAAAGCTTATTGGTACTGGTGTTAATGGCAGTCCCTGTAGAATTGACGGTTTCGGCGTGCTCCCAGGTATATTCGGTGGTGGTTGGAAGAACGGCGTCCAAATAGGCACCGAGGTTACCGTCATAATGCGGTTCGGTTTGGAAGGCATTGGCCATCACACTGACGGTAGGCGTTGAGGCCGAATAGCCGGCACCAAACACATTGCCTTCCACGGTGCAGTTTGTGAGCGTTGTCCTGACTGGGCCAGCAACCTTGCCAAGGCTGCCACCGCCGTATAAGTTGCCCAGACGCTTATCGTCATTTGAAATATCAAGCCTGCCAAGAGTGTTTTTAGTAATGATACAACCCGTGAGTTTTGTCGTGACATCATAAGTGGTGGCCAGCGAGAAACTCACATAATCGACAAACAGACGGGCAACATTGCTGGTGTTACCTGACATAGGGAGGAATTGATAGTCAATTCGTGTCTCTACGCCACCATAAGCGGCATCATAACTATAATCATAACCGGCAGCTCCTGTAAGCCAAACATTCCAATCAATATTTATTTTATTATTTTGGTTGGCAGGATACCTGCGGTTATAGGAATTTCCCCCATAGCCGGCACCGAAGAAGGTGCGGAAGGTGCAGTTGGTGGCATTAGTGACCACCTTTTTATCACTATTCATGTCACCGAACTTAGGACCACCGCAAAACAGGTCAACGCGACTATTTGAGATGACGGTATAGATATTGCCTTCTGCGATATGAGTTGCATTGATACCACCAGCGTAGAATTCATCGATGTCGGCGTTGTCTATCTGCCAGATGATATTGCCATTGGTGTGGTTTGTTAAATGGCCTATTCCCTGCATACCTGTTCCACATACCTTACCGAAGCGACCACCATTGATATAACACTCGGCATTATCATCAAAATTAGCATTAGGGGTATTATATAAACCAGTCAGATAGAATTCGTCAAAGTCACCACCAGTTACCGAGATAGGGGGATGAGGGCTGACAAACTCATTCTGGGTTTTATCCTGATGAACTCCTATATGGAATTCCTTAAACCAGACATTACTTCCCACATGGTAGTAACTTACCGTTTTACCTTCTTTAATGTACTGTTCTGCTCCTCCCACAGTCACCCATTGTTCGATAACACCGCCCTGTAAAATCATTGGACTATTCACCCTGTCTTTCTTGTCATACTCAAACTGTGTGAAACGGAAAAGAGCAGTATTCGTACTTTCGAACCAACCCAATGGTTGCAAAATGCCAAAATTATACGTACCTTTACCTTCATACGATTTCTGAGCCATTCCAAGACCCATGACATTCAGGAAGTCTATTCTCACAGGATGCACACGTACACGGCTATTGAAACGAAGGATATAAGAATAGTCTGGCTCGTTATCTTTGTCCAAATCAATGGACATGATAGTATAGGGTTTACTGTTTGTTTTATTAGAAACATCTGAACTATGGACATTTCCCACTAACACTATAGCATTATCATAAACTGTACCTGAAGGATTCAATGCCGATAGTGCATTACTCATACTAGTATAAACCTTCTGATTATCACCAGCAATCTGATAAGCGGTGTTATTCGTCCACTTCTGTCCGCCGCCAACTGTGGTGACATCGTAGGGATTATTCATATCTTTATCGTATACCACATCAGGATACGCGTCAGCCACATAAACGCACTTGGCCCAGTAGGGCTCAATAGTGATGGATGTCACCCCTTCCGGCACATCGAAATAAGCTCCTTGATTGAAGATACGGTTACCGTTGGTGCTGTAAACGTCCTTTTGGGTGCATTTGCGGTCGGCGTAATTATAGGGAGTGGTGAGTGTGATTTCTCCTGTAGCGTTGTCAACAGCGGCTGTCGCATCGGCAGGCAAAGTACCTGTAGAGAAAGTGTGTGTGCCGTAGCCACTGCCATCTACACTTACAATCTTCCATCCTGTCACAACTTTGTTTTTTGTATAATTTCCTGTGCCCACATCGTTGTAGTAAGGCAGTTGTACTTTGTAGTAGTTGAAATTGAAATGGCTTGGATCCTTGTCCGTGATATTTGGAGTAACAGTTTTCCCCGTGGGAATGTTTGCCCCTTCGGGCCCGCCACTTCCATTCCGAATGTTTATTGTCAATGTACCAAACTTACGGCCCTGATTATATTGTGTTTTTCTTGTCTCGGCACTACCAGAGAATTCTTCCGCATTGGCTGCGTCTATATTCACCACCGACGGGTATTGGATATAATTACCGCCAGCATCCTTTGGAGTCTTGAGGACAGGAAAGGGATTATCGGTGCCTATCTGCGATGGCTCCAACACCCATTTGTACATCAAGTCTTTATTGTCGGCACTTCCCGTTGCCCACCATGCCGCCAGTTCACGATGTCCGTTGAGCACATGGCGGAAAAACTCGAAGCGCTGCAAGAAGCGAGTCTCAGCCAGCAATGCGCAGTTATAGGTCTGTATGTCAGGATTGTCACTTGCATCTCGGGTCGTTACATAAGAAGCACCTCCCCAAAAATAGTTGAAGTTACTCACACCACTTTTGTCTCCTCGGTTGGTGATAATCTTTCCGTTATAGATTGGAGCCTTGTTCGTTCCGCCGGTGATGTCGCCATAGAACATACAGTTCATCACCATGGTCTTGAGGTTGTCGGAAGCACTGGTGGTGGCCACGTTGTTATAACCCACGATACCGCCGACGCGGTTGCCGCCGGTGATGTTGGCGAAGGAGTAGCAGTTGATGACGCGGGCGGTGCCGTCGAGGAGACCAACCAAGCCGCCGGTGTAGGCGGTACCACCCACGGAGCCGGAGAGGATGCCCACGTTGTAGATGCGGGCAGCACTATTGGCGGTGCAGGCGATGGCACCCGTGTTGCCGCTATGGCCGCTGATGGCCACATCCTCCAGCACCAGGTTCTTCACGGTGCCGGTGAGGGTGGTAAAAAGGGGTGCCGAGAGGCCGGTGATGCGGTAGGGCATGTGGGTGGTGGGGTCGATATTGGCCTCCAGGATGCCGTTAAAGGTGGTGACGTCGGGCGTGCCACTGGTGATGTCCTGCGTAATGACGTAGTGTCCGTCGGAATCATCAATATCGCTCAAGTCATCGATTTCCGTCTGGCTCCAGGTCATTCCCGGAAACAGGAGTGCGGGCAGCAGCAAAAAAATACGCAAAAGGGTCGCGTGTACGTGAAAAATGATATATAAATTTTTAAATTTCATTTGCTTCCTGTTTATTTAGTTATACGACAAAACACAATCGCTCAGGCACTTGTGGGGTGCATGGCCATTGTGGTCGGTAGTGCAAATATACAAAAACTTTTTAAAAGGAGAAAGGAAAAATGAGAAATGAGAATTTCGGGGCCCTCTGTACCCTCTCCGTGAATACTCCGTGAATACACCGTGAATACTCCCTAAGCGTATCTGTTAAATTTAACTTAAAAATCGTGCAATTCGCCGTTAAAACCCCTCTCTCCGTACCCTCTAGGGGAATACTAAGGGAATACTAGGGGAATACTTCGAGAGAGCATCTGTTAAATTTAACTTAAAATCGTCTAACACACTGTTAAAAAAAATCGCTGTTAAAAATCTTCTCCCTATCAACTCCGTGTCAACTCCGTGTCAACTCCGTGTCAACTCTCACCCAGTAACACACTTTTTTAACATTTCCCCTTTCCCGCTTTCTCATTTTCAAAAATTTTGTATATTTGCAGCCGTGATATGACTACATCCAATCCTCATATGACCCTCCATAAGCTCTTCTTAAATATCAAGAAGAGAGACGTTTACTTTAGTTGAAAGTTGAAAGTTGAAAGTTGAAAGTTGCTACGCAATTCTTTCTTTTTTCAATCTCGAAAGAGCCATTTTTGGCTTCGATTTCGCAGATTGTTGCAGATTGATGAATTTTTAACATATGAACAATTAAAAAATAAAATTTTATGGAACTTCCCTTTGCAGAAGCTTTGAAAATCAAGATGGTTGAA
>JAEEGL013343775.1_pt1 | contig 52554 bp, 44 predicted proteins | sample 9134231 | NCBI WGS metagenome assembly JAEEGL01 (sample SAMN16246548, study PRJNA631951) | gut metagenome | biome: gut microbiome; feature: rumen; material: fiber-attached | host: Bos | place: Iran: Karaj | collected 2018-10
AAGCTCAACGTCCTGCTTAACGCCTCTTGCTTCCTTCATCTTGTCGATAAGTTCTTCAAAGTATTTCTTGCCGACTTCCATAACAACGTCGGAGAACATCTGAATAAATCTTCTGTAGCAGTCCCATGCCCAACGGGGATTGCCGGATTTTTCTGCAAGTGTATTAACAACGTCTTCATTCAAGCCCAAGTTAAGGATGGTATCCATCATACCGGGCATGGATGCACGGGCACCGGAACGAACGGATACAAGAAGAGGATTCTCCTTGTCACCGAATTTCTTTCCGGTCATTTCTTCAAGTTTAAGAACGTATTCGTCGATCTGAGCCTGGATCTCGGCGTTGATCTTCTTTCCGTCCTCATAGTACTGGGTACAAGCCTCTGTAGTGATGGTAAATCCCTGGGGTACAGGCATTCCGATGTTGGTCATCTCTGCAAGGTTGGCGCCCTTACCGCCAAGAAGATTACGCATGTCTGCGGAACCCTCTTCAAAAAGGTAAACCCATTTTGCCATAAATTTTCTCCCTCTGTTTCATAAAATCAGTTCAACAAGGCACTCCGCATGACACGGAATGCCTTGAATCACTCAAAAAGTATAACATAGCTTTGTACGTGGCGCAAGGACAAGGGGTTAAAGAAAAGGATGTATAATTGTATACATTGTCGTGATTTTATTTCTTCAGAAGGGCCACATTTCTGTCGATGAGTTCAATCCTCTGCTTCACGCAGTCAACACTGCGAAGGGGGTCCTTGGGGGTGTTAAAGCAGTAATCCATAAGCTTTTCAACGGTGGTGGTGGCAACATGGAGCCTGGTGTCGCTGGAGGCATAGTAGATGTACACGCTTCCGTCGGCTCTTGCTATCAGACCGTTGGAAAATACTACGTTGGACACGTCTCCCACCCTTTCTTTTCCCAGAGGTGCCAAAAAGAAACCGGAGGGCTCGGCGATGACCTTTGAAGGATCGTTAAGGTCCGTTGCAAACACGTAAAGCACGTACCGAAGGCCTGCTGCAGTGTTCCTTACACCGTGGGCCACATGTATCCATCCCTTGGGAGTCTTGATGGGGGTAGCACCCGCTCCGTTCTTGGCTTCCGTGATGGTATGGTATCTTCTGGGACTTGTGATGATCTCCTGGTCGATAACGGGGTTTGTGATGTCATCGCAGAGTCCGAAGCCTATGCCGCCGCCGGAACCTGTCTCGATAAAATCATCCATGGGACGGGTGTAAAAAGCATATTTTCCGTTGATGAATTCGGGATGAAGGAGCACGTTACGCTGCTGGGGAGAATTCAGTGTCTTAAGGTTGGGAAGCCGCTCCCAGGTCTTAAGATCCTTTGTCCTTACTATTCCTGCTGCCGCAACGGCCGCGCTTAGGTCATTAACGGTCTTATCCTTGCTTTCGGAGCAGAAAACGCCGTAGATCCAGCCGTCCTCGTGCTTTGTCAGGCGCATGTCGTAGACATTGGTCTCCTCGGGACAGGTGTCGGGAAGCAAGATGGGCTTATCCCAAAACCTGAAGCCATCGATACCGGAATCCGATTCCGCCACCGCAAAGAAGGATTTGCGGTCGTTACCCTCTACTCTGGGAACCAGATAGAATTTGCCGTTCAATTCGATGGCGCCGGAATTCATCACGGCGTTGACCCCCAGCCGCTCCATGAAGAAGGGATTTGTCTCTTTGTTCAGGTCATACTTCCAGTGAAGGGGGATCATGCTGCGGTCCAGCACCGGATATTCGTAACGGTCAAAGATACCGTTGTAAAAATCGCTCTTTTTATTTTTCCTTGTAAGGATCTTCTCCTGTTCGTCCAGGAGTTCGAAGTATTTTTCGTGGATCATTTTCTTTCCTTCCCAATGTACTTTTCTTTAATGCTCGTGGAGCTTATAATCGACATCTTCTTTGATTATCTCAAGCATGATGGCCGCGAACTTAGGATCGAACTGGGTTCCCGAGCCCTTCTCGATCTCGGACTTTACCACATCCTGGGGGATCAGGCCTCTGTAGCTTCTGTTGCTGGTCATGGCATCGTAGGCATCGGCTACCGCAATGATCCTTGCTTCTTCGGGGATCTCCTCACCTTTAAGGCCGTCAGGATAGCCCCTTCCGTCATAGCGCTCGTGATGCCATCTGGCACCTGTGGCAAGCTTGGGCATCTCTTCTATGTTCTGAAGTATCTTCGCTCCCCTTTCGGGATGAGTCTTTATCTTGGCATACTCTTCGTCCGTGAGCTTTCCGGGTTTGTTGATCACCGCATCGGGCACGCCGATCTTGCCCACATCATGGAGAAGGCCCATCATGTATATCTCTTCCTGATGTTCTTCGGAATAGCCCGCTCTTCTTGCAATCTCTTTGGAATAATCCGCAACACGTCCGGAATGACCCTTGGTATAGGCGTCCTTGGCATCGATGGCATCCGCCAGAGTATGTACCACGTGAAGGGAAAGGCCCTCCACTTCTTTGGTCTTTCTTTCAACCTCGGCGTGAAGGTCTCTCTGGAGCCTGATAAGATCCAGGAGATGTCTGACTCTCAAGGTCAGGACCTCCGCAACAAAGGGCTTTCTCACAAAGTCCATGGCTCCGAGAGACAAGCCTTCCGTCTCCGAAGCGCAGTCATCGTTGGCGGTAAAGAATATCACCGGGATTTCCCGATGTCCTGTTTCTTTTTCCATCTTTCGAAGAAGCTTCAGGGTTTCAAAGCCGTCGGGCTCAGGCATCCTTATATCCAAAAGAAGCATGTCGATGCTGTTGTTCTTTGCATAATCCAGCAAAAGCCGGCCGCTCTTTAAGCAGGTGACTTTATAACCCGCCCCGGTAAGTACGGCATTGGCGTTCCTTAAGATAATGGCATCATCGTCTACAACAACTATGCGTTCGTCCATTGGTCATCCTTTCCGAAACTTCCTTTATTTCCACAGACTGCCGTAGCCTTCAACGGCTTCGTCCACGGTCATGGTGCCGTTGGCCACGTTGTAGGCCGCTGCACGGAATTCCTTGGTAACCGCATCGTTAAGTCCCGTCTCCTGATAACTGAAGGTCCGATCCGCAGGGAAGCCTTCAAGAGACGAATATACTTCATCGAGAGAAAAGTCTCCGGTGGGTGTGATAAGCCGCTTGACGGCAGCCATATTGCCAAGTTCCTTCTCTCTTGTAAGGAATCTGATGAATTCGTTGGTCATATCAAGATTTTTACTGTTCTTGTTCACGCTGAAGAACAGGCTGACAGCATCCAGGAAGAATCCGCCTTCATCGCCTGCGGGGACCACGAAGAACCTGTATTTAAAAGGATTTGCCGTGAAAGCTTCGGACTTGCTCTCCCGCTTGAACGTGCCGGAGACCATATCCCCGCTCCCTAACATCATGGGAACATCGCCCTCAAAGAAACGCATGATGACCGAATTATAGTCATCCGTGATCTCTTCGGAGCAGACCGACGGATCAATGTATCCGGCGTCCACAAATTCTTTGAGTCTCAAAAGGGCGGGACGAAGCATCTCTCCCGCAGAACCCTCCAGGGCATTAAGGCCCGCCAGGGATCCGGGATCCTTTATGACACCGTTACAAAACAGGGGAAAAGAAAAAGCATAGTACATTCCGGATACCGTGGTGCCGTTGGCTCCCATGATGGGGCTTTTGTACCCTGCACTCTTAAGCTTGGCGCATACGTCCTTCAGTTCTTTGTAATCTTCCGGAATCTTGAGGCCGTTCTTTTCGAATATATCCATGTTTACGAGCATGCCGTAGGATCTGGTGAATATGGGGAGCATGACCACATCGCCGTTGGGAAGGGTCCACCTTGCTCCCTGTCGTATGCAGTTAAGGCCGATATTAAGAGAAGGATCCGAAAGGACCTCCGCATTGTCAAAGACCGGAGCCATCTTCTCGCTGTCCAGCATCCAGGAAGCCGTAACATAGATGTCCGGAGCCTCATCGCTCATCAGGGCGCTCACGATGGTGTTTTCGTAGTCATCCAGATAAACGTAGTTAAGACTTACATTGGGATAAAACTCATAAAACCGTTCGAATTCGCTCTCAAGGGATTCAAAGTTCGAATAGGTACCCGCAACCTTGACGGAGCAGGTGGTGTCGGAAGGCAACGCGGGTTTAAAATCCTCGTTGTTTTCTTTGGCCTGTCCGCAGGCAACGGATCCAAGCATCAGCACAAAGGCCGATACAAGGGTCAGTGTCTTTTTTAACAATCCCGATGTTCTTTTGGTCATAAAACCTCCGTTTCGTATCCGGGAAGGACCCGGATCACATTCCGTCCCATTTATGTGCCGTAAAGTACTCATCTATGGCTTCCACTATCTCGTCCCTGGGCATGGTCTTTAAAAAATACCCCTGGGGTTTGAGCCTCATAACGTTCATTATGCTCTCCCGGTCGGATTTGCCCGTAAGGAAGATAATGGGGATATCCTTGTAGTTATACTCGCTCCTGATCATCTCCATGACCTGAGGACCCGGAGTTATGGGCATATCGTAGTCAAGGAGTATAAGATCGGGCCGGTGATTTGCCATGTAGGTAATTGCCTGGATGCCGGACTTTACCGCCGTGATCCTGTACTTTTCCGAAAGCCATCCCTGAAGCATCTTTAGGAAAGTCGTGTCGTCGTCCACCAGAAGGATATGCTTTCCCATCCGCTTTTCTTCCGCTGCCGCAGCAAGGGTTTTTAAGCCTTCCGCCACGTATTTTGCATCAAAGGGACGGTTAAATTCCTTCTTTATGTAGGTCTCGGGAATGTACTTTTTGATGGCGCCAAGCTCCACCTCGTAGCCGATCACGCAGACCGGGCGCTCCTCGTCCCTGCTTATGTCCATGATGTACACCAAAGCCTCTGCGGAATCGTACACATAGTCACCTGCCAGGATCAGTATCAGGTCAACATCCTCCTTGCCCGCTTCTATGCTCTGGACATCCGGCTCCGCCTGAACAATGGTAAAGCCTGTCTTCCTTAAGTTTGATTTAAGCGCGTCCACCATAAAACCGCTTCCGCGACTTATCAAAAGTATCTTGCTGGTCATTATACCTCTCCCCCCGATAAAATACTCGGTATCTGATCGTAATCAAAGTTGTCGACGGCCTTCTTAATGGCATCGAACCTGGTGGCTTCTTCCTCGGGAAATCTGTATCCGTCAAGGGATTCCACTATATTTACCACGCTGTCATAGTCAAAGGAGGCACAGAATTCCGCCAGTGCGGTGTAGGCCTCTTTCATGTCCTGTTCGGAAATGACCGGCCGGTCGTCCCCTGCCTCATTGGCATCAAGGTCACGAAGGGGCTCAAGCTCCCTTGCCAGTTCTCTGTACCCGGCCAAAAGATCACCCATCTCTCTTTCAAGGGTATCCGTATCACCGGAATCCCCTGCTTTTTCAAGTCTTGCCGCAAGATCTCCCAGTTTTAAAGCTCCGATAACACGGGAGGTGCTTTTTAACGCATGGACTTTGATGGTGGTGTTCTTAATGTCCTTAACACTCCAGTATTTCTCGATATCATCGGCGTTCTTTGCCGCCGCCTCAAGGTACATCTTAAGGGTCACCATATAGGCCTCGCGGCTTCCACAGTGGATAAGACCGGAGTTCACATCCAGGTCATCAAGCTTAAAGATAAAGTCGGGGATGAAGTAATCGTCGTCCTCGTCGTCATCGGCCGCGGGAGCGATCTTTCCCTTGGGAATGTACTGAAGGAGCAGTACCTCAAGTCTGTCGGGATCCACGGGCTTTGTCAGGTAGTCGTCAAAGCCTGCGTTTATATACATTTCACGCATACCGGAAATGGCATTGGCGGTAAGGCACACAACGGGTGTTCCTGAATTCGGGGTGTCCGCGATCTTTTTCATCTCCTTAAGGGTCTCGATACCGTCCTTATCGGGCATCATGTGATCCAGGAATATAACATCGTAGTGCTTTTGCTTAAAGAGCGCGATGCCTTCATCGCCGCTTCCCGCCGTATCTATCTGCACCTTTGTGCGCTTAAGAAGGCTCTGGAAGACCGAGAGATTGACCGGTGTGTCGTCCACCACCAGAAGCCTTGCGTAAGGCGCCGTGAACCGCTCGCGGTATTTCTTTCTTTCGGAAACGGATCTTTTGAAGGTCTCCTCGTAATTGCCGATGGGATTGCGGCTCCGAACACCCTGCTTAAGGGCAAAAGAAAATGTCGAACCCTTGCCGTATTCGCTCTTAACCTCCATGTGACTTCCCATCATGGAAAGAAAGCTCTGGGCTATGCTCATGCCAAGGCCGGTTCCTTCGATGTTACGGTTCTTTTTCTCTTCTATACGCTCAAAAGCCCGGAACAGGCGCTGCATGTCCTCGGATTTGATGCCGATGCCCGTATCGCTGACACTTATAAGGAGCCTTACGGAATCGGGATCGCCTTCGATATCTTCAAAGCCCGCCTTGAAGGTAATGGAACCTTCTTTGGTGTATTTGACAGCATTGGAAAGGATATTGGTGATGATCTGTTTTATGCGGATCTCATCGCCGTGGAGAATCATGGGGATATTCCTGTCGATATCGAGATTAAAATCAAGTCCTTTGCCCTCTGCCTTGCCCTGGACCATGTTCACCAGGTCGTTAAGGAGGGAAACAAAGCTGTAATCCACGTTGATGATATCCATCTTGCCGGCTTCGATCTTGGAAAAATCCAGGATATCGTTGATGAGTCCCAGAAGGGTCTTGCCGGCTGTTCTGATGCTCTCTGAGTAGGCCACGATATCTTCGTCGTGACTTTCTCTTAACACCATCTCATTGAGCCCCAGAATGGCATTCATGGGGGTACGGATATCATGGGACATGGTGGACAGGAAATAGGACTTGGCTTCATTGGCCTGGTTGGCGGCTTCGGCGGCTTCGGCCAGTTTTCTGTTGTAGGAAACCAGTATAAGGAAATTGAATACAAGGAGCACCAGAAGTCCCACAGTCACCATTCCCAGCAGCAGCCAGTCCACCACCGTGTTGGTGGCAAGCTCTCCCGCCGGTATATAGGCCAAAAGAAACCATGTGTTCATGGACTGCAAAGGAGTGTAGGAAATAACGCATTCCTCTCCCTTTGAGTTATTCATGGTCATGGTCCCGGACCCCGAGGTGATCTTTGCGGTCATCTCGTTGTAATCCGCTATATCCGCTTTGTTATAAGATTTGTAATATTCAAAGAAATTGGAATTCTTAAGGGATTTGCCGTGAACAAGATAATCTCCGTCCTTGTTGATGAGGGAGATCTCCACGCTTTCATACTCGCCGTTTAAAAAGACCAGCTTATCCTCCAGCACGCTTACGGGCTCAACGCGCATCAAAAGTGCTTCCTTCAGGTCTCCGGTGGTCTCGTCCAGGATGGTCACGTAATTCATGAAAGCGATGGACTGTACACCGTTCTGAGGGTTCGTATAGGCTCGCGTAAGGTTCACGACGCCGTCTTCACGGCTTATATCGTCAAGATTGTCGAACAGATTTATGTTTCGGTAAGAAACCGAATAGTCACCCGGGTCCTTAACGGAGGGGTGCGTTGATATGCCGCTCCGTCTCTGTTCTTCCGGGAAGATCAGATGTCCGTAGATGCTCGGGGATATCTTTGCTTTTCTGATAAAAGAAATGGCTTCCTCGGCGGTCATGGGATTGCCGGCTTCGGCGGACCTGTCGATATAGTTTGCCCAGATATCGCAAAGATGCTGCTCGTCCTCCAAGTAGTTGGTAATGATCTGCTCAGCTGTGACCGTCATCTTCTGGAAAGCCTCGATAACGCTCTCGTTGCTTTCGTTCATTTTGGTGTTGGCATATTGAATTATGAAGAAGAGTATCAACCCCATTATCACAAGGTCGATAGCAATAATCAGCGCTTTCTTCACGCCTTAACCTCCCGGGGACAGGCAGGGATCCCTATCTTCGGAAGCCCTTCCCCATGCTTAGAAACACATCTGTATAATTATACCAAACGAGACCTTTTTGTCTATTAGCACTCGGTCATACGACCGCTTCGCTCTACTCCGGATTTGAAATGATAAGTGTCATATCTCCCGAAAAAGAAAGCCTTCCGTATCCCGCAGGGATTATGAAATGATCTCCGGGCTTAATGGGGGTGCCGTCGGCTGAGCCTGTGCCTTCAATACATGAAGCCATGTAAAAGACACCGGAAGGCTCAAGTGTGAAGCTTCCCTTAACGTTAAGCTTATTTACGGTGTAGTATTTGCAGGAAACCAGATTATGTAAACCAGCTGTCAATGGCGTCGATGTGACTGTGCCGGAAGCACACACAGATTCAGTTGACATAACATCACCGGCTGTACCCGCCCCGGGCACCTTTATCACAGCCTTGGACTGCTCGATATGCAGATCTCTGGGCTTTCCGTTCTGAAGTCTGTCATAATCGTAGACTCTGTAGGTTATATCGGAATTCTGCTGGGTTTCAAGGATCATTACTCCGCCCTTGATAGCATGAACGGTTCCGGGATCGATCTGTACAAAATCTCCTTTTTTGACGGGAACTTCCCTGATGAGTTCCTTGAATTTATGCTCGTCAATCAGTTTACATAACTCTTCTCTCGTCTTTGCGTTGTGTCCTACCACCAGAGCGGAATCAGGCTCACAGTCAAGGATGTACCAGCATTCGGTCTTTCCCAAAGACCCGTTCTCGTGGACTTTGGCATAGTCATCATCGGGATGTACCTGAATGGAAAGATCATCCTTGGCATCGATCACTTTAAGGAGCAGGGGAAACCTGTCTCCCGAAAGATCTCCGAAAAGCTCACGGTGTTTGTCCCACAGTTCCGAAAGCTTCGCGCCCTTATACTCTCCCGCTGCTACGGTGCAGTCCCCGTTCTTATGGGCGCTGATGGCCCAGCACTCGCCGGTATTGTCGGCGGGGATATCATATCCGAAGGCGGCACGCATGCGGTTGCCGCCCCAGATCATGGTCTTAAATACAGGTTCAAAGAACAACAAAGAAGCCATTTTTCTGTCTCTTTCTTTATCTTATTCCGATCTCGGTGTCGGTACCGTCGGTGCTGGAATGTGCCTTGATATAATCCACCACTTCATCGATGGTGGTAAAAGCAAGGCCTACATAGCTGTCCGCACATCCGTAATAGAGGGCGATCTTTCCGCTCTCGGGATCGTGAATGGTAGCGCAGGGGAAGCATACGTTGGGAACGAAGCCTCTTTCTTCGTACCAGTCTTCGGGTGTAAGGAGGTAGTCCTCGCAGCGGTATTTCACAACGGAAGGATTATCGATATCAAGGATCGCTCCGCCGATGGAGTAAACAAAACCGTTACAGGTGCTGCTTACGCCGTGGTAGAAAAGAAGCCATCCTTCGCTGGTCTCGATGGGTGCCGCACCGCCGCCGATCTTGACAGCCTGCCACCACTTGCCATTGGGGCTCATGACATGACGGTGCTTGCCCCAGTAGGTCATATCCGGGGATTCGCTTAAGAAGATATCTCCGAAGGGAGTGTGTCCGGAATCGGAGGGACGGCTCAGCATCAAATAGTTACCGTTGACTTTTCTCGGGAAAAGAACTGCATTTCTGTTAAAGGGAATGAAAGGATTCTCAAGACGGGTAAAGGTCTTAAAGTCCTTGGTGCATGCAAGTCCGATGGCCGCGCCGTAGAAATCACCGCACCAGATGATATAGTAGGTATCCTCAACCTTAACAAGGCGGGGATCGTAGGCATATCTGGGCATGAAGGGCTCACCCTTTTCATTGACAAAGGGTACTTTTTCCTTGTCAAATTCCCAATGGATGGCATCCTTGGATCTGCCGAGATATACGTAGGGAATACCGTTGGTCTGCTCACCGCGGAACACACCGATAAAGCCGTCTTCAAAAGGCATTACGGCACTGTTGAAGATACGTGCCACACCCTCCACCGGGTTTCTTCCGACGATGGGGTTCTCGGTGTATCTCCAAAGGGGTGCTCCCTTATGGTCCGCAGGCTTATCCTGCCAGGGAATGTTCTTTACGGGGGGACAGTTTAAAATCTTTACTTTGCTCATAGATCGTCCTTTCTGCGTGAAACCTTGTTTTCACGTACTGTGGTTTATTTGTGTTCTTTTATGGTTCTTTTGTGTATAGCATGGCTTGAGAGGCCATACTCAGTCGACCCTCAACAGATGTACCAGTTTTGAGTCGAAATCACCGTTCAGCGAGTCCATGGGAAGGCCGGCATACATCAGTACTTCCGATCCGTACACCCTGCCGGTGGTCTCGTCTTTGTAGGATACCCCCGGTTCAAGTCCCTGAAGCTTTATGAACCGAACCTTGGTATTGGCTTCGTTAAGGCCCTTTACAAAGGTCACAAGGATCTCGGAACCGTCTTTCTTTTGCACCATCCAGGCATCAAACTTTCCGTTTTCGGAAAAAGAAGCCAGTCTGTAATAATCTCCGTTTCTCACAAGATCGCCGTACTTATGGTAGTCCGCCACCTGAGTGGGGATCAGGTCCCTGTCCCCTTCGGAGATCTTTGTGATGTCCAGCTCATATCCGAAGGTTCCCGCAAGAGCCACGTGCCCTCTTGTCTTAAAGGGAGTCACCCTTCCCACCGTGTGGTTGGGGCAGTCCGAAACGTGGGCGCCCATGCAGGAAAGAGGATAAACAAGGGCCGTGCCCTCCTGGATCTTAAGCCTCTCTATAGCATCCGTATCGTCGCTGGTCCAAATCTGGGGACTGTAATAGAGCATGCCGGGATCGAACCTTGCACCGCCTCCCGAACAGTTTTCGAGAAGAAGGTTAGGAAACTCGGTCACGAGAGTCTCCTGCATGCGGTAGACCGCCAGCACATAACGGTGTAACAGTTCTCCCTGCCGGTCGGCGGGAAGTCCTGCGGAATAAAGGTCCGTCAGTTGTCTGTTCATATCCCACTTCAGGTACTCGATGTTGGCACTCTTAAGAACGGTCTTAACGGAATTCCAGGTGTGTTCCCAGACCTCGGGCCTGGTAAGATCCAGCACCAGCTGGTTTCTTGAACGGGTAGGTGTGCGGCCCGGAACCGAAATTGTCCAGTCCGGATGCGCCCTGTAAAGGTCCGAATCGGGACTCACCATTTCAGGCTCCATCCAGATACCGAACTTAAGGCCCAGGGCATTAACGCCATCCACTAAAGGCTTCAGGCCGCCGGGTAGCTTCTTTTCATTGACATACCAGTCTCCCAGGGATGAATTGTCGTCGTTTCTGACGCCGAACCATCCGTCGTCCATGACCAGCATCTCAATGCCGCGCTTCGAGGCTTCTTTGGCGATGCTTAAAAGTTTCTCCGTATCGAAGTTGAAGTAGGTGGCCTCCCAGTTGTTTATGAGGATAGGTCTTTCTTTGGCCCTGTAGGGGCTTCGGATCAAATGCTCTCTGTAAAGATCGTGGAAGGTCCTTGTCATGTGTCCCAGGCCCTCGTGAGAATAGACCATCACCGCTTCGGGGGCGGTAAATTGTTCGCCCGGCTCTAACTTCCAGCGAAAATGATAGGGATTTATGCCCATCAGGACTCTCACTTTGTTAAACTGGTCAAGGTGGGCCGAGGCGGTGAAATTACCGGAATATACAAAAGAAAAGCCGTAAACATCACCTGTTGTCTGGGTTGTGTTGTTACTGCAAAGTGCTATGAAGGGATGCTCCTGATGACTTGATTCACCCCTTATGGAACCCACACCCTGAGTTCCGTGGGCGATGGACCTTGTTTCGATGTTTCTCTCTCTTGCCCAGGATCCGTGAAGAGAAAGAAGCTTATAATCGTCATTGTCTATGTCAAGGCAGGTTGACATAATATTTGTTATGTAAACATTGCTGTCTTTCGAGCCGTTTTCGACCCGAAGGCTCCTTACCACCGCATCAAGTCCCTCAAAGACCGAATAAACAAGGAAAACCTTCAGTTTGAGGATGGGATCCTCAAGGCAGACCGTCAGGGTCTCGCACTCTGCTTCGCTTCCGAAGGTGGCGGGAAGTCCTTCAAGTTTCAGCTTTCCTTTTTCGATCGTGTGGTTTACATAATACAGTTCCGCGGAACAGGTCCCGTCTTCTCTCTGCGCTTCAAAGGCTGCGGGACGATAATCTCCCGTACCCGAAACGGGATACTCCATGGGGGCAAAATCCAGGAAAGAGTTCTTTTCCCTCAGGCGCTCCGAAGGGCGGGTGCCTTCGGTACGGGCAAGGTAGGAAAGGTCTTCGTTACCGATCCTTCGTCCGTAGTAATAATGTACAAGATACCTGTCATCCTCTATTCCGAAGACATAACTCGAAGAAGGGGTGTCAAGTTTAAAGGTCTTACGTTCCTCACAAAAGGTTATCATTTATCGATCCTTTCGATCCCTACAGATTTCCCCGAAGTTCCTTGAAGGGTACGTTGAATTTGCGGCTCAGGTATTCGCCCAGTTCTTTGGCTGCCACAAAGTGTGCCTTGTAACCGGGATGGGAATGGGATCCCACGGTCTCGGGAGTGGTGTCGGACATCCTTAAATACTCAACATTGTTGTCCCCTGTCTCTTTGATGTACTCTTCCATGGCTCCCTTGATGACGGGTTCAAGCTCACAGCCAAGCATGCCGTATACCCAGAGAATCAGGGAGGTAGGGTTATTGCGCCTTAACATCTTAAAGAAGTTTACGATGGCATCGTGGACCTTTTGAACATCCTCGGGGTTCTTCTCTCCCGTTGCTTCATCAATGCGCATCTTGCATACTCCGTAGCCCGGAACTTCCATCGGAGGCTGTGTGAAAGCTGAATTGTCGTTGGTGCCAAGATTTACGATTATGGCATCGGGAACCCAGCTTGAAAAATCGTATTTGTTCTGAGCCCCGAGACGCTTGTTGATCTCGCCCTCGGAAATGCCGCATACGGGCTCGTAAATGCTTGGGATGTTGTGCTTGGGATTGTTGTCCCAGGCAATATATACTCCCCATCCGCCCTGGGAAATGAGACGGGTCTCAACATCCATTTCTTTTTCCAGGATCGTGGCGTAGTTGCGGCTGGAGCTCATGTACATGGCAAGCCACTCGGTATCGTCGAGAGCGCCGTAGGTACCTTCCCCGGAGGTTATGCTGTCACCGATAAATTCAAGCTTGAGTTTAGGTTCTTTCACCGGTTCAAAGGTTCCGTCGGTGGAAAAGCCCCTGACCAGCACGTGGCAGAGTTCATCCTCACCCATGGCCTGGGTCTCTCTGTAGAATTTAACGTTCTTTACAACTCCCGGAACCATACTGCGATAGAGGCAGATATCGTGGTCTCCGGGAAGGAGCATCTGTCTTCCCATCAGGGCTCCGTTGATCTCATAGGCGACCCAGGGCTCGTGAAAGCCGCAGTCGGACTCTATGTGGATCCAAAGTTCGGAGCCTGTGCAGTTGACTTCAACTCCTGCATGATTCCAGAAAAGGGGCAGCGGCGTAGCGCCCTCCACGGTACGGCCGTGGACCCGTTTGTTACCGATCTCGTTAATATCGTAAAACTTAGGCATAGTACTGTTTTCTCCTCTCGGACTGCGGTTTTTGACCTATGCAGCATACATGAAATATTTTACTAAAATCCCCTTCAGGTTTCAATCATTTCCCGCCTTTGTAACAATCTTTTTTCAATGCTTGCAAAATGCAGGATTTTCTGTAAAATGATAGAGGTTAACTTTCAATGCGGCCGTTTCGCCGCCGTGCTTTTTGCACCTGCAGTAAATAAGGAGTTTTAAATGATAGCAGCAAACAACGTCACATACAGAGTGGGCAAGAAAGCCCTTTTTGAAGATGTAAACATCAAGTTCACCGAAGGCAACTGTTACGGTCTCATCGGTGCCAACGGTGCCGGAAAATCCACCTTCTTAAAGATCCTTGCCGGACAGCTTGATACAACAAACGGTGATATCACCATCACACCCGGACAGAGACTTTCGGTCCTTGAGCAGGACCACTTCAAATACGACGCATACCCCGTTATGGATACGGTCATCATGGGCAACAAGCGTCTCTACGACATCATGAAGGAAAAGGATGCCATCTACGCCAAGGAAGATTTCTCCGACGAGGACGGTATCAGAGCCTCCGAGCTTGAAGGAGAATTTGCGGAATTAAACGGCTGGGAAGCAGAATCCAACGCCGCCATGCTGTTGAACGGTCTGGGCATCGACAACGAATACCACTATTCTCTTGTGGGAGACCTGGACGGAAGCCAGAAGGTGAAGGTCCTCCTTGCCAAGGCGCTTTTCGGCAATCCCGATATCCTGCTCCTTGACGAGCCTACCAACCACCTGGATCTGGATGCCATCGCATGGCTTGAGGAATTCCTCATCGACTTTGAAAACACGGTCATCGTGGTAAGCCACGACCGTTACTTTTTAAATAAAGTCTGCACCCACACTGCGGACATCGACTACGGCAAGATCCAGCTCTATGCCGGTAACTACGATTTCTGGTACGAATCTTCACAGCTCCTTATCAAACAGATGAAGGAAGCCAATAAAAAGAAAGAAGAAAAGATCAAGGAACTGCAGGAGTTCATCTCCCGTTTCTCCGCCAACGCTTCGAAATCAAAGCAGGCCACATCCAGAAAGCGTGCCCTCGAAAAGATCGAGCTTGACGAGATCAAGCCTTCAAGCCGTAAATATCCTTACATCGATTTCAGACCCGACCGTGAGATCGGTAACGAAGTCCTTACGGTGGAGGGAATCTCCAAGACCATCAACGGTGAAAATGTATTGGATAACGTATCCTTTATCCTTGGCCACGATGATAAGGTAGCCTTTGTAGGCTCCAACGAGCTGGCTAAGACCACACTTTTCAAGATCCTTACCGGCGAGCTTGAGCCCGACGAAGGAAGCTACAAATGGGGCGTTACCACAAGCCTTGCTTACTTCCCCAAGGATCCCACCAATGAATTCGACAACGATTACACCATCGTGGACTGGCTCACAGGCTACTCTCCCGTCAAGGATGCCACCTACGTACGCGGTTTTCTGGGACGTATGCTTTTTGCCGGCGAAGACGGTGTCAAGAAGGTGAAGGTCCTCTCCGGAGGTGAGAAGGTTCGCTGCCTTCTTTCCAAGATGATGATCTCCGGTGCCAACTGCCTGATCTTCGATGAGCCCACCAACCACCTGGACATGGAATCCATCACCGCTTTAAACAACGGCATGATCAAGTTCCCCGGTGTAGAGCTCTTTGCCTGCCGCGACCACCAGGTTGTGGAGACCACGGCCAACAGGATCATCGAGATACTTCCAAACGGTACCATAATCGATAAGATCACTACCTACGACGAATACCTTGCCAGCGATGAAATGGCAAGAAAGCGCACCATCTTCACCGCAAACCGCGAGGATGACGAAGAATAGACCCGTTTTCAAAGCCCATTCCCCAAAGGATGGGCTTTGTTTAAAGAAAGGAAAACCCATGATAGACCTGCACGTACACTCTTGCTGCTCCGACGGAACACTTACCCCCGAAGAACTGGTTGACCTTGCCATGGAAAAGGGACTCACCGCCATGGCCCTTACGGACCACGATACAATGGACGGTGTAAAGCGCATACAGGATTACGCAAACTCGCTTCGCTCTCAAGGTAAAGAAAATGTTCCTGAGATAATTCCCGGCATCGAGCTTTCAACCGAGAGAGACGGAAAAGATGTGCACGTTGTCGGACTTTATGTAAACCAAGACGCTCCGGATTTTAAAAAGTATATTAAGGATTTCGTTGAATCCAGAGATAAAAGAAACGAGATCATGTGCGAAAGGCTTCGCAAACACGGAGTTGACATAACTATGGAAGAACTCCTGTCCCGTTTCCCGGGAGCAGTGATCACGAGGGCTCATTTTGCAAGACTTATCATGGAAAAGGGATATGTACGCTCCATGCCCGACGTCTTCGAAAAATATATCGGAGACCACGCACCCTGCTATGTACCAAGGGAGAAAGTCACCCCCGAGCAGGCGGTAAAGCTTATACTCAAAGCCGACGGCATACCGGTGCTGGCTCATCCGATCCTCTACAATCTTTCTGACAGAAAACTGGAGCAGCTGATCCTCGATCTTAAAGAAAAAGGACTTCTCGGTATCGAGGCGGTGTATTCCACCTACTCTCCCGCCGATGAACGAAAAATACGTGCTTTTGCATATAAATATCATCTGTTATTATCAGGTGGCAGCGATTTTCACGGAAAGAACAAGGACAGGATAGATCTTGGAACAGGTCTTGGCAATCTGAAGGTTCCCGAGGAATTTCTTGATAAGATAAAGCTGGCCGGAAGGAATGTTCTTTTTAGCGATCTTGACGGTACCCTTTTTCTTAAGGACTCAACCATCAGCCCCGAAATGCACGCAGCGCTTAAAGCCATGACGGACAAGGGATATCGTTTCGTTATCAATTCCGGTCGTCCTCTTCCCAGTGTTATGGAAAGAATTGTTAATTTAGGATTTAACTTTTCAAATATGTATGTGATCTCCAATAACGGAGGTCTGATCTACGATTATGAGACCGGGAATATCATCAAGGATTTCAGGCTTTCACAGGATACCATCCGCAAGGTGGTGGACATGGCCAAGGAGGCGGGGATACATGTTCACAGTTATACGGACAGTGAGATCGTGGGCTTCGAAGACGATGACGAGCTTAAGTTCTACAGGGAAAGGATCCATATGCCCTTCATCAAGACCGATGACATCGCAGGATGCCTGCCTCAGGGTTCCTTTAAGGTACAGATCATCTCACTTGATAATATTCCCGCTCTGGCGGCACTGAAGGACAGGATCCTTGCCGCACTCCCCCTGGAAGTTGATGCGGTATTCTCAAACGATCAGTATCTGGAGATCGTGCCCAAGGGTGTCAGCAAGGGAGACGCCATGCTTTATCTGGCAGACTTTTTACCCGTGCCCCGCTCCCGTCTGTTTGCCGCCGGTGATGAGCATAACGACATGACCATGATACAGTATGCGGGTACCGGCATTGCCATGAAAAACGGCTGCGAAGAATTAAAAGCCGCCGCAGACATCGTCACCCTGAGGGACAATGACCACGACGGCCTTCTTGAAGTCATAGAAAAGTATTTTGTTTAACCTTTGTTTATTGTAAAGAACTCATCGATCTTCTGGAGGAGTTCTTCTTTGGAAATGTTCTTAAGGAAATAGCCTTCGGGTTTAAGTGCCACCACGGCCATAACGCTTTCTTTGTCACTCTTGCCCGTCAGGAATATTACGGGGATGCCTCTGGTCTCGGGGTCGCTTCGAAGCATTTCAAGGACCTGAGGACCGGTGGTAACAGGCATCTCGTGATCCAAAAGGATAAGGTCAGCCTTGTTCATGCCCAGCCATTTAAGAGCCTGAAGTCCCGAAGTTGCCATGGAAACCTTGTAGAAATCCTTAAGCCACTCTCTCACCAGTCCCAGATAGTTGGGATCGTCGTCAACAATGAGAATGCTCTTCTTGAAAGCTCCCTGGGCTATCTTGTCAAACAGTTCCTTAATGAGCCTGATATATTCCGTATTGTCCAACGGACGGCAGAAAGTCTTGTAAATAAGCTTGCTGGGAATATTGTCGCTTACATAAGCGATATCGTTCTGTTCGCCGATAACGATCATATGCTTGTCATCATCGGTCATCTTGTCGGTAAGGAATCGAAGCACATCACTGGGGATCCGGTCTCCGGAATCCATGTAATAGGTGATGAGGGAGCAGAAATTCCACTCTTCGTTGATCCTGTTGACGGTGGCGGAGGCATATACAGCCTCGAAGCCCGCCTCTTCGATCTTCTTCTCCAAGACCTTTATGAGAAAGGTTTCTTTTTCACCTATGATCATTATACGGTTTGCCGACATAAAAGCCCCTCCTGGTATGTACTGCCGCATATAGTATATCACAGTCACGACGGCCCGCACAGATGTTATTATATCATTTACGGGTTAACCGGAAAAAAACGAAAACGGAGCCTTACCCCTCCACGATGAGGAAACGTCCGTCCCCGATAGGGAACACCTCGGCAGCCTCGAAAATATCCTCAGCTTCGTAGTCAATGCCCGCTTCTTCAAAGTAGGCAAGGACTTCTTTCTTTCCCTTCACCACCGTGGCCATGCAGTCTTCAAGAAACTCCCTTGCTTCTTCACGGTCCGAAGCCACTTCCTCGGGGAAAAGTTTCAACTGATCTTTAAGAAAAACATCCAGAACCTTATCATCAAACATAAACGCCTCCTGTTAAACCTTGATATAACCGATCTCTTTCATGGCACGATACACATGGGACACCGGGAATCCCACCACGTTGAAATAATCGCCCTTTATCCCTTTGATAAACTTTGAGCAGATGCCCTGAATACCGTATCCCCCGGCTTTGTCCATGGGTTCCTTGGTGGCAACGTACTCTCTTATCTCGGCATCGCTCATACTGTCAAAAATAACACTTGTTTCTTCATGAAAAGAAACCTTTTTACAGCCATTTCCGGTCACAAGGATGAGGGTGACACCGGTCCTTACGCTGTGGGTATTTCCCTGCAGTTCTTTGATCATCCTGAAGGCATCTTCTTCATCCGCAGGTTTCCCCAGGACCTCATCCCTGTAAAAAACCAGGGTGTCCGCCGCAATGATTAGCAGGGGTTCCGCACCGTCGGTCTTGATCTGTGAACCTTCTTTTAACTTTTCAAAGACCGCCGTTGCTTTCTTTAAGGACAGATCCTCCACTATGCGGCCGGGGGCCGTTTCGCGGCTTACCTCCTCAGCGTCACTTGTAACGATCTTAAAATCAAAGCCCATGCCCGCAAGAAGTTCTCTTCTTCTGGGTGAGGCCGAAGCAAGTACTATCAATCCATTCCTCCTATGAGTCCGGTAAGATCCTCCTGGGCGGAGCCGGTCTTTCCCGACGTCGGTATATATTCCCCGGTGGGGGTAAGCTTCATTGTATCGATGCTGCCTTCAGACAGCCTGTTTAATACAGATTCAAGTTTTCTTTGAGCGGACTTATCCCAAATGGGAAAAAGAACCTCAATGCGCCCCTCAAAATTTCGCGGCATCCAGTCTGCGCTTGAGCAGTAATATTCGGTATTCCCGCCGTTACGGAATCTGAATATCCTGCTGTGCTCCAGCTGCTTACCCACCACGGACAGTACGGTTAAATTGTCATTTAACCCCGGGCGGGAAGGTTTAAAACAACAGATCCCGCGGACTATGAGGGTAACTTTGACACCCGAAGCGGCAGCTGACAAAAGTGCATCTATTATGTCCCTGTCGCAAAGAGAATTGATCTTTGCGGTGATCTCTGCGGCTTTCCCGTTCCCGGCATTGGATCTTTCCCGCTCTATCAGTCTTAAAAACTCTTCTTTAAGGCCGAAGGGAGATGCGGTAAGGCTGTAAAGATCGGGTTTGTTGCCGTAACCAGAAGCATATTCGAAAAGAGACAGGACATCGTCGCAGATCCCGGTCGAGGCGGTAAAAAGTCCTACATCCGTGTAGGTTTTAGCGGTAAATTCATTGTAATTCCCCGTGGAAATATGGGCATATCTGCGGATACCACCCTGTTCCTTTCTCTCCACCAAAAGAAGCTTACAGTGGGTCTTTAACCCGGCTCTTCCGAAAAGGACCTTAGCCCCGGAAGCGATCAGTTTCTTTGTATTTTCAAGATTTCTTTCTTCATCGTAACGGGCCCTTAATTCCATAAGGGCAATAACTTCTTTGCCGTTTTGTGCGGCCCTGCAGAGAAGGTCCGTGACTGCGGATTCCCTGCCGGTCCTGTAAAGGGTCTGGCGTATTGATATCACATCGGGGTCCGAGGCGGCTTCCCCGAGAAAACTTAAAACTTCATTGAAGCTGTCATAGGGCACGCAGCAAAGACGGTCCCGCTTTGAAAGAAGGTTAAAGGCGCCCGCCCCAAAGGGATCGGACGCGGACTCCGCCATGGTTTCGGGTGCGGTCTCCGTCCTTTCTTTTAAGACCTCTGAAAAGAATCGAAGGTCCACATATTTACTCTCAAATATCGCATCACGGGACAAAGCAATGGTATCCGCCAGAAAAGCTTTGGTATCCTCACTTGCGGTATTTTGAAGGATACAGCATACAAAACCCGCCGTTTCAAGATCCTTAAGCCAATTTGCCATGTTTTTTTGATCCGGAGTGCCGGGATATATCTCATCCCGATCCCTTACGGCTTTAAATACGCAGATCGTCGAAGGATCGATGTAATCCGGCAAAAGATCTCCCCGGTCCTTAAGTATATCTTCAAGGAGAAAAACAGTCCCGGCTCCGGGTTTATCTCCCTCCGCAAACACTATCCTCTCTTCCGGGGACTTAAGAGGAAGAAGGAAGCAGCTTGCACCATCCCGGGATTTAAGAATTATGTTAACCGATTCGGATCTTATCTTTGCAGGGTCGAAGGGAACAATGCGTTTTATGAGGCTGGGTATGGTTGACATAACACTGCCGCAATTATTCTGCCTCTTCAACCCTCCGTCTCTGTATAAACGGAGCTCCTGCGAGCTTTTAATATAGTTTACATAACTATCAGCAACATGATCCGCTCTGCCAAGAAACTCTCCCGCCCTCTTAAGCACAAGCCTAATCTGCTCTTCGGCGGTAAAGCCGCAAATATCTTTTAGTTCGGGAAATTCTTTCTTTTGCCTTAAAAGAGTGGACAGTCTGATGGCAAAGAATTCATCCAGGCTGCCGGAGACAATGCCAAGGAATTTAGCCCGCTCTTCTGCCCCGTAGCGGGGATTGACTCCCTCCGAAAGAACTCTCTCCAGAAAGGAGAACCAGGACAGTTCTCGGTTTACATAATATTCAGTTGACCCATGATCTCCGGCATCAGTCATTAACGGACCGTCCCATAATGTATTGAATAAACTGTTCTGCACAACGTCCCGATTTTCCGCCGTGGTTCAGTTCCCAACGACGGGCAAGGGAAATAAGTTCCTCCTTGGGTATGGAGATACCGTTTCTCTCCGCCAGGGTAAGAACGATATTGTCGTATTCCTTTTGTCCGGGAGATCCGAAATATACCGTAATGCCGAAGCGATCATAAAGAGAAAGCTTTTCCTGCATGGTATCGTTAAGATGCACTTCGTCGTCGCTTCGCTCGGAAAACTTCTCGTTGATCAGGTGCCTTCGATTGGAAGTAGCGTAGATCAGCACATTTTCGGGTTTCTTTTCGATGCCGCCCTCGATAACGGCCTTTAAATACTTGTAATCGGTCTCGAACTCCTCGAAACTCAGGTCGTCCATAAAAAGAACGAATTTGTAATTTCTGTCTTTGATAAGGTCGATGACGGCGTTAAGATACTCAATCTGATGCTTGTAGATCTCAATGACTCTCAGACCCTTTGAAAAATACATGTTGGCAAGTGCCTTGACCGCAGTGCTCTTTCCGGTCCCCGCATCGCCGTAAAGCAGGCAGTTGTTGGAAAGGTTCCCTCCCACGAAGGCGTCCGTATTTTCGATAAGCTGTTTCTTTGCGGAATCATAGCCCACAAGATCGTCAAGAGAAACGGGGGCAAGTCCCGTAATGGGCACGATCTTAACGGCATCTGTACGGTTGTCACGGAGGACTCTGAAGGCGTTATGTAAACCAAATTGTCCGGCCCCGCGCTTTCCGTAAAAGCCGTTCAATATCAGTTTCATCTCCTCCGGCGAGGATGCCTTGTCAAAGTCGGCGATGAATCCGCAAATGGCTGTCCTTATCTCGTGATTGTAGATCCCGATGTTCCCGGGAAGCTTATAATCTGTGAGATACTCAAGATTCTTAAGTTCCAGGGCATTGGATAGTTCCGAAAGATCGAAATCGTAAAGTTCGCGGATTATGGAAAGGTCCGAAAGCACCAGGCGGTTGATATCCCCCTCGACGCTTCCTTTGCCTTCCGCTGCTTTACTGTAAGTGTTTTCGCTGTTTAGCAAAAGAAAGACCAGATAGTTATGCCAGAGATTGCCGGAGACTCCCGTTTGGGCGGCAAATTCCGTCAGTTTATTAAAGCAGTCGTAAAATCTTGTCTGCTTTTCTTTTACCGAAGTATTGTTGTTGCCGAAATTTTCCATGAGATAGACAAAGTCGGAAAAAAGACGATCCTCAAGAAGATCACGAAAGATTATCAGTTCCTGTTCTCGCATAACGGGCCCCTTTTAATTGTTTTCTTTCTTGTAATTCTAATCCTTTTGGCGCTTGATAGCAAGATTCTGTTGCCCTATAATAGGCTTATAGACAGATACTCCGAAGGGGGTGTTGGATAATTGTCCAGACTTTCAAGAAACATAATCGCAATAGCCGTAGCCCTTCTTTTTATGGCGGGCATTTTGTTTTACGGCATCACAAGGCACAGCTCAAGCATGGTGTCCGATAACACCATAGGAAACACCGCAGGTAACCTTACCGCAGGCGGGCTGTTTTCCGAAGCGGGCGGCAAAGTCTATTTTGCAAATCCCTACGATGAAAACTGCCTCTATTCCATGGATCCGGACGGCACCAATATTAAAAAACTCTGCAATCTTTCCGCTGCATACATCAATGCGGGCGGAGATCTTGTGTTCTTTTACGGTGCCAGAGTGGGTACCAGCAAGGGGCTTGGAAGTGTGGCCGGCAAACCCGGTATCTTCTCCGTAAGGTCCGACGGAAGCCATCTTTCACAGCTGACCAGCAACATTCCCATGAGCATGTTCCTTGTGGGCAACAATATCTATTACAAACATGCGGGGGCCGATGCCATAACCTTCGATGTCTTTGACCTGAAAAAGAAAGAAAGCACCGAGCTTCTCCCTCATCCCATCAGCGCCTACTCCTACGACAGGGGTAAGCTTTACTACGGCGGCGAGACCGGCGAGCGTTTTCTTTATACCTTTGACACGGGACTCAGGGTCGAAGAAGCCATATGGCAGGGTGATGTATGGGCACCCGTCTATTACGCCGGATATGTGTACTACCTGGACGTACAGAACAATTACAGGATCTGCAGATATTCACCTGAATATAATCAGATAGAGGTCCTTACCAACGACCGGGCGGATTTCTTCAATATATTCGGCAATGTGATCTTCTACCAGAAAAGTTCCCAGACTTCGCCTGCTTTAAAGAAAATGGCCCTGGATGGGACCGAAAACATGGTGGTGGCGGAGGGAACTTACAATATGGTGAGCCTAACCTCCGAATACGCTTACTTTACAGAATTCGGCCACACGACCCCGCTTTACAGGACACCAACCTACGGATACCCCAATGTGACGGAATTTACCGAGGCGAGGGATGCTGCTCTTGAGGCTATCAGACCCGGTAAGTGATCATGGTCTTGCCAACATGTTTTTCGCCATAAGTGCAAAAGAAAACAAAAAACCGGGCGATGCTGCCCGGTTTAAATTTGCTTATTTTAGTTTACATAACATTTCTTCCGCCGTCAGCCCCGAAACCGGATGCCTTAAATCAGGAGCTATCTCCTTAAGGGGTTCAAGCACAAACTCTCTGTTCTGCATGTCCCTGTGGGGAATGGTAAGTTCCTCCGAAGCCATCACAAGATCATCGTAGTAGATAATATCAAGGTCTATGGTCCGGGGACCCCAGTGGATCTTTCTTTCTCTCTTAAGGCTCTGCTCCGTTTCGGATATCCGTTCAAGAAGCTCGAAAGGCGTTAAATAAGTCCTTATCTTCCACATTCCGTTAGTGAAATCCGGCTGATCGGTATATCCGTAAGGCTTGGTGGTGATAAGGGACGCTTCCATTAAAAGTTCTATACCCTCGAAGCCAGCGAAAATATCCTTTGCGGCAGTTATCTGTGCCGGTCCCTCTCCTATGTTGGAGCCTACAGAAATAATAGCCTCATGCCACTCTCTTGTTATGTTAACCGACACATTCTCGAATTCCGCTTCGATGGGGGCCTCCGGCTTATAAACTTCAACGGAGACGGCATCACAAAGAGAGAACTTTAAAAGTATGGATCTTGCCAGAGTATCCGCGGCAGCCTCTATAAGATCAAAGCTTTTCTCCGAAAATTTGGAAAGAGCGAACTCACAGACCTCGGCGTAGCTGACCGTATCCTTCAGATCGTCGGACAGACCCGCTTTTTTCAGAGGAAGTTTTAATGTTATGTCAACCAAAAAGTTCTGGCCTTTTCTTTTTTCGGACTCAAAGACTCCGTGATAGGCAAAAATCTTTAGTCCTTTGATCCTGATCTCATCATCAAATCTTTGCATTCTTAACAGCCTCCGCCATTAAACAAGCCCTGAGATTTTCCTTAACGTCATGGACACGCACAAACATGGCACCGTTTAAAACAGCAAGTACCGTGGTAACAAGGGTTCCTTCCAGTCTTTCCTCCACGGGAAGATCGAGAGTGTTCCCGATAACGGACTTCCTGCTGCAGCCAAGAAGCCAAGGCATTCCAAGTTTCCTCATGCCGTCAAGGTTCTTTATCACCCAGAGGTTTTCCGCCGTATCCTTCTGAAATCCCACTCCGGGATCCAGTATGATCTTATCCCCGGCAATGCCGAATCCCTCGGCCCTTCTCTGTATATCCTTAAGATCTTCCCAAAAATCCACGGAAAAATCTCTGTAATCATGTTCTTTTCTGTTATGCATAAGACAGCAGGCCACACCGCTATTTGCTATCACCCTGCCCATCTCTTCGTCTCTAAGGAGTCCCCATACATCATTGATAAGATCGGCTCCCGCTTCTATGGCAAGCCCTGCCGTGGATGCTTTATAGGTGTCCGCAGAAACAGGAATATCAAATTCTGATTTAATTTTCGCTATCACGGGCAATATCCTTGCCTGTTCTTCTTCGGCCGAAACGGGAGCAAAGCCGGGCCTTGTGGACTCTCCGCCCACGTCGATGACGGCTGCCCCTTCTTTTATCATTTTTTCCGCATGAAAAAGGGCGGCATCCATCTCATTGTACCTGCCGCCGTCGGAAAAAGAATCCGGTGTAACATTCAATATCCCCATTATATGGGTCCTGTTTTCGTCAAAATCCCTGTTCCCAATCCTCATGATCTCACCCGCTTACTTTATCATCTCAAAGAATTCACGTCTGTATCTTTCCTCGTTAAAGGCGCCTCTGGCAGCCATTGTAACGGTTTTGGTGCCGGGTTTCTTTACCCCGCGCATGGTCATGCACATGTGTTCAGCCTCGGCGTAGACCATAACACCCTCGGGGTTGAGACTCTCCATGACGGCATCGGCAATCTGGTTGGTCATACGCTCCTGTATCTGAGGACGCTTTGCAAAAACCTCAACGGTACGGGCAAGCTTGCTGATGCCCACCACCTCTCCTTTGGGAATATAGGCAATGTGAACCTTGCCGAAAAAAGGAAGCAAATGGTGCTCGCATACCGAGTAAAAAGAAATGTCCTTTTCGATAACGGCTTCTTTCCCTTCAACCTTAAAACGCTTTGAAAGTATCTCTTTAGGGTCCATTTCGAAACCCGCAAAAAGCTCCGAGCACATCCTGGAAACCCTGTCCGGTGTTTCCAAAAGGCCCTCTCTTTCAGGATCTTCGCCGATACCCTCAAGGAAGAGTTTAACGGCTTCTTTTATCTTTGCTTCATCGATCATTGAATCTCACTCCGTGAAAATCTTTTTTATTCTTAAAATCCGTGGCAGCGTCCTTGATACCCTTAAGTATGGACAGTGAACCGCAGGCAAGTATCACACCGGTCTTACCGGCCATTAGTCGGGCAAGCTCCACAGCCTCTTCGGGGCTGTCGGCCGCAGAAACATTGGGATTATAATTCCTGATGGTCTCCGCAAGTTCAAAGGAAGAAAGGGTGCGCTCCCTGTTGGGAGAACTTACGGTGATCACAGCCTTGCTTAGGGGAGTCAGAAGCTCCGTAACGCGCCGGTAGTCCTTATCCTTAAACATTCCCATTATAATAACTATTTCTTTGTTTGTAAAATAAGTTTCCATGCATTCTTTGAGTCTCATCGCCGCAGGCTCGTTATGGGCCCCGTCAATGAAAAACAAAGGTCTTTCGGAGATCATCTCAAATCTTCCGGATTCCTCGGTCTTAAGAAGTCCGGTCGCGATATTGCCGTCCGAGATCTTAAAGCCTTCTTCTCTTAAGGCAAGGGCCGCTTCGATTGCCAGAGCTCCGTTCTCGGGCTGATAATTTCCAAGCAGACCGATCTTAAGCTTCTTAAAGTCTTTGTAGGAAAATACGGTTCCTTTAAGGGAAAAAGAAGCCTTTATCCTTTCGGGTTCCACAAAGGTCAAAGGTACCTTTAAGTCTCCGCAGGTCCTTTGTATAACAGCCTTTGCCTCCTTAACCTGAAAGGCCGAAACACAGCGGGAACCGAATTTAATAACACCCGCTTTGTTTGTCGCTATGTCTTCTATCTTCGACCCAAGGATCCCCATATGATCGAAGCCTATGGGCGTGATGACTGACAGGATGTTTGAGGGGCTTATATTGGTGGAATCAAGTTTCCCTCCGAGGCCTGCTTCAAGTATCACCGCATCACATTTCTTTTCCTTAAAATATAAAAGTGCCATGGCGGTCTCGGTCTCAAAGCGAGTGGCACCCAGGGTATTGACCTTTGAAAGACGCTCCGCAAGATCGCCATAGTCGGCAGCGGATATATTTCGGCCGTTAACCCTTATTATCTCCCGCTCATCAAAAACCTTGGGGGAGGTGAACAGTCCGACTTTGTAGCCTGCTGCGCACATTATATTAAAAAGAAACCGGCTTGTGGATCCTTTGCCGTTGGTCCCGGCCACCTGGATGATCTTAAGATCCCTTTCGGGATTTCCCAGAGCATTGCAAAGCCCCTTTATTCCTTCAAGCCCCGGGTGTATGCCCCGGACTCCGAGGCTCTCCATATATTCCAGTGCTTCTTCATACTTCATGGGAATCCTGCCTCTCTTCCGAAGGGCCCTCTGCTTTTACAAGGGCACGTTTCTTTCTGGCATGGAATTCCTGCTTGTCCTTGTCCATCTTGAGAACGGTAAATTTATAGCCGATCATCAGGAAGATGGCGGTCACAAGCCAGGTAACGGGATCTGCGGCACATACCCCCGCGAAGCTCTGATAAGCACTTGCGACGGTGGACACGATGGCTCTGGATATCAGTTCCACAATACCGCCTATCATGGCCATCAGCGAGAATCCGCAGCCCTGCATTACGTTTCTGTATATGAATATCTCTCCCAGAGGGATGTAACAAAGTCCGCTTATAAGTATGTAGGTCCTGCCGTACTCAAGAATCTGATCGAAGGGTATATCGCTGCCCGTATCCACAAACAGTCTCATAAGCACAGGCAGTGTGAGGATAGCCACCCCGTAGATCGCAATTGAATACACGATGGACATAAGACTGGATACCAGGGTTCCCTTTTTGATCCTGCCGATGTCATTGATACCGCGGTTCTGGGCGGAATAGGTGGACATGGCAACACCCATGGCACTGTAGGGAAGGGTAGCCAGCTGTCCTGCCTTGTTGGCTGCGGTGTAGCTTGCAACCACCACCGATCCGAATTTGTTCAAAGCCGTCTGGACCATAATGGTACCCACAGCGGTTATGGAAAACTGTAACGCCATGGGAATACCGATGGACAGCTGATTTCGCATGCACATTCCGTTGATCCGCAGGGTCTCTTTGTCCGGAACCAGAAGTTTAACCTTGTTTAAAGTATAGAAAAAGCAAAGGATCCCCGAAACTCCCTGGGAGATCACCGTGGCCAAAGCCGCTCCCCTTACGCCCATACCGAAGTTCTTGATTAGCACAAGGTCCAGTACTATATTAAGAAGTGCCGAAATTATCAGGAAATAAAGGGGCACTCTGGAATTTCCAACGGCCCTTAACAGACTTGCCATTACATTGTAGAAAATGGTAAATACCATACCTATGCAGATGATGATTATGTAGTCGTAGGACATCTGATAGATATCCTCGGGAGTATGCATGATAACAAGAAGTTTCTTCATGCCTGCGGTACTGATAAGGGTCAGTATGACCGCCGCGGCAAAAGAAAGAATCAGGGCGTTGGTAACACTTAACTTAAGACCCTTTTCGTCACCCGCACCGAAGCGCTGGGCGGTAAGGACGGTAAATCCCGAAGTCAGTCCCAGGGCAAAACCCAGGATCAGGAAAGAAATGGTACCGGTGGCACCCACCGCCGCAAGGGCGTCCAAACCTACAAAACGCCCTACGATAATGGTATCCACCATGTTGTAGAGCTGTTGAAAAATGTTTCCCAATACCACGGGAATTATGAATCTTACTATAAGGCCGAAGGGCTTGCCCTTGGTCATGTCTATCTGATTAGCCACGTTAAACTCCTCTTTAAACACGACGCAACCGCATCACCTCAATAGTATATACTACGGGAGGAATCTTCAAGTTAAATAATTATTAATTTGCACGGTTTTTAACCTGTAAAGCGGATTATTTACTTCTTGGCCTCAAAAACTTACCTGTTACCTCAAATCGGTTTCTTTTTCCCTTAGTTTGTATATAATGAAAACATGAACAACATCAAGGTCAGGATCGAGATCGAACCGAATACTGAAGACTACGAGGTCACCATCAAATGTGCAGAGATCGATGAGGGAGTCACAAAGATCCGTAAGCTCTTAGCCGAAGGTTTTTCTTCCGGCTGCCAGATAAGCTTTGTAAAGGGCGACAAGGAATTCTTTCTCCCCATGACGGACATTCTCTTCTTTGAGACCGAGGGCGGTCAGATATGGGCCCATACCCCCACGGAAGCCTTCGAAGTGAAGAACAAGCTCTACGAGCTTGAGGACATGCTTCCCGGTTTCTTTATGAGGATATCCAAATCCGCCATCCTCAATGTAAAGAAGGTGTACTCCATAACCAGGAATCTTACGGGCGCCAGTAAGATCGAGTTTCAGGGGACACCAAAGATCGTATTCTGTTCAAGGAACTATTACAAAGAATTGAAAGACAAGCTTACTTTATAAAGGAGAACATAAATGAGAAAACTGTTTTCGGGATTACTGCTTATTGTATTGGGGGTCTGCCTGATCCTCTGGAAATTAAATGTACTGCCCCTGCCCGCCGTAGTGGCAGGTGTTGGCGCTTTCGGTATAGTGATCGCCATATTTATGGTGGCACTTATACTCTGGGGGCTTGTAAACATGACCTTCAGCGCCGTATTCTTCCCTCTGGCCGTACTTTGCATCATCTTTAAGGAGCCTCTGGGGATCGAAAATCTCGTGCCCTGGACCGTGCTCATCGTTGCAGCCATCTTCACCGCTGCCATGAACGTGATCATTCCTTCCGCAAAAAGAAACAGAACAAGTTTCAACCTGAACATGGGTGGAAAGAGCACCACCTCGGAGGTTGGCGGAAACAGCGAGTATATCTACCAGAGCACCTCCTTTTCCGAGGCCACAAAATACATCCGTTCCAAAAACCTGAGCAAGGTGGACCTGAACGTTAAATTCGGCGAAATGTCCGTGTACTTTGACGATGCTTATGTTCCCTCCGGCGAAGTTACCATCGACTGCAATACTTCCTTCGGCCAGATGAACGTATACATCCCCAGGGACTGGTACGTAGAAAACCGGGCTACCGCCGCTCTCGGCGAAGTTGACGATCACGTAACCAAAGACCAGGGAGACCCCGAGGGTGTAAGGTGCATCATCACCGGAAGTGCTTTCTGCGGAGAACTGGAATTAAGGAGAATTTAGATTCTTGAATTTCCCCTACCCTTATGCTAATATGGTAAAAGCAAAAAGGAGGGATCACATGAACGCTATTGATTGTATCAAAGGTCGTCGCAGTGTAAGAGAGTTTACCCCGGAGCCCGTATCTCACGATCTTCTTGCCGAAGTCGTTGAAGTTGCACGTTTCGCTCCCAGTTGGAAGAACACTCAGATTTCCCGTTACGTTGCTCTTGAAGGTGATATGAAGGCTAAGCTTGCCGCAGAATGTGTCGGCGAATGGAATGCCAATATCATCAACAAGGCTCCCATGGTCGTAGTCCAGACCTTCGTGAAGAATCGTTCCGGCTTTGAAAGAGACGGCTCCTTCACCACTTCCAAGGAAGACAGATGGCAGAATTTCGATGCGGGTATCGCAGCAGAGGCATTTTGTCTCGCAGCCCATGAAAAGGGGCTCGGAACGGTCATTCTCGGAATGTTTGAAGATGACAAAGTTGCTTCCGTATTGTCACTTTCCGAAGATATGGGCGTGGCATCACTTATCGCCATCGGACATCCGGCCGTATCTCCCGAAGCTCCCAAGCGTAAAGAAGTTTCGGATCTTTTATCTTATATGAGTTAATTAAAAGAGGGATTTTTATCCCTCTTTTTTTAAAGATTAAATCGCGCCGGTGAGCGCATATCGTATGTCGGTCTTCCGACAACAGAAAGGATGTAAATGAACAAACAGCCAAGACACTTAATGAGTCCCCTGGATTTTTCCGTAGAGGAACTCGACAGACTCTTTGATCTTGCAGGAGACATTGAGAAAAACCCCAAAAAGTATTCCGAGGTATGCCACGGAAAGAAGCTTGCCACCTGCTTCTACGAGCCCAGCACCAGGACCCGTCTTTCTTTTGAAGCTGCCATGCTTAACTTAGGCGGCTCCACATTGGGATTCTCCGAAGCCTCCAGTTCTTCCGCCGCCAAGGGCGAAAGCGTATCCGATACCATCAGAGTCATCTCCTGCTACGCAGATATCTGTGCAATGCGTCATCCCAAGGAAGGCGCACCCATGGTAGCGGCCTCCCACTCTTCCATCCCCGTGATCAACGCAGGTGATGGAGGTCATCAGCACCCCACCCAGACACTTACGGACCTTATGACCATCAGAAGCCTTCACGGCAACTTAAACGGCTTCACCATCGGTCTTTGCGGAGACCTTAAGTTCGGTCGTACCGTTCATTCTCTCATAAGAGCACTGCTCCGCTACAACAACGTGCACTTCGTGTTTATCTCCCCCGAGGAACTCAGGATCCCCGATTATATCATCGATGAGCTGAACGAACAGAATGCCACCTTCGAGGAAGTCATCAAGTTAGACGATGTCATCGGCAAACTGGACATCCTCTACATGACAAGAGTCCAGAGAGAACGCTTCTTCAACGAAGAGGATTACGTCAGATTAAAGGACTTCTACATCCTCACCAAAGAAAAAATGGAAAAAGCAAAGAAAAACTGCATCGTGCTCCATCCCCTTCCCAGAGTCAACGAGATCTCGGTGGAAGTGGACGACGACCCCAGAGCCGCCTACTTTAAGCAGGCCCAGTACGGAGTCTACGTTAGAATGGCACTGATCATGACATTGCTGGGATTGGAGGTTAAATAATGCTTAATATAGGACAGATCGAAGAAGGCTTTGTGCTGGATCACATCAAAGCAGGCGAAAGCCTTGATATTTATTACAAGCTCGGACTTGATAAGCTGGACAACACCGTAGCCATCATCAAAAACGTACGAAGCAACAAAATGGGAAAGAAAGACATCCTGAAGGTGGAATGCGATATCGAGATGCTGGACCTTGAGGTTCTCGGTTTTATCGACCACAACATCACCGTCAACGTGGTCAAGGGCGGAAAGATCGTTGAAAAGAAAGCCCTCACCCTTCCCAAGGAGATCACCAACGTTATACGGTGCAAAAACCCCCGCTGCATCACCTCTACAGAGCAGGAACTTCCCCATATCTTTGTACTGACGGATGTTAAGCACGAGGTCTATCGCTGCAAATACTGCGAAGAGAAGGCTGTAAAACGGATATAAGAAAAAGAAAGAGGGTCTTGATACCAAGGCCCTCTTTTTATGTGTTTTCTGATTCTCTCAATCTTTACGATCGGTCTTTTTCTCCGTCACATACTGCTTGACGCTCTCAACCGTCTCTTTAAACTTCTTGGACATAAGCGTGGGGTTTCCGAGTATAGCTCCCCGCTTGTAAAAGTCTTTTGTGAAGTCCTCGAATCTGTCGGTGATATTACGCCTAAGATTCTCGATACCGGCGGTAATCTCCGCCTTTTTGGCCTCCATATCCTCACCCGCATAGGCAAGCACCACATCCATTCGCTTCTGTAACAGACGGATCTCTTCTTTTGCTTTTTCCGCATAAACTATCACGGATCTTACATCAAAAGCAGCCTTAAAGGACAAAGTTAAATCTATAATAAACAAAGCCGCAATAGGCTGGGTGATAAGCTGCAATTCACGCTCCGTAAAGAGATTGCTCAAGGCTTCCACCGGTTTCTGGATGAGATAATTCATGGCCAGAGAAAGAAGCCCCCAGCACACGCTGGTCCACAAACAGATATATCCGTTAAGATTAAACTTTTCCGTGGAGTAATCCCAATAGCGTACCTTAAACACAGCCTCCATAACAGCACCCGTTATGTATTCAAGGATGCTGGCGGCAACCATTCCCGCAAAGAATACCGCCACCGGCCATTTTAACAGCGGTGCGCTGGCAAAAAGAAGGGTCATGGCACCGCACCCGTAAATGGGTATCACGGGACCGCGCATAAACCCGCGGTTGGTCAGCTTTTTTGAATGAAGCGAAACATATGTGGATTCTATACACCAGCCAAAGAAGCAATATACAAAGAAGAAAAACAGAAGCCGCGTAAAGGAATACTGCATCATATGAAAGAGATCACCTCGTTTTTGGGCGCCTTGGCGGGTTCCACAGAAAGAGCCGTAAGCACGGGACCTTCAGCCTTGTAACCGTCAAAATATTCACGATTTAACTTGCAGGTCACCTTGACCCAGGAATGATTCTTGATCTCTTTGGCCTTGGCATACTTGCAGGGGAAGCCCAAAAACTGGATATCCTCCGCACAGCAGGTCATGATGGAACGGCCGGGCACAAACACTTCTTTGGCGTAATCACCGGGAATCATGGCACAGGCTACAAAGGTTATCTCCTTGTCCTTGTATCTGTCGGTATTGTCCAAAGCATCGATGTAAAAAGCACCGTAGGTATCGTCCGTCAGGTTGATCTTGTCGGCCTTGATGTCATAGGGAAGTTCTTCTTCGAGAGTAGCGTTGATCTCTCCGTCCTTTCCCTCAAAGATGATCTCGGCAGCCTGATTCAAAGCCTTGACATTTCTTTTGTATCCCGGCAGTTTTTCAACGAAATTGTCCGCACGGTTAAAGATGATCATCTCGGATTTGCGCATCATCTCCGCAAGCAGGGACCTCATGTTTGTATAGTACAGTTCAAAGGTACTTGTATCGATGAGTGTGATCTGCTGCTCGAGCTTCCATCCGAAGGGGAGTTTGAAATTCTTGTAATTCCACATGCCGTTGTACTCAACGATGATCCTGGAAGGTCTGTACTTCTTCTCGAATTCCATGAGTTTGTCGGGAGCCACTTCGCTTTCTTCTTCCACGTTCACAAGAACGGTGTTTGTGGCCTTAAGGAGCCTCTCATCGTACTCCTCCTCTCCTTCCTCACAGACGATAAGAAGAGTGGTCCCCTTGGTCCTGAAATAGGGCTGGGCAAGGGTATAATTGATAAACTGGGTCTTCCCGCTGTCGAGAAACCCGTTGATAACAAATACTGATTTCATATTACCGCTTCCTTAAAATGTTTAAAACCGCTTCTGACCCGCTATTATTTGCGGATCAGTTCGTTGATGGCATCTTCCTTAAGTTCGGAGCCGATCACGCAGATCTTACCGGTGTACTGGGGTGCGCCGGTCCTGACATCTGCTTCGCCGGGTACATAGTCAAAGTAGATCCACTCGGAACCTTCGGTGGGAAGCATTCCCTTGGCTCTTAAAACAAAGCCGTACTTTTCCTCGTCCTCAAGGCTCTTTAAGATACTCTCAACTTCGCTCTTTGAATATTTGGATGCGGTCTCAAGACCGATGCTTGTGAATACTTCATCCGCATCATGGTGATGATGGTGATCGTGACCGCAGCCGCAGCTGCAGCCGTCGCCGTGATCATGGTCATGATGGTGATGTTCGTGGTCGTGATGGCAGCACTCGTCCTCATCGTCATCATCGTCGTCATCGTCATGATGGTGGTGATGATGGTGCTCATGCTCATCTTCATCGTCATCATCATGGTGGTGATGGTGGTGCTCATGCTCATCTTCGTCATCGTCATCGTGGTGATGGTGATGTTCTTCTTCAACTTCTTTTAAAAGTTCCTCCTCAAAGGAAGTAACCTCTTCGAAGGTATCAAGGATATATTTTCCGGTAAGTTCATCCCAGGGTGTGGTAATGATCTTTGCCTTAGCATTATGCTCCCTGATCATCTCCACAACCTTTTTAAGTTTTTCTTCGTCCATCATCTGAGTACGGCTCAAAACGATGGTTCCCGCATATTCGATCTGATTGATGAAGAATTCTCCGAAATTCTTCATGTAGATCTTGCATTTGGTGGCATCGACCACAACAACGGAAGAACCGGGTTCAACTCCCGCCCGCTCACTGGCGTTGATGACTGCCTTCTGTACATCGGAAAGCTTGCCGACACCCGAAGGCTCGATAAGTATACGCTCGGGAGCGTATTTCTCGATAACCTCAGTAAGACTGGTCTTAAAATCTCCCACAAGGGAGCAGCAGATACAGCCGGAATTCATTTCTTTGATCTCGATGCCGGCCTCCTTTAAGAATCCGCCGTCTACGCCGATCTCACCGAATTCGTTTTCAATAAGAACGACCTTGGTACCTTTAAGCGCTTCAGAAAGAAGCTTTTTGATGAGGGTAGTCTTTCCTGCCCCCAGGAATCCTGAAATAATGTCAATCTTTGTCATATTTACCTCCTTATATTTACGAGCGAAGGGGTTATAACTTGTTATGTTAACCTAAACGCCGATCATTTACAAATTCCGATCGAATAAAACGAGCCGAGCAGGGCACGGCTCGATTATCAACAAATATTGTGAGCAGGACGATAAGCCGGGTTATGTCGTTGGACGATCATCTATCTAGAACCACTGTTACCAATGGTCTCGAGCGACCTACCGGAAAACAGATCGGGCCAATCTATAGTTTTCCAACCTTTCGGTCATCTTGGTCTTGCTTCGGATGGGGTTTGCATGGCTACGCCCGTTACCGGACGCACGGTAGTCTCTTACACTGCCTTTTCACCCTTACCTGCTGATGCAGGCGGTATCTCTCTGTTGCACTTTCCCGGGAGTCGCCTCCGCCGGACGTTATCCGGCATCCTGCCCTGTGAAGCCCGGACTTTCCTCACCTGCATTGCTGCAGCCGCGATCGTCTGTCCTGCTCAAGTCGTCGAGCTGAAAGCTCGACAGTCGGTTTGCGCGACGCTTGGCGCAATAAAATCGATGAAACACATGCTGTGTTTCTTTTTATCTTACCGCGTCAGGCGCGACGCGGACCCGCTGTCTTCTCCGCGTTTCGCGTCGAAGACGTCCTAAACATTAAAATAACTTCCGCCGATGAATTCACGGCAAATACTGTTTGCGGGTACCACATGGGGATCTATACCCACAAAATACTCAAGGAACTTAAGAAGTCTCTTTGCTTCAAAATACTCGGGTTCTTCCTTACCGATCTCAAAAAGAAGGGGCTCTGCATAGGTCTTAAAGGCTGCCAGCTCATAGATCAGTATGGAATTGAACATGGCATCGGCATTTTCCTGGAAGGGGAAGATGTTTTCTTCCTCGCCCTTTCGAACACTGGGCCACATCTTAATGGTGTTCTTTGCACTGGTTCCGCGGGTACGTGCATCTCTGACCATCCTTCGAAGAAGACGGCCATCGGTGGTGGGTATGCGGTTATGCTCGTCTATATTGATACTGGTAAGTGCGCTTATATAGATGCGGTATTTGCTCTCGTCGGGAAGGCTGTAGGACATCTTGGGATTGAGTCCGTGGATGCCTTCGATGACCAACACGTCATCGGGTCCCAGCTGTTTGAAATTACCCTTGTATTCACGCTTGCCGGTCTTAAAGTTAAAGGTGGGGAGTTCAACTTTCTCGCCCTTTAAAAGCCTGGTCATGTCTTCGTTGAACTGCTCAACGTCTATGGCTTCAAGACACTCAAAATTGTAGTTTCCGTTCTCATCCTTGGGAGTGTTCTCACGGTTAACGAAATAATCGTCAACTCCGATGGGATGGGGCTTTAATCCGTAAGTCCGAAGTTCTACGGAAAGTCTGTGGGAGAAGGTGGTCTTACCGGAAGAAGAAGGGCCTGCGATCATAACAAACTTTACACCGCCCCGCTTCACGATATCGGCTGCGATCTCGCCGATACGTCTCTCCTGAAGCGCCTCCTGCACAAGGATCATGTCATTGATCTCTCCGCGACACACAAGGTCGTTAAGTTCACCCACGGTGCTTACACCGATCTTGTTGTTCCAGTCGGTGGTGGCCTTTAAGGTCTTAAAGAGGTTCTTTCTCTCTTCGAAGGGCTTTAATACCTCAGGCTCCTTGGCATAGGGAATGGTCATGATTATGCCGTCATCGTAGGGAATGATATCAAACCATTTGATATATCCGGTGGAAGGAAGCATATATCCGTAATAATAATCCTTGTAGTCTTCAAGGCTGTAAATATTCACGGAGGAACTTCTCCTGTAACGGAAAAGGCTCTCCTTGTCCTTCATCTTGCGTTCTTTAAAGATATCTACAGCATCCTCGAGAGGAATGCTGCTCTTAAGGAAAGGAAGGTCCTTGGCTACCAGATCCTTCATGTGAGCCTTTACCCGGTCGATGACTGCCGCATCGATCTTTGAAGAGCCCTTATAGGTGCAGTAATAACCGTTGGCTATCACGAATTCCACCTTCATGTAATCGATATTGTCACGTCCCAGGATATCCTCAAAGGATTTGAGCATTAGCATTATTGCGCTTCTTGCATAGGCCTTGTGACCAACGGAATCCGCAAGTGTCAGGAAACTCACCTCGGCATCTCCGGTGATCTTTTTGAAAAGTTCACGAATCTTGCCGTTTACTACCGCAACGGCGATGGGATGATCGTATCTGTCCGCAAAATCCGCCGCGATCTCAGAAAGTCTGGTGCCTTCCGCATATTCACTTGTCTTACCCAAAACAGTAATCTTAGCCATACCTTAGTTTCCTTTCCTGTCCATGAGGTTAAGTGCACGCTCAAGGTTTTCTTTTTCAAGAGTCAGGCTTTCGATATTGCCATCGCCTGCCTGTTTTATGTACTTTTCGTTGTTTTTCAGTCCCGTAAGAAGAAACTCCCTGTAGAGTCCGTCCTTTTTATCGATAAGATACTTTGAATACCTGTCGAAAAAGAAAACATCCTCCGGAACAGAAACGGGAACCTCCCGCCTTGCATCGATGATAAAATAGTACTTTCCCGCATCCTTAAGGCAGATCTCCCTGAAGATACCGAAGCCGTGGTTTCTGAGGAACTCCCTTACAAGAAATATCTCCGACTGGGGTTGCAAAAGAAGCTGCTTTGTTTTTGATGCGGTCTCAAGGCCCTCTGTCAGGATCTCCTCCATCAGTCTTCCGCCCATGCCGGCTATAAGGACGGTATCGAAAGACTCACCGGTTTTTATGTTATGTAAACCGTTTGACAATCTGGTCTCGATACTGTCTGACAAACCCGCCCGCTGGATATTGGAAACGGCACTTTTAAGAGGACCTTCATTGATATCCATTGCCAGGATCTTCTTTGCCTTGCCGGTACGCGCCAGTTCTATTGAGACATAACCGTGGTCGCAGCCCACATCACAAAGACTCTCGCAGGGGCTCACGGTATCGCACAGTGTCTGTAATCGTAAAGATAAAGCCATTACTCAAGATAATCCTTAAGTTTTCTGGAGCGGCTGGGATGACGGAGTTTTCTCAAAGCCTTGGCTTCGATCTGACGGATACGCTCACGGGTAACGTTAAATTCCTTACCAACCTCTTCAAGGGTACGTGCTCTTCCGTCATCAAGACCGAAACGAAGTCTTAATACCTTCTGCTCTCTTTCCGTAAGGGTCTCAAGCACATCCACCAGCTGTTCCTTTAACAGTGTAAAAGCAGCAGCCTCGGCGGGAACGGGCACGTTCTCGTCCTGGATAAAATCTCCCAGATGGGAATCTTCTTCTTCGCCTATTGGAGTCTCGAGGGAAACGGGCTCCTGAGAGATCTTTAAGATCTCTCGGACACGGTCCTCGGGCATGTTCATTTCCTTGGCGATCTCTTCGGGGGTAGGTTCACGCCCCAATTCCTGAAGCAATTGTCTCGAAACTCTGATGAGTTTGTTGATGGTCTCTACCATGTGTACGGGAATTCTGATGGTACGCGCCTGATCCGCAATGGCTCTGGTGATGGCCTGACGGATCCACCAGGTGGCATAAGTGGAGAATTTGTAACCCTTGCGGTAATCAAACTTCTCTACAGCCTTGATAAGACCCAGGTTACCTTCCTGGATAAGATCAAGGAAAAGCATACCTCTTCCCACATATCTCTTGGCGATGGAAACAACCAGACGAAGGTTTGCTTCGGCCAGCTTTTTCTTTGCTTCTTCATCACCCTTTTCCATCTTCTTTGCAAGTTCGATCTCTTCCTCTGCAGAAAGAAGGGGCACCTTACCGATCTCCTTTAAGTACATACGTACAGGGTCCTCGATGCTCACGCCTTCGGGCACGGAAAGATCGATATTCTCAACGTCAACGTCCACATCGCTGTCGGCATCGTCGAAGATGATATCATCATCGGATTCTTCCTCCTCGGGAAGCTGCATGATGTCCACGCCGTTGGATTCCAGTGTCTCCATGAGCTTATCATAGGTTTCCTCGTCAAGAGAAAGCTCTGCGAAGAAATCCGTGATCTCATGGTATTCGATCATGTTCTTGTGTTTTTTGCAGTACGAAAGGAACTCCTTTAATTTCTCTTCGTACTTTGCCTGCATGTTCTCGTCCATTTTTTAAACCGTCACTTTCATTTTAAAGTAAATTTCACCGATCTGAGCTTTTCAAGTTTCTTGTGCTCCTCGATGGATCTCATCATATCTTCCACCGAACCGCCTTCCGCCTTGTCCAGTGTGTCGAGACTGTTACGCTTGATGGCGTAGACCATGTCTCCCAGTGCTTTTTCTTTGTCCTGTTTGCTTTCAACAGGCTCCATCTCCGTGTTGAAGATCTCAGCTACCACTGCCTGGTCCGCTTCTTCTTCGAACATGTTCACCAAAGCCGCCGGATTAAGATTTCCCGCCTCGATATCGGAAAACATCCGTGTTGCCACCGCAAAATAGATCCTGTCGGTGAAATCCGAAGGGGATATATAATCCTTCACAGCCCTGTAGATCCCCGTATCTTCGCACATCCAGGTCAGTAACGTACGCTGTATGCGCTTGATACTCTCATCAGGGTCCTTGGGCCTTGAGGGTGCGGGCTTCGGTCTGTCCACAGGCCGGTATTCGCCGCCGTTCTTTGCCGCTATGGATGCAACAGTCCGTTTCACGGTTTCCGCCGCGATCCCGTAGCGCTCGGTAAAAGCACTCATATAGCTTTCACGTTCAACTTCATCAGGCATGGAAGCAAGCAGTTCGCAAACCCCTTTGATAAAGGCGGTCTTTTCGTCGGGATCCGACATGTTCTTGCTCTCGTACAGGATCCTTACTTCGAAAAGAAAACCGTTCTCAGCTTCTTTGATCCGCTGCTCGTAGGCTTCTGCTCCTTCATTCTTGATGAATTCATCCGGGTCCTTATAGGGACGAAGATTGATCACCCGGCACACCACATCGCTCTCTCTTAAGATCTTGATGGCACGGAGTGCGGCATTGACTCCCGCTCCGTCGCTGTCGTAGGCCAGATACACCGGCTTCTTGAAGCGCTTTATTATGCTGGCGTGTCCCGAGGTAAATGCTGTTCCCAGTGAGGCTATGGCATTGTTAAAGCCTGCCTGGTGCTGGGATATTACGTCCATGTAGCCCTCACAGAGTATAAAGAAATCTCTGCGGGTGCTCCTTGCTATATTCAAACCGTAGATAGTCCGACTCTTGTCGAATACAGCGGTTTCCGGCGAGTTTAGATACTTTGGTTTGGCATCGGACATGACTCTTCCGCCAAAGGCTATCACGCGGTTTCTTTCATCCGCGATGGGAAACATCACACGGTTCCAGAACTTATCGGTAAAGCCCTTTGCTTCGTCAAAGGTCACCAGTCCGGATTCACGTATGGCTTCCGTGGAGAACCCCTGCTTTTTCAGATAATTAAAGAGGTTATCCCTGGACAAAGGCGCAAAGCCCAGTCCAAACTGCTTTATGGTCTCATCGGAAAGGCCCCGGCCCTTAAGATATTTAAGGCCGACCTCGCCTTCCCTGTCTTTTAATCTGTAACAAAAAAAGCCCGCCGCTTTTAGATTGATATTCAACAGTTCGTCTCGTACGGAACGGCGCTGTTTTTCTTCTTCGGAGTATTCGGGCTCGGGAAGTTCGATTCCTGCCCTGTCCGCAAGATACTTAAGCGCTTCGGGGAATGTTGCGTTCTGGTACTTCATGATGAAGGTAATAACATTCCCGCCGGCTCCGCAACCGAAGCAATGGCACATCTGCTTCGTGGGCGATACCGCAAAAGAAGGGGTCTTTTCACTGTGAAAAGGACAAAGTCCCGTGTAGTTCGAGCCCTGACGCTTTAAAGACACGAAACTGCCCACCACATCCACTATATCGTTTCTCTGCCTGATCTCATCGATCAGTTCGTCGGGATACCTCATTAACCCTCCAAATACCCGTTCCGAAGCAATCAGTAATGCCAGGATTTCGGGATAAACAGTTCTTCGTACTGAGCGACGGCGTACCGGTCCGTCATAGCCCCCACATAATCACATACGACCCGTTCCCTTGAGTCCCCCTTGTCGTGCAGGGCCTTTAATTCCGGAGGAAGCAGATCAAAGTGTTTAAGGTAATACTCGTAAAGAGTCTTCATCAAAGACTCGGCCTTGGCTTCTTCGCCTTTGGCCTCGGGATTCTGATAAACATGCTCGAACATAAAGGCTCTCAGGGCCTTCATGGCTCCCGCGGTCTCTTCACTCATGACGATGTCGGGCTTGTTCATGCTGTTCATCACGATGTCATGGATAAAGAAATCAAGGCGCTTACCTGTGGTATCACCGATAACGTCCGTTATTTCTTTAGGGACGTCAGATTCTTTAAGGATACCGGCTCTGATAGCATCGTCCATATCATGGTGGATATAGGCGATCTTATCGGAAAATCTCACGATCTTTCCTTCGAGAGTAAAGGGCATGCCGTCGGTCTGATGATTGAGCATTCCGTCCCTGACCTCAATGGTGAGGTTAAGTCCCTGTCCGTCCTTCTCAAGGAAGTCCACGGTCCTGACACCCTGTACCGAGTGATCGAAGCCCTCGGGGCAGACCTCATTTAAAGCTCTCTCTCCCGCATGACCGAAGGGTGTGTGTCCAAGGTCATGACCTAAGGCGATAGCCTCCACCAGATCTTCGTTAAGTCTTAATGCCTTGGCTATGGTGCGGGCATTCTGGGATACTTCAAGAGTATGTGTAAGCCTGGTCCTGTAATGGTCTCCGTCGGGAGAAAGAAAGACCTGTGTCTTATCTTTGAGTCTTCTGAAGGATTTACAGTGGATTATGCGGTCCCTGTCCCGCTGATAAACGGGTCTTATGTCGCACTGAGGTTCGGGGCGCAGTCTCCCCTTTGACTCTGCGCTCAAAGAAGCATAGGGACTTAAGAACTCACTTTCCATTCTTTCAAGAGTCTCGCGAATGTGCATTCAGAACTCCTTTCGGACGAAGGTTCCTACAGTGAAAGGGACCGGTTTTCGGCCCCTACTTTTATTATTCTTCGTAAAACATCAAATTCCTTTTTTATTCGTAACCGATGGCACCTTTTTTTGCGCCGACGGGGTTACGGTATATCATGAAATTGTCGTAACCGTCGGTAATATTGGGGAGAACTCCGATAAGTGTATAGCCCTCGGGGATCTCGTTAAGGACTTCATACTCCTCCGTTGCCATGGGAGCTTCCTTGGGTTCGCCCAAGGAGGCCTCAAAGGTTCCTTCATAGTAGGTTCCGGGTTTTTCGTTTAAAGAAACCCTTACCGTTGCAGTACCGTCCACGAAACCACCGATATAATTGCCGAAGCAGACCTCCGTGTACTCAGCAAGGGATGTGTAGGCGTAGGTGTTCTTTTTGTAGTAAACACCGAAGCCCTCGGGCTTATCATCCTTGTAAAAGCCTTCAAAGGCGTAGTAACTGGTGTCCTTGATCTTGATAAAGGAAATGCCGTATCCGTCTCTGACACCGTTCGTGTAATTTCCGAAAAAGAAATAGTAGCTGACAAGTTTGTTGCCATTCTCATCAATCACTTCGTCGCCGTAGGTGTAAAGTCCGCAGGCAAGGCCCGTATAGCCCTGTGTAAAGCCTTCGGGAGCCCACAGAAGCTTTCCGTCTTCACAGTTTGAAGAAAGAAGCTGGGCATCATCGGAGCCGTCGATGGTCTGCATTGCGATCCAGTCATGGGCAAGCATTCCGAAGTTAAGGCCTTCCGCAGCCCTTGCTTTTTCCTCGGAGAAGGTCCCGGCATTTTCATCGTAGTATGCTTTCATTGCCTCGAAGACTGCAGACATAAGGCTGTTTTTTGTATTATAAAGGGATTCGGCATTATCGATCCGTTCTGTTTGCGCATCGACAGCAAGCGACAGTTTCTCACCGTACTCAGCGAGGAGCTTTCGTGCTTCTTCAAAGGCATCTCTTGAAAGGGCGTCACCGATGAGGATATCGGCAGTCGCTGCGCCCCTGACCCTGCAATAATCAGCGGAGCTTACTTCATAAGCCCGCACAAAGAGGTCGAGTTTTGTTTGACCTTCTGTTCCGGTGTCAAAAAGTGTGTCCGCGTACTTAACGCAGGAATCGGAAAGTGCAGCGCTGAGAGTTCCCGGCTTATCGAGGGTTTCATATACCGCATCCAGCTTGGCGCAGTAGGCAGCACCGTTGTTATCATAATCCTTGAATATATCAGCCGCACAAAGATAGAGTTCTTCACAGTCGGTCTTTTCTTCGTCGGTGAAGGCTTCCGTACGTTCGGAGAGCTTCACAAGAGCCTCCAGAGCGGCTTTCTCGGCCTTCTCGTCACCCAGGGCGGACATGCAGAGGAGCTTGCCGTGAATGGCCTTATAATCAGTCTCGTCCAGTTTTTCAACCTTAACATAGTTATTTAGGGCCTTCTCGTAATCACTTCCGGCATAAGCCTTGTCGGCAGCGTTCATGTAGCGCTTGATGCGGTTTGCGGGCAGCAAGAAGATCACCAGCACCACCAAGGCAGCAACCGCCACCACACAGCCGAGGATCGTGACTGCCAATGATGTTATGTTAACCTTCATGGCACGATCTTCCTCAGACCCGGGCTGAGCTTCGGTTTCGGTCTTCTCTTCGGTCTCAGACTTATCTTCGGTCTCGGTCTTTTCCGCAGATTCAGGCTTATCTTCAGATCCGGTTTTATCTTCAGATTCAACTTTATCTTCAGCTTCAGTTTCGTCTTCGGGTTCAGTTTTATCTTCTGCTTCAGGATTCCCGGAAGTTTCTCCGGTTTCGGAGTTTTCTCCCTCTTCGGATCTTTCTTCGCTCTCAGCTTTATCTTCAGTTTCGGCTTTATCTTCGGTCTCAGTCGGTGCTTCGGATTCGGATCTTTCTTCCGCTTCAGTTTTCTCTTCGACCTCGGCCTCAGCTTCGGCTTCAGCCTTCGCTTCGGTTTCAACCGCTTCGGAAGTCTCTTCAGCCTCGACTTTATTCTCGTCTTCTTTGTTCTTTAACTCGTCCGACATGGTGTCTCCTATGTTATGTAAACTTCATTTCCGGTTTCGCGTCAGTTTCGCTACTATCCGTAAAACAACCAATTCCCGCGGAAAGAGAAACCCATTCCGCGGGATGATGTTATGTTAACTATTTTCCTGTTTCGGCATTACTTTATGCACTCGGCACTGACAAACTCATACTGTTTGCCCGCCATAAGGCGCTCACAGGCCTCCTTGTCGGAAACCTTCAGTACCATGCATGCTCCTTCTTCTTTCAGGGAAAGATCGTACATATACTCTATGTTGATGCCTTCCCCGCTTATATCCTTAAGAAGATCTGCCAGGGCTCCCACACGGTCTGCCAGCTTCACAGCCAGGACCTTGGTAATGTGAGCGGAGAATCCTGCGGTCTTAAGTGCATCCACAGCACCGTCGGGATCGCTCACGATCATACGGAGCATTCCGTAATCCCTGGTATCCGCCAGGCTCAGGGATTTAATATCTATATTGGCATCCTTCAGGGTAAGGAGTGCGCTTTTAAGTCTTCCTTCGCTGTTTTCAAGAAAAACCGATACCTGCTTTAAAAACATATAACCCTCCTGTCGTAGAAACACTACGCATGGTGCTTTAGTCAAATACTCTCTTATCGATCACGTGAACGCTCTTTCCTTCCGCTCTGGCAAGAGTCTTGGGTTCAACAAGTTTAACTTTAACGGCAATGCCGATGGCAGTCTTGATGACGCCTTCGATGCGCCTTGTCAGGTTCTCCAGTTCTCTGATCTCATCGCTGAAGAAACGTTCTTCAACCTCTACCTGAACCTCCACGGTATCCAGATTGTTCACTCTGTCCACGATGATCATGTAATGAGGAAGTGTCTCGGATACCTCAAGAAGCGCAGCTTCGATCTGTGAAGGGAATACATTCACGCCGCGAAGGATGAGCATATCATCGGAACGACCCTTGAAACGGGCGATCCTTGCGGTAGTCCTGCCGCATTCACACTTTTCTCTGGAGATACTGGTAAGGTCCTTGGTACGGTATCTGATAAGCGGGATTCCTTCCTTGGTAAGGGTGGTAAATACCAGCTCGCCCACTTCACCGTCAGCCACAGGCTTTAATGTATCCTTGGAAATGATCTCGGGAAGGAAATGATCCTCCTGCACATGCAATCCCTTGTGATAAAGACAGTCACAGGCCACACCGGGACCCATGATCTCGGAAAGGCCGTAGATATCAAAGCAATTGATGTGAAGTTCTTCCTCTATCTGCTGGCGCATCTTTTCGGTCCAGGGTTCCGCACCGCAGACCGCCACCTTGAGTTTGATCTTGTCAAGATCTCCGCCTTCCTTGATAGTCTCGGCAATATGGAGAAGATAGGAAGGAGTACACATTATTCCGGTAACACCGAAGTCTTTCATCATGGTGATGAGCTTCTTGGTATTTCCGGTAGACATGGGTACAACAGTGGCGCCCGTATTCTCGACACCGTAGTGAGCTCCAAGGCCTCCGGTAAAGAGTCCGTAACCGTAGGCGACCTGAACTATATCGTTCTTGGATATACCGCACTGTACCAGGGCTCTTGTGACGCATTCAGACCAGATATCGATATCGTGTCTTGTGTAGCCCACAACGGTAGCCTTACCGGTTGTACCGCTGGAGGCGTGGATCCTTACGATCTCAGACTGGGGAGCAGCAAAGAGACCGAAGGGATAAGTATCCCGCAGATCGTCCTTGGTAGTATAAGGGAGTTTGTTAAGATCTTCAAGCCCCCTTATGTCCCCGGGTTCAAGACCCTGAGCCTGCATTCTTTTTCTGTAGAATTCCACGTTGTGGTAAACATAGTTTACCTGCTTTACAAGGCGCTTGCCCTGAAGGTTCTCAAGTTCGTCCCTGGACATGCATTCCTTGGCTTCGTTCCAAATAGCCATTGGCGAGTTCCCCCTTTTATTTATAATCCATAGCCTTTAAGAAAGGCCTGTTTGTTGATCTCAACGGTCTTCGGAGGCACTGTCTCTTCAATGACCGAAAGCCACTCGTCTTTTGAAAAATCCATGTGTTTGGCAGCAAGTCCGAGAACAATGATATTAAACACCTTGGGATTTCCCATCTTCAGAGCTTCGTCACCGGCATCCACACTGTATACGGTATGGGTCTTGGCAAGATCCTCAAGTATACCTTCGGGGTACTGCTCTGCTCCCGTAACCACCGGCATGGGGTCGATACGCTGATCGTTGACTATAAGAACCCCGTCCTTTTTAAGGAAATGGGCGTATCTTAAGGCTTCAAGGCGCTCAAAGGCAATAAGCACATCGGCCTGACCTTCTTCAACTATGGGTTCGTAAACCCTGTCGCCGTACCTTACAAAGGTAACCACGCTTCCGCCTCTCTGGGCCATTCCGTGGACTTCCGACAACTTGACATCATAACCCGCTCTGGTCATGATGGCTCCCAGTATCCTGCTTGTAAGGAGGGTTCCCTGTCCTCCCACGCCAACGATCATAATATTCTTTGTTACATCATGCATTTTTCATTTCCTGCTTTCTTTCGTACATGGCCACATCGGCTCTCTTGAATACGGAATCAACCCCGGTATCGTGTTTGGGATCGTACTTCGCCACACCGATGGCGGCGGATATCCTCTCCCATTCCTCAAGGGTCGCATCCCTCTTTATCTCTTCAAGCCTTAAGTTAAAGCTTGTAACCAATTCATCACAATTATCGTAATCACCGTTTCGGAGTATTATGACAAACTCATCGCCGCCAATCCTGAATACCGGAGAATGGGCGAAAACGGTGCAGACCAGCCGGCACAGACATTTAATGGCGAAATTGCCTCTGTCGTGGCCGTAGGTATCGTTGATACGCTTAAGATAGTTAAGGTCCACCATACCGATACCGAACCGGGTAAGACCTTCTCCGATCTCCTTGTTGATGCCCTCGATCACACTGTCATAGGCGGTCTTGTTCCTTATTCCCGTAAGGGCATCCTTGTTGGCAAGTTCGTTAAGATCCGCTGCTTTTTGCTGGGAACTCTTAAGTTCCTGAGTCGTCCTTATAAGGCTGCGGATGTAGTTCTCCATTTCGGTGATCATGCTGGCAAACTGCCTTGCCAGGGACGATATTTCATCGCCGCCGGCGATCTCCCTTGCTATGATCTCCGCAATGCCTGATTCCTTGGTCTCAGAGTACATACGCACTCCGCTCTCAAGTCGTTCCAGTTTCCTGATATAAAGCCTGTTGATGCTGATGAGCAAAAGCACCATGCTCACCACGATCACCGATGCGATAACGGCAAGCTGTATCAGTGTATTTGTAAGGATCTCTTTATTGACCCTCGCAACCGCGATCTCCGTTCCTATAAGGCCCAGAGTCTCGCCGTCCACTTTAAGGGGAGTGTAATAAGAATAGGTGTGGCCCCAGGCATTGTTCCACTCCTGATAGCCCGCCTGCTTTTCCTTGGTAAACCAGGTATCCCACTCGATCTTATAGACCTCGGGATCGTTGTAGTATTCATCGCCGAGATAAAGGAATACACCGTTTTCCGTTTCTTTCTTGGTCCTTTCCCCGTCGATCATATAGACCACGTGGTACTCTTCTTCCTTCATGACGATATAGTAGGTGTAGGGAATATCAAAGGATTCCCTTGCCTGCTCGAAGGTCAACAGCCAGTACTCATGGTAATAGATGAAGAAAGCTTTTTGCATTTCCTCGTCCATATCCCTGAGCCTGATGTCCTTGCCCAGTTCTTTTCCCGGGTATTTTTCGGAAAACATACGGACAAACTCTGCTCTGGCGGTCTCATACTCATCAAATTCGTAAGGAATATCCACTTCCTCAAAATGGGCCATGTAGTATTCCTGGTAGAACTTAAAGGCTTCACCGTCGGAAACCAGCATGCTCTCAAGATATTCGCCTATGCTGCGGATATCTCTCTCGCACTGCTTCTTGTAGATGTTCATCTGGCTGAAATAAGTGGCCAGTCCCGATACGATCAGAACAAATATCGTAAAGGCGACAAAAACCGTAGTAAGTCTGAATAGAAGTCCTATCTTCTTACTCTTTGCCATAATGCAATCCCCTCAAATTACGGTCATTTACCTGCCAAAACCCTCTCAATAGCACCAAACTTACACATCTGGGCACAAAGATTGCACCCGTTACACATTGTCTGATTGATATATACTGTTCCGTCCGAATTCTTTGTGATGGCGGGGCATCCCGGTCTTAAGCAGGCGCCGCACTTCATGCACTTCTCGGGTAAGGGTCTGCACTTATAAGGGAATACCTGACCCTTAAGGAGCGCGCAGGGAGCCTGGCATATAACGACGGAAACCTCTTCCCTTGCGGTCTCTTCCTTAAGGACACGCACCAGCTCTTCCTGGTCGAAGGAGCTTACGCAGACCACATGTTCAATGCCCATTGCCCTGCAAAGAGCGGGTATGTCGATGGCGTAGGTAGACTCTCCCATAAGGGTCTTACCTGTAGCGGCGTGATCCTGATGTCCTGTCATTCCGGTGGTGGAATTGTCGAGAATAAGAACGGTACCGGTGGCCTTGTTGTAGACCATGTTCATAAGGGAATTCACACCTGTATGAAGGAAGGTGGAATCACCTATGACCGCAACCCAGTCCCTTACATATTCTTTGCCTTTTGCTTTTTCCATGCCGTGAAGAGTGGATATGCTGGAACCCATGCAGACTGCGGTCTCCACCACATTAAGGGGCGCAACGGCACCCAGGGTGTAGCATCCGATATCTCCGGCAGCATGAAGTTTGAGTTTCTTTAAAGCGGTGTATACGCTTCTGTGAGGACATCCGGGACAAAGAATGGGCGGACGTGCGGGAACCTTGGCGGCATCCGCGATGTCTGTCTCTTTGTTAAGAGCCTTTCTGAGCATATTTGCACTGTATTCGCCCTGCACCGTAAAGATCTCTTTGCCGATGCACTTGATGCCCATGGCACGGACCTGCTCCTCGATAACGGGCTCAAGTTCCTCAAAGATATAAAGCGTCTCGATCTCCTTCGCAAACTCAGCTACAAGGCTCTTGGGAAGGGGATGTACCATACCAAGCTTTAAGACACTTGCCTCGGGGCAGACTTCCTTAACGTACTGGTAAGCGATACCGGAAGTGATAAAGCCCACCTTCTTATCGCCCCATTCGATCCTGTTTATGGGGAAATCATGACCGTCCTCGGCCATTTTCTTTAAACGTTCCTCCACATAAAGGTGACGTTTCTTGGCCATTCCGGGCATCATGACATTCTTCTGTATGTTCTTTTCGTAGGGCTTGTCGGGAATATCCTCGCGGTCCTTTAAAGTTACCACACCCTGGGAATGTCCCAGTCTTGTGGTGGTGCGCATGATCACGGGAGTATCGTACTTTTCCGACAGTTCAAAAGAGTATTTCAAGAATTCCTTGGCTTCCTCGGAATCGGAGGGCTCGATGACGGGAACCATGGAGGCTCTTCCGATCATGCGGGTATCCTGCTCGTTCTGGGAACTGTAAAGACCGGGGTCGTCTGCGACCACCAATACAAAGCCACCGTTCACTCCTATATATGAAGCGGTATACAAAGGATCGCTTGCCACATTGAGACCCACGTGCTTCATGGAGCACATGGCTCTGACGCCGCTCATGGAAGCACCTATGGCCACCTCACAGGCAACCTTTTCATTGGGTGACCACTCGCAGTATATTTCGGGATAATTTACCAGATTCTCGCTTATCTCGGTACTGGGGGTTCCGGGATATGCGGCACTGACCTTGACTCCCGCTTCGTATGCACCGCGGGCGATGGCCGCGTTGCCCAGCATTACCTTCTTTTCCATTATATGTGAATTCCTCCTTATGACTTACAAAATAATATTCTGCTCCGCAGACAGCTAACTACGATAAATACGGGAACGCCGATATCATCATCTGCCCGCCGAAGTAAAGGATCAGTGATATAAGTGACCAGCCGTAGGTACTTCCGAAGGCTTTGTTCCTGGCAAGGAGCCAGTCCGAAAGCACGAGGGATATAACCCCGTAGCCCATGAGCACTCTCCCCGGTTCTCCGGTAAGGATCCCCGCAAGACCCATGGCAAAAGAAGCACTGATCACCAGATTGTATATTATCCACATGATGCGGTACTTTTTCCCCAGGTATTTTACGGAAAGAGCCGTTCCGAGTACCACAAGGATCAAAAAGCACACGATTGATGCGGAGTTGATCTCATTGCCCAACATAAGCATGGCGATCACATAGACGATATGCGCCGCTCCGAAAAGAAGGCCTCCGCGGAAGAATCTTACCTCAATGACCAGGTCTCCCGCAGCACAAAGTACCATTCCCGCGCAAAGCAGGATCATGGGGACGGTGCCAAAGCCTGCAATGTACAAAACCGTCACTCCGAAAATAAGGATCAGTAACGGAACACCGATACAGGCCCCTTTCCACAGGAGTTTCTTTTTCCTGGGAGTATGGTCGTATTTGCATCGGGTATACTTTGGTACCAAAAGCAGCATATCCGTAATATACAGCAGCGAAATGATCAGGTAAAAAGCATTAAACACTCACCGTTTCCTCCAAAACAACCCATTTGGTGTTGCCCTCAGCGTACATGGTGGCACCGGGTATGGAACTGACGAACTTCTGGAACTGGGAATAGCCGTATGCTTTGGGGGTAAAAGAAGGGATCTCCGCGTGGATCCGGTTTGACAGTTCGCCGATATCCAGGCCTTTCTTCCCCGCATCCCTGATAAGCTTCACCGCCAGAGCGTAAACATCCTTCTTGGTGGTGACTTCCTTAAGGGACACATAGTAAGCGTTGGCATTCTTATATAAGTTGAATTCCTTGGTCTCCTCGATCATGCGGGACAGGGAACTGTATCCGTAGTTACGGGTATCAAAGTCGGGATAAATGGCAACCAGCTTGCTGCCAAGTTCTCCAAGGTGAGTTGCGCGGCCGTTGTTGTCGTTGTCGGCTATGATATCGCTGATGACCGTATTGACAAAAGCTCTGGTAAGGGCTGCAGCGGGTTTCTTCTTGCTGTCTTTCTTTTTACCGGAATCGCTTTCATCCTGATCGATGAGGTTTTCAAGGGTAACGAATTTATCGCAGGCCATCCTGATGGAACGGGGAGTCTTGTCCTCGCCCATGACCACAACAAACATCCTGGATTCTCTGAGTCTTGAGGCAAGTCTTGTAAAATCGCTGTCGCTGGAAACTATGCAAAAGCCGTCCACTTTGCCCGAATACAGTATATCCATGGCATCGATTATAAGGGCGGAATCGGAAGAATTCTTGCCCACGGTGTTATTGTACTGCTGTATGGGAGTAATGGAATTGTCCAAAAGAACGTCCTTCCAGCTGTTCTTGGAAGTCTTGGTGAAGTCACCGTAGATACGTCTGTAGGAAAGATTTCCGTACTTGGTGGTCATCTCCTCGATGATACCTGATATATATTTGGGGGATACATTGTCCCCGTCGATGAGCAGAGCAAAGTTCCTGTCCATCATGTCTCTTGAAATTGTCTCACTGTCCATTTATTTCTCCATTGTTCCCGTTGAGGGATCGTAAAATTCATATCTGTCACGGCCGTTTTCTTTGGCCGCATATACAGCTCTGTCAGCCTTGGTGTATATACGGTTGCCGGTGTCGGACTCTCCTGCCACACCGTCAAAAATACCTATACTGATAGTGGCGTGCTTACCCTTGGCTTTCTCAGGATGGTCAAGCTCGTGGACCTGAGCCAGGACGTCGCTTGCAAACTTTGCGGAATCCGAATCGCTTACGGGAACCCAGAAGGCCATGAATTCCTCACCGCCGATACGGCTGATGTTCACATCATATGCGGAAGCCATGTTCAAAAGGATCCGTCCCAGTCCCTCCAGCAGCTTGTCACCCTCGGGATGGCCGTAGGAATCGTTAAACTTCTTAAAATAGTCCACATCCATTATCATGCAGACTATGGGCTTGTTGCTTATATGAGATTCGGCAGCCATGACCTCCAGCCGTTCAAAAGCGTTACGGCGGTTCATAAGGCCTGTCAGGGGATCGGTGGTTGAATCCCTGAAAAGGTCGATGTTTCTTTTCTCCACCAGATCAAGAGTGTCCTCATGTTCCCACTTGTCCTTGGATTTCTTCCATGAAATGGTAAGCCCCATAACCGTGGCAATGATCCCGTTAACCAGGTCATGGGTACAGGCAACGATATCCTTGAAATAGAAAGAACATACCCCTAAAGCAACCAATGCCGCCAGCACCACCGCAATGTTTCTTTTGGGCGATACATCAAAAGCGATGGGTACCGCTATAAGACCGCCCACCACCAAAGCGGCGGGATAATCGTTCAAGACGCCGCCGCAGTATATACATATTGAAAGGATCATTATCTGAAACCAGGATATAAGCCGGTTTACTTTCACGGTAACACTGCGGCTGTCCTCGTTCTTAAGTTTAAACCCTATGAAATTTAACAGAGTGGATATAACGGAGAATACCAGTAATCCGATCCCTCTGAACTTTTCGGTCGGAGATAATAAAAAAACCAGACCGAATAAGGATGCACAGATCGCGCCTGTGGCACTCGCCGTACGAAGGAACTTGATATTGTCTCTGGCCACCCTGTAAGACAGCTCGTCAAATCGCGCTTTGCTCAGACCGTAGTATCGCCATTCTGAGTAGGAAAGCATGCAGATTTCCCCCTTGTAAGTGGTTCTTCCATAGGTATTATTATAAGAACATACGCCCCATAAGTCAAACCCGCGGAGAAAAAATTTTAATAATTTAACGTATTACATTGACAAAGTAATTTTTTTGTAATACATTGTTTTTCAAACAAATAAAGAAAACCGCCCGTAACTCCTTTACGGGCACATTTTCAGGAGGATCATTATGAAGAAGACGACCAAGTTTTTAAGCCTTGTACTCACAGGTGCCATGATACTTGCAAGTTTCGCAGGCTGCGGTAACGGCAAGTCCGGCGGCACCTTCAAGATCGGCGGTATCGGCCCCATCACCGGCG
>JAEEGL014371270.1_pt1 | contig 52550 bp, 42 predicted proteins | sample 9134231 | NCBI WGS metagenome assembly JAEEGL01 (sample SAMN16246548, study PRJNA631951) | gut metagenome | biome: gut microbiome; feature: rumen; material: fiber-attached | host: Bos | place: Iran: Karaj | collected 2018-10
AATCGAGCGCAGAACAAAAAGAACACGTTCTTTTTTTATGCCGAGATGGAGTAACTTATCCAAAGTTATGCATAAACGCGGATTTGTAAACCGAAAGAAAATGAAAATAGTTATTTCGCATTACAAATGCTGATACTCAATGCTGCCGACTGTGAAACTGTTGAGTTTACGAAAAATTACAAATTCGGCGGAACGGAGATCATTTGCACGGCATTTGTGGTTTTTTTATCTTCTTCATTTCCTTTGTCTTCGGGCAGCCTTTTCAATTATGGCCGCCCTGCACCAAAGACTGCGAAGAAGATTCATATAGTTTTTACAATGAAGAACGAACTAAAGAGCAAGCCGCAGCCCGAAGTTGAAGTTCCTGAACGACGGGTTGCTGTCGTAGCGAAAGGAAACGCGGCAGGACCACGCGCTGCCGGACCAGCTGCCACCACGAAGCACGCGGTTAGAGCCCGACGACGGGCCGGTGGGATTTGTCTGGGCAGAAGAGCGATAATCACCGTACAAGTCCTGGCACCACTCCCAAACGTTGCCGCTCATGTCATAAAGTCCGAGTTCATTCGGAGACTTGGTTGCCACGTCATGGGTTTCATCAGAGTTTTCATCATACCAAGCCACATTATTCAAATTATCACTGCCGGCATACCGTGTATGGTTGCTCTTATTGCCGCCTCGTGCCGCAAACTCCCACTCTGCCTCCGTGGGCAGGCGGAACTTCTTGCCCGTCAGCTCGTTCAACTTTTTGATAAACTCTTGGCAGTCATCCCAATTAACTTCCTCCACAGGCCGGTTGGCGCCTTTAAAATATGCCGGATTACTGCCCATCACAGCTTTCCAGAGTTCTTGTGTTACCTCCGTTTCGCCAATCATATACGATGACAAGGTCACCTGATGCGTGGGTGACTCATCCTGGTAAGGTTCTTCTTGCTCTGATGTAGCTCCCATGGTGAACGTTCCGCCCTCCACGGGCATCATTTTGAAAGTTACGCCATTCACGGTAATCGTTTGAGGTTGAGCGGTATATTCTGTAGAAGGTGGTGCAGACGGTAGTTGTTTGATCTCTTCTTGTGGATTCTCAAGCGAACGCAAGTTGACCAGCCATGTCCCAAGAAAAAGCACCGCGGCCACGATAGCTGCCACCATTCCATATTTAAGGTATTTTTTGCCACTACTATTTCCCTTTATTTTGGTTTTGCCGCCTGTAGAAGGAGGAGAAGGAGGAGTTTTCGGAGGTTGTGGTGTCGGTTGTGGCGTCTTCACAATCTCTCCATTCAACAAGCGCAGGAATTCGGCGGCATCCGCGGGGCGGTCTTCCGGATTGGGCTGCATGCTGTGAAGGATGAGTTGCCACAGGTTTTCGGGAATGTTGACAGGACGTGTCGCGGACAATACATTATTGATATTATACGACGCCTTGCCGGGGACCTTGCCAGTCAACAAATAGTAAAGGGTGGCACCGAGGGCATAGACATCGGTCTGGGGCGAGAAGCTCGCAACGCTGTCGGTATATTGTTCCAAGGGTGCAAACCCCTCGCTCACGCCCATATAGAGCTGACTGCTGGTGTGGCGGTCATCGGCACCGTAGCGTTTGGACAGGCCGAAGTCGATGAGCACCGCCTCCCCGTTTGCGCCGAGCATCACGTTGCCGGGCTTCACGTCGAAATGGCACAAGTGCTGGCCATGCATAAAGGCCAGGGCACGGGCCACCTCGGCAATGCGCTGAGTGGCATCGGCGGAACTGAGCACACCGTGGTTTTCCACATAATCCCGCAGATTGCCGCCCGGCAGGTAGTCCATGACGATGTATTCCGTCTGGTTCTCGGAGAACAGGTCAATGACATGGACGATGTTCGGATGGTTCATCGTCGAGAGGTTGCGTGCCTCCTTGCCGAACTTCTTCAGCCCGGCCGCCACGGCATCGTTGAAACGCTGGGAAATAACGGTCACGGTGTGCGTGTCAGAGCCGCGCTCACAATAGTCGCCGATGAAAAACTCCTTCACCACCACGTCGGCCTGGGTTGTCACCGTGCCCAGTCCGCGCTGCACCTCCACGCGCATGGTGGCCAGGTAGGTGATGCCCATGCCGCCTTGCCCCAGTTTGCGCTTGATGATATATTCTCCGCCCTTGAGAGCGGTTCCGTTTTTCAGTTCCATTTTTCAGGGTTTTGGTTTGAAAATGCAAAAATACTGAAAAATGGCGAAATGCCAAAGGATTGAACCGCTTTTTATTTTTATCATCATAGGTTGACGGACATAAATGAAGTATGTCCCTACACCAGTCGGTCGCCCGGTGGCGACAAATCAACCGGATATGATTTCCTTGTTTGGGGCACTATTTCCTCAGCCTTATGCCTATTTGCATGCTGACATTCAGGGGGTTGTCCTTGAAATAGGTGTCGGCCTGGCTGCCGTTGTCGAAACAATATCTCAGGGCAGGCTCGGCAAACACGCCGATTTGCGGCAGGAGGTCGAATTGCAATCCCGCGCCGGCCTCGGCCGAGAGTTGCACGCGGTCGCGGGAGATGCTTCCCTCAAGGTCCTCCATGCGCATGCGTGCCTTCACGTTCACGTCCATTTCCCCTCCCGCCACGGCATATACCGTCAGGCGGTTGTATTGCCAGGCCTGCCATGAAATGCGCACCGGCACCCCCACATAATGGTAGAATTTCTCGGTCACCACGTCGGTGGAATTGACCGTTTGCACCAGGTCGGTCTGAAGTTTCTGATAAACCACGCCCGTCTGGAGGCTCCACCGCGGCGCCAGAGGCAACTCCACCGACAATCCGTATTTCAACGGATAGTGGCATACGGTGTGCTCCATGAACCGGTCGTCGTAAACGGTCGGCATGTCACTCTTGGCCCCGGAAATGCCATCATTGAAGCAATAATTTTCCGAGGCGCAATAGGCCATCAGGTTGGGCCCGCTCATCAAGACCTGTTCCAAGTGACCGGACCTGTCGCCAAAGGTGTTCTGCGCATAGAATGCCAGGGCCACTTTCCCTCGTTTTTGCTCCCGAACAGGGTAAACATCATCATCCGCGGCAAGCATGGAAGGCTGATGCTGAGGTGTCGAAATTATCTTATTGTTCTCATTTTCAGCAGCTTTCCCCTCTTGACTTTTCTCTTCCTCATGCGAAGCCGGCATGTTGTCGGGCACCTGCGCAACGGGTTCCTTTTCTCCATCTGCCAATTCTTCGCCGGCCGTTGTGGGCAGGGGTTCCGACGGATTTACGGAGCCTCTCCTTCTGACCGTGTTTACTGCCAAGGCTTGCGAGGGAATATCCGACGGACTTTCGACTTGAGGTTCTTCGGCAACAGGTTTTTCCATAGCTGATTGCATAGAAACCGGTTCGTTCGATTCCGACAAGGCACCGGCAACCTTGTCAACTTGCGAATTTCTCAAAACCATGGTCCCCCCGCCGATCATCAAGAGCAGCACGGCGGCAGCGGCCATCCGCCGCATCCACACCACCCAGACGGGCCGTTTCGTTGTCGGTCCGGCATTGGCGGCACCCTGCACCACCTTTTCCTCTATTTGTTGCCACAAATCAGCGGGAGGTTCCATTTCAAAGCCCTCCATCTGCTTGCGCAATTTCGACTCAAAATCTCCTTCTTTCATTATATATTACCTTTAAGATAATCTTTTATTTTCTTTTGTAACAACTTTTTAGCCCTCAGGTACTGCGATGCCGACGTGCCTTCGGCAATGCCGAGCCTTCGGGCAATTTCTTTGTGCGGCATCTGCTCAAAGACGAACAGGTTGAGCACCGTGCGATAGCCGTCGGGCAGCGAGGCGACCATCGAGGACAGCACCTCCGGCGGAATGTTCTGAGGTTCACAACCGTCTTCGTCGGCCACGTCGTGGCTGGGCTGGCCAATAACCACGAGCGACGGGCGTTTTCTCAAGTGGTCGAGTGCCTCGTTGACGGCAATGCGCGTGGCCCAAGCCTTTAGCGACCCCTCGCCGCGATATTGGAAGTTGGCAATGTGGGTCAGAATCTTTATGAAAGCATCTTGCAACACGTCGCGCACCTCGTCGCCACCGCCCATATAGCGCATGCAGACCGCCATGAGGTGCCCGCTATAACGTTCGTAGAGTCGCCGCTGCGCTCCGCCGACGTGCCGTCTTATGTCTTCAAGAAGTTCTTGCTCTGTCTCCACTTATATGATTGAAAAACTGGCGGTTATCAACATTCTATCGGGCGGTTAGCCTGAGTGTTTTTTCTTTATTATACAAAGCCTTGGGCAACGACTGGTTGTCAACGGGAACATAGCCTGCCACGCTGAGCATGACGGTCCAGACGGAGAGTTCCAAATTCTTCAAGGCGTAGCACTCCTTTCCGAACACGACGCGCAACACCGCCCTGCGACCGTCGGCCGACACGATGTGGAAGGATAAATCAGGCATCGTCAGGTCGTGGTACTGGCTTGAGGTAGAATACGCATTGGGAGCAGCGACACACATCAAGGGGAATGTATTTTCTTCGTGCGAGGTGTCAACGCTCCACCCGCTCTCGCCCGTCATGGCCATCCATTCATCGGTAAACCGACGAATGGGCAAATTGCTCAGCATCAGGAGGTTGGGCTGTATGTAGCTGACCAAGCCCTGCCCTGCCGGCTCGTCATCGAAAAGCCAAGTGCCGGTCATCACGGGGGTGCCGGCGTCTTTGTTCATATATTGATTCTGAATATCACTCGAATCTTCGTCTGCATAATCGCTACAACCCGACAACCAGGACATCAGGACCGACAAGAGGACAAGCCGGGCCAGCAGGCGGAAGGGGGCGGAAGCGTTGTTTGCTGTTCTACACATGGTCGATTTTGGTGAATTGTTTTACTGCTGTTTATTATATAAATGCAAAAGGTGTGGAAATCTTGCATCGAAAAGAGATTTTTTATTTTCTTCACCGGTGATTTTTCAATTTTACACCATGTTCCTCCGGTCAGGGGAATATACTCCGACGCTTGGAAGCGTCGGCTCCTACCGCGTCGGGTCAATTACGGAAATTGAATTCAAAGTCCGATCGCAAAGGCACAATCGGGTGTTTTCGGACATACATAAAGTATGTCCCTACGGAAAACAGCAGATAACAAATTTGCATGAACGTCCGCCTGCACCGGTACAATCGGGTGTTTTCGGACATACATAAAGTATGTCCCTACGGAAAACAGCAGATGGCAAATTTGCCTGAACGTCCGCCTGCACCGATACAATCGGGTGTTTTCGGACATACATAAAGTATGTCCCTACGGAAAACAGCGGATGGCAAATTTGCATAAACAGAAGGCCGGTGAAAATAGCCGCCGACTTTATCATTTTTCATTTATCATTTATTATTTAGCGAAGCGCCATCATTTTGTCAAAATTTTTCAAAAGATTCTTGTTCTCCGGAATGGTTTGACCGCAAATTTCAAGGAGAAATCTTGAAGATTGAGAGGAGAGATCTTGAAGATTTCTCCCCGAAATTTGCGGTCAAACTCCGGGCCGTTTTCAAACCATTGATAATCAGTAAGTTATAAAACCAGGCCAAATTGGCAATTTTTGTCAAGATTTTTCATAAATTTTACACCGCTTCCTATCCACCTTCCTGATGCCCGACGAAGGAGGTTTTCCACGGCATTTCATCGGCCCGGACGAGATGTTCAAAAGTACCATTTTCTTTGCATGGTGTTGCAAACGGGCCCGAAAGCGGGCGACATTAGGGGAAATATATAAAAATAGGTATAAAAAAGCAACGTGTTATATCGAAAAATCTGCTATCTTTGCAAAGGAATCATGGAAAGCGATGAGAAAAAGCCGTGAACGATTACGAACTATAACAAATAAATAATCAGCTTATGAACACGAATTTCAGAGCCGTCAACCCGATGGCGGCATGGAAGGCGGCCTGTGTCTGCCTGGTGTTGTGCCTTTTCCCGTTGACGGGGAGCGCACAACTTTCGACGAATGCCGACAAGTTCCTTGGAAACATCACCACCCGCGGCCAGGTGGACTACGGCAACGAGCCGTTCTGGACCCTGTGGAACCAAATCACTCCCGAGAACGAATCGAAATGGGAGTCGATAGAAGGCCGGGGCCGCGGCGTCTTCAACTGGGGCAGCGACAATGCCTACAACTATGCCAAGCGCCACAATTTCCCGTTCAAGTTCCACTGCCTCATCTGGGGTGCACAGTACCCCTCGTGGCTCAACTCACTGAGCACCGAAGAGCAATACAAGGCCATTGAGGAATGGTTCGACGCCGTGAAGGCCCACTATCCCGACCTGCCCATGATTGACGTGGTGAACGAGGCCGTGGCCGGTCACCAGCCCGCCCCCTACAAGAATGCGCTGGGCGGTGACGGCAAGACGGGCTTCGACTGGATTATCAAGGCTTTTGAAATGGCCCACGAGCGCTGGCCCGACGCCATCCTCATCTACAACGACTACAACACCTTCCAGTGGCAGCGCACTCAGTTCATCGACCTGGTGAGAACCCTGCGCGACGCCGGCGCACCCATCGACGCCTACGGATGCCAGTCGCACGACCTCACCGACATGAATGTCAACGACTTCAAGGCTGCCATGACCGAGATTCAGAATGCGCTGAAGATGCCCATGTACAGCACCGAATACGACATCGGCACCACCAACGACAGTCAGCAGTTGCAACGCTACAAGGAGCAGATTCCCTATATGTGGGAGTCGGACTACTGTGCCGGCATCACCCTTTGGGGCTACATCTACGGCGCCACCTGGACCACCGACGGCAATTCCGGCCTCATCAGGAACGGACAGGACCGCCCGGCCATGACGTGGCTGAGGGAATACATGGCCAGCGACGCCGCCAAGAACGCCAAGAGTCCTTTCCCGGGAATGAAGAAAGAAGCATCGGTATATGTGAAACCCTCATCTATCATCGTCACCAAGGGCGACGACGTGCCGGTGACGGTGCGTGCGCGGTTGAGCACCAAGACCATCGACCATGTGGATTTCTACGTGAACAACAACCTTGTGAGCACCATGACCGAAGCTCCCTACACCACGAGTTTCAACGCTCCAAACCTGGGACACTACAATCTGAAGGCCGTGGTGGTGGCCACCGACGGCACAGAGTATGAGCGCCTGTCGGGAGTAACCGCCTACAACCCGCGCCAGCCCTACAAAGGCGTGACCGACCTGCCCGGAACCTTGGAGGCCGAAGACTTCGACTCAGGCGCCGAGGGCATTACGTTCCACGACAGCGACAACAACGACGAAGGAAACACCCACTACCGCTCGGACAACGGTGGCGTGGACATCGTGACCGGCAACAACAGCCATGCCATCGGCTACACCAGCAACGGCGAATGGCTGGAATATACGGTGAATGTTCAGGAAGAGGGCATCTACAGCTACGACGCCTTCGTGTCGTCGGGCGTCACCTCGTCGTCGTTCAGCTTGTCGCTCAACACCGACGAGGGCCTTGTGCAACTCACGCCGACCATTGCCGTGCCCAGCGCCGGTTCCAATAACTGGAGCACCTATTTCGACGTTTACGGACGGCTGCTCGTGCCGCTGAAGGCCGGACAACAGGTCATTCGCATCAACATCACCGGCAGCAGCTGCAACATCGACAAAATTGTGTTCAATCATGTCAACATCGACAACGACATGCAGGTGGCCGTGAGCACCGACCCCGTGCAGGGCACCGTGAAAGAACCCGTCACCATCAAGGTTGACGCCTCTTCGCCCACCAGCACGATTGCCAACGTGAAAGTCTATGTGGACAACCTGCTCCAGAAGACCGTGACCGAGGCACCCTTTGAAGCCACCTACACACCGAAGGAGAAAGGGTCATATACGATAACGGTATTTGCCACCGATGCAGAAGGCCGGGAGTCGGCACTGAAGACCTACAAACTGACCGTGAACAACAAGCGCATCGCCCACAAGGGCATTGTCAACATTCCCGGCATCTTCGAGAGTGAGAACTTCGACCGGGGAGGCGAAGGCTTCACCTTCCACGACAGCGACAACAACGACGAGGGCGGTGCCAACTACCGCAGCGACAACGAGGGCGTGGACATCATTGCCGCCAACACCGGCTACGGCATCGGCTACACCAGCACCGGCGAATGGCTGGAATATAGCGTCAACGTGACGGAGGCCGGAGAATACACCTGGGAGGCCATCGTTTCATCGGGACTCACCGGCTCGGGCTTCTCCATCGGCCTGGTACAAAACGGGCAGGTGCAGGAACTGGCCAAGGTGTCGGTACCTCAGACGGCAAGCAATAGCTGGGGCACCTACAAGACCGTGAAAGGAAATATCAGCAAGCGGTTGGAGGCTGGCCAGCAAATCATCCGCCTCACCATTACCGGCTCTTATTGCAACATCGACAAGGTGGAACTGAAGCTGAAACAGGAAACGGGCATCAGCACAGTGGCCGACGACGGACAAGCCCAGGGCCGCATCTTCAACCTTTCGGGCCAGGAAGTCAACGCTTCCTACAAAGGCATCGTTATCAGCAATGGGAAGAAGATGGTAAGGAAAAAATAAGTGAAGAGTCCTTTTAAGTGAAGAGTGAAGAGTGAAGAGTGAAGAGTGAAGAATTTGCTGCCGCCATCGCTTAAAAGTGAAGAGTGAAAAGTGAAGAGTGAAGAATTTGCAATCAGCCTCAAACAATGGCGGCAGCAAATTCTTCACTCTTCACTTTTCACTCTTCACTTAAAAATACTCTTCACTTAAATATACTCATTTAAGGAGCGCATTCTTTTCAATCGTCCAATCCTGACGCTTCAATATTTCGCAGTTGTCGCCGACGAACATGGCGGCACCTTTCTTGTCGCCCTTCAGCTGCCAGTTGAGCCAGGCAAGGGCCACCACCGAAAATTCTCCGCCATGCGGCTGTCCGTAGGTTCCGCCATGTCCCACAGGGTAATTGACGGCACAGGCCGGCACATGGTCAATGCGGTGGAAGTCGTCCATGCCGTTGCCATAGGCGATGTCTTTCTCGCCACCGAGGATATAGATGATTGACGAATGGATTTCCTTCAGCTTCGACTTCGGCGGCATAGGCATCCCACCCACGGCGCTCGACGCATTCTCATTGTTAAAAAGGCCGCTGTTGCACACCATGAGGGTTTTGATGCGCGGGTCGGCGCAGTTGTAGAGCGTCTGCAGACCGCCGCACGACATGCCAGCCACGGCAATGTTCTCCAAATCGATTTTCTGGTAATAAGGAGAATTTTTGTCGGCATTTTGAGCGAATGCCCAGTCGATGGATTCTATCTGCTGCTCGGTGGTTGACATGGGGCCGCGGTATCGTTCATCGTCCATGGGGATGTAGCCCGTGGCCAACACGATGTAGCCGTAAGAGGCAATTTCGTTGAGGAACTTGTAGTGCTCATAGGGTGAGTTGGTGCAAGCCCCGTTGCCCCACACCAGGACGGGGAGCGCATTCTTCTTTCCGAAAGGCTTCAGGTCTTGCGGCACGAAAATGGTGTGGGCCGGCAGCGACGCCTCTTCCTTCATGATGGCCTTGTAAGGCCCTTGTCCGCCGTCTTCCACCACGCGTTGTTTCTCATCGGTTGTAAAACTCATGCATGCGGCACTGGCCATCAGCAACAATGCCGCTCCGAAAAATGTCTTTGCTTTCATAATTGTAATGATTGATAATAAGTAATGAAATGATTTTCAGTGCAAAATTAGATATATTTTCCGAATTACAAGCAACTCGGAGAAAGGAATTTAGTATTCTTAAGAGGAAAGTTGAGAAAAAACTACGAATTATAACAGGAGAATGATGATTTATGAAAAATTTTTCTTATTTTTGCAGGCGGAAAAGCGTTTCGATGATTTTTGTGGTGGGTTGTGGTTTCTGACAAATCAGCCTGTAGCCCATCATTTATCAATATAAAGGTAGTTTGTTATGGAGCAGAGAATTGTAATTTCAGGAAACTTGCAAAGCGACTTGGCCATGGCCATCGCAGAATGTGAGCACGATCGCATTTTCGTGCTTGCCGACGAAACTACTGCCGTTGCCTGCTGGCCGGCAGTAGAAAATGCCTTGTGCCTGCGGGGAGCAGAGCTGATCACCATTGCCGCCGGCGACGAGCACAAGGGGCTTGAGAGCGTATGCCATGTTTGGGACCAGCTGCAATCGAAAGGAGCCACCCGCCACTCGCTGCTCATCAACCTGGGCGGCGGCATGGTCACCGACCTGGGTGGCTTTGCGGCCTCCACCTTCAAGCGCGGCATCAATTTCATCAACATTCCAACCACCCTGTTGGCCATGGTCGATGCAAGCGTGGGCGGAAAGACCGGCATCAACTACGGTGGACTGAAAAATGAGATAGGCACGTTCTGCGATGCCAACACCGTCATTATCAGCACCCGGTGGCTGAAAACCCTCGACCGCGGGAACCTTCTCTCAGGATATGCCGAAATGCTGAAGCACGCACTTATCAGCGACGAGAAAATGTGGTACGAACATGTCTCCATCGACTTCAACGGCCACCACCTCTACGAAAAATTGCAGCCAATGATTGGCGAAAGCATCAGGGTGAAAGAACGCATTGTTGAGGAAGACCCCCATGAACGCGGGCTAAGGAAAGCCCTCAACCTGGGACATACCGTGGGGCACGCCTTCGAGAGCTTTGCCATGCAGAAGGGCGCACCGGTCCTCCACGGATATGCCGTGGCATGGGGCTTGGCTTGCGAGTTGTGGCTGAGCGCCGTGAAATGCGGATTTCCCACCGGCCGCCTCCGGCAGACGGTCAGCTTCATCAAAGAGCACTACGGCTCGCTGGCCATCACCTGCCGCCACTACGACGAACTTCTCTCACTGATGCGCCACGACAAGAAAAACACGTCGGGGAGCATCAACTTCACCCTGCTCGGAGGCATCGGCGACGTGCACATCAACCAAATCATAAGCGACGAGGACATCAAGTCGAGCCTCGACTTCTTTCAGGACAACTTCCTTTAAGAGCTAAAAAACCACGTTGAAGGCGAACGACTGCGGAGTGACGGCGACTTGGCAACTTCCGTTGTTCTTTTTCAGCAGATGTTTACCAAGGAAATAAGAAAGCTCGGTGGAAAGGATGCCGATGGCTGCTCCGGCGCACACATCTTCCCACTCGTGACGGTTACGGCGCAGGCGGTCGGCAGCGGTGACTCCCGCCACGGCATAGCCCGCCACGGAAATCCAAGGCGACACGCGGCCGTACTCCTTGTGCAACAAATGGGCACCCGAAAAGGCGAACGAAGTATGCCCCGAAGGGAAGGCGCGGTGGTCGGTGCCGTCGGGACGCTCCTTGCTCACCGACTGTTTCAGGCCATAAGTGACGGCGACTGTAACCAACGTGGAAACTCCGGCATGGAAAAAGAAGTCGCGGGTTGTACTGCGGCTTTCAACGCCACACACCTTCATGCCCACCGCCGCCGTCAGCGGCACAAAGCGCAGCACGTCGTCAATGCCGTCGCCATGGTAGGCTTTCTGCGCCAACGCCGTCGTTGCACAGAGAAAAATGAAGAAAAAAGCAGCGGCAAGTGTTCGCATCTTCAACTTTTTGCTGCAAAGGTAAGTAAAATAAACTTAATACGGAAATAAAAGGCTTAAAGTCCACAATATTTCACAATAACTCACATTATTATAATAGATTCAGAATGATTTACCAATAAGTAAAGGCTGACAACCTCGTAACTAAATTGGCAGAAAAACGAACGACAGGGGCTTTGGCATGATGTTTGTAAGTAACATTCTGAATCATTGAACAAAAAAGGGATGAATATGAAGAATCAATTTTCACCAAATGTGTCGCAGGTTTTGGCTTTCAGCCGTGAAGAGGCTGAGCGCCTGTGCAGCCATTCGGTGGGGCCGGAGCATTTGTTGCTCGGGCTGATGAGGGCCAAGAGCGGACCGGTGAGGAAAGCTTTTGACGACTTCGACATCAACATGCAGATGATGAAGTCGGCCTTGGAGATGAAAGTGAGGGAGGACGACTTCATAAGCGCCACCACAACCACCGAACTGGTATTGAACGAAAAAGCCAGCAACATATTGAAGCTGGCCGTACTTGAGGCACGGCTGCAGACCAAGCAAATGGTTGACGTGCAGCACCTGCTGCTGGCCATACTGCACGACCAGATGAATAACGGAGCAAAAGAAATACTTGAAACGAACAATATGAACTACGAAGACGTACTGACATATTTCATGCATGATAAAAAACTTGCCGAAACCAAAGACGGCATGAACCTCAGCGACGAGGAAGAAGTGGACGACGAAGACGTGACTGGCAACGAACAAGGACAGGGCGCCCAGGCTCAGGGAACCGCCGTGCGGCAGAAGAAGGGCGAGGGGAAAACTCCGGTGCTCGACAACTTCAGCACTGACCTCACGCAGGCTGCACTGTTGGGGAAACTCGACCCCGTGGTGGGACGCGAGAAAGAAATTCAACGCGTTACCGAAATCCTCTGCCGCAGGAAAAAGAACAACCCCATCCTCATCGGTGAGCCCGGTGTGGGAAAAAGTGCCATCGTAGAAGGGCTGGCGCAGAGGATTGCCCTCAAGCACACATCGCCCGTGCTCTTCAACAAACGGCTGGTGAGCCTCGACATGACCGCCATCGTGGCCGGAACGAAATACAGGGGACAGTTTGAGGAAAGGCTGAAAGCACTCATCCGCGAACTGGAAACCAATCCCAACATTATTGTCTTCATGGACGAAGTACACACCATTATCGGTGCCGGCGGCGCTCCCGGCTCCATGGATGCCGCAAACATCCTGAAGCCGGCACTGGCCAGGGGCGGCATACAGTGCATCGGTGCCACCACGCTCGACGAGTACCGCAATTCCATTGAAAAGGACGGGGCACTCGAAAGACGTTTCCAGAAAGTCATGGTGGAGCCAACCACTGCAGAGGAAACAACCGAAATACTGCATAACATCAAGGAAAGATATGAGGCCCATCACCACGTTACCTATACCGAAGATGCCATTATGGCGTGTGTCAAACTGACAGAAAGGTATGTGACCGACCGTTTCTTCCCCGACAAGGCCATCGACGCCATGGACGAGGTGGGCTCAAAGGTTCACTTGCAACATGCCTGCATGCCACCGGAAATGGACGAGACCGAAAAGGAACTGGCCGAAGTGAAGGAGAAAAAGCAGATGGCCGTGAAGAAACAGAACTTTGAACTTGCCGCTGCTTACCGTGACAAGCAGGTAAACCTGGAGGAAAAACTCAGGAACATCCAGAAAGAATGGGAAAAAGGTGATGAAACATCGCGCGAACAGGTAACAGAAAAAGAAGTGGCCGAAGTGGTGTCAACGATGACGGGCATTCCTGTTCAACGCATGGCGGAAGCCGAAAGCGTAAGACTGAAGAACATGGCCGCCGAACTAAAGTCGGAAGTCATCGCGCAGGATGCCGCCATCGAGAAAATGGTGAAAAGCATTCAGCGCAACCGCATCGGACTGAAAGACCCCAACCACCCCATCGGCGTTTTTATGTTCCTCGGTCCAACTGGCGTGGGCAAAACCTACTTGGCCAAGAAACTCGCCGAGCAGATGTTCGGCAGCGGCGACGCACTTATTCGCATTGACATGAGCGAATATAGCGAGAGCTTCAACACTTCAAGACTGGTGGGAGCGCCTCCGGGTTACGTGGGATATGAAGAGGGCGGACAACTCACTGAAAGGGTGCGCCGCCACCCCTACTCCATCGTCTTGCTCGACGAAATAGAGAAAGCCCACGGCAATGTGTTCAACATGTTGCTGCAAGTGCTCGACGAAGGCCGACTCACCGACGGCAATGGAAGGCTGGTGGACTTCAGGAACACCGTCATCATCATGACATCCAATGCTGGCACGCGTCAGCTGAAAGAATTCGGGCGCGGTTTGGGCTTCAACGCCTCACACATGGGACTGGTGGCCAACGAGAAAGACAAGGAATATGCCCGCAGCATCATCCAGAAAAGCCTCAGCAAACAGTTTGCACCGGAATTTCTCAACAGGCTCGACGAAATCATCACCTTCGACCAGTTGGACCTCACGGCTATTAAGAAAATTGTAAACATCGAGTTGAAAGGCCTCTACAAACGGGTGAAAGACCTGGGCTATGACCTGCAGGTGACGGAAGAAGCCAAGGAACTGGTGGCCACCAAGGGCTATGACGTGCAGTTTGGTGCACGGCCACTGAAACGCGCCATTCAAACCTATATCGAGGACGGCGTTTGCGAGAAGTTGCTGGCCGACGAGTTGCAACCGGGCGACACCATTCTTGTGGAAAAACATCCAGAAAAAGAAGAACTGATATTCAGCACGCCACAGCCTGCTGAAGCGTAAAGAACAAACAGACAACAAGCCCGGCTTACGGAAGCGACAACCTTTGTCCCTCCGTGAGCCGGGCTTTTTTGTGTTATAACAGCCACTGCCCTATCGTCCCCCATGCGTAACTGCCGGGTTTCAAGATAAGGCGAAGAGGCTTTTCTTTCCAAGTAGAACAAAGGACAACCACGCCCGGGGAGAGCTCACCTTCCACTTTGAAGGATGTCAGGCGGGCATGATGCAGAATGGCGAATGCCGTGGCACCTCCTTCCACCACCACGGTGTGATAAAGGCCAGTGTGAAGTACTTCAATGGCGGCATGAGCCATTATCTCACGAAGACGCACGGCATAGCTGCGTCCCATCACGGGTTTGGAACCGATTGCTATGGCAAAGGAGTTTCCATTTGAGGCATAAAGGGACAAGCTGTTAATCCAACGGTCGGGGCGAGCACCATGGAAAACGTCTTCCGGCATTTCAATAGTAAAGAGCGAAGAGGGAAGATTGAAGAAAGTGCTTCCACAAACCACAAACGTCCCATGTTGCAAGTTGGGAAGAGAGGGCATGGCAGAGCGAGACCGGCAACTTGTAAATACGTAGGAAAGCAAAGCGTCGAAAAAATCGGCACCACCCGCCAAAAGGGTGTCGTCGCAGGCTTTCAACAGTTGCACCCGCACATCATCGATTGAAGAAGCATCGGCCACACAAATACCATCTGCAAGGGGTTGCGACAATGAAAGGCAACGACAATCTGGCAGGATGTCGGAAACAAAAGAACTGGTAGCCGGAAATTCAGGGTCGTGGCCAAAGGGTGTTTCGTTCAGCGGCACTCCGTCAATGGTATAGATGCCGTCCGCCACCCTGCGCCCCTTGGAAGGATTTTGTGGCAACAAAAGGGAAGAAGGCGCATGGAAAATTTCCATGAGCACAGACAACTCCCCAACGATATGGCCGCGCAAGGCAGAGTCGGTTTTCTTGAAAAAAAGAAAGGAAGAAAAAGAACTAAGCAAAACGGTCGCCATACGTTTCACGGTGGCCACTGCCTCTTCGTTGGTCATGGAACGGGTGTCGGTGGCGACAATGAGCACGTCAACATCTTCTTTTAATGTGCAATCCACCTCAGAAGACAAGGCATTAAACACCACCCTAAACCCATGCCGCCACGCAATGCCGGCCATTTCGGCGGCACCCGTCAGGTCGTCAGCCATGACGACAACCAGCCGCTTTTCCCTCATTTCTTACGATGAAGTGCCATGCGCACGGCATAGCTGATGGAAAGCAAGAGCGCATCGGGAGAGGCCACGCCGCGCCCTGCCACATCGAAGGCGGTGCCATGGTCCACGCTGACTCGAATGATGGGCAGTCCCAGCGTGATGTTCACGCCCTTTGCCGCCGTCATCTGTCCTGTTTCCTGGTCCCACTGGAAGCCAACCACCTTAAATGGAATGTGCCCTTGGTCGTGATACATGGCCACGCATCCGTCGTATTTCCCACACCGCGCTTTTGCAAAAAGGGTGTCAGGCGGCACGGGACCTTCCACAATCATTCCTCGTTTCCGTAGTTCCTCAACGGCAGGTGCAATCTCGCGCTCCTCCTCCCATCCGAAGAGCCCCCCATCACTGGCATGGGGGTTTAGACCGGCAATGCCTATGCGTGGCTGCTCAATGCCAAATTGCCGGCAGGCATCATCTATGAGTTCTGCCACCTCAATGATGCGTGCTTTCTTCACGCGGTCGCAGGCCTCCCTGAGCGACACATGTGTTGACACATGAATGACGCGCAGAAAGTCGTCGGCCAGCAGCATGGCGTATTTCTTGGTATGGGTGAAATGGGCGTAGATTTCGGTATGTCCGTCGAAATGATGTCCTGCCAAATGGAGAGCTTCCTTGTTGAGTGGAGCCGTCACCGTGGCATCCACTTCGCCGCTCATGGCCAGCTCAATGGCTTTCACCACACTCACGAATGCGGCATTTCCGCATTGTGCCTGCACTTGTCCGGGCACGAACGTTGTCATATCAACACAGTCGAGATGGAGCACGTCAATGGTGCCATGCTCAAAGCGTGCCTCATCCACGCTGGCAATGGAACGTACATTCAACGGGGCGTTCATCATTTCCACCGCCCACTGCATCACCCGGGCGTCGCCGGTGACAAGAGGACGACACACTTGGTAAGTAGAAGCCAGCGACAGGGACTTCACAATGATTTCCGGACCGATGCCGGCCGGGTCGCCCATGGTAATTGCTATGATTGGGAGCATTTTTATCTCATTTTTAAGACCATGTCCCCCTCACTTTAAATGTACTCGGAGTGAGGGAGGCGGCCTTTATTTATTCTTATTTCTTTTCCTTTCTTCTAAATAGCCATACACGGTAAGTTCCTTGTCAGCAAGGGGCGTGTTGAAAAACAGGCTGGCTACATAGCCCACAATGAGCACGATGAGATGGCTGTAAACACCGAGCATGTATTTATGATGTGTGAAATTCCAGCCTCCCAGGTCGAGCAGCAGCTCTTTCTCACCCGAAGATGTTTCAAAACGGCTTGATGTCAGCACGGCGTAGGCGGTGAAAAGCACGGCGGCGGCAATGCCGATATAAAGCCCCTGCCAGTTGGCACGCCGCGAGAAAAGGCCGAGCAGGAAAATGCCCACGATGCCCGCCGACACGATGGCATAGAGGCCGAACAGCGTGCCGAGCACCCCTTCGCCGCCCCACGCCACGTAGAGCAGGGCGATGAATATGCTGAGAACGCCGATAATGAGCACAGCCCACCTGCCTACGCGCAGCTTCTGCTTGTCGGTGGCATTTTTCTTGAAACGCCCATAGTAGTCTTCCACCACAATGGCCGAGATGCAGTTCACGTCGCTGTCAATAGACGAAATGGCCCCTGCCGCCAGCGCAGCAATAATCAGTCCCGTGATGCCCACCGGCAGCTCGGTAGCAATGAAGAAGGGGAACACCTCGTCACTCTTGATGCCCTCGGGCAACAGGCCACTGTTCACCTTATAATATACGAAGAGACAGGTGCCCACGAACATGAAAAGAGCCCATGCGGGAACGCTCATCAGCACACCCATATAGGTGGCACGCTTGGCGCTCTTCTCGTCTTTGGCCGCCAGATAGCGCTGCACCATGCTCTGGTCGGTACCGTATTTCTGTACGGCGTAGAAAATGCCGTTCAGCACCAGCACGATAAACGTCAACTGCGTGAGGTCCCAGTCATAGGGCCCGACGTCTATCTTGTCGTATTCCGCAGCCACGCTAAAGATGGTTGACGGCCCGCCATCGGTCAGCCAGAACAGCATGCCCACCGTAAGACAGCCGCCCAGTATGAGCAGGAAGCCCTGCACCACGTCCATCCAGATGATGGCTTCCATGCCGCCGAGATAGGTCAGCAGGATGACCACCAAGCCAATGAAAACAATGATATAGGTTATCCTGATGCCGGTAAAGGTGGCCATGGCAATGCCCATAAGGTAGAGGATGGTGCCCATCTTGGAGAAATGCTCCAGGACGAAGGCCACCGAGCTATAGAAACGTGCGAAGGCACCGAATCGCCGCTCGAAATACTCGTAGGTGCTCAGCCGTATCACCCTGCGGAACAGTGGCACTATAAACCACACCATGCCAAGGAGCACAATGGGCACCATGAGCCCCTGCACCAGCAGAATCCAGTTGCCCGCAAAAGCGGCACCGGGATAAGCCAAGAAGGTGACGCTGCTGATGATGGTGGCAAACATCGACATGCCCACCGCCCATGCCGGCACGTTGCCGTTGGCGGCATAATAGCTCTCGGTGGAGTTCTGCTTGCGCGAGAACCATACGCCCACCGCCACGGCAGCCACTAACGACAACACCACAATGGTGTGGTCTATCCAATGCAGGCCGCCACTCATAATTTCATTATTCATTTTCGGGAGTTTGGAGGGGAATTAGGAATGAGGAATGAGGAGTTAGGAATCAAACTTTTGGAAATTCCTCATTCATATTCATAATTCCTGATTTTAAAAATCACTTCTTCCGCTTTATCGTCGGAAAGGCGGGTCAGCGGTGGCAACATATAGTCCTCGCACATTCCCTTGGCCTTCATGATGACCTTCAGGGCGGCAATCGACTCGCCGAGGGTGAAGCCCGAAAGATATGCCTGCGACATGTCCATCACTTCCTTTTGTTTGCTCTCCGCAGCCTCGAAATCGTGTGCAATGCCAGCGCAATACAGTTCTTCACATTTCTTGGGAGTGAAGTTGCCGGCACTGGGCACAATGCCGTCGGCACCCAAGCGGAGGGCGGCAGTGCTGTTCACCGTGCAACCGCAGAAATAGGCGAAATCCTCGCGGTCGGCAAAAAGCCGCAGGGCTTCCTCCATCCTCGGAATGTTGTTCTCTGAGTCCTTCATTCCCACGATGTTGGGGTGATGGCTCAGCTTTTCCACCACGTCCAGGGGAATGCTCATGTGAGTGGTGATGTCAATGTTGTAGAGCATGAGGGGCACGCGCAGGAAGTCGGCCAAGTTCTTGTAGTACTCATACATCTGTGCTGGCGTGAGCAGATAATAGGAAGGCAACGTGGCGGCCACCACATCGGCTCCCGCCGCCTCATACCGGCGCGCGGTGGCATACTGTTCCGAAACGCAGTTACCCGCCAGCCCGGCATAAATGGTCTGACCGGGAGCGGCAGCCTCGCGAGCGGCCTCTATGAGCACCACGCCCTGGTCGGCACTCACCGAGTTGCCCTCGCCGTTGGTGCCCATCAGCAGGGGCGACACATCATAGCGTGCAAAGTCATTCATGATTTTCTTCACCGCCTCGCGGTCGATGTTGCCGTCGGCATCCACGGGCGTCACCATGGGCACCACAACACCGTGATACTTCTTTAAATTCATATTTTTTCGTTGTTTGGGAGATTAGTTGTATGGGGAATTGAGTGTTCGGGAGATTGGCCGTTTGACCGCCCCCACGGACACTTTTTCCCTTTTCACTATAATGACTCGCAACCGCCAATAATGTAACCATCCAAAATTAAAGGTGGGTGATAAAAAACTCATGCTTATAGATAGTTGTGCCCGCCTCGACCTGTTTCTTCACAAAGGTTATAGGGGAAATGAGAAAAGTAAGGTGCAAAAGTTTGCGGTCTCGGTTTTTTATTTTAATTTTGCAACGACATTCTAAAACCCTGTTATTTATGAAAAAGTTCTTATTATCATTAGCAACCGTGGTGGCCATCACTTCGGGCTACGCACAAAAAAACCTTGTGCTCTACTATTCGGAAACAGGAACGACAAAAACCGTTGCCGAGGAAATTCAGAAACAGCTCGGCGCCGACATCGAGGTCATTGAGGCCGTGGAGCCTTACACTGGCAATTTCCAGGAAACCATGCAACGCGGACAACGCGAGAGACAGAGCGGACAGACGCCGGCCCTGAAACCGCTGAAGAAAAAAATTGCCGACTACGATGTCATCTTCCTCGGCTACCCCATCTGGTTCGGCACCTACGCCATGCCCATTGCCACGCTGGTCAAAGAGAACGACTTCGCCGGCAAGACCGTCATACCGTTCTGCACTTTCGGTAGCGGAGGCCTGAACACCTCCACGGAGGCACTGAGGAAAGCGCTGCCGAAGGCCAACATCCGGGAGGGCTACGGCGTGCGCACAGCACGGGTGAAAGCAGTGGAAAAAGAACTCGACCGCTTCCTAAAAGAGAATGGCTACAAGAAAGGAAAAATAGAAAAATTGCCCGATTACTCCGAGCAAGTGCCGGTGACCGACGAGGACAAAGCACTCTTCAACGAAGCCTGCTCAAGCTATCAGTTCCCGTTGGGCACACCGAAGACCGTGGGCAAGCGGACCACACCCTACGGCACCGACTATAAGTTCACGGTGAGCAGCAGGGGCATGGACGGAAAAGAGGCCACTTCCACCATCTTCGTGACCGTGGAAAACACCGCCGGAGCCAAGCCCGAATTTACTCAAGTGGTCAGATGATTTTAAAGTGAAGAGTGAAAAGTGAAGAGTGAAGAATTTGCTGCCGCCTTTTAAGTGAAAAGTGAAGAGTGAAGAATTTGTGTCGATTATCAGATGGCGGCAGCAAATTCTTCACTCTTCATTCTTCACTCTTCACTTAAAAAGCGGCAGCAAATTCTTCACTCTTCATTCTTCACTCTTCACTTAAAAAGGCTCTTCACTTTTTATAGGTGTCGCGAAATGGTTTTCGCAATGATTTCAAGGTAATGGGCATCGGTGGCATCGAATGTTGAAAGTTCCTTGCTATCGATATCGAGCACGGCTTTCACATTTCCCATATCATCAAAGACCGGCACCACAATTTCCGACCTCGACAGGCTGCTGCAAGCAATATGCCCGGGGAATTGCTCCACGTCGGGCACCACGATGGTTTGCTTGCGCTCATAGGACGTGCCGCACACGCCCTTGCCGTGGGGGATGGTGTAGCATGCCACGGAGCCTTGAAACGGTCCCAATTTAAGCATATTGTCTTTTTCAACATAGAAGCCGGTCCAGAAAAAGCCCATGGTTTCGTGAATGGCGGCACTGACGTTTGCCATGAGGGAAACGCTGTCGTCGCATCCCTCGACAAGACATTCCACCTGCTTGACCAACAGGTTGTATTTCTCTTCTTTCGACATTAGTATAATCTATTTATTATTAGGGAGATATAGCCGTTCACTTCAACTTTTCCACGATGTTTCGTCCTTGCCTGTAGATGTCCTCCCGCATGATGTTGATATCGTTGAAAAACTCGCTCATGGCCGTCTGCATCATGTTGGGTTTCCGCTTGCTTTTGTCGGCATTGGGGTTCACCACCACGCGGATGCCTTTCTCCACAAGCCTCACGTCGATTTCCTTTCCCGCCATCACGGGGTCGCCGTCATAGTGAATGAGCCCCGGATTTTCGCGGGTGATGTGTATGTGCCTGGTCCTGAACGACTTGATTTTCTGGTTCTTGTCGAGCGTCTTGCTCATCATCTCGATGGCCACCTGCGGGGCTTCAATCATGCTGAAAGGCTCCATCACGATGACGTCGAGCAATCCGTCGCTCATCGATGCTTGTGGGGCTATATAGGCGTTGTTGCCATATTGCGAGGCGTTGGCGCATGAAATGAGGAACGCCTTGAACACCTCCGTACCGTTCTCATCCTCAATGGTATAGGTTTCGGGCTTATAGGAAAGGCCTTCGCGCAACACATTCTCCACATATGAGATGGGCCCGCGCTTTCCGGCCTCGGCAAACTTCATGCTGATGAAGGCATCGAAGCCCATGCCGCAAGTGCAGAAGAAAGGATTGTCGTTGATGATGCCATAGTCCAGCTGGTGAACCTCACACTGGTTGATAATGCCAATGCTGCCTTTCACATCCAACGGTATCATCAAATGGCGCGCCAGGCCATTGCCACTGCCACAGGGCACGATGGCCAGGGCCGTCTGCGAACCCACGATGGCGCGCGCCACCTCGTTCACCGTGCCGTCGCCTCCCACCGCGGCCACCACGCTGGTGCCACGTTCCCTCTCGGCGGCGGCTATCTCGGCGGCATGGCCGGCATGAAGGGTCTCAATGATTTCATAATCAAACACATCATGGTCGAGCACCTCCTCAATGACCTTGGGGATGCCGGCCTTTTTCACCGTTCCAGAAATGGGGTTAAGGATAAACGCTATTCGCTTCTTGTCTGCCATATCTTTTGCAAATATAGGCATATTTTCCGAATTATAAGCCAGTTGGACAAAGAAATTAAGTTTTCTTTAGAGAAAAAAGGAACAGGAGCCAACACTTCCAAACTTCGGCTCCTACGGGAGTGGATGAATAAACAGAAACCACACTTTTTATACAAAAATCAGGAGGATAACAAGGCGTATAGAAATTATGAAAAATCTTGACAATTTTGCCAAAAATCAGGACAATTTCTAACTTATTGAAAATCAGAGGGTTTAAAAACGCCGGAAGTTTGACCGCAAATCTCGGGGAGAAATCTTCAAGATCTCTCCTCTCGATCTTCAAGATTTCTCCTTGAAATTTGCGGTCAAACCTTTCCCATGGTAAATAATAGCTTGAAAAATCTTGACAAATTGCCGTTTCTGCAAATGAATATTTATTCACCATCCTCAAGAGATACGACTCCGTCAGCCGGCAGAACATTTAGGGAAGGACATGAAAAAAGCCCGTGAACGAGGTTGTTCGCGGGCTTCCTATATAAATATAAAGATGTCATCTGATGCGGTCCATCGATTTGACCAGTGCTTCGTCGGCAAGAACGCCGCGGCGGGCCAGCCAATACATAATGAAGGCCAAGGGAACGAGGAAAGCGGTCCAATGGATATGGAAGGTCTGTGCGCCGTCTTTTCCCAGGCTGAAGGCCAACCATCCAAAGTAGCACATCCATGCCAGGAGGAGAAACATGTTCAACAGGCAGAGCCTGGCCTGAAGCATGCGGTTCTTGAAAGTGGCAATGGCGGCCACGGCAACCGGGCAACTGATGAGCAGAATGGCAAACAACGGCCACGGCGTGAAAGAGCGGGCACCCTCGCCAGTCTCAATCCATAGGTTGAAGACCGTTGACCCTATGCCCATACCCACGGGCTGCAGGCTGGCAACGGGCTGGCAGAGGCATACAACGCTGAGAATGATGGCCAGAAGAAGGAAGATGGTCTGCTTGCGCTGTATCATGACTGCTCCTTGCTGGGGTCGCGGAAATAGACGTTGCCCTCGATGAACTCTTGGGTGGCGAGGAGCGATGCCTTGGGAAGTTTCTCGTAATAGCGCGAGATTTCTATCTGCTCGCGGTTCTCAAACACCTCTTCGAGGGTGTCGTTATAGGATGCGAACTCGGCAAGCTTCTTGCTGAGGTCCTGCTTGATTTCCACTGAAATCTGGTTGGCACGCTTGGCAATGATGGCCACACTCTCATAGATGTTGCCGGTGTCCTTGCAAAGGTCCATGATGTTGCGTGTTACGGTGTTTACCGGTGCTTTTGACTTCTTGTAATCCATTTTCTATAATATCTAAATTGTTTGTTTTCAGTCTTCATTCATCTTTTCGCCCAGTGCTTTCTTGCATTGTGCAATGTACTTCTCGGCTGTGTTACGGTCCTTGCTATCGGGAAATTCGTTGATGAACCCGTAGCATTCGTCCTCGGCGTCGCGGAAACGGTCCTCGCGCTTTTCCTCAACGCTCTGCTGGGCCAGCTCGAACTTGCTCTTCATGATGAGGAGCGAGAAATCCTCGCGCATGGAGGTGTAGGGATAATCTTTCAAGGCGTTTTGCGCCGTGATGATGCACGCCTCGTAGTTGGAGCCGCCATTGGTGCAGTTGCCGAAATACGTGCCCAGGTTATAATAGAGCTGCGCCGAAAGGAGTTCTTTCTTCACCAACTTGTCTTGCAGGGTGTAGAGCCGCTGCTGGGCCTGGTGTTTCAACGAGGCGTCAGGGTAACGGTCGAGAAAGTCCTGAAAAGCGGAAATGGCCAGGATGGTGGGACTCTGGTCGAGGCGCGGTTCCGGCGTGCTCATGTAAAGGCTCTCGCCGGTATAGTAGGAAGCCATTTCGGCATAAATGCCTTTGGGATACGACTGCACGTATTTCTTGAACCATGTGGAGGCCGTCTCAAAATCGTAGTTGCAATATTCGGCCATGGCCAGCATGTAGAGGCACTCCTGACCGTTGTCGGTGCCTTTCATGATGGTGACAAGTTCCTGAAGAAGGGTGATGGCATGGTTGTATTTGCCATTGGCAAAGCATTCCTTGGCAAATTCATACTTGTATTCATAATCCGTGGATTTATAGACGGCGTTGAACTCTTTGGCACAACCCGACAACAAACCCGCTAAGCAAGTAAGAAGCAGAAAATAGTGGATTTTCTTCATATCAAGGTGCAAAGTTAGCCAAATTCCATGAATTACAAAGCATGGATGACGTTTTTTTGCGAAAAATGGTCACTAATTAGGTTATTTTTAGTAATTTTGCAAATTACAAAGAACTGGAAACGCCATTTTAGGCTACAAAAAGAAATCAGAAAGGCATAAAAAGTGAAAAAGGTTGTTGGGTTATGGATTTTAAACTGACATCGAAATACCACCCCACCGGCGACCAACCCGAGGCCATTGCCCAGCTGACCGCCGGACTGAGGAACGGCGACAAATCGCAAGTGCTGCTGGGTGTCACCGGGTCGGGAAAGACGTTTACCATTGCCAATGTCATTGCCAATGTCAACCGGCCCACACTCATCTTGAGCCATAACAAAACGCTTGCGGCGCAACTCTACGAGGAAATGAAAGGCTTTTTCCCGGAAAATGCCGTCGAATATTATGTCAGCTATTACGATTATTATCAGCCCGAGGCCTATTTGCCCCAGACCGACACCTATATTGAGAAAGACCTGGCCATTAACGACGAAATAGACCGGCTGAGGCTTTCGGCGGTGTCGTCGCTGCTCTCGGGAAGGAAAGACGTGGTGGTGGTGTCGTCGGTATCGTGCATCTACGGCATGGGAGGGCCCACGGCCATGGCCAACAGCATTATTTCGATAAAAAAAAGGCAGACGCTTAGCCGAAACATGTTCCTAAGACAACTCGTGGAAGCGCTTTATGTTAGAAACGACATTGAATTGAAGCGAGGAAACTTCAGGGTGAAAGGCGACACCGTGGACATCTTCATGGCTTATAGCGAGAACGTGCTGAGGATTACATGGTGGGACGACGAGATTGACGACATCGAGGAGATAGATAGCGTGAACTACACGACGATGGCAAAATTTGAGGAATATCAGATTTATCCTGCCAATCTCTTCGTGACCAGCAAAGAACAGACCGAGGGCGCCATCAGGGCCATTCAAGATGACCTGGTAAAGCAAATTGACTACTTCAATGAAATCGGTGAACCCATTAAGGCACAGCGGATTAAGGAGCGCGTGGAATATGACATTGAAATGATAAGGGAACTCGGTCACTGCTCGGGAATAGAAAACTACTCAAGGTATTTCGACGGCCGAAGCGCGGGACAAAGGCCCTATTGCCTGTTCGACTTCTTTCCCGACGATTACCTGTTGGTAATTGACGAAAGCCATGTCAGCGTGCCGCAAATCAGTGCCATGTACGGGGGCGACAGGGCCAGGAAGACCAACCTCGTGGAATATGGTTTCCGCCTGCCCGCCGCTTTCGACAACAGGCCGCTGAAGTTTGAAGAGTTTCAGCAGATGATCAACCAGGTCATCTACGTATCGGCAACACCCGCCGACTACGAGTTGCGCGAAAGTGAAGGGGTGGTTGTGGAACAGGTAATAAGGCCCACCGGACTGCTCGACCCGGAAATAGAAGTAAGGCCGAGCGTCAACCAGATAGACGACCTGATGGAAGAAATTTTGGTGCGGACGGAAAACGACGAGCGCGTGCTCGTTACGACACTTACGAAACGAATGGCCGAGGAACTGACCGAATACCTGCTCAACAACGGCGTAAGGGCCAACTATATCCACAGCGACGTGGCCACGCTCGACAGGGTGAAAATCATGGCCGACCTGAGGGCGGGAAACTTCGACGTGCTGGTGGGCGTCAACCTTCTCAGGGAGGGCCTCGACCTGCCCGAAGTGTCGCTGGTGGCCATCCTCGATGCCGACAAGGAAGGGTTCCTGCGTAGTCACCGTTCCCTCACTCAAACGGCGGGAAGGGCGGCAAGAAATGTAAACGGAAAAGTCATCATGTATGCCGACACCATCACACAAAGCATGCAGATGACCATTGACGAAACGCTTCGAAGAAGGGCGAAACAATTGAAATACAACGAGGATCACGGCATTACTCCGCAACAGATTATAAAGGACATCAGGCAAGACGGACTCGGGCACCGCCCCGGCGACGGCACTCAGAAGAAACAATCTGCCACGACCTACAGGCCATATATAGAGCCCGAGAATGTGGACATGGCCGCCGACCCCATCGTAAAGCAGATGAGCCGGGAACAGCTGGAAAAGAGCATTGCCGACACCACGGCATTGATGAAGCAGGCCGCCAAGAACCTCGACTTCCTCCAGGCCGCACAATACCGCGACGAAATCATCAGAATGCAGGACCTGCTAAAAGAAAAATGACGAGGGGGTAAACAAAACAAGGGGACAAAAGCCCCCTTGTTTTCTTGAAATTGTTATCTTAAACGGAATTAGCTCCATCTTAAACATCCTGGTACAGGAAGCGCTTGATACTCTTCTTGGGAGTTTTCTCAAACTCTTCCTCATGAAGGCGCACGCTGGAAATCTTGCTATAAGAGGGCAGTTCCTGGTTGATTTCCACCCTGTTCTGTTCCATAATCTTTCCAAGGTCGTCGGAATTCAGTCCAAGGTTGCGCGCTTCTTCGTAGTCGGGGTGAACGAGCGCCACCAACTTGTCTTCTTTCTGTATGACAATGCTTTCCACCACCATGGCCATAGAGTTGAGTTTGTCTTCTATTTCCTCGGGGTAGATGTTCTGCCCATTGGCTCCGAGCAGCATGTTCTTAGATCGTCCTTTTATGAAGACATTGCCCTCGGCATCCATGGTGCCAAGGTCGCCGGTGTGATACCAACCCTCGTTGTCGAGGGTCGTTCTTGTGGCCTCCTCGTTCTTGTAGTAGCCAAGCATCACGTTCAACCCCCTTGCCAAAATCTCTCCGGGCACATTCTCGGGGTCGGGGCTGTCTATCTTCACCTCCATGTGTACAACGGCTTTTCCACACGAACCCGGCATGAAATTCTTGTAGTCCTCATAGCAGATGATGGGCGCACACTCCGTGGCACCATAGCCCACGGTATAGGGGAAATTGATGCGGTGCAGGAACGATTCCACCTCCTGGTTGAATGCCGCCCCACCAATAATGACCTCATAGAAATTGCCTCCGAACGCCTTGACCACCTGCTCGCAAATGCGCTCGCGCACCCTCATGTTGATGACGGGCATATTGAGCAACAGGCGCATGCGGTTATTCTGAATCTTGGGGAAGACTTTCTTGCGGATGATTTTTTCGATGATAAGGGGAACGGCAATAATAATGGCGGGCTTGATGTCGGCAAAGGCCTGTGCGATGATGGCCGGAGAAGGCACTCTGGTGAGATAGAACACATGGCAGCCGGAACAAAATTCAAAGATGAATTCAAAGGCCATGCCATACATGTGTGCCATTGGCAATATGCTGAGCGTATTGTTTCCCCGCTTTATTTCTTTCCCCAGCACTGAGCAGGCAAAATCGTAGTTGCTCCATAGTGCGCGGTAAGGAATCATCACGCCTTTTGAAAATCCCGTCGTGCCGCTGGTATAGTTGATAAGCGCCAAACCGTTGGGGTCTTCGTCGGTAAACCAGTTCACATGCTCCTTCCGGAAATATTTGGGGTATTTTCTTCCGAACATCTCGTTGAGGTGCTCGCGGGCATAAGTCAGCCGGTCGGTTCTCGACAACACCAGGCTATAGTCGGGAATGTAGATAATTCCCTCCAACCCCGGCATCTTGGCAGGGTCGATGGTGGTGGCCACCACGTCGCCCACAAAGAGCAGCTTTGCACCACTGTGGTTGACGATGTTATGAATCTGGTCGGCCACAAACTCATGAAGAATGGGCACGGCAACCGCACCATAGGTCAGCGTGGCCAGAAAAGCCGTGGCCCAATGGGCACTGTTGCGCCCGCAGAGGGCTATCTTGTCGCCTTTTTTCACACCGCTGTTCTCGAACATGATGTGAAGTTTCTCTATTTTTCTCGCAACGTCGTGATACTGAAGGGTGGCTCCCCGATAATCGGTCAGTGCATCAAAATCCCAGTTATCAACAATGCTTTTCTGTATGATGGCAATAAAACTCGGTACTTTTTCCATTGCACAATAATGAAAATTTTGTGCAAAGATAACACTTCTTTGCGCATTTGCAAAAAAAATGTGCAATTTTTTTCATCTTAAAGGCGAAAAAGCATGGGAAAAGGGACTTTATGGGAAGCAAACAGGCAGACAAATCATTATTTTGCGTCTTTTAAAAGGATTTGTTAATCATTTGAATTATGTCGATTTCCTTTCATTTACCCCAAAATCGGCCATTTGAAAGCTGAGCCATGGATTATGGTCGCCTTATGACCGATTTGGGTTACTCTTTATCTTGCGACGGATTGTAGAATGGGTAAAAATGGTAAAAGATTTTGACAAAACACACAGTTTTAACAAACATCTTGTAATTCGTTGAATTTCAATGGTTTGCAAATCGACTTTGGTTTGACCGCAAATTTCGGGGAGAAAAATGGCAGTTTGAGAGGAGAGATTTGGCAAATCTCTCCCCGCAATTTGCGGTCAAACCTTTTGGAGTAACCCAAAAACCATGAAAAATCTTGACAAAAAAATGGGGCTCTTGCGCAAAGCCCGTTATCAAATTGTTACGAAGAAAGCTACGAAAACAACCATCCTAACGACCGATTGGAAAAAAACAACCGTGCTCATTACTGATTTGGGCACGGTTGCTTTTTATAAGTTTTGATGTGTTCAGCTGCAGGCGGCACTATGAAGAATTTCGCCGATGGTGGGGTGAATGTGTGTGATGTCGGCGAGTTGTTTAAGTGTGGTTTGCCGGCAGATGAGCGCCGCCACCTCTTGAATGATGTCGGCAGAATGGCTACCACAGGCATGGCAACTGATAATGGTGCCGTCGGGCCGGGCAAGGAGCTTGAGCATGCCGTCGGCCTGTCCAGTGGCCAATGCGCGGCCATTGGCCCTCCAGTAGGCTTTCTTACAAATGTAGTCGACGCCCTGTGCTTTGCATTGTTCCTCAGAAGGTCCTACCGCCGCGGCCTCGGGATTGGTGAAGATGGCAGCCGGCATGGGAGCAGGCGGCAACACCTCCTCTTTCAGAATATGCCTCACGGCAGCTACGGCCTGCTGTTCCGCGGCATGGGCGAGCATGTGCTGGGTGTTGACATCGCCGATGGCATAGATGCCGCTCACGGCTGTCTCACAGGTAGCACTGTCTGCAACGATGCCGCGTTTTGCATCCCACGTTAAGCCGGCATTGTCAAGGCCAGGACTATAACGCGGCTTCCTTCCCACGGCCATGAGCACTTTGGCTGCTTGTAGCGTTTCTTCCTTGCCCTTGCGGGTGTAAGTAACGGTGCCGTCGCCGATGGCGGTTACGGCGGCCTGCATGATGAAAGTAATGCCGCGTTGTGTGAGAATTTTCCTGAGCCGCCGCGCTATGTCATCGTCGATGGCGGGAAGACATTCCTTCAAGTATTCCACGACGGTGACTTCCACACCGAGGGCGTTGTAGATGCTTGCGAACTCCATGCCGATGACTCCGGCCCCGATGATACAGAGCGACGGGGGCAGGGTGTCTTCAGAAAGAAGTTGGGTGGAGTCCACCACCATGTCGTGGCCCGTGACAGGCAGAGGAAGGGTGTTGTTCTCAGAGCCTGTGGCAATAATGATGTTGGGGGCTGTGTATTCCTGCCCCGTGCTCTCGGCCACCACGGTGTGGTTGTCGCGAAGCAGGGCGCGGTCCCTGACAAGCGTGATACCAGGCCTGGCGAGCATGGTTTCCAGCCCCTGCCTCAGCTGAGCCGTCACGGCATTCTTCCTGGCCACGATGGCCTTGAAATCAATGTCGAAAGCGAGGTTGGCAATGCCAGCCGGCTGTTGGCGCAACTGCTGTATGAGCTCAGCGTCGTGGGCATAGCACTTCGTGGGAATGCAACCGTGATTGAGGCATGTGCCTCCGAGCTGGTCTTTCTCGAAGATGACGACCTGCAAGCCATTGCGTGCGGCATAGTCGGCGGCGCTGCAACCGCCGGGACCAGCGCCTATTATAATAATGTCTGCCATTTTTACTTCGTTGTTTAGAAAAAGTTGGAAAACGCTTGCGAAGATTTATCGCAAGCGATTATCACTTTTCATTTACATATTTCACTACCGGATGCCTGGCGGCGAGCACGTCGTCCACCCGTCCGGCTGGCGTGCACCGCGGAGCCTCCTTCAGGGCATCGGGATTCGCTATGGCCTCTTCCGCTATTCTCCGCATGACGCCGATGAAGCTGTCGATGGTCTCCTTGCTCTCGTTCTCTGTGGGCTCTATCATCATGCTCTCATGGAAAAGCAAGGGGAAATAGATGGTTGGTGCATGATAGCCTTCGTCGAGCAACCGCTTGGCAATGTCCATCGTGGTGACGTGTGTTGATTTGTCTTTCAGCCCGTCGAACACAAATTCATGTTTGCAGAGTCCCTCAATGGGCAACAGGTAAAGGTCCTTGAGGCTTTCCTTGATATAATTGGCATTGAGCGTGGCCAGGGGGCCGACCATCTTTATGTTCTCCTTGCCAAGCGAAAGGATATAAGCAAAAGCCTTGAGCACAACGGAGAAATTGCCGAAGAATGCTCCCACACTACCAAGCGCTTCGTCGCCATCGGTATTTACTTTTAGGCGACCGGTGGCCTTGTCCTTTTCCACTCGGGGAACGGGCAGGAATTTCTCCAGTCCTTTCCTTACTCCAACAGGCCCCGAACCAGGTCCGCCGCCGCCATGAGGCGTTGCAAATGTCTTGTGGAGGTTGATGTGCATGACGTCAAAGCCCATGTCGCCGGGACGGCATACTCCCAACATGGGGTTGAGATTGGCACCGTCGTAGTACATCAGCGCGCCACATCCATGAACGATTTTCTCTATCTCGGGAATATTCTTCTCAAAGAGTCCGAGGGTGTTGGGATTGGTCATCATAATGGCCGCCACCTCGCCGGGAAACCTGTCCACAACGGCGCGAAGGTCGTCAAGGTCGATAAGGCCGTCGGGGCCACTTTTCACCTCAACCACGTCGAGTCCGCAGACGGCTGCCGAAGCAGGGTTGGTGCCATGGGCAGAGTCGGGAATGATGACCTTGGTGCGGCGGTCGTCGTGGCGGCTGCGATGATAGGAACGTATGACCATGAGGCCCGTCAGTTCACCATGTGCACCGGCAAAGGGGTTAAGGGTGAAGGTTTCCATCCCCGTGATGGCAGCAAGCATCTGTTGCATGGCGTCATAAACCTTCAGGGCACCTTGGCAGGTGTCGGCGGGCTGCAAAGGATGCAGGGCGGTGAAGGCCGGCATGGCAGCCACCTCCTCATTGATGAGGGGGTTATATTTCATTGTACAGCTGCCCAGGGGGTAGAAACCGTTGAAGACGCCAAAGTTGTTCTGGCTGTGGTTGGTGTAGTGTCTCACCACTGTCATCTCGTCGCACTCGGGCAAGGAGGGTTGCTCACGTCGTAACAACTCCGGCGGAAGTTCTTTCGTGGAATGTCCGCCAAAACGGTTGTTGGGCAGTGAATAGCCGCGGCGACCGGGGCGTGACAATTCAAAAATCAGGTTGCCGTATAGTTTGTTGTTCATTTGTTCAACTGTTTTTAGAATTTACCTTTTCACTCACAATCCCCGGATGATTTCGACCAGTCGGTCGGTTTCTTCCTTCGTCCTCTTTTCAGTAACGGCAAACATGACGGTGTGGTCCGACACCTTCACCCCGGCCATAAAGCCGTGCTGGGAGCAGGTGCGTTGCAAAGCGTCGATGTCGCCATCGTAATCAAGGCAGAACTCATTAAAGAAAGGCTTCCGCCAGGTCATCCTGAACTTGCCGGTCTTGAGGAGTTCGTCACAGAGGTAATGGGCAACTTGGTAAGAGAGTTCAGCGGCCTCCTGAAGCCCCTGCTTTCCCATGAGTGCCATGTAAACGGTGACGAAAAGCGCCATGAGGCTCTGGTTGGAACAAATGTTCGACGTGGCTTTCTGCCTGCGAATATGCTGCTCACGGGCCTGCAGGGTGAGCACAAAAGTGCGCTGCCCACGGTTGTCGGTTGTCATGCCGACAATGCGCCCAGGCATCTTGCGTATAAGTTTCTCTGTACAACAGAAATAACCCAGGTACGGCCCACCGAACGATATGGGAATGCCAAGGCTCTGGGCATCGCCAACGGCAATGTCGGCTCCCCATTCCCCGGGCGACTTCAGCGCGGCAAGGTCCGCGGCCACGGCGTTCATAATAAGAAGTGCCTTGGCATCGTGGATGCAGTCGGCAAAACCCGTATAGTCTTCTACTATGCCGAAATAGTTGGGCGTCTGCACCACCACGCCGGCCACGCCGCCCTCCTTGAGCAACCGTTCCAATTCCTGGCGGTCGGTAACGCCGTCGGTGGCCTTGACGGATGCTATTTCAATGCCATGAAATTTGGCGTATGTGTCCACCACCCTACGGACCTTGGGGTCCACGGTGTCGCTGACAAGCACCTTGTTGGCTTTCTTGGCGGCCTGCACAGCCATGATGACGGCTTCGGCCGTGGCCGTGGCACCATCATACATCGACGCATTCGACACCTCCATGCCCGTCAGTTCGGCCATCATGCTCTGATACTCAAAGATGTAATGGAGGGTGCCTTGGGAAATCTCTGCCTGATAGGGGGTGTAGCTGGTGAGAAATTCCGAACGCGAAACGATGGCCGGCACCACCGCCGGCGTATAGTGGTCATAGCTGCCGGCACCGGCAAAGCACACCAGGGGCGTGTTGCACTTGGCCAGCTCTTCCATGTAGCGCCTGATTTCCATCTCGCTCATGGCAGGGGGAATGTCGTAGTCGCCTACGAAGCGAATGGACTCGGGAATGTCGGCAAACAGCTCTTCAAGCGAGCCAGCCCCCGTGCGCTCAAGCATTTCCCGGATGTCCTGCTCGGTATGTGGAAAATACTTATACGTCATAACTCATAACTTCGATATAAAAGCCTCGTAGTCCTGGGCACTCATCAGCTGGTCAAGCTCTGCCTTGTCAGACAATTCCACCTTGATAATCCAGTTTTCAAAGGCGTCGGTGTTGATAAGTTCCGGCTCGTCTTCCAGGGCCTCGTTCACTTCCACCACCACGCCGCTGACGGGCGAAATGAGGTCGCTGGCTGCTTTCACGCTCTCCACGGCCCCGAACTCTTCGCCAGCCGTCACCTCGTCATCCACTTCGGGCATGTCAACATAAACGACATTCCCCAGCGCGTTCTGTGCATAGTCGGTAATGCCGATGTAGCCACAATCTCCGTCCACTCTCACAAACTCATGACTCTCTGAGTAATAGAGTCCTTCCAATACTTTTGCCATAATATTCTAATGATTTTGGTTATTTTTTATAATGTTTATCGTAGAACTTTTTCTTGACGACCACGCCGGGGAACACCTTCTTGCGTATCTGAATGTCGAGGGCGGTGCCCAACTTGGCGTATTCGGCATCCACCAACGCCATGCAGACGCTCTTGTCGGTGGAAATGGTATGGTAGCCGGTGGTCACTTCCCCCACCCTTTCGCCGTCTTTCAGCACCGTATAGCCATGGCGTGGAATGGCTTTGTCGCTCAGCTCAATGCCGACGACGCGCTGCTTCACGCCCTCCGTCTTTTGTCTGAGCAATGCCTCGCGCCCCACAAAGTCCTCTTTGTTGAATTTGCAGAACATGCTCAGACCGGCCATCACGGGCGAAATGTCGGCCGACAACTCGTCGCCATAGAGCGGCAACCCCACCTCAAAGCGCAAGGTGTCGCGGCAACCCAGGCCGCACGGCACAGCCTTCCCCGATGCCATGAGCAGGTCCCACTGGCGGCGTATGTATTCATGCGAGCCGTAAATCTCGAAACCGTCCTCGCCGGTATAACCCGTGCGGCTGATAATGATTTCCTCCGTGCCGGTGTTGATGGTCTTGGCGGTGTAGAACACGAGTTCGCCGCACTTCAGCCCCATCACTTCTTCAACCACGGCCTCGGCCTCGGGACCTTGCACGGCCAGCTGGCCGTAGTAGTCGCTTTGGTTTTCCAGCACGACGTCAAATCCCGCCGACTGCTTCTGTATCCATTCCCAGTCCTTGTCGATGTTGGCGGCATTGATGACCAGGAAGAAGTGGTTGTCGCCCATTTTGTAAACCAGCAGGTCGTCAACCGTTCCGCCGTCGTCATAGCACATCATGCCATAATAAATCTGGCCCAGCGGGGCGGCGGTCACGTCGTTGGTGAAAATATGGTTGACATACCGCTCTGCGTCGGGCCCGCATACGGTCACCTCTCCCATGTGCGACACATCAAACACGCCGCAATGTTGTCTGACGGCCTGGTGCTCACTGACAATTCCCGAATACTGGATGGGCATGTCGAAGCCTCCGAAAGGCGACATCTGCGCACCCAGCGCCACATGTTTGTCGTAAAGGCAAGTTCTCTTGTTTTCCATTTTAATCTATTATTAAGTTAAGAAATTCTTGTTTGCTGAGATTGCGGACAATGCTCTCCAGGTGGTCGGGCAGCACCGACGACAGGGTGTCCGCGTCAAGTCGCTTGCCCACCAGAGGGCGGCAGATGAGCGCGTCGGTGTCGGCCAGCGCAAAGAAGTCGCCTTTCAGCTCCATGCCCTTCACAATGCCGTTCTTCAGCGACATCATCACCGTTACCGTTCCCACGCCGTCAATACGCCGCTGCTTTTTCACCGTATAACGGGGGTCTTTGCCATAGATGAAGCCAGCGTCGAGATATTCTTTCTCTATTTCCTCAATGCTTCTGCACTCCCCGGCCGTCATGATGTGCTCCTGGTTGCACAGGAAGGCGGTCATGCCGCGGTTGATTTCATCCAGCGACAACGATGTAAAGTCTTTCAGAAGCGAGATGCGGCTTTTTACACTCCTCACACCATGGCTTTCCAACTTCTCACCGTCGGGCGTCAGGCAGTAGGTCATGTTCTCCATGTCGGTGTCATAGAGCAGCGTGCCATGCACAATGCAACGGCTTCCGAGACGGAAAAAGGCCGTGCCGCTCACCTTGCCGCCGCTCAGCAACAGGTCGTTGCGTCCGGTCACCTCCACATGGATGCCCATGCTACGAAGCGCCATCTTTATATATTGTACATATTTACTATATGCCAGGCCCACATGCGAGCCGCCGGTGACATACGACAGCATGAGGTTGCCCCTGTCGGCATATACGCCGCCGCCGCCGCTCTTCCTGCGATAGAGGGCCACGCCTTGCCGACGGCAGTAGTCCTGGTCCACCTCATTGGCCACAAGCTGGTTCCTGCCGATAATGACGCTGGGCGGAACGCTCCATGTGAAGAAGGCATCGTCGTCATCCATTGTCCTGGCCACATATTCCTCCATGGCGAGATAATAACTTAACCGCCGTTCGTCGTCAAAAGGAAGGACCATGTGGACCATAGCGTTTGATGTAGTTGAAAAGATTACCCTGCAAATATAATAACATTTTGCGGGGAAACCAAGAAAAACGACACTTTTTTTCTTCTCCCACCCACCAACGGCACTTCCCTCCAAATAAGCATTTGAAACTTTAAACGGCCTTAAAAAATCAAAATGACAGAAAAAGCCCGTTTTCGCAACATACAGAAACAAGAACCCCCTTTTAGATGAAAAAATATAAGGATGAAAAAACTCAACTTTCTGATTAGTTCAGGAGTTAAAGAAGTTCAGGAGTTCAGACAATACTTCAAACCTCTGCAAACTGACGAAAAAGGAATCTTCAGAACTATTGTATGAACCTGTGTAACTCCTGAAAGTTGAGCGAATGCAAAACTTGAATTATCTCATTTATCATTTGTCATTTAGCGAAGCGCATTGTCTTGTCAAGTTTTTTTACCGTTTTTTTCTTCCCCAAAATAGTTTGACCGCAATTTTCGAGGAGAAATCTTGAAGATTGAGAGGGGAAATTTGCGGTCAAACTCCCCGAAATTTGCGGTCAAACTCCGGGAATTTTAAAATACACTGATTATCAATACGTTACAAAAACAACAAAAATTTCACAATTTTGTCAAAATTCTTTACCAATTTTGACCTGGTTTTCTATCCGCCTTCATCTCCCGGACAACCGTTTTACTTGACTGAACAATGGGGAGCTATTTCAGCAATCGCTGGATTTGTTTCTCGGACGCAGCAGGCAAAATGGTCTTGAAATGAGCGAACAACCGCCGGTAGGACTCCTCTGGCGTGCGTTCACAACGACAGGCTTCGCGCCCGAGCAGTTGTTCGGGCGTGGTGAGCAACGACCATCCCCAGCCGTATTCGCGGTGATGGCGGTCAAGGGGATAGACAAAGTCCTCGGTGACAATACGGCAGGCCATCTGCAACCGCGTGACATAACCGTCGAAACGGCTACGCATCTTCGGGCCCGTAAAGCCGCAGGCGGCACGCAACTCGCGCGTGATAAGGCTGCCATGCTCCTGCAACGTCAGGAGGATGGCCTCTTCGATGCTTCCCTCTGCGGGTGCCGGACGGCTGCGGCGGCGATAGTTGCAGAAGTCGGGCCACCACTCACGGCTGATAAAGCCGGCCTTCCCCGCGAAAAACTTACCATAGACGCAGATGCCCTCGGTCACCACGGGCCCTTTCCATTTCCACAGCGGCCAGTCCCACCCGCCGTCGGCATATACCACATAGCGGCAATCGTCGTCAACCATTTCCTCGGCCGAGAAACCGCGGATGCCACTGTCGAGCAGGGGCAGAAAACCTATCTGCCCTATCACCTCCATCAGTTCTATTTGAGAATGTATTTCCATCGGCGCATTTGATTATCGGGCACAAAGATACGAATATTTTTGGGGAATGAGGAATAAGCAATGAGTTTTTTCATAAACAAGGCCATAGACATTGATATTTGGAAATATTTAAATAAAACCACTCAACATACTATTATTATGGAATATAAAATTCTATCACTCGGAAATAAAAAGAAAAACAGGTTTTCCTTTTGCATTTCGCTCGTTTATTCGTAACTTTGTCGCCCGAAAAGAATTATGTTGAGAGAATGAAGGAAAAGATAACAGGCTCCGAGGCGCTCATGCGGTCGCTACAGGCCGAGGGCGTGAAAACCATTTTCGGCTATCCCGGCGGAAGCATCATGCCGGTGTATGACGCCCTCTACGACTACACCCGCGGTGAAAAGAAAGCGTTTGACCATATCTTGGTGCGCCATGAACAGGCCGCCACGCATGCCGCCGAGGGCTATGCCCGCGTGAGCGGCGAGGTGGGCGTGTGCATTGTTACCAGCGGACCGGGTGCCACAAACACGCTGACAGGCATTGCCGACGCAATGATGGACTCCACGCCCATCGTGGTCATTGCCGGACAGGTGAGCACCGCCGTACTCGGCACCGATGCCTTCCAGGAGGTGGACCTGGTGGGTGCCAGCCAGCCCATTTCGAAATGGAGCTACCAGATAAGGCACGCCGACGACATAGCATGGGCGGTGAGCCGCGCGTTCTACATAGCACGAAGCGGAAGGCCGGGACCCGTGGTGCTCGACTTCCCCAGGAACGCGCAGGTGGGAATGGTGGAATATGAGCACCGGCACGTGGAGTCGGTGAGAAGCTATGTGGCTTTCCCCGAACTCGACGACGAGTGCGTAAGGCGCGCCGCCGAACTCATCAACAACGCCGCACGGCCGCTGGCACTGGTGGGACAGGGCGTGGAACTGGCCAATGCCCAGGAGGAACTGACGACGTTCCTGGAGAAAGGCGACATCCCCGCCGCCAGGACCATGCTCGGGCTGTCGGCCCTTCCGTCATGCCATCCGCTGAACATGGGCATGCTGGGCATGCACGGCAACTATGCACCCAACATCAAGGAGCAGGAGTGCGACGTGCTCATCGCCATCGGCATGCGCTTCTCGGACCGCGTGACGGGGACTGTCAGCACTTATGCCCGGCAGGCGAAAATCATCCACCTGGACATCGACAAATCGGAAATCAACAAGAACGTGAAAGCCGACGTGGCTGTGGTGGCCGATTGCAAGGTATCGCTGCCCGCCATCACACGGCTGATAAAAAAAGCCACGCACAGGGAATGGATAGACTCTTTCAAACCCTTGGCAGAAAAGGAGATGCAAAGGGTGGTGGGGCCGGCACTGCACCCCGCCGGCGGACCGCTGCTCATGGGCGAGGTGGTTGACGCCGTGGCAAGGGAGACTCAGGGAAAAGGCATCACCGTCACCGACGTGGGACAAAACCAGCTGTTTGCCACACGATACTCTTATTTCAACGTGAAACGCTCCATAGTGACCAGCGGAGGGCTGGGAACGATGGGCTTCGGACTGCCGGCAGCCATCGGCGCCACCTTCGGCGCTCCGGGAAGACTCGTGGTGTGCTTCGCCGGCGACGGCGGATTCCAGATGAACCTGCAGGAGCTGGGAACCATCATGGAACAGCAGGCTCCGGTGAAAATGGTGGTGCTCAACAACCATTACCTGGGCAACGTAAGGCAATGGCAGGACATGTTCTGGAAAAGGCGCAAGTCGTTCACCAAGATGCTCAACCCGTGCTACGAACTCATTGCCCAGGGCTATGGCATCCCCTACGCCGCCGTGACCGACCGCAGCGAACTGGAAAAGGCCGTGAAAGAGATGATAGCGGCAGAGGGACCGTTCATACTGGAATGTGCCATCAAGGAAGACGACGACGTGCTGCCCATGACCCCGCCGGGCATGAGCATCGACGACATGCAACTGACGATGGACTACTGACTTTCAGCCGATTACCATTTAGCACTCATCAGCCATGAATGAAAATAAAACTTTCTACACATTGCTCGTCTATTCGGAAAACATTGCGGGCATTCTCAACCAGATAACGGCGGTGTTTACAAGACGGCAGGTAAACATTGAAAGCCTGAACGTGTCGGCATCGAGCATCCCCGGCGTACACAAATACACCATCACGGCATGGAGCGATGAAGACCAGATCGTGAAGATTACCAAGCAGATAGAGAAGAAAATCGACGTTATCAAGGCCAGTTTCTATACCGATGAACAACTGTTCATTCGCGAAGTGGGGCTTTACAAGTTGTCAACACCCATCGTGCTCGACAACCCGGAGATTTCGAAAATCATCAGGGGAGCCGGGGCAAACATCATGGAGGTGAACCCCACCTATGTGGCTGTGATGCTCGGTGGCATGACCGAGGACATTACGGGACTGTACCGCGCACTCAACAAATATGAGTGCGTGTTGCAATATACCCGTAGCGGAAGGGTGGCACTGACGCGCAGCACCGTGGAGCAAGTTACCGATTTCCTGGAAAAACAGGAGAAGAAGGCGCTCGGAAACCTGTAAACTGATTTGTAGATAATTGTTCTTTTTGCTCTTGCCGATTGTTCAGACTGTGAAAAGCACGCGGCAACGGGCCACCTCCACATTGTCGTCCTTGCAAATCCTGACGAGATATTCCTCGGGTGCGGAGTTTTCGAGATAGAAACTGAGGCGGTCGCCCTGGTGACATTCCGCCACATAGGCAATGTCGAAACGGCGCACGGGGTGGCGGCGATACCATTCAAGGGGCCAGAGGTCAAGGGTGTGCTCAATGTACTTGACGCTGTTCACATGGCCGTTGATGTCTATATCATTATAATAGGTGTCGATGGTTCTTACAAGTTGGGTCTGGTCTGAAATCTTCACACGCGATAGTTTTTCCATGGGGTTTTCCTTTTCTTTCTCAACCCATTGGGCCAGTTCGCCGTCGCGGATGTCGAGAAGGTTGCATGGCTGGCGCGTCTCGGTGTCGATCATTGCCCAGATGCTCCGGCCGTAGCCGTAAACCTTAGGAAGGCCGTCCTTTTCGCCGGTGATGCAGAAATTGCGGTTGGTGAAGTATCGCATGGCGCTTTCAACCCATGTCTCAACGAAAAAGCGGTCGTATTGGCGAGGCATGTCATAGATTTCGATGGCCAGGCGCGAAAGCACCCACGTCTTTCCGATACTGTTCAGGTAGTTCATGCCAAAATCGCGATCGTTGCTATGAAAATCGGCGGCATTGAGCAGGTGGTTGCCTAAGTGACCAAGCTGAAGGCGGTGGCTGAAGTCGCAATGGAACGGCTCGGCCAGAAAAGGATAACGTCCTATTTTTTCAAGTTTCATAACCTTTAAAATAATGATTTTCGGCCGCAAAGGTAAGAAATAATCGGGAAACGAAAGAACAAGTATGGCTTTTTTTGCGCTCAAGTCTAGTATGTTGCGATGCCATCACGTCTCACGCCACCGCAACTCCTCGCACATCATCAATAAGGGCATAAAAAAAATTGATTGTCTCACGACAATCAATCCTTTCAATTAACCTTAATAATCTAATACCATGAAAAACACTTTGCAAAATTATTGAAAAGTATTGGAATGGGCAAATATTACGTCATTTTACACGAATTAATTAAAATTATTTAAAACTTTTTCCATCCCATTTAAATACTCTTTGCAAGTTTTTGTTATTTTTTAAGTTTTCGCTCTCTTCTTTAATATCAAACATTTGTGCGCTTTCAACTGTGAACACCCATGCCCCACCCTCTTCGTGGCTAAGGGAGCAAGAAACCAACAAAGGGTCTTCATCATCGTTCTGCTGAATGATGCCATCGGGTGAAACAGGGAAATCGGCAGGAAGAATGGAACTGGCCGAAAGTTTTTCCCACTGTGGGAAAGAATAGAGCCAGAGCACGCTTTCACCTTTGTCATCAAACTCAAAAGTGCGGATGACAAAGACCAAGGAATCTTTCACCGACGCTTTATCAGTTTCTGATAACAAACAAGCAATCTGATACTTAACATGGTTGCCGAGTGAAACCTCCATAAGGTCATCGGCAAGCGAACTAACCATGCACGGGCTTTCCATCAGGTCGTTGACGGGAACCTGGAAATTGCGGGAATAGTCAACAATCATTTCAAGCCTTTTCTCGCTTGACAAGGTGGGGAAAAGGGAGTCAGGCAATTCATGCCAGATCCTCTGAATGGCCGATACATTCTCATTCTGCGCAAGGCAGGAAAACGTATGTCCCCACAGAGCCAGTGCAAGGAGGAAAAGCAGCCGGCATGTTCTTTTTCTATTATTCATTTTGTAATGATTGAATGAAAGAGGTTTGCAAAATTACAAAAAATTAATCAACTGTGCAAACCATCTCTTGAAAAGTTAATAAATAATAATGACAAACTCAGGATTGCCGTGTAAAGTGCCACTGTCTGAATGGCATTGATGTGGACGTTGTCGAGCACGGGAAAAGGCATTTCGCCAATCCATCGCAATGCCGACTCCAAGAGCGAAACGACAAACGCCAGCATGTCTTTCAAAACCATGAACACCGGCTCAATCTTGCAACACAAGATAAGGGGAATGGACATGGAAATGATGAATGCCGTGGCGGGAATGACAATGAAATTGGCAATGATGAAATGGGCAGAAAGGTAATGGAAATGATACGCCAGGAGGGGTGCCACGCCAAGCTGGGCACTCAGCGACACGGTGAGAGTCTTCCAAACCCACCTCGCGGGCCACGGCCAACGGTTGGAGGGGGAATCATAGAATTTCTTACGAAACCGCGGATTTGCCATGAAAGGCTGGTGAAACAAAACAATGAAGAAGACGGCGGCAAACGACATCTGGAAGCCCACATCGTAGATATTGTTTGGCGACACTGCCAGCATGATAAAGGCTGCCAAGGCCAGGCTGTTGAGCCCTTGCGTGTTGCGCCGGCTCATCTGTGCGACGGAATAGATGCTGAACATGATGGCGGCCCTGACAATGCTCGACGACAATCCCGCCAGCATGGCAAACGACCACAAAGCCATGAGCACAAAAACTGTGCCCCAGAAATAATGTCTCCGGCAGAACGGCAACAGCATGAGCAGGAAATAGATGATGCCGAAATGCAGTCCGCTAAGCGCCAGCACATGCGACGTTCCCGTTATGGAAAAGAGCGTGCGCGTTTCTTTGTCGAGCAGGGTTTTGTCGCCCAGCGACATGGCAGCGACAAATGCCAGGTGGCGCATTTCCATTCCCGCCCCGGCCAGACGGCGGATGATGGACGCGCGATAACGGAGCAGGGTGAGCCGCGCCCTCTGAACCATAGACAAACATTTCAGGCTGAACCGCGCCGGTGTCCATTCGCCGGAATAAAGGAAAGTGGTGGCCACATAACCATGGTGTAAAAGGTAACTGCGGTAATCGTATTTGGCATCTTCAAAATTGCGTGGATGCTCAAAAAAGGAAAGGGCATGGATGCCGCTTCCCACTTCCAATTTTTGGCTGTTTTCATCGTTGAAAATGCTTGCCGACACCTTCAACGGTTTTTGAAAACTGGTGACAATCAGGTCGCACATCAACACCTTGCCATGTTGCACGGGCTGGCTGGCCACCACGGCGTCGTACTCGTAGTAGTCTTCCTGTGGCAAGACAAAATGCTCGTTATGCACAGCCATCCGCCATCCGCCCATCATCAGGATGCAGGCAAAAAGGAAAGTAGTGCTGGCTATTGGGTTTTTCTTCTGCAAAATGCTGAAAACCAGGGCAACAGCAGCCGCCAATAGCCAGCCGTAGGAAGGCACCGACGAGAAATGCGCCGCCAGAAGGATGCCGCCAAGAAACAGGCCCGCAATCCTGAGAAAAGGATACAGCTGGAGGGTGCCGTTGGTTTCCAAAGCCTTACAGATAAGAAAAACGCCTGCCTGCCGATGGCCGAAGCATCATGGCAGGCAGGACGTTATGTAATAGAAAGACTGTTTAGAAATGATATCCCAGGGTGAAGAGCACCTGATGGCGCTTGTTGTCAACCTCGACAAACGGGGCGATGTTGTCGGTCATGTCGGAGCCGGCACTGGCATAATAGGACATGAATGGACTGAAATCACCCTTTTGCATCGAGTACTGATAGGCGAGGTCAAGACTCATTTTGCCAATGTTGTAACCCAGTCCGCAGGTAATCCGGTTGGTGGCCTTCCAATTGGTGAAGTCGGAAGCAGAGGCATAATAGGAACCCGGACTCATCAGGGCGGAGTTCTTGAAACCGTCTTCATTGTACATAGCGCTGACATAGTTGTAGCCCAGACGCATATAGAGGTTGTCGGCAGGATGCAGCTCGGCGCCCACCTTGATGGTGTTCACACCCTTCAGCGTCCGCTTGGTGTGGTCGTTCATCACCACGTCCGATTCACTGTCTTCGGTGTAAGAGTCGTAGAACCAGTCATAGCTGCTACCTGTGATAATGCGCGAGTCAACGTTGCTATAGTCGGCATATTCGTAAGTGGCGCCCAGGGCAAGCATGCTGCCGATGGTATGACCGAGCGAGATGCCGAACTTCCACGGGGTGTACATCTTGAAGTCGTAGCTTTCCTGCGACTTTCCGGTGTCATAGAGACCGGCGCTGGAGTTGTTGGTCAGCGTGGTGTAGTTCTCCGTTGTCAGTTCATACCAGGTGGGGGTGTGCACATACACACCGATGCGGAACGGCGACTGCTCCACGGGCCTGAAGATGATGCCCGCCTTGATGTCGAAGCCCGAGCCGTCGATGCGACGGTCGTCGCCGATGGTAATCGGGCCGAAGCCTGTCAGCTCTTCGGTGTATTCGCTGTAGTTCTTGTAGTTCACGTCCTTAAACCCTACAGTGACACCATAGAAGAAACGGTCTTTCACGTTGCCGCTGATGTTGAAATCATAGGCTCCGGTGTAGCCCTTGTTGGCACGTCTCATGTCAAAACGACTGGCTTCGTTGCAATAGAACTTGTCGTCTTTGTCAAGGAGCAGGGCATTATAATAAAGGTAGTCGAGCTGGCTGAAGGCGAGCGAGGCGTCGTCGCCCGTTTCCGATTCGTAGCCAATCACGTCGCCGTCGTTGCTGAAGTCGGGATAGAAGTAGCCGTCGGCACCCTTGTCATAAGAGATGGTGTTTTGCGAGGCACCTTTCGTATTGGCCGCAGCCCGCAGGATGTAGTTGAAATTGCGGTCCTTGTGGTAGTTGAAGCCAACGTTGATGTACGAATTTCTTCCCGACTCAATGGTATAGACAAATCCTATCTGGTCGAAACTGAGGTTGGTCTTCTTTCCAAAGTCGAAGTTTTCAGCATCCTGCTGCGACACCACGCCCAGCGTCCCGCTGACCAGCGAGTGGCGAAGCAGTCCCACGCCGGCTGGATTGGTCGTCATGGTGGAGATGTCGGCACCGAGGGCTTCCATGGCACCTCCCATTCCCACGTAACGTGCTGTTCCGTTAAGGTCGCCAGTGGCAATGTTCGCATTCTCGTAGGTTTCTTGTGCCATTACCGGCAGAGCGGCCAAGAAACAGATTGTTGCAATATATTTTTTCATTGTATTATAGAATTACATATTATATTGTTGTAAAAACATTCTTCATTTTTCACTTTTCACTTTCTTAGCGTCTGCCGCCGAAGCTTCCTCCGCCGCCACCGCCGCCGCTGCGCGAACCGCCGCCACCGCCGCCGCCGCTGTAACTGCCGCCGCCGCGTGAACCACCGAAGCTTCCGCTGCTACTGCTGCTACTGCTGCTATTGTAGGATGGGCTCGTTGTGCGCGGGGCGCTATAAGTGCCGCTGTTAGAGCGCGAACCACTATAAGAACCGCTGGTGGAGCGTGTAGCAGAACTACTGCGACTCGACGACGAGTAGTTGTCGTTTCCACGATAACCGCCGAAGTTGCCGCTCGTGCTGCGTCCCCTTGTGCTTGCTGAGCTGCGCGTGGTCTGTCCGTTGCCCCGGTAGCCTCCGAAGTTGGTGCGGCCTGCCGTCACATCAGCACGACCTTTGTTGCGGCGTATGTTGCCGTGGTTGTTAGTGCCGGCATAATGCGAACCCGAACCGTTGTGCGAGCCAACGCTCCAATACCACGAAGTGTAAGGCCCGTAGCCGTAGTAAGGATAACCCCAATAGCTGTAATAGCCGTAATAGCCGTAATGCCAGTAGGGTCCCCAACCGTAATCATAGAACCAAGGATCCCACCAAGTATTATACCAAGGGTCATACCAAGGATAGAAACTGTTCCACGTCCGATACCAGTAAGGCCGGTAGTAAGAATAACCGAAACGCCCGAAATAAGGATCATACCAAGGGTCCCAGTAATAATCGTCGAACCGACTCATCCTGCGCGAGTATTCATAGTCGTTGTCCTGCTCCATCACGTCGGTTCCGGGATAGATGGCCAGCGTGTCGAGCACGTCGCTCTTTCCTGAATGGAACTCAATGATGTCGTTTCCGAGCGAGTCGGTACCGATTTTCTGGTAATAGCTGCTGTAGATGCCACGGCGGTTATACTCGTCAACATTGCGGGTCGAACCGGAATGGGTCGGGCGCGCACTGTACACCTCGCTCACGGCATTTGTTGCACGCACTTCGCTTTTCGGTGCCTCACCCTTCTTGGGGGTGAAGTACAAGTCGTCCTGAGCCATCGAGTAATATGGCAGAGAAACTAAAAGAACCGATAAAAGTAATAATTTTCTCATTGTCTCTACGTATTTAGCATTATAAAAACCGTCTTTACGACATTATTCTTTTTCACAATGCAAAATTAGTTGTATTTCTACTGCAAAAATAAGGAAATTCCCTAATATAAGATAGGTTTTTCCCTATTTTTTGTATCTTTGCAACGTTTTTTCACCATTCATGTATGAAATACTACATCTCACAATTCAATTTTTCGGCCAAGGATGCCGATGCCGCCACCCTTCAGACGGGCCGCGACCTGCTCATAGCCTTGGCTGGCGAGGCGGGCTTTGAGTCGTTTGAGGAAACGCCCGAAGGAGTGAACGGCTACATCCGGCAGGACCTCTACGACAAGGCCGCCCTCGATGCCGCCCTTGCCGCCTTTCCCCTGCCCGGCATAGATATTATATATAAGGTGGAAGCCGCACCCGATGAGGACTGGAACGCCGCGTGGGAGGAAGCAGGCTTCGAGCCCATTGTCATTCAGGACCAGTGCATCATTCACGACACCAAGCACCAGCCCGAAGGCACTCCCTACCCCATCGACATCACCATCGACGCACGGCAGGCTTTCGGCACGGGCACTCACGAAACCACGCGCATGGTGGTGGCTCAGCTTCTGCGCCACGTGGGGAAAGATGCCCACATGCTCGACTGCGGATGCGGCACCGGCGTGCTCGCCATCGTGGCGGCAAAGAAAGGCGCCAAAAGAGTGGTGGCCTACGACATCGACGAGTGGAGCGTGGAAAACACCCGCCACAACGCCGCCATCAACCATGTTGACGACAACGTGGAGGTGCTGCACGGCGATGTTCATGTGCTCTCGCACGTCAACGGGCTCTTCGACGTGGTGGCGGCAAACATCAACCGCAATGTCATCGTGGCCGACCTGCCTTCCATCAAAGAGGCGATGGCCCACGATGCCACGCTCATCCTCAGCGGGTTCTTCGTGGAGGACGGCTTCACCGTTTCCGAAAAAGCGGGCGAACTGGGACTGTCGCTGGTTGATGCTATTTCGGAAAACAACTGGTGCTGCCTGGTATTCAAATAACAAGAAAAATGGCTCACCTGTCTTTCCGTAAGGGGTCAACGGGCTATTGTTTGAATACCGGGTGCTCCGATGCTTGAAACGTCGGCTCCTGTTGCGGCTTCCACAAGTAAGTTTGAGAAAGTAAAATTTTATCTTTTTCTTTATTGCGAGATGGATAAAGAGACAGGGCAAAATTGGTAAAAATATTTGACAAAATCGTCCATTTTATGTCGATTTTGTAAGTCATTGAATTTCAACGACTTTAAAATCGCCCCGAGTTTGACCGCAAATTTCGGGGAGAGATCTTCAAGATTTCTCCTCTCAATCTTCAAAATCTCACCCCGAAATTTGCGGTCAAGCCTTTTGAGGCAACCAAAAAACCATGAAAAAATTTGACAAAAGTTATTCCTCTATCTCAGACAACGAACGGGCAAAGTTGGCCATAAAGTTGCTGGCGGTTTCCAAAGGATTGTAGCGCACATAACGCAGGCTTCGGCGGAGGTTCCGGCGGAGCACGCGGCTATTGTTCTCCACCATGCCGTTGGTGCGCATGCGGAAGTGCCAGTTCTCGGCGGTGTCGTGGGCCGTTTCGTCCATGGACCGTGCCGTGAGGCGCGGACCGTCAGCCTCCTCCTTCTGCATGAACGGCAACTCATCGATGGTGAAATCAAAGATACGGATAAGCACGGTGCCCAACAAACTGGCCATGCGCACGAAGCCCAGCTTGTGGAGCCATTGTTCCAGGCGCACATAGTCCACGCGGTCGCCGCGCTGCCGTAGGTAACGCCCCATTTCAATGATGCCGCGCAGCGAGATGCCGCTGGTCAGTGTGTGATTGATGTTGTAGATGATGATGGAAAGGAGCTGCTGGGTTTCCAGGCTGGGGTCGTCGCTCTCGTCGTCTTTCTTGATGATGCGTCGCCAGGTGTGACGGAGGAAAATGTTCGAGGGCATGGGCTCTTCCTGCATGATGGTCATGGTGGTGGCGGCAACGTCGGGAATGGTAGTGTGCTTGGCGGCAAGCTCCTCCCACATGGCTTGGCTGAGGGTGATGGAAGGGTTCTGGCGATGGCACATAAACCCTACAAGGACATAATTGTAAACATTCTGTCGCTCAGCTATTTGCAGTATCCGGTTCCATTTAAACTGCGACATAAGCTCCAATTCGGGCTGTTCGCCGAAGGCACCGGCCAGAAGCAGCCGGTAGAAGTTGCGGTTGATAATGTCCATTAGCTATAGCGTTTAGGGAAACGGAAAATGATGGAAAGAATGGCCGACACGCCGATGGCCAGGGGATAATAGAGCCACGGGAGGATTTCCAAGGGGTTGAGCCCGGCCAGGCCCGCCGCCATGAGCATCTGCGCCCCGTAGGGAATAATTCCCTGCACCAGGCATGAGAAGGTGTCGAGAATGCTGGCACTCTTACGGTTGTCAACACCGAAACGGTCGCCAATCTGCCGCGCTATGCCGCCCACGGTAATGATGGCCACGGTGTTGTTGGCCGTACACACATTGGTGAGGCTGACCAGAGCGGCAATGGAAAACTCGGCGCCGCGCTTGCTTCCCACGTGCTTGGTGAGCTGCGAGATGATGTAGTCGGTGCCGCCGTTCATGCGCACTATTTCCAACAGTCCGCCCGCCATCATGGTGATGATGATGAGTTCGCCCATGCCCTTGATGCCGGTGCTCATGGCTTCTGCCCATCCGAACACTCCGTAGGAACCCGTTGCCATGCCGATAACTCCCGTAAGGGCGATGCCTGCCGTGAGCACCGCCATGACATTGATGCCAAAGACCGCCATGACGAGTACGGCAAGATAAGGTAAGACCTTCACAAACTCCACCTGCGGAATGGCCGCCGGCGCGTGCATTCCACGGCCCAGGAAGAAGTAAACGGCAAGGATGACCAGCGCCGCCGGTGCCACGATGAACAGGTTGACGCGGAACTTGTCGCTCTGCCGGCAACCCTGCGTGGTGGTGGCGGCTATGGTGGTGTCGGAAATGAACGACAGGTTGTCGCCGAAGAACGCCCCTCCCACCACCACGGCGGTCATCATGGGAGCCGACGAACCGGTGGTGTGGGCCAGGCCCGCCGCTATGGGCACCAGTGCAACAATGGTGCCTACGCTGGTGCCTATGCTCAACGAAATGAAGCAAGCGGCAAGGAAGAGCCCCGGCAGGAGCATGTTGCCGGGAAGCACCGAAAGCGTGAGGTTCACGGTGGCATCGATGCTGCCCATGTCCTTGGCCGACTGGGCAAAGGCGCCGGCCATGACGAAAATCCACAACATGAGCAGCAGGTTGCCGGTGCTGGCACCTCGGCTATAGCCCTCAATGCGGGCACGAAGGGGCTGTCCGCCCGTCACGGCGACGGCATAGATGCTGCTGACCATAAACGCCACGGTGACAGGCACTTTGCTAAAGTCGCGGGCAACAATGCTCGTAACCAGATACAAAGCGATGAACACCATCAATGGTGACAGAGCAAACAGTCCCTTCTTGTGCATGCCGTTTTTAAAGCGTCACTCCGTTCTTGAAGATAGAAATTTCGCGGTAGCCATTCTCTTCATTGCGTGCCTTCTCGCCACTGGCCACGGCAATGATTTTATCGATGAAGTCGGCCAGCACCTCCTTCATGGGCCTGCCCTCCACCAGCTGTCCGGCGTTGAAATCAATCCAACGGGGTTTGTTAGCCGCCAGCGTGCTGTTGGTAGAGATTTTCATGGTTGGAATGAAGGTGCCGAAGGGTGTGCCGCGCCCTGTGGTGAAGAGCACAATCTGGCATCCCGAGGCCGCGAGGGCCGTGGAAGCCACAAGGTCGTTGCCGGGAGCCGAAAGCAGGTTGAGGCCTTTCTCTTTCAGGCGGTCGCCGTAGCCCAGCACGCCGCTCACGGGTGCGCGGCCGCATTTTTGCGTACATCCGAGGGCTTTGTCCTCGAGGGTTGAAATGCCGCCGGCCTTGTTTCCCGGCGAGGGGTTCTCGCCCACGGGCTCGCCGTGAGAGAGGAAATATTCCTTGAAATCGTTGACCAGGCTCACCGTCTGCTCAAAGAGTTCCTCGGTCTTGCAACGGTTCATGAGGATGGTTTCGGCCCCGAACATCTCGGGCACCTCGGTAAGAATGCTTGTGCCGCCCTGTGCCACGAGATAATCGCTGAACTCGCCTACCAGCGGGTTGGCGGTGATGCCACTGAAGCCGTCGCTGCCGCCGCATTTCAGTCCCACTCGCAGCTCGCTGAGGGGGCACTCCTGGCGCTTGTCTTCCCTGGCCACGGCATAGAGCTGGCGCAGCATTTTCATGCCTTCTTCCACCTCGTCGCCCACCACGCGCTGGGTGACGAGCAGCTTGATGCGGCTCTGGTCATAGTCGCCGAGCATGGCCATGAAGTCCTCGGGCTGGTTGTTTTCGCAACCCAGTGAAACCACGAGCACGGCACCGGCATTGGGATGGAGCACGATGTCGCGCAGCACCTTGCGGGTGTTCTCGTGGTCCTCGCTCAGTTGTGAGCAACCGTAGTTATGGTGCCAGGCATGCACGGCGTCGATGCCCTCGAGGGCGGTCTCGGCCTCCAGTTGCTTGGCAAGGCGTTCGGCAATGCCGTTCACGCATCCCACGGTGGGCACAATCCACACCTCATTGCGCACACCCACCTCGCCGTTCTTGCGCACATAGCCGCGGAAGGTGCGGTTCTCCTTGGCAATGGCAAGCGGCTCGTTCACAGGATGGTATTCGTAGGAGAGCGTTCCCTTGAGGTTGGTCTTGAGGTTGTTCTCGTTGACCCACTGGCCAGCCACAAGGTCCTCCTTGGCATGGCCGATGGGATAACCATATTTGATAATGTCGGTGCCGGCGGGGGCATCGGTAATCAGCAGTTTGTGGCCCACGGGGGTGTCCTGCTTCACGGTGATGGACTTGCCGTCAACGTCGATCTGCTCGCCTTTAGTGAAGGGACGGAGGCATACGACGACGGAGTCGGCGGGATTGATTTTGATGAATGATGACTGTTTCATAGATGTTTTTAAGTTGTGGCCGGCAGTGTTGAAATTTCAAAATCTCAAAATGTAGATTGCCAAAATACGGTTGGTAAATTGCCGTTGCAAGGTTTTCGAAATTTCAGACGTCCGGCCGTTTGGTTAAGTATTATATATTTCTAATTCACAATGAGAGGTCTTACTTTCTATAGTTGCTTGCGACGGTAGAAGTCAACGTTCTCCTTGGCAAGCAGCTCAATGGGCATATAGTTGACGGGTGGCACCTCCTGCTTGAGCACGATGGCGCGGAAGAGGGTGTCAACACAGTTGTAGCCCTGCATATAGGCGTGCTGCGCAATGAGGAAGGAGATGCTGCCCTGGCGCAGGCAGGCCTCGTTCTTGCCCACCATGTCGTAGCCCATGATCTGAATGTCGTGGCGGTTGGTCTTCAGCAGGAACTCGCCAACGATGTGCGCCTTGGAGCACATGGTCATGCAATGGTGGACCTGCGGATGGCTGGCGAAGAATGCCTCCAGAATGCCGTCATACTCACTGCGGTCTTCTTCAAGGGGCAGCTCCAGGTCGGTAATCTTGATGGCGGGGAAATGGTCTTTCATGTATTGGCGAAAGCCCACCTCGCGGTTGTCTTGTTGTTTCGATGCCACTTTGCCGTTCTTGGTGAGCTTCATGAGCATGATTTCCTTCTCGTCGCGAGCTATGAGCATGAGCATCTTGGCCGCAAAACTGCCGCTGGAGAAAGAGTCCTGGCCGAAGAAGGAAAGCGGCTCCAAGTCGGGCATGTAGGAATCGAGCAGCACAAAGGGTATGTTGCGGTCGTGAAGTTGGGAAGTGAAGGCACGGGTGCTTTCCATGTCGGTGGGCACCACAATGACGCCGTTGGGGTTGGCATCGAGCAACTCCTGGAAAGAGTGGTTGAAGGTTTCGGTGTTGAAACGCTTGTAGTAGATTATTTTTATCTGGATATTGAAGTCGCGGCGGGCCTCGCACGCCTGGACAGCGCCCTCTTCAATCTCTTCCCAGTAGGCTTCGCTCTCATGCTCGGGCATGAGAAGATAGAAAGTGTACTGCTTGTTGTAGGCCAAGGCACTGGCATACATGTTGGGCTGGTAATTGATTTCCTTGAGCACACGCTCCACTTTCTCGCGCGCCGTCTTCGACACATTGGGGCGGTTGTGAAGAATGCGGTCAACGGTGCCGACGGAAACTCCCGACTTCTCGGCAATGTCTTTAATTCGTACTTTTTGCATCATTGTGCTTGGTCTGCAATTTGTTTTTTGACGTGGTGTTAGCGAACACAAATACTTAATTTGCGTGCAAAAGTAGTAATAAAAGTTGACTTGTGCGAATGCACAGCTACTTTTTTTTGAAAAAAACACAATTATTTCATAAATTATTTGTATCTTTGCACCGAAATGAGTACTTTTGTGCTCGCAAACAGGCAACGATAAATTAATCTATAACAACAATTAAAAAAAAGTATTATGGCAAAAATCGTAACATTAGGCGAAATCATGCTCCGCCTGTCGCCGCAAGGCAACGACCGTTTCATCCAGAGTGAGTCATTCCGTATTATCCCCGGAGGTGGCGAGGCCAACGTGGCCATTTCGGTGGCCAACTACGGCCACGAGGCTTATTTCGTTTCCAAGCTTCCCAAACATGAAATCGGCCAGATTGCCGTGAACGCCCTGCGCAGATATGGCGTGAACACTCAGTTTATTGCCCGCGGCGGCGACCGCGTGGGCCTCTACTACGCCGAAACGGGTGCCTCCATGCGCCCCTCAAAGGTCATCTACGACCGTGCCCACAGCTCCATTGCCGAGGCATCGCCCGAGGACTTCGACTTCGACGCCATCATGGAGGGAGCTGCCTGGTTCCACTGGAGCGGCATCACACCCGCCATCTCCGACAAGGCCGCCGAGCTGACCAAGCTGGCTTGTGAGGCTGCCAAGCGCCACGGCGTGACCGTCAGCGTGGACCTAAACTTCCGCAAAAAACTGTGGACCAGCG
>JAEEGL012181786.1_pt1 | contig 52545 bp, 30 predicted proteins | sample 9134231 | NCBI WGS metagenome assembly JAEEGL01 (sample SAMN16246548, study PRJNA631951) | gut metagenome | biome: gut microbiome; feature: rumen; material: fiber-attached | host: Bos | place: Iran: Karaj | collected 2018-10
GGATTATCTGAGGAAAAAAATCCATTCACATTTATTCGAAAACTTCGGACCATGGTGAGATACGCAGAACTACGATAACTGGATCATAAATATCAAAGCCTTTTGGAACAAGCATGTGGTAAAAGAAAATGACAATATCCGAAAGGCATTCTACATCGGAATAGTTGTCCATTGTCTCACAGACTATTGGAACGACCTTCTGATCTGGCGCGCTCTACAAAAAGAGATGATTCCGCCAATGACCTATGATGGTTTCAAGGAAGAGTATTACCCTGAATCAAACAGAATAGACAGATGGCTCTATCAGAACATAGATGACGCCGATGAGATAATGCGACTTCTTGAAGACTCAAAGGAGGAAGATTTCGAGGACTATGTTAAGGCCACGTGCATGACAAAGATGAAAAGACATCTCATCGACGAGCAGTATAATCTTCCTGATCCTATCGATGTGTCCGGGCACAAATACTACAAAGCAGATATGATGCGACAGTTTATTCGCGAAGTACCGGATCGGGTCTGCGAGCAGATAAAAGAGTTTGGTGGCAGTTCTCCGGTTCAGATGCAGCTTATAAATTATGACTACCTTGGACGTATAGAGAAGCTTCGCCATGCATGCAGAGAATGCTTTAGAATAGTAAGAGATTTAAGAATAATAAGCCTGAAATGAGCTTTTGATATTAATAAAAAAAGGGGACCTGCAATATGCACTTTGTGAATGCAAAAGGGCTGCTTACAGGAAGTGGCATGCACCTTGGAATGAATATATACAGAGGATGTTCCCACGGCTGTATTTACTGCGACAGCCGCAGCCGATGTTATCAGTTCACACATCCTTTTGAAGATATAGAAGTCAAGCAGAATGCTCCGCAGCTTTTAGAGTCTGCACTTCGGTCAAAAAGAAAAAAATGCATGATCGGCACCGGTTCCATGTCGGATCCGTATATGCACTGTGAAGAAGAATTGCAGTTGACAAAAAAGTGCCTTGAGATCATTAAGCACTATGGCTTTGGCGTTGCGATACAGACTAAATCGGACCGTATCCTTCGGGATATTGATCTTCTGGCTGAGATTAACAATTCTGCAAAGTGTGTGGTTCAGATGACACTTACGACCTGGGATGATGATCTGTGCAGCATATTGGAACCGAATGTCTGTAATACAAAAAGACGGATAGAAGTCCTGGAAGAGATGCAGAAAAGGGGCATACCTACAGTAGTATGGATGACGCCAATCCTTCCGTTCATCAATGATACTAAAGAAAACATCATGCCTATACTGAATGAATGCATCAGGGTCGGTGTGAAAGGCATTATTGATTTTGGCATGGGACTGACGCTTAGAGAGGGCGACCGGGAATACTATTATGCTGCACTTGATGAGCATTTTCCGGGGATGAAGCAGCGCTACATCAAATGCTATGGAAATGCCTATGAACTGCCCAGTCCCAATGCCCGGGAACTGACGGAGGTTTTCCAAAGGACCTGCAGGGCTAACGGGATCATCTCAAAACCCAAGGAGTGCTTCCAATTTATGAATGATCTGCCGGAGAAATATGCTCAGATGAGTTTATTTGATCTGTGAAAGGGCAAGCTGGAAGTAGAATAGCAATATTACTGTTTATGTGTTACAATGATTCCAAGTTTAAAAGAAAGGCACATATTTGTGTAGGTGAAGGAATGGAGATCAGATAATTTGATTTGGTAAATGCAGACGAATCAGTATGGCCCAAAAGGGTCTGTTTGTGTATGCCGAATTGGATTATCGTATTCATTTTGAAGCCTTCATGGAATGGTACCATATGTTTTCGGCATATGTCAGGTCTTCATTTGTACGTATAATCTGCTTCGGTGTGAAGCAGATTTTTTTGTGCGCAGATAATCTTCCGGAAGGCGGGCAAGCGCAGGCCGACACAGAAAGGAGACATTAACATGGCACAGATACAAGTAACGGATCTGACATTTTCCTATGACGGAAGTGCCGATGATATTTTTAAAGATGTTTCGTTCAGCATTGATACGGATTGGAAGCTGGGGCTGATCGGGAGAAACGGTAAGGGAAAGACAACCCTGCTTAACCTTTTTATGGGAAGACATGACTACCGTGGCAGTATAAGGACCGGGATCCGTTTTGATTATTTCCCGTACCGGGTATCCGGATCTGACCTTAGGAAAAATGCTGAAGAGCTTATTGAGAAATGGAAACCGCAGGTAGAGATCTGGCAGGTGCTGATCCAGATGAATGAGCTTAAGATGGATCCGGAGTGCCTGTACAGGCCATTTGAGACCCTCAGCTTTGGAGAGCGGACAAGAGTGATGCTGGCAGTTCTTTTTGCAGCGGAGAATGAGTTTCTTTTGATCGACGAACCAACGAATCACCTGGACACCAGGGCGCGGGATATAGTAAAAGCTTACCTTGCCTCAAAAAAAGGGTTCATCCTTGTGTCCCATGACAGGGATCTGCTGGATGGTGTATGCGACCATGTACTTGTTTTAAACAGGTCCACAATCGAGGTGCAGGCAGGAAACTTTTCGACCTGGTGGGAGAATAAGGAAAGAAAGGATGCTTTTCATCAGGCGGAAAACGAAAAGCATTTAAAAGAGATAGGGAAGCTCAAGGCTGCCGCTGACAGAAGCAGCAGATGGGCGGATAAGAGTGAGAACTCAAAGATAGGATTTGACCCGGTTAAGGAACATGACAGAAGTATAGCAACCAGATCCTTTATAGGAGCCAAGACCAAAAAGATGCAGGCCAGGGTGAAATCCTATGAGCAGCGTATTGACCGTGAGATTGAAGAAAAAGAGGGGCTGCTTTCGGATATTGAGAGGGTCCCTGATCTGAAGATCGAACCTCTTTTATTTCACAAGGAAGTACTGGTGAATGCCTATGACCTTTCGCTGAGATATGAAGGCGCGCAGAGGGCGCTGTTTGAAGGACTGCGCTTTCAGGTAAAGCGCGGAGAGAGAGTCATACTTTCGGGCGAAAACGGATGCGGAAAATCCAGCATTCTTAAGGCAATACTGCACAAGTCTGGCGCCAGAGAGCAGGTAGCAGATTCGGATCTTCATATATACGGAAATCTGGATGTGGCCTGCGGTATGACGATTTCATACGTCAGTCAGGACACATCCTTCCTGTCAGGGACACTCAGGAAGTACTGTGAGAATAAGGGGCTTAACGAAAGTCTTTTCCTTTCGGTGCTAAGGCAGCTTGATCTCGGGCGGGAACAGTTTGCGAAGAGCATGGAGGATTTTTCCGAAGGGCAAAAGAAAAAAGTGCTGATAGCTACAAGTCTGATCACGCCTGCGCATCTGTATATCTGGGATGAACCGCTGAACTTTATAGATGTGTTTTCGCGCATGCAGATTGAAAAGCTGATACTGCAATTTAAGCCTACAATGCTGCTTGTAGAGCACGATGTAAGATTCCGGGAAAAAGTGGCTACTGAAGTTATAAGGATAGAGGGGACCGCATATTAATCATGATGCCGGACAAAAAAATGTTATAATATGATGACAGGGTCAAAGGTCATAAAGCGATTATGCTTGCATAAATCGCTTTGTGACTTGTTGACCCGCAAGACATGAGGAAGTAGCAATTTACTTTTAAGCATAGATTGAGGTACCGGATATGAGGATAATTAATGGCCTTAGAAAGATTAATGGCTTATTGAATGACTATGAGTCGATGAGCCGAAGTGAAAAGTCTGAATTCTATAAAGATAAATGTGAGTATTATCAGGGTATTGTGGAACTTAGCCTTATTGTGGCATGTCTGACCACCATATGTTTTATCTATTCTGATTACATGATAAATGGTTCAGCTCTGCCAACTCTCATACCCAGACTGTCTATTCTGGCGTTTATTGCGGTGTTTTTCATTGTTACAGGTATAAATGAAAGTACCAGGGTCATGATCATCATGGATTTTTTCCTTGCCCATGGGATGGTCATAGCAGCAAGCTGGACAGCATATAACCTGGTTGACAACAGCAACTCCGTTACAGGGATCATTATAGTAAATCTTCTCTGGATAGTGATCGGATTTGTGGCCACACCGATAGATACGCTGATCAACGGAGTCGTATTTATAATCGAGATCATCATCACCAACACTTTTAACCATTACACCAACTATGATGTGATACTTTCGCTGGAGATACCGTGCATCGTTGGTATTGTGGTCGTTCATTACATCATGACTGCTTTTTATCTGGATCACTACAGAGTCACACAGAAGCTTAAGTGGTCAATGGTTACCGATCCTCTGACCATGGTGTACAACAGACATCTGCTGGAGAAAATAGTTTCAGAGAACGCTTTACAGATTCAGGCTTCCGGCGAGCAGATTGCTGTGGCTATGCTTGATATTGATGATTTTAAGAAGATCAACGATGAGAACGGGCACTATACCGGTGACCTGACTCTTTATTTCCTTGGGCAGAAGCTGAACAGGGAGATACATGAGGATGAATATGTTATTCGCTATGGCGGTGAAGAATTCGTATTGATCCTAAGGAATTGCAGCGTAGACGAAGCCTGCGCCCGTATGGATAAGTTCAGGACCGAAGTCAGGAATTCCAAAGACACACCTGTGCCATTTACTATTTCTATCGGTGTAGCAGGCTATGAAGGTGACTATTCAGATACTCTTATCAGGGCTGACAAGGCTCTATATAAGGCCAAGAATACAGGTAAGGATAAGGTCGTTGTACAATGACAATGGGATATCGTTTTTATATAAACAGTATTTGACTTTTGCTGATATCTTTGATAAGCTTTGAGCAGTAGTAAAATCTTAAGGAAAGCGAGGTAATCATAATAATGAGTGCAAACAGAACAGAGATTGTAAATGAATATAGTATGATGACCTCGGTTTATGCCTTCTGATATCTGCAGGGCGATTATATAGCATATTTGGACCGTGGCATTTTTGTCACGGTTTTTTTATTTCCTCATCACGCCGGTTCAGGCAGCAATCCGTTAAACTAAAGCAAGGTCTCCATACTATTACTGACAACTATAACTAAAGACTACAGGACTAAATTTGTACAAGGAGACAGAACATTGAAAAACTTAATTATAAGAAAAGAAACTACTGTAGACTTCCATGCTACAGAGCTGATGACCATGCGCGCCTTTTGGAACATCCATGGCCCCGGGTGCAATGAGCACTTTATGGTGCATAAACTCCGCACAGCTTCTGAATATATTCCGGAGCTAAGCCGGGTGGCAGAGCTTGACGGAAGGATAGTGGGAGCAATCTTTTACTCAAAAGCCAGGGTCGTTGACGGCAAATGTGAACACGAGGTTCTGACCTTCGGACCGCTGGCAGTTGAGCCAACATGCTTTTGCATGGGTATAGGCTCCATGCTGCTTAAAGAAACTCTTTTACTCGCAAAGGATGCAGGATACAAGGGAATTGTGATCTGCGGGGAGCCTGATTATTATCCTAAGCACGGCTTTAAGACCTGCGACAGCTTTGATATCCATCACCCGGCATTTGGCAATGCAGATGCGTTTATGGCCCTTCCTCTAAACGATGGATTTGAAGATATTCACGGCTTATTCTACGAGGCGCCTGTTTTTGAGGAGTGTGAGGATGAAGAACAGGTAAAAGAGTTTACGAAAGGATTTCCGTACTACAAGCCCTTGAAGCTCTCCTGTCAGTGGCTTCATGAAGAAAAGCTGGGAAGAATATCACAGGTTGGCAAAAACAGCTACAGGATCAGATTCTGGGAGCAGGAGATCCCTGCAAGGCTCAAGGGCAGTTTTTACGGGGAAGACGCAGAAAAGCTCCCGGTAGTGGGAGACTATGTGACATTTCGCTATAACCGGAAGGGGGATTCAATGATCCTCTCTGTATGTGAGAGAAAGAGCTTCCTCAAAAGACCTGACCAGGCCAGGACAGGAGTCATGCAGTACATGGTTTCCAACGTGGACTTCTGCTTTATTGTCACTTCCCTTAATGAGGACTACAACTACAACCGCATAGCCAGGTATGTAAGCGTTGCACTCCAGGGAGGCGCTATACCTGTAGTGATCCTCACCAAGTCAGATCTGTGCAACAATACAGGAAGGTATGTGCGGGAGGTGGAGCAGATCTCTGATAAAGTGCGGGTTCATGCAATATCAGCGATCTATAACATCGGCCTTGAGGAGCTGGGAGAATACCTGCTTCCGGGAAATACCATCTGCCTCATGGGTTCCTCCGGTGTGGGCAAGTCTACACTTATCAACACCCTGGTTGGTGAGGACATCATGAAGACCTCAAAGATCAGAGAGGATGATGACAAGGGACGCCACACCACAACCATCAGAAGACTCATCGAGACGGAGAGTGGCATCTGCTTCATAGACACTCCGGGAATGAGGGAAATAGGCATGTCAAACACCGCTGAAGGTATTGATGATACTTTTTCGGATATTGTAGAATTGGAGTGTCAGTGCAGGTTCAGCAATTGCAGGCATGAAACAGAGCCCGGCTGCGCCATAAAAGCAGCCATTGAAAGCGGCGTGCTGTCCGGGGAGAGATATCAGCTGTACAGAAGTCTTGGCTCAGAGAATACCAAAAACTACGCCAGGAAAAAAGAGATCTCCAAGTGGGCAAAGGCCTACAGGAAAAACAATCGGATATTTTGACCGGTACAAGCTAAGATTTCTCAAGAAAAGCCTAACATATACAACTAAAGGAAAAATTCGCTTAAAATTGCATAAATCTATTGAAGAATTACGAAATACCGTCAATAATAGTATTGTTACTCATGGCTCTTTTACCTGTGAACTGATCTTATAAAACGGAAAGGATACGTGCCTATGACAAACAATCCGGATACCTATTTGTTGTACGAATGCAGTAAAAAGCTCGCTTTTACACTGCGTATTAAAGTGCAGCTGGATGAGCCTGTTGATCAGGGAATACTCAAAGCCGTGGCACAGGAGGCCATAGGGCGGTTTCCATATTTTAGTGTAAAGCTGGGCCTTGATTCTTCACAGAATTATATCCTTTCGCCCAACGACAAACCTATAGCTGTTCTCCCGGAAGAGGACAGGAGGATAATGCTTGCTTGCGATGAGGTCAATGATCATCTTTTTGTCATAACTTATAAGGATGATACCATATGGTTCAGCGGGTCCCATTCAATCTGTGGCGGATTCGGGATCATGTTCTGGGTGAAGACTACTTTATATCTGTATATGACCAAAAAGTACGGCCCTATGAAGCCGCCTAAGGATATTAAGCTTCCGGGAACGCCGGTCACTGAGGCGGAGACTCTTTTCCCTGATCCTGATTCTCTGCCCAAGGATGAGCCTATGGTACGCTACGAAGGCGGTGACTGCAACCTCGCCTTAATGCGCACCCTTAAGCATTTGTTAAATCCGTTCTCTACCAAGGATTATTACTATGAAATTGAGATACCTGCAGAGATTTTCATGAAATATGCCAAGGGCATAGATGCCAGCCCCAATACGGTTGTGACCTCCATGATGTACAAGGCCATGTCAAGGTTCCTGAAGGAAAAGGAGGGATCCTTTATCTCAGGCCGTATCGCAGCGGATTATCGCGACGATATCGGAGCAAGTGAATCCTACCGTGATTATGTGCGCTTTATCCATGTTAAATATGGCTGGGACATGAAGGTGGAGTCGATTCCCAAATTGAATCTGCGCACCAGAGGCGCCCTCATCAAGCAGAATCAGCCTGAGCTCAGCTATGAGAGATATCGCAAGATTACTAAAAACCATGCCGGCATTGACGCTCAGCCAACCCTTAAGGAAAAGCGTGCATTTGCCGGTAAAAACAGCACCTTCAGAAGCGATCCCAGGGATCCTTACACCGTCAGCTATGTGGGTCAGGTAGATTATGGCGAGATGGATAAGCATATTAAGAGCATTTATACCATAACCGATGGCGACCTGATGCTTGAGATAAACGCCCTTAATGATACCTTCCATATTACTTACCAGCTTTACGGCAAAGACAAGAAGCCCCTTGACAGATTCCTGGAGGTTCTTGACGGGGAAAAGGTTCCCTACAAGGTATCCGAAAGGAAGGTCAGGTACCTTCCCTGGGTCAAGCTGCCTGTTGTGTGAGAAGAGCATCGGGTAAAAGAATCAACGAAACTATAAAAGGAATTGCTGTAATAAATTAATAAGTGTAAGTATTGAAGAGATAAGAAGCTGGCCTTTTGGTCAGCTTCTTTTTGCGAGGAGATTTCCTGGGACTTCAATCTGTGAAACAAAGTTCTCCCCAAAACATAATCTATAAATAAATTCCCTTAAATGTTTATTAAATATCGAAAAAACGAATCATAAGGCTTTTTGGCGTACGATATAATTAATATTAAGATAGGGTAAGAATGGCCGCAGTGCGTTTTTTATTCGTATAAATGATCGTATAAAAGTGAGACGACAGTTAGCTTCGGGCTAAGAAGATATTGTGTTGTGAAAGGAGTTCCTATGAAAAAGATCTATCTTGCAAAAATGCTGAGCGTAGTATTATCAGCTTCGATGATGTTCACCTCGGCTGTACCATCCTATGCTATGGAAAATGTAAGGCCTGATGGAGAAGGACTTTCTGAAGCGTCGATAGAGGCTGCGGAGGAAGAGACGTCAGATACCTTGTCAGAAAATACGCAAGAAGCTTCCGATCTCGACACAGAGAAGGGGGAAGAGGGCTCTCTTGGCGTGCTGGAAGATGACGTTGACCTTGGAGAGAAAGAGGCTGATGAGACAAAAGCAGAAGGCGAGACAGAGGAAAGCACTGAGGTAGATATAGAGGTAGAGGCGGAAGGTGAAGCTACAGAGACTCTGGAGGATGAGTCATATGAGCTGATGGCTGATGATCACTATACCATTACTTTTGTGGTAGGAGAAGGTGCAGCAGAAGGTGCACCTCTGCCGATACCCACTACCACGCAGGACAGTAAAGAGACTACGGGTGAATTACCGGCTGCACCGCTTGCAGCGCCGTGTTATAACCTAAAAGTCCACGATGGTGGATCTTGGTGGAAAGATAGTGACGGTAGTGTTGCTTATGCTAATAATGAAGAGGTAACAGGCGATATAACATGCTATGCGGTGTATACACCATTTACTTATACATTACATAAAATAGAAAAATTTTTTAATTCAAACGGAACTCCTATAAATGATGGCGTGCCAATTATCCATTTTGGCACTAATGATATTGGAGTAACTTATTCTCCTGATTGGGCTGAGAGTCTGTCCCCTGTTGAGAGTGTAGATCCATATATATTTGAAGGATGGTACAGTGATTCGGATTGTACAGTACCGGCAACGACAGCCAATACGATGGGTGTAACATCTGACGGAGGTACTATAAACCTGTACGCCAGATTTGAAGCAACGGCAGGCGTGACCGGACAGATTGGCATCAAAGCAGGAGAAACAGCTTTACCTGTAAAACCTGCGAAAGAATTTCAATACATTTATGGCTATTCAGATACTGCAAACAGTGTGTTTACAGCTACAGTTGATAACGCAGACTATACTGCCGTTGACTGGTTCATCTACTCTTTAAAAGATACGACAAAGCCACTTTCTTCATCTTCATATATGGAGAATGTTTACAGAGCTAACGGCAGATGGAATGATAATAATCTTAAGAAGCTGTCAGCCGGGGATATTGCGCTCTTTAGCCAGGAGTACGGGCTATTGTTCGACGTGGAGAACGGAAAGCTGTCAATCAAAAATCAGGGGCCCAAAAAGGCCTTGTCAGCCACCCCTTTTGTTATTGAGGCTGTTAGTAAAGATAATACAAAGAATATAGGAAGAAGAGAAATCAGTCTGAAGATTAAAGATGGAAACTTAACGACATCTCCGAATTATACTACTGATCTAGTGGTATTCGAGACTAAAATGGGATATGAGGTAGTTTCGTCTGATGATACATCATCACATACGACTCCGGTTGTTCAGAGCCGGGATATCACTTTAGAATCTACACATTCGAAAGATTATGAGCTAGATGACCTTGAGTTTGTATGGATCGGAGCAGATGCGGATGCCTTTGAACCGGTAACAGGTATCAATAATACGGTATATCTCGAACATCCTGAGGTCATAACAATAAAGCCTAAGACCGGATTGACCAATACAGATGACAAGGCTGGAGGTGATGGAGGAAGAGACTGGGACGGAACAGACGCCGGAAAGGAAACGGCTACAGATTATTATGAGGCTCATGCAGCTGACGGAATATATTTAGCGACATTGTACGCCCGCTCAAAGGCATTTCAGACTGCAAAGAGGATCTGCACCGTTAAATTGGTTATACGCAGCGACATTGCTATTACGGGCGCGATTGCTCATGGTGGTAAGGAAGCAAATGAAAAACGATGGATTCATGTACAACCATTACCAATTACCTATAGCTTTTCTGATAAAAATGTTTTCTATACAAGATCCGAAAACGAACCGTATACTTACACTCTTGCTACAGGAACTCCAAACGCGTCAACGGATTACTATGTGCATGCAGTTGATCTTGGAAAGATACGTATAGGTGAGACCATTGATGACATTGTTATCACAGCTAAAGGTGGAACCGACAAGATTACCTTTACGGATGAATACTACCCTGGCATAGGTAAATCTTTTGTTTCTGACGGACTGAGAACTACAGAATCAAATAGTGCTAAAGAAGCAACCTTTAGAATAACAGGTAAAGCGTTAAGTACAGGCAATTTCGGGGCTTGGGATGATGGAACTAGATATTTCCTGCTTAGAGCCAACGAAGGATTAGATAAATCGGATTACGTTGTTTACACATATCAGGTACTTCCTGCAGACGTATCCATTACTATTGACGGTGAACCGGTTCAATATGGAAAAGATAATAATACCAATGTTTATGAGTGGCATGCTGAAAGGGGATATACTGCGGCGGAACATGCCAAAACAGTTCTGATCACCAACAATAGCGAAGATCCGATAGAAATTACAACAAAATCTTTAAGTGGAATTGAGGGAAGTGCAGTAAAGCTATCCATGGAGCCTTCGGCTCGTAATCTGACAATTGCACCGGGGACAACACAGACTATTACAATCAAACCTACAGTAAATGGATCGTTATCACCAAATCCGGTAGTAGAAACAAATTGTGTATTGACTATAGAAAGGAAATCTGGAACATATAGTTTTGCAAATACATCCATAGGCCTAAAATTCATCGAGAATACCAATGACTATGATATAACCAAACCAAGTGCTGATAATACATTCATTACCGACGCATATGTTGGTGAACCATATTCATATCAGTTTGGCCTGACTAAGAGCAGCACTGTAGCAGGAGTTACATGGAGCGTGGCATCTGTGACAGATGTTTCTGATACAAGTGAAACGACTGATCCCAATGTCATAATGGCTAAGTATGGGCTCTCCTTTGATATTGCCACAGGGACGATTACCGGAACACCAAAGACAATTACACAGGGGTCCCGTGGAGATTATATCGAAATTAAGGTAAAGGCAGTGGCTTCGCCTGCAACTGCGACTCCCACAGCAGGTGTGGAGAGGACAGTGAAGCTATCCATCAAAACTTCAAAAAATGCATTTAAGCAAGCCGTAAACGGAGCAGAGGTGGAAAATGGAAGCACGGTTGATCTTGGCAGGATATCATTAGATCAGCTTGATACTCTGGCAAGCAATATTACCATAACTAACAACACGATGCTGGGGATAGATAGTGTGGTTACATCTATCGACAGTGTTACTTCGACTGCAAGCACTCCATTGACCGATGGATTTGAGCTTGTCTTTGACGAAGAATCTGAGACCAATAATGCAGCTCTTGCTGCCGGTTATTCTCTTGCTGCAGGTGGCAGCAGACAGATAGGTTTCAGGGCAAAAGACTCTGTTACTGCCTCATGGTTGGTAGCAAATGCCGGGGTGTATGAGCTGACTGTTAAAACCCTTGATTCTGCAAGCCTGGCCACAAAATCATTTGTTGTTAAGTTTGAACTGACAGCGGTGCCTAAGATTGGTTACACCCAGCAGGATTTCAAAGTGGGAGTAGCGGTTGCTCTATCATCAAGCACAGGAAAATACAGTATAAAAATACAAGATGATGGAGCGGATGTTGCCTCTAACTATAGATTTGAGTGGGTGAAGGGAACGGTTCCCGGTCTGACACTGGATCCTTCCGGTATAGTCTATGGAACACCAACAGCATTGGGGTCCTTTGATGTTACAGTTAAGGCTACCAGGAAGAATGACTCTTCTGTCACAGCCTTTTTCAACCATTCTATAACAGTTGGAAAATCATCCACCATTTCCCTTGAGACTGTGGATGTTGGTGTTTTGAGTAATACAGCAATTCCTACTGCGGCAGGAAGGAATGTCCTGCTTCTACAGGGAGCTGTTGCAGGAGACGCGGCATCATCAAAGGGAACGCTAAGGATCAAGGCAGCAGATGGGACAGCACAGAACATAACTATCACTGTGGAGGATGCAGAAGATAACAGGTCGACATCTTTGCATGCAGACAACATTCAGGCTTTCCCAAGAAATCCTTATTTGGGAAGCGCAAACTATATCGGGGTTAATAAGACAGGTGCCAGCAGTATCAGTGCTTCTTCATCCGAAAATTTTGATATAGTCACAAAGGGTTCACCTGCACCTGGTGTATACAAAGTAAAGATCACCATCACAGGTACAAATACCAATACGATCGTATTCTACGCAATGATGGCTGTTGTCGGCAAACTGTCTATCACGCGGCCTGCCGATGTTACCACAAACATCGGTGGTAATTTTGCTGCAAATGTAGCAGCTACAGGTGGTGGATACTCCCAGACGATCATCTGGGGTGAGGACGGAACATTGGTTACAAGCGGAACCACCCAGACAACTGAGTATTATGTGACGCCCGGAAGCGGATCTCATAAGGGAGAGCAGGGTTATGTATCAGAAAAGACCGGACTGAAGCTCACTGCTGAGAATAAGGAGATCGGTTCAGGTGGCAATACTGCTGCAGAATCCGGCCTAATAAACGATGTCACAGGCATCATGAAGGTTAAAGGGACATATATTGTCAACATTAATGCAGCAATTTCTTCAGCGGAGTTTAACTCTGATGCACAGCATGGCGGTAAGGCAGTGACTGCAGATCCCATGAATTCTGATCAGTTGATCTATCTTTCAAGGGGTGAATTGGTCAATACTGCAATGTCACAAGTATATCCCAGGCAGGAAGGTGCAAAGTCATCCTTTAAGATTGTATCAACCAAGTCCAATGACGTGGGCATTACTGGCATATTAGATTCATCCAAGGGTACCATAGAGGGCCTTAAGAATGGTGATACACAGGTTGGTTTCGATGGTTTTGTATGGAATGGTGTTCCTACGGGTTATGACAAAACGACACTTCAGCTTGATATTACCGTAAAGAATACAAATACATTGAACGATATGAGAGCAACGGCTGCAGTCAGTGCTTCGGGCGGCTTTGAAATCGTGGCACCGGCCACCCAGACCATTGGCAAGAATGGGGGTACTAAAGTCTTTAGTGTAAGGCCTAAGGAAGGCCTGGCAAAGAGGACTTATACGGATACACTCACCATCAGTGGCGATGATTTTGAGACTATAACATTTACGCTTAAGTTCACGGTACAGGATAAAACATATCTGGCAACTATATCTACTGAGACCAGGGAAAAGAAAATCATTTATGCCGTAGATAATGTGCCTAACGGAGCTGTTTTTGAATTTGACAATTATGTCGCTGGACAATCCAAGAGTTCAATCTGGCCTTATGTAAGAAATACCGGTACTGAGCGGTTATCTAATTTGAGTGTATATGAGGTTAAAGCTGATGGCAGCACAGTTCCTACTGCGGATCGAATACTTAACATTGGCGGATATGCTTCATCTGTGGAAGTGAATTCCTATATTCATTTTGAAATTGAAGCTGTTAAAAGTAGTGCTGGGGTCTACAACACCTATATTAACTTTCACTTTACTGAAGGGATCGGCTCGGGTGCTGCCGTGCATGATGTCAAGATTCCTGTAAAGTATATGGTGTATGATAATGCAATTGCGAAATCCAATATTTCCATTCTTCCCGAAGACATCAGTATTCAAGCTGATGAAGGGTACAACCCTGCAGATAAGTCAGTTCAAGTAATCATAAAGAACAATGCAACTTCTGCTACAAGCGTACTCACTGGATATACAGTAGAGATGGCGTCGGGAAGTTTAAGCGACTTTACAATTACGACTAAAGCTAAAAATAGGGATATTGCTCCCGGAGAAAGCATTGTTTACACATTAACTCCTAAGAAGGGGTTGATGGAAAAAAGAGATAATTCTAATGATATTGATTCGTATTCCGGTATTATTGAAATCAGTGGAGGGAACCTCGCTTCAGAAATTAACAAGACAGCCAAGTTTACTGTTCATGCAACTTCTTCATGTACTGTAAAGGTTACGACGTCAGAGGAAGGGTATACTTATATTTTAGGAGCCTCTACCGACGATGCCACGGAAAATAAAAGAGCAATGGCAACCAGGCTATATAACTCACTGGTTTATGGACTTGCTGCAAGAGAGTCTGCAAATAATAAAGACCCTAAGGTTAGTTTTGTCAAGTACAATGAGTCGTCACAGAAGGTATATGTTGATTTTGATAATGACAGTGCTAGTCACGATGTTACATTTTATTTTTGGGGGACATACTCTGAGGACAAGTTGACAAGAGTTTCCGGAGCATCTGTTGAAAACAATTCCGTAAAAGTAGCTTCCGAAATTGTTGAACTGACTGCTAATGATATCTTTAAAGCTACAGGAAGTTCAACGGGGGAAAATGGAGATAGGTTGTGCTATAAAAAAATCAACTTCTCGTTCCTGGGCAAGGTATCATTCGGAGACACCTCGACTGAATATGCGGAGACCAAGGAAGCTCTTGAGAACGAATATGTTATTGTACGGGACACAACTTCAGATTCAAGAGCAAAGGGAGTGATCACGGCCTATGTTCCTTATGGAGAAACCTTGGGCTCAGTATTTAATGGTGGCAAGCTTCCCACTGCAGTTGAGAATACAAAGGCGATGGTGGCATGGAAAAACGGTGATGTAATTGTTGCAGCAAATGCAGCCATCACTGATGACATAGCTCTTACACCTTATTACCATACACATACTTATGCAGAATCAACAGAGACCAACGAGGCATATGTAAAGTGGATATGGAAGAAGGATGCCCAGAAGAACCTTAGCGCGGAATTGCATCTGCATTGTACAGATCCTGATTGCCCGGACAGGGCAGCAAGCGAGATTGTTGTAAACGATGCCTCTGCGATAGACAATGATGTGATACAGAATCCCGGAAATGGAAAGCCCATTAAATATGATACTTATCAAAGGACCGGTGCAGACTGCGAGCATGGCGCAGGCTATAAGTATCCCGCTTCTGCCAAGGTACTGGGTAAAATCTATACCGGATATTTCGTAGATGATGAAACGGATGCTCCTCTGGGCCATGTTTACAACCTGGACATAGATCCTGTCATCACCTGGAACGACAGAAACAGCGACGGAGTCATGACCGTCAATGAGGTAAAGGTCACCAGGACCTGTATCAGGAATACTGCCCACGTCAAGGAACTTAATATAGTATCCGTAGGCGAGGTGGACAAGAAAGAGCCTACATGTACCGAGGATGGATCGGCTTCCTACACCATAACTTACACCGATATTACAGAAAACGGTGCCAGTGCAGGCAACGTAACAGTCAGGTACAATAACGGTGCGAAAATCACCATCAAGGCCAAGGGCCACAGCGACAGTCTCATTGCCAAGGTGGAGGATTTTGACGACAACACCTACAAAGCTTACGTCACTCTGACATGTCCTGACTGCAAGGAAGTTCTTTTTGAAAGAGCTCTTGTCCAGTTTGTGGATGATGGAAGCGGCTCTTTTGCCTACAAGGCTACTCTCAAGGATGGCAGTGAGTATACCGTTACCTATGCCACCCACGCCCATATCTGGACCGGCGAGTGGTCATGGGCTTCGGACTATTCCAAGGCGACCCTGACTCTTACCTGTACCCAGGGTACCAAGCCTGAGAAGAGAACCTTCACGGTTGACTCTGTGGCCACCAGAAACGGCATCGAGTGGACATATACAGTAAGTAAGACCTACACATGGACAGAGAAGGGAGAGACCAAGTCTAAAGAGTTCTCGGATTCCATAAGTGTTGTCAAGTCCGATGACGGAGAGATAATTGAGGATGTAGAGAAGCTTACGGAAGGCATCTATATCATTGGCCTTGCCACCACGCACCTGTACACAGGCAGTGCCATCCAGCCATCCTTTAACGTGGTAGATGCAAGAAAGAGCCTCACATACCTGGTTAAGGGTACTGATTACACGGTAGCTTATAAGAACAACAAGAATGTCAGCACCAGGGACAAAAAAGGTAATTACGAACCTACGGCTGAGGTTATCGTAACAGGTAAGGGGAACTACACCGGACAGGCGGTTTCTGCAAAATTCGTCATTGCAGACCCTGCAGAGTTTGTGGATGGGGATTGTAAAGACTTAAAGGGCGCCAGCATCAGGTTCCCCAAGGAAGACATCTACTACAACGGCGATTACAGATATCCTTCTTCCATAGAGCTTAAGGTCAAGGGCGGCGAGTATGTTAAGTACGAGCTGAATCAGGGCTATAACCGGAATCTTCCCGGAGTTATTACGGTTTCCAATAACGTCAACAAGGGAACGGCCACATACTGTCTGACAGGTAAGAACGGTACAAGCGTCAAGAAAACCTTTACCATCAAGGCCTGCGACATTACCAAGGCCAAGAGCGTTCAGATAACGGTGGATCCTAAGACTGCCACCTGGTCAGTAAAGGGAGGCACACCAAGCGTGGCTGTAGTGGTGGATGGAAGGACGCTTCTGCCGGGCGTTGACTTCACAGTCAAGTATTCCGGCAACAAGAAGAGCAGCGCTCCTGCCACCGTCACCGTGACAGGTAAGGGCAACTACACAGGAACCCTCAAGGGACTTTCGTCAGAGCAGTTCAGCGTACAGAAGCTTGCGCTTACCAATGACATGATCAGGGCCGTGACAGCCTATGACCAGGTTAAGGCAGGCTCAGTCAAGGCCACAGTTCTTGATTCCAACGGAGATGTGATCAAGGCATCAAACTACACCGTATCCGTATACGCTTATGGCAACACCGTGCCGCTGACAAAGACCGACAAACTCGTTGGCGGTAAGACCTATACAGTCAGGGTGACGGCCAGGGATACTGCCGAGATCACAGGAACAGCAGAGTACTCCGTAACCGTGGCAGCCAACCTTGCAAAGGCCAAGGTAACTGTAGCCAAGACCTTTGCCAAGACCTATACAGGTGAAGCTATTTACCTTGATCCGTCTGACTTCTATTCGTCAGCCAATAAAACAGGCGCCATCACCGTGACCTTCAAGAGCGGCAGCAATACAGTAACCCTGGTGGAGGGCACCGACTTCGTGGTAAGCGGCTATACGGGCAACATCAAAAAGGGCAACATGACTGTGACCCTTACAGGAGTTCCCGGAGGCAGCTACTCCGGAACAAAGACCTTCAAGGTCAAGATCAAAGCCAAGTCCATGAAGTGATCTAAACTATCATTACCGGCTACACGCAGAGTGTAGCCGGTTTTCAATTAATATCCGTTGTGGTGCATATGATGATGTACAATAGAAGCATCAGTATCGAAACGCAGAGGTAACTTGGACGGAATAATAGGGAAAAACAGAAAGGAAAGGAAACTGAAGTGGTCATAGAAGAGATAAAAAATACAGTAAGAGAAGCCGGAGATATACTGCTTAAGGCAGAGCGCCCCAAGATCATGGAGAAGTCAGGACATGCAAACTTTGTCACAGAGACGGATGAGAAGGTTCAAAGGTTTTTGGTGGGGAGGCTAAAGGAGGTACTTCCGGAGGCAGAGTTTTTAGGAGAAGAAGATGGGCAGGATATCTTTTCAGCCAAGATGGCCGGCGGATACTGCTTTGTGATCGATCCCATAGACGGGACCTCAAACTTTATTTATGAGTACAGACCTTCAGTGATATCTGTAGGTCTTTTAAAAGAGGGAAAACCCTACATGGCTGTGGTATATAACCCCTATGATGATATGATGTTCACCGCGAAAGCAGGTGAGGGCGCATATCTGAACGGAGAGAGGATAATGTCTTCAAAGGCGCCCTTATCTGAGCAGCTTGCCTGCTTTGGCACTGCTCCGTATTATGAGGAACTTAGAGACAGGTCTTTTGACATTGCAAAGAGGCTTCTGCCGCTGTGCGTGGACTTAAGGAGGAGCGGCACCGCTGCCTGGGATATGTGCTGCGTTGCTATGGGCAGGTGCGGCCTCTATTTTGAACTCAAGCTGCAGATCTGGGACTACGCGGCAGCTGCGCTTATAGCTACGGAAGCCGGGTGCAGCGTCACGGATATTGATGGAGAGCCCCTTTCATACACCGGGGCATCCTCTGCGCTGTGCATGTCACAGGGCGTACAGGAGGTACCGGCGTGCTTTCAGGCGTGACTCAATGTCATTTAGATAAGTAACCTGCTCTTTACAATTATTTTATAAATATTTTATGTATTCGTGGTCGTAATTAAGTTAATTGTTGCTTAAAATATAGTGTAGATGCGTGTGCATTAAATAAACTTGTGAAAGAGGGTTATTATGGGTAAAAAGCGCGGTTCATTAATGGTAGTCATTGTTGGTTCTATCATCCTTTCGGTGTTGATAACGGCAGTTGCCATTGAGATTTTCTCAATAAGCAGCACGATAAAGACCAATACCGATCAGACGGCTGCTTACAGGTCAAGACTTCTCGAAGACGTAAAGGCAGAGCTTAAAAATGAGACTCAGGAGGCCATGAGTGTCTGTGAAATCATGTACGCAAGGGCGCAGGCCGGCGAGATGACCATGGAAGAAGCGCAGAAGGAAGCTGCGGATATTATCCGTGATCTCAAGTACAATGACGGCTCCGGATATTTCTGGGTAGATACCTCCAAGGGTATAAATGTGGTCCTTTTGGGACGCGATACAGAGGGACAGTCAAGATGGGATTCTGTGGATCCCAATGGAACCTACTTCATTCAGGAGATGATCAAGAATGGTATGCAGACAGGCGGCGGATATACAGAGCTTATGTTTGCCAAGCCCAATGAGACCGAGCCACTTCCCAAGATCAACTATACTGCATACTTCCAGCCCTTTGACTGGGTTATGGGTACCGGTGTGTGGGTTGATTACATCGACACTCTGGAGGCAGAGTACAAGTACCATGCAACTCAGGCACTGACAAGCAGCATTACACAGTCTCTGATCGCAGTGGTGGTGCTTGTTGTCCTTGGAGTGGTAGTAGCCATCTATATGGGCAAACGAATCACAAAGCCCATTGTTCTTGTGGCCAATCAGATGGAGCGTATGTCCAACAGCGATTTCAGTGACAACGCTGAGATGAAAGAAGTCAGAAGGCTTAAAGGACAGAACAACGAGATCGGACAGATTGCAGAGGCCCTTGAGCTTCTGCACACAAACATAAGAGACCTCATGATGAAGATATATGATACCACCTCCTATGTGGCATCTGCTTCAGAGGAGCTCTCCGCAAGTGCATCACAGTCGGCTGAAGCCAGCGAGATGGTTGCCAATTCCTGCACCAATGTGGCCAATTCCTGCTCGGGACAGATCACAGCTGTTTCCGGTGCAAGCAATGAGACCAAGGCATTTGTTGACAACATGCAGGAGTTCAAGGATGCCATCGATCGCACTATGGATATGATCAACTCCACCAATGAGGCTGCTTCAAGAGGAGCTGCTGATATGACCAATGCCACCAATATGATGGCATCCATAAAAGAGTCTGTTGAAAATACAGCATCTGTTGTGGAAGCTCTCGGCGAGCAGCTGAAGAATATCGACAGCTTTGTTGATACCATTTCTGAAATTGCCAGCCAGACCAACCTTCTTTCCCTCAATGCTTCTATCGAGGCTGCCAGAGCAGGAGAGATGGGCAAGGGCTTTGCTGTTGTTGCCAGTGAGATCAGTAAGCTTGCTGATCAGTCCAATGAAGCTGCTTCAAATATCACAAGCCTTATCGCTGAGATCATGAACAACTCCAATGAGGCTGTAGAGGCCATGAGAGTAGGCGCTCAGAGCGTTGTGGAAGGATCTGAAACTGTCAATGAGGCAGGTGTGACCTTCAGCAATATCGTTGACATGGTTTACTCAATTTCCGAGCAGTCCACAAGAATGAGCGAGATCGTAAGTCAGCTCTCAGACGGAACCGAGACCATTGCTGACAATATCAGGAAGATCGAGGATATGAGTGTAAGCGTTGCAGACGAGACCCAGAATGTATCTGCCGCATCCCAGCAGCAGACAGCTTCCACACATGAGGTTGCGGAAGCCTCCGACAAGCTTGCAGAAAACGCTCAGGAACTCCAGAGCTTCGTGGCTAAATTTGAGCTTTGATTCCCTTGAATATAATGAGACCCCCGTGGCGCTGTTGCCACGGGGGTCTTTGTTTTGGGCGGGATATTATTTTTGAAAAAGAAATCTTTACAGTGTGGCTTTATAGCCTCCGTCCTTAAAAAGCTTCATCATCTCATTGGTGAGGCTGTAGGCCATGGGCTGGAGAACAACATCTTCAGGGGCGACCCACTCCGCGTACTTAAGCTCCGATTCATCCATCCGGATAGCGGTATCACCGTCCACGTCGCAGTAGAAGCCTGCCAGGATGTCGCTGGCGATGCCCCAGGGCTGGGACTTGTAGTAGCGGATGTTCTTAACCTTAAGGCCGACCTCCTCCATGACCTCCCTTGATACGGTCTCCTCAAGGGTCTCGCCGATCTCCGTAAAGCCTGCCACCAGGGCATTGTGGGCAAAGCCTGTGCGGTACTTGGTGAGGATCAGCCTGTTGGAGGAAGGGTCTGTGACACCGATGATGACTGCCGGGTTTATCCTGGGATAAATTATGTTTCCACAATTAGGGCACCTGCGTGCTCTTTCTTTTTTGTCATTTTCATTAAGGCTGCCGCACCTTCCGCAGAATCTGGTGACGTCGTACCATTCAGCCAGCTGCCACGCGGTGTAGGCTGCAAAAACATAGCGCTTCTCCACGTGGGCCAGACTCCTTAGCTCTCTGATCCCTGAGAACACAAACTGTTTTCCCCGGGGCAGGTGGCAGAATTCCTCTGATTCAGAAAGCGGCGCTGCCTCAGGGGCAAAGACAATATTTTCAAAGCCCTTATTCAGCAAAAAGAACTGCTCATCACCGATACTGAAAAGGTAGGTGAGGTCACTTTCTTCAAGGCCTTTAAAATCTCTGACCTTTGGATATATAGAGAAGCTCTGATCGCTATCTGTTGGCACCGCGTACTTGCCGGGAACTGCGCTTAAGAGAAGCTCTTTTTCCCTGAAAACTATGACAAGGCTCTCCGGGGCAGGGGTAACTTCAGGGTCATAGTGATTGTCAAGGTGATATGGAAAGATGTCCTGTATCATTTTTTTCCTCCTATGGATTGGCCCTAAGGTGGTACCGCTTGCGGTAATCCGATATGAGGAGGGGCTCATTTATGGGAGAGCCCTGATGTCATTTATTCCTTAGGACATTCTACTGTTTACATAGCTTGCTTTAGACTATCGGATGATTGGTTTATTTTAATAATCTGCTTTGGCCGTCGGGATCAGTCCTGCGAGCCCTGTCCGTGAGAGTAGAGGCTCTGATATTCCTTGGGTGACATGCCGTATTCCTTGCGGAAGGCCTTAAAAAAGCTTGAGTAATCCCTGAATCCAAAGCGAAGGTAGGTCTTGCTTATGGACTCGCCGTTGAGGATAGAGGCCCTGCATTCTGCCAGGCGCTTTTTGATTATGTACTGGTGAAGTGATATGCCTAAGGTGTCCTTGAACAGGTGGGCCACATAGTACTTGCTGACAAAGAACTTGCCTGCAATGTCCTCCAGTGACAGCACGTCCTCTAAATTGCTCTCCACATAGGAGAGGATGTTCTGGAAAAGAGACAGCTCGTCGGAGCCGCTTTTCTTGTGCTCCTCGTCATAGATAACCCGGTTGATGGTCAGGATCAGATCGCAGAGGCAGATGTGCCTGGCGGCATCGCTTCCGTAGCGCTCAGAGGCAATCTCCTCCAAAAGCCGCAGGAACCGGCTCTCCACCAGATGGAACTCCGCGGGAGGCAGGTGGAAGATGTACTTGTGGAAGGCCTCGGCCTTCTGCATAAGATACATGTAGTCCACAGACTCCTGCATCAGAGAGTTGCAGCAGTCCCTGCTGATCCAGAAGACGAACCTCCTGTAGTTGACCTTGGGGTCGTTCATCATGGCGTGATGGGAAATCCCCGGAGGCATTATCATAAGGTCTCCGGGATTCATGCGGTGGTGCTCTGACTTACCGGCAGAGGGGAAGATCTCCATGGTGATGTCCCCTTCGATGAACAGGTAACACTCGTAGTAGTCATGGGAGTGAGGAGCGATGGTGTTAAAATTGCTGTCTGAGTAGTAGTACACCTCAAAGTCGGAATTGACCATGTACTGCCTGGCGTTGAAGGATGAGCGCAGCTTGTTGTTCATATTTCTTTCTCCTTAGGACGGTCTGCTGTTTTCATAGCGTCCAAAAATCTACGGACATTGTACAACAATTTTTGCAAATATGGCAACAAGTTATTCTCTTCAAAAACTCTCCCCAAAAAAGTAAAGTGTAGTCATCAAGAAAAACAAACTATAAAACGTCCTGAGGCATTCAATTCTGATGGCTGTTCTTGGGATCATAATTGGAGGAATTTTATCATGGAAATGACACTTCGCTGGTACGGCACCGATTACGATACTGTAAAGCTCTGGCAGATCAGACAGATCCCCGGAGTACACGGAGTTATTACAACTCTTTACAACAAGCAGGCTGGAGAGCTCTGGGAGCAGAGTGAGATCCAGGCCCTCAAGAAGGATGTAGAGGCTGAAGGCCTTAAGATCGCAGGAATCGAGTCTGTAAATGTATCTGATGCCATCAAGGCAGCAACCCCTGACAGAGACAAGCACATTGAGAACTACATCAAGACACTGGAGAACCTTGGCAAAGAGGATATCCACCTTGTATGTTACAACTTCATGCCTGTTTTTGACTGGACCAGAACAGAGCTGGCAAGGAAGAGAGAGGACGGCTCAACAGTTCTTGCCTACACACAGGAGGCAGTTGATGCCATCAATCCCGAGAAGATGTTTGAGTCCATCTCAGGAGATATGAACGGAACAGTAATGCCCGGCTGGGAGCCTGAGAGAATGGCCAAGGTAAAAGAGCTCTTTGAGCTCTATAAGGATGTTGATGAGGAGACTCTTTTCAACAACCTGGTTTACTTCCTGAAAGCCATCATGCCTGTCTGCAACAAGTACGATATCAAGATGGCGATCCATCCCGATGATCCCGCATGGTCGGTATTCGGACTTCCCAGGATCATCAACAATGAAAAGAATATCTTAAAGCTCATGAACGCAGTAGATGATGTTCACAACGGAGTTACCTTCTGCTCAGGCTCCTACGGCACAAGCCTTGAAAACGACCTGCCTCACATGATAAGAGCCCTCAAGGGAAGGATCCACTTCGCACACGTAAGGAACCTGAAGTTCATTTCACCTACCAACTTCGAGGAGGCTGCACATCTTTCAGCAGACGGAACCTTCGATATGTACGAGATCGTAAGGGCCCTCTACGAGACAGGTTTTGACGGACCTATCCGTCCTGACCACGGCAGAATGATCTGGGGCGAGGTTGCAATGCCCGGATACGGTCTATATGACAGGGCCCTGGGAGCCACCTATATTAACGGACTCTGGGAAGCCATCGAAAAGCAGCACACCAGGTAATAAAAGAGAAGGGTGTTATGGATTTTTATATGCCATTCTGCTACTTTTTGAAATGTTATGAAATAGGCAGTGCAAAAACACCCATAAAAATATAATGAACAGTGAGGATATATAAATAATGATTCTAAATAAAGATGCAATAAAGGATAGTGTTTGGAAGGAGAAGGGCTATTTCGTTCCTTCATACGATAGAGAGAAGATGATCGCAAAGACCGTTGCAGAGCCAAAGTGGGTGCACTTTGGAGCAGGCAATATCTTCAGGGCATTTCAGGCTAATCTGTCCCAGAGGATGCTTGAGCAGGGCTTTGATGATACAGGTCTTACAGTAGTTGAAGGCTTTGATTATGAGATCATCGAGAAGATGTACAGGCCTCATGACAATCTTTCCATACTGGTCACACTGAAGGCTGACGGCTCTGTTGAGAAGTCTGTTATTGCAAGTATTGCAGAGTCCTGCATCCTTGATTCAGAAAGAGATGATGAGTTTGGAAGACTTAAGGAGATCTTCAGGGCAGATTCACTTCAGATGGCTACCTTCACCATCACAGAGAAGGGCTACAGCCTGGTAAATGCAGCAGGGGAGACACTTCCCGCTGTTGCTGAGGATTTTGCCAACGGTCCTGAAAAGCCAAAGAGCTACATCGGTAAGGTTTCAGCTCTTTTATATGAGAGATACAAAAACGGCGAAAAGAAGATCGCCATGGTAAGCACAGACAACTGTTCACACAACGGAGACAAGCTCTTTGCAGCAGTTGACGCTTTTGCCAGAAAATGGGCAGAGAACGGCAAGGCAGAGCAGGGCTTTGTAAGCTACATTGAGGATGAGAACAAGGTAAGCTTCCCCTGGTCCATGATCGACAAGATCACTCCAAGACCCGATGACTCGGTTAACGAGATCCTTAAAAAGGATGGAGTTGAGGAGCTTGAGCCTGTTGTTACTTCCATGAAGACCTGGGTTGCTCCCTTTGTAAACGCTGAGGAGAGCGAGTACCTTGTTATCGAGGACAGGTTCCCCAACGGAAGACCTGAGCTTGAGAAGGTCGGCGTTATCTTCACGGAAAAGGAGACCGTGGACAAGGTTGAGAGAATGAAGGTCTGCACCTGCCTTAACCCTCTTCACACAGCTCTTGCAGTTTACGGCTGCATCCTTGGTTATGAGAAGATCTCCGATGAGATGAAGGACACAGAGCTAAGTGCCCTTGTTAAGAAGATTGGCTACGATGAGGGACTTCCCGTGGTGACAGATCCCGGAGTAATAAAGCCTCAGGAGTTCATCGATACAGTAGTTGGAGTCAGGATCCCCAACGTGTTCATGCCTGACACACCTCAGAGAATTGCCACAGATACTTCACAGAAGCTGGCCATAAGATTTGGTGAGACCATTAAGGCCTATCAGGCATCAGATTCACTGGATGTTGCTTCACTTAAGTTCATCCCTCTGGTACATGCAGGATGGCTGCGTTATCTCATGGGAGTAAATGATGAGGGCGTTTCCTTTGAGCCCAGTCCCGATCCCCTTCTTGAAAAGGCCAAGGCCTTTGTTCAGGGAATTGCTCTCGGAGATACAGACAAGGCTTCTGAGCACAGAGAAAAGCTCCTTCCTCTGTTAAAGGATAAGACCATCTTCGGTGTTGATCTTGAAGAAGCAGGACTTTCAGATCTGATCCTTGAGTACTTTGAGCAGCTCATTGCAGGTAAGGGCGCTGTCAGAGCTACACTTAAGAAATATCTTGACTGATAATCTCTGCTAATACTCAGGACATTTGGAGGCTGTCGCACACATAAGGGTGTGGCAGCCTTTTAAAATACTCGTGAAAACGTACAGAAAAATGGGTATAATAGTAGGTGTGAGGTGATTAAGTGAAGCAGTTTCGAGTGGCTATAGTAGAAGACGATATCAATTATTCCGATTATCTCTCTGAGTGCCTTGGCAAGTATGGCGCTGAGAAGGGGTATTCTTTTGTTATAAAGACCTATGGCAAGGCAGAGAGCTTTCTTGATGATTACAGAAAGGCTGTGGACGTGGTCTTTATGGACGTGGAGCTGGGGGATGGCTTTTTAAACGGAATGGATGCCGCCAGAAAGCTAAGGGCCATCGACAGCACGGTCCTTCTTATCTTTGTCACAAACATGCCGCAGTTTGCTCCTGAGGGCTACAGTGTTGATGCGCTGGATTACTGCCTTAAGCCCATCAACTACAACAACCTCTGTGTAAAGCTTGATAAGGCTGTAAGAATCCTGAGCGAGAGAGACGGCGTACCTGTCAAGGTCAAGGATAAGAAGGGCACCAGGATCCTTTCGTCAGGAGATATCATGTATATCGAGGTTATGGGGCATGATCTGATGTTCCACACCAGGGATGAGGTGATAGAGTCCTATGGAGGCCTCAGTGAGAGGGAAGAGGAGCTTTCTGCCCACAATTTTGCCAGATGCAGCGCCTCGATCCTTGTGAATCTGTCATACATCAAGGGGCTCTACGGAGACGAGATAGCTGTAGGCGAGGAGATGCTAAGGATAGGCAGATCCAAGAAAAAGAGCTTTATGGAAAAGCTCAATTCCTATCTCGGCTGACTGTGTCCTGTTCCCACGAACCCCGCAGCAGGTGCGTGTTTGTGAAGTTTTTCCAGGAATGCTTCATGGCTTAGGAGGTACAGATTGAATTCTCTTTTGATAGCACAATATGAAACCGTCGGATATCTGATAGAAGTTCTGGCAGCAGAGCTTCTATTTTTACATGTGTACAAGAAAAGAAGCTACTTTTGGCTGAGGCTTTTTTCGGCCGCTCTTATCTCTAATCTTATAGCTTCCCGCATCAGCCTTGAAGCTGCGGAGGATCCTTTTTCAAGATTTCTGGTCCTTCTTATCATAATCGCCATCTCCGTGGCGTGTATGCTTTTTAGCTTTGAGGGAGATGCTTTTTCCATATTTTCATCCTGTGTGGCGGGAGTTGCCACTCAGCATATCGCCAACAAGCTTGTGGCAATGATCATGTTGATCCCCCTGATCAGGGATATGTGTGCCATAAACTATGGCTACCGCATCTTTACTGAGGTGGTGGTGCTGACACTGGTATATCTGGCGACCTTTGTCACTCTTGCAAGAGAGTATGTCCCGGAAAAGAGCAGCATACATCTTGATGCCATTTCCATAGGGATAGTGCTGATATGCATAGGTGTCAACAGACTTGTGAGAACAGGGGACGTGGAGCCCTCATACGTCATCGCCACTTCAGTATATGCCATCATCTGCTGTATCTTTGCCCTGGGGATCCAGTTCTACCTCAACAAGTGGCAGCAGGAAAAGACGGAGTCCCTGGTGGTAAAAGAGCTTTTGTCCGCTTCAGAGAAGCAGTACGAGCAGTGGAAGGCCATGGTGGAACTTAACAGCATAAAGGTTCATGACCTCAAGCACATGCTTCACCGCATAGAGAATTACGCCGACAAGTATCATCTGGACATACCTGATCTGTCGCCCATGCGTGAGTCCATAGATGGCTTTTCGCCTCTGGTTAAGACCGGCAATGAAGTCATTGACGTGCTCCTTCGGAACATGGACAGGCTCTGCAGGCAGCAGGGGGTAAGGCTCAACTGCGTAAGCTACACAGATACCCTTGGAAGCTTTGACAGCATGTCGTTGTACTTTCTTTTTGCCAATGCCATAGACAACGCCAGAGCAGGGGCAGCACCTGTCAGCGACAAGGACAAGCGCCTGGTGGATGTATCCCTTAAGCAGTTCGGGGATTCTGTGATAATCCATGTGTGGAACTATTTTGAGGGAGAGATAACCTTTTCGGATGAGCTGCCCGTCAGCAACAATTCTGAGGAAGGCCACGGCTATGGCCTTAAGAGCATAAAGATGATAGTGGACAGATTCGGAGGGGCCATGAAGGCCCATACGGAGGGAGATGTTTTTCATCTGAATATCATACTGCCGCTGACGTAGAGACTTATTCATGACAATGACAGGTCCATAGTACAATTGATCCGGTCCCGGAGAGGAGGCTTCCTCTTCGGGACTTTTTGTTGCACAAGACCGGCAAGCGAATGGATGCTTGCATACAAATTCATTTGCCGGTCGTAAGGACATGGAGCACGACGTGCGGAATGTCTGTGTGCAGAATCGAGTAGGAGCCAGCCTACTCGATTGTATACGTAAGCAATATGCGCTGCAGATTATGCTGTGAAAAGTGTCGATTATTCCACCTTGATTGAAAGGTGCTTTGTATATTTTGTATCCTTGATACATAAGGTATGGCAAGGGCTTAGGTCAGTGTGACAAAAGCCCGGCACAGAAGTTTTTAGCAGGGAGCAGATAATGAGAAGAACAATCAGTCTGAATGAAAACTGGCATTTTCAGATACAGGGCAAATACGACGAGACGGTAAATATTCCACATACCTGGAACGCTGTTGACGGGCAGGATGGTGGTAATGATTATCTTAGGACTCTTGCCACCTATGAGAGATCTTTTGATGCCCCTTCCTTTGACAGGAGCAGGGAGAGGGTATATCTGCAGTTCGATGGTGTCAATTCCGAGAGTACCGTATACCTGAACAATGAAAAGATAATAAGACATGAGGGCGGATATTCCACCTTCAGAAAAGATATAACGGATCAGCTGAAAGAGGGAGAGAACTTCCTCAAGGTACTGGTAGACAACAGGCCCAACGACAAGGTCTATCCCCAGAAGGCAGACTTTACCTTCTATGGCGGTATCTACCGCGATGTGACTCTCCTTGTGGTTAACGAAAGGCACTTTGACCTTGACTACTACGGCGGAATGGGCGTTGAGATAACGGCCCGCCCGGTGGAAGGCTATAAGAAGGGACAGGTCAGCATTAGAGCCTTTGTAAATGAAGAGGGCTGCGAAGTCCGCACAGCCATTAAGGATATGCAGGGAAATGTGGTGGCATCTTCAGCGGACACCTCTTTAAAGAAGGAAATATCTGAAGAACTCACTATAGAAAATGTACATCTGTGGGATGGAGTAGATGATCCGTATCTGTACAGCGCAGAGCTTTCTCTTTTCCATGAAGATAAGGAAGTTGACAGGATAAGCGTAAGGTTCGGAGTCAGGGACTTCCATTATCATCCCAAGACAGGGTTTTATCTGAACGGCAGAAGCTACGCCCTGCACGGCGTCTCAAGGCACCAGGACAGAAAGGGCTATGGCAATGCCATTACCAATGAAATGCATAAACAGGACATGGACCTTATCTGCGAGATGGGAGCCAACACCATAAGGCTTGCCCACTACCAGCACAGTCAGTATTTCTACGATCTGTGCGATGAGCGTGGAATGGTGGTCTGGGCCGAGATCCCGTATATCTCTGAGCATATGCCCAGGGGCAGGGAGAACACCATCAGTCAGATGAAGGAGCTGATCATTCAGAATTACAATCACGCTTCCATAGTCTGCTGGGGAATCTCCAATGAGATCACCATATCAACCAAGGATAAGAAGGACATGATGGAGAACCACAGGATCTTAAATGACCTGTGCCATAAGATGGACCCTTCAAGATTCACAACCCTGGCCTGCTACGCGGTGTGCGGCCCCTTCAACAGGGTGGCGCATATCACTGATACCGTCAGCTGGAACCTCTACCTTGGATGGTATGTTCCGGGACTGTTCCTTAATGATATCTGGATGAGGTTCTTCCATCTGGTCTATCCGGACAGGAGCCTTGGATATTCGGAGTACGGCTGCGAGGGAATGCCCAATCTTCATTCCGACAAGCCAAGGAGAGGAGATCACACAGAGGAGTATCAGGCGATCTACCACGAATATATGCTCAGATGCTTTGAGCGCAATCCCTTTATGTGGGCAACTCATGTATGGAACATGTTTGACTTTGCTGCAGATGCAAGAAATCAGGGCGGAGAGCCGGGTATGAACCACAAGGGACTTATAACCTTTGACAGAAAGACAAAAAAGGACAGCTTCTATCTGTATAAAGCCTGGTGGAGCAGCGATCCCTTCGTTCATATCACATCAAAGAGGTTCGTGGACAGAACCTCCAATGAGATCGTCGTAAAGGTCTACTCCAATCAGAATGAGATAACTCTTTACAGGGATGGCAAAAAGGTCGGAACAAAGCACGGCTCACACGTATTTGAGTTTAAGGTTAAGCTTGACGAGAAGGCAGGGGCAAAGCACGAGTTCATAGCTGTGTCGGGAGCCTGCAGGGACAAAGCAGTCTTTAAGAGAGTAAAAAGAGCCAATCCCGCCTATAAGCTTAAGGATACAGGCGATAAGGGAGCCAACTGGACAAATGCAGACTAAAGAGAGGTCTTTACATAAAAGAACTAAAGGAAAGGTAAAAAGAAATGTCAAAAGCTGTTTCCAACAATGACGGAATAAACAGAGCCAAGACTTATCAGCTTGTTTTATTCCCCTTAAACAACGGAGCCACCAATGTCTACTATGTGCTGGTTCTTTCATACATAGCGACCTTCGGGTCCAACGTACTTAGCCTTGGTGTCCTCTTTGCATCCATCATGGTCACCGGCATGAGAGTATTTGATGCCTTTACGGATCCTCTCATAGGAGCACTCATGGACAGGACCAATGGCAGGTTCGGCAAATTCAGGCCCTTCATGGTGATAGGTAATCTCATCATGGCCCTGGCCATAATAGCAATGTACATGATAACCCCGTTTATTCCCGAGAACATGATGGCGGCAAGATATGTCTCTTTTGTCCTTCTGTATGCAGTATGGGTCATCGGATATACCTTCCAGACCTCCTGCACCAGAGCGGGACAGACGGTACTGACATCGGATCCTAAGCAGAGACCTCTATTCACAATTTTTAATACAGTGGGTTCTCTTGCGGGAATGGGCGTGATGCAGTTTTTGGCCCCCATTATCAGGGCAAATGTGGCTGACTACTCAAGCCCAAGCTTTTACAGGATACTGACTCCCATAGGTATCACGGTGTCTATAATCCTTACGATCCTGGCTATCATCGGTATCTGGGAAAAGGACAGACCTGAGTACTTCGGCATCGGAGGAAGCAAACAGGAGAAGGTCAAGGTCTCCGAGTACATAGAGATCATAAAGAACAACTCTCCAATGAAGAGGCTGATGATCGCAGGAGCCGGTTGCAAGCTGGCGCTTTCAATAGCCACCAACACCACAGTTCTGTGTATGCTCTACGGATCAATGATGGGTAATTACGATTCGCTGTACCTTCCTATGATGATCCTGGGCTATGGCTGCTCGGTTCCGTTTTTCCTTCTGACAGTAAGAACCAGTCAGAAGAAGGGACAGAGGGCTTCGCTTCTTAAGTATGTGAGCCTTGCTCTTATATGCTACATAGGTGTTCTGGTGCTTCTGCTTTCCTGGAAGGAGGGAGTTCCCTCAAGGAATCTGACCATTCTTTCAAACGGAACACTTTCAATAAATCTCTACACGATACTGTTTATCATATTTTTTGGAGTGGGCTACGGAGCATATTATTCAACTGCAGATATGCCCATACCCATGGTTGCAGACTGCTCTGACTATGAGACCTACAGATCGGGCAAGTACATTCCCGGTATAATGGGGACTCTTTTCTCTCTGGTGGACAAGCTGGTGTCATCACTTTCAGCCACCATCGTAGGAATAGCAGTCAGCCTTATCGGAATAAAGTCTCTTCCAACTGCGGAGACTCCCTATTCGTCAGGGATGAACGGCGTTGTTATCATACTGTTTTGTGTTATTCCCATGATCGCCTGGGTAGCTACCCTTATCGCCATGAAAGGGTACATCTTAACAGGGGAAAAGATGCGTGAGATTCAGGAGGTCAACAAGAAGCGCAGGGAAGCAATAGCAGGTGGCATGACAATGGAGCAGGCCATGGAAGCGTACAAGTAAAAAGGAGGAAATACAAAGTGAAAAAGACGAACATCTACAGAGGACTGGCAGCACTTAGCACCTTTCTGCTGTCCATATCGGTAATCGTGGGAAACACCCTGGAGTCATTCTCCTCCACCATCGATACTGCGCTGGGAACACAGTCGGAGATGATGGTGACAGATGACACGGATGCGGTGTACGACAAGTTTACACCTCCCGCAGAGCTGCTCAATGAGGACGGAAGCGGCAACTCACATGCACTTATCCAGGCAGCCATGGATCTTAACAGAAAACAGGCTGCAGAGGGAACGGTTCTTTTAAAGAACAACGGGATCCTGCCCCTTAACAGCGGCGCAGCAGTAACCTTATTCGGTATAAGGTCACAGGTGCCGATCCTTGGATCAAGCTTCGGAGTAAAGGCCTTTGGCGGATTTATCAATCTTGACGAGGCCCTGGAAAACAACGTTACAGATTTTGCAAACCATATTACAACATCTCTTTCCCAGAACTGGGCCACAGGCCAGGTTGAGAGAGGCTATACAACAGATGGATGGAGCGGAGATGAGTTTGAGTTTGACGGTGCAGGCTACAAGGTAAACCACACCATGACCTCTATCTACACCAAGCTCAATGAGACCTACCTCCACACAGAGAACGCCGGACCTTCAGAGGAATATGATCCCGGCGAGCCTTCAATAAAGGAAATTGAGGCTGTTGATTCTTCCTACAAGGACAGCTTTTCACAGTACGGTGATGCAGCCATCGTTGTGATCGGAAGACCCAGCGCAGAGAGTGAGGACTACCTTCCAGGAGGTATCGTATCAGGACTTGGAGCAGAGGAGCCTCTTGCACTCACAACCAATGAAAAGGACATCTTAGCCCTTGCAAAAGAGTGCTCTGACAAGGTCATCGTCCTTGTTAACAGCGCATCAGCAGTAGAAATAGGGGACCTTAAGAATGACCCTGAGATAGATGCGATCCTCTGGATCGGAGCTCCCGGTTCCTACGGAATGCTGGGTGTTGCTGACATCCTTTCAGGAAAGACATCACCCTCAGGCGGTCTTGCTGACATCTTTGCAACCTATAACATGTCAGCACCTGCAATGCAGAACATGGGCAACTTCAAGTATGCCAATGCGGATTCTGTGATCACAAGAGAGAACAGCTCCAACTACATCATTGAAGCTGAGGGCATCTATGTGGGATACCGCTACTATGAGACAAGATATTTTGATGCGGTTCTCGGACAGGGCAACGCCACCGGAAACGCAGGAACATATGCCTCCAAGTCAGGCTGGGATTATGACGCAGAGGTGGCCTACGGCTTCGGCTATGGACTTTCATATACTACCTTTGACATGGAGTATGAGGGAGAGCCCGAGATAAATGTCACCAAAAACGGCGATGTCACAACTGCAACAGCAACCTTTAACGTAAAGGTTACCAATACAGGAGACGTGGCAGGCAAAAAGAGCGTTCAGATTTACGGTCAGGCTCCTTATGAGCAGGGCGGCATTGAAAAGAGCGCCATACAGCTCCTTAACTATGCCAAGACAGATCTTCTTCAGCCCGGTGAGTCACAGGTTGTATCTGTAGACTGCGACCTTCAGTACATTGCAACCTACGACAGCTCTTTTGACAACGGTAACGGAACCAAGGGAACCTTTATCCTTGATCCCGGAACTTATTACTTTGCATTTGGTAACGGTGCTCACGATGCCCTGAACAATATCATGGCTCTTCAGGGAGTAGACGCAGCAGCACTTGTGGGAGAGTCAGATGCCTCCTGTGCATTTGCAACAGATATCACAGAGGATGTGATCGCAAGAACAGCATTCTCAGTATCAAAGACCGGCACAAAGATCTCCAATCAGCTTCCTTACGCAGACTGGAATTACTTCCAGGATGGCGAGGTGACATACCTCTCACGTGCTGACTGGAACGGAACATACCCCAAGTCCTATACGGACATGGAGCTCACAAACCAGGAGCTTATCGACTACCTTAACGGTAAGTACTACACAATTGCAACAGATGAGGATACTTCAGACATCGTCTGGAACCAGGACGGAGATCTCATGTTCTATGAGATGGCAGGACTTGAGTTTACTGATGAGAAGTGGGATGAGCTTTTATCTGAGATGAGCCTTGAGGAGGCACAGTACCTGGCAACCTTTGGCGGTCCCAGCATACCGGGCGCTACTTCCATCGGAACAGTTGAGACTTACATGACAGAGAACGCAGGAAACGGTATTGCAGTAAATCTCAATGCCTCCAAGGACACAGAGGCTCCCTGGAACATCAAGAGTGATGACCCCAATGGAAACTGGCATCCGGAGGTATTTGGATCAAGTCCTCTGACAGCAGCATCCTTCAATCCTGATCTTGCCCATGAGCTTGGTGAGTTCATCGGTATCGAGTCATTGTTTACAGGTATCCCGATTCTCTGGGGCCCTGGACTTAACACACACCGTCACGCTTACAACGGACGTAACGGCGAGTACTATTCAGAGGATCCTATCCTCTCAGGCTACACAGCAATGGAGTTTGCTATCGGAGCTCTTGAGTATGGTCTTATCGCAGCACCCAAGCACTATGCTTTCAATGACCAGGAGACCAACAGAGCGGGAGTAGCTCCCTTCATGACAGAGCAGAGGGCAAGAGAGGTTGAGCTTCGCGCTTACCAGATCGCCTTTGAAGCAACCAAGTATGATACAAAAGATTACGATGCAGGTATGAGAGGTCTAATGATTTCCTTCTCCAAGATCGGTCCTGTGGAGTGTACTGTAAGTACCGGTCTTATGACAGAGATCCTCAAGAAGGAGTGGGGCTTTAAGGGATATGCCGTAACAGATATCTATGATGATTTCGATCTCTACGGAGCAGTTCTTACATCAGGTGCTACCTGCTATGATACAAGAGGTATGTCAGGATTCTACTCAGATACTACTCTTGACAGCCCCAGATTTGCCAACCAGGCAGATGGTTCAGCCATAAGCGCCAAGGTATTTGACGGCGATGCAAGGGCTCAGCTGGCAGTAAGAGAGTCAGCTCACAACGTACTCTATGCCATTGCTTCAAGTAACCTTATGAACCGTTACAATGCAACTACCCATGTGGTCAAGCTGAACACATGGTGGAGAACAGCTTATTATGCTGCAATCGGCTGCACAGCCCTTCTCACAGCACTGTTCGCGGTATTGTTTGTTCTGTCTAAGAAAAAGAAGGAGGCGTAAAAATGGCCGGATTTATGAAGAAACTGAGCGTTGGCTCATACTTTAACATAGTCGCAGCAGTCCTTGGAATTGTGGGACTTGTGGCAGCAGCTATCTGCAGCGGCATGACAGTTACCTATACACTTGGAAATATGGGTACGATTGTCGGACTTGCTCTTGTGGGAGCGGTACTGGCACTGGCTTCGGTCTATCTGCCCACTGTATTTGGAAATGCAGACATCCCCGGAACTGCAACCGTATTACTGGCTATAGCATGTTTTGCGGCAGCATTCGGAAATGTGCTCTCGGAGAGGATCCTTCTCATCGCAGGACTCTTTTCCTACGACTCAGTAAACACCGTGGGCTGGCAGGTATTCTACGTAACAGTAGTTTCCATGGCTGCATTCCTTGTGGGATGCCTGGTCCTCATTATCGGAGCTTTCACAAATTCTGTTAAGCCGGAGTAAAATACTAAGTAAATGCTAAGGCACCTGTTCGTTTATCAAGCGGACAGGTGCTTTTTTTAGTGTAATAGGGCCTTTATTTTGCTGAGGTAGTATTTGAAGCGGGCTCCATCATGATGTATATTACATATGTATCCGCTAAATCCAGGCGGAGTATCAATAGGAGGGAGTGTTATGAGACAAAAAGGACAAATAAATTTTGACGCAGGGAAGTTCGGGAGAACGGCTTTGTTTATTGTGGTGGGGCTGTTTATTTTATCAGTGGTATTCGGTTCCTTCTACAACGTCAGTGAGCAGGAGCAGGCGGTGGTGACACAGTTTGGCAAAGTGGTGTCCACCAATTCCGCAGGACTGTACTTCAAGATACCTTTTATTCAGAAGGTTCATCTGGTTGATATGACCACCCATGGAATAGGAATCGGCTATGAACTGGGCAAGGACGGTCAGAATATCACCATCGAGGACGAGGGCATAATGATCACCTCGGATTTTAACTTTGTAGACATAGATTTTTATCTTGAGTACAAGGTCAGCGATCCGGTGGCATACATCTACAACACCGACAATCCGGAGAGTGTTATGAAGAACATCGCTCTGGCAGGTATCCGCTCAACTGTTATCAATTATCCCGTGGATGAAGTCATAACAACAGCCAAGGGCCAGATTCAGTCAGAGGCCAAGGAGAGACTTCAGAATGCACTGCAGGCTGAGAATGTGGGACTTACAGTGGTCAACCTCTCAGTACAGGATGCAGAGCCCCCTACAGATGAGATCAAGCAGGCCTTTAAGGCGGTTGAGACAGCCAAGCAGGGCAAGGAGACAGCCGTCAACAATGCCCGCAAGTATCAGAGCGAGCAGGTTCCCGCAGCTGAGGCTGAGGCCGACAGGATCGTCCAGAACGCAGAGGCCGAGAAGGCAGCAAGGATCGCAGAGGCAGAAGGTCAGGCTGCAAGGTTCCACAGCATCTTTGAGGAGTACAGCAAGTATCCTCTTATTACCAAGCAGCGTCTGTTCTATGAGGCCATGGAAAACGTGCTTCCTGATGCCAAGGTTATAATCACGGATGGCAAGACACAGCAGATACTGCCGCTGGATTCTTTTAACGGCGTCAGCACAAGTGGAAATTGATAAAGAGGGGGAAAGACATGAAGAAAAAAATATTATCTACAGTCATTATCATCGTGGTTCTGGCCATGATCGTAATACTGGGCAATTCATTATACACGGTTCATCAGAAGGAATACGTCGCTGTAAGGCAGTTCGGTAAGATCGTAAGGATCGAGTCTGAGCCCGGACTTAAGATGATCACACCATTTATCCAGAGCACCCAGCGCATAAGCGCAGCCACCAAGCTCTATGATATCCCCAAGTCCGATGTTATCACCAAGGACAAGAAGTCAATGATCACAGACACCTATGTACTCTGGAAGGTTGTTGAGCCCGTCAGATACATCCAGTCACTGAACGCACTGGATGCCAGGGCACAGGAGAGGATCGAGGCAGCAGTTTACAACGCCACCAAGACAGCTATTTCATCCATGACTCAGGATGAGGTGATAGAGTCAAGAGGAGATGTCCTTACCGGCCTTATCACTGGTGATGCCAACTCCGATATGGACGGCTACGGAATACAGATAGTAAAGGCAGAGATCAAGGCCCTTGACCTCCCCGACGACAACAGGACAGCGGTTTATGAGCGTATGATCTCCGAGAGAAATAACATAGCAGCCTCCTATCAGGCAGAGGGTGAGGCAGAGGCCCAGAAGATCAGAAACGAGACAGACAAAAAGGTCTCCATCTTAAAGGCTGATGCTGAGAAGACCGCCGCTAAACTAAACGGTGAGGGAGAAGCTGAGTATATGAAGACTCTGTCTGAGGCATACAACACTGAGGACAAGGCAGAGTTCTACAATTTCATGAGATCCTTGGATGCCTTCAAGGAGTCCCTCGGTAAGGGTGAAAAGACCATAATCCTTGATCAGAATTCAGAGCTTGCAAGAATGTTTTATATGAACTGAACACAGGTTAACAAAAGAACCGGAAGCGGCATGTCTGCTTCCGGTTTTCTTTTAAATACCTTTATAATACCTATTGACAGGGGAGGATAGTTTTTCTATAGTTAAAATTGGTTAATCGCTTAATATAGGATATTTACTGTTTTAAGCGATATTTATAGGAGACGGATTCATACGTTTCCTATGTGTTGGAGGAAAAAATGAATCTTAAGATTATCGCAGAGAGAGCCGGAGTCAGCACCGCTACGGTCTCAAATGTTATTAACGGCAATAACCATAAGGTTTCCGAGGAGACCAGGAAAAGGGTTAACGAGATCATCAGGGAAACCAATTACAAGCCAAACGCAATGGCCCGGTCCCTGGCCAAGAAGGAGAGCAAGATAATCGGTGTTGTTGTGCCTTACCTTGGCAAGGATGAGGACTTTTTTACAAATCCTTATAATGCCCACATTATTGCAGCCCTGGAGCGCTGTGTAAGGGATGAGGATTACTATCTTATGCTCAGATGCGTCGGTTCCCCCAAGGATATCATCCCTCTGTTATCCTCGTGGAATGTGGACGGAACATTCTTCCTTGGAGTGTTTACCGAGGAGATCAAGGAGATCAAAAAGCTGGTGGATTCACCGGTGGTCTTCATCGATACATATGCACCCACTGAGAACATAGTTAACGTAGGTATTGAGGATTACCGCGGAGGTTATCTTGCCGCCAGGTATCTCATTGGTAAAGGCCACAAGAACATAGCCCTTGTAACTCCAAGGTTTTCTGAGGAGGGTGTTATCAGGGAGAGGTTTAAGGGATTTACTGATGCCTGCAAGGAGTGCGGAGTAAAGTTTGGGGAGAGCAATGTCTTTTACACTGACACCACATATATCAACGCAGTTGATGTGGGGCAGGACATAGGCTTCTCCAGCGGCGGATACACAGCAGTTTCCGCCATGTCGGACATTGTAGCCTTCGGAGTTATTGAGGGCCTTTCCCAGTGTGGTATCAGGGTTCCCTATGATATTTCAGTCATTGGTTTTGATAACCTGCCCAACTGTGAATATATGACTCCAAAGCTTACATCAATAGCACAGGACTTTGACGTTAAGGCCGAGAAAGCCGCAGAATATCTCTTCAGGATGATCAGGGGAGAGAAGGATCTGGCGGTGGACGAGAGGCTTCCCATCAGGGTTGCGGAGAGGAATTCCGTAAGGAATCTTCTGGAGCAGTAATGATGTTAACCTTTGTTAACCTGTTTTTTCGTTAAGGTTTTGTGTATCTTACATATACACCCCATGAGTTTTTATTCAAAACATAGAAAAGGCTTTTGAGGGATTGACCAACCCCCATGCATTAGTTTATAGTCTTGGTAAAGCGATTAACCAATAACCACTAACTAATGCATTAGGGGACAAAGCAAGTAAACATTTAACTGAGTATTTTAGGAGGATTAGGCAATGAAATTGAAAAAGTTAAGCGCAGTACTTATGACAGCAGTCCTTGCTTCTTCTGCAATGATCGGATGCGGAAGTCAGGGCGCAGGAGAGACAGCACAGACACAGGCACCTTCAGCTGACACAGCAACTACAACAACTACAACAGAGAGCGCAACTGCTGAGGCAGCTCCTGTAGAGACACAGGACGTAACCCTTAAGATCTGGGTTCCTGAAGAGGCAGTTGAGGATACCGACGCAGCAGTTCAGCAGTTCGACACTCTTCACGATGAGTTCAACATCACATACGAGATCGCAGTTGTAGGTATCGACGAGGCTCCCCAGCAGCTTCAGACAGATCCTGACACAGCAGCTGACATCTTCTACACACCTTCAGGCGGAGTTGCAGATCTTGTTAACAAGGGACTTCTTCTTCCCATCACCAAGGACTTCGACACCATCGCATCTGACCTTCCTGAGAGTGCACTTACAGCTGTAACAGTAGATGGCCTCACATATGCAGCTCCTTTCTCACCTAACACATACTTCATGTACTACAACAAGGATCTCCTTACACTTGATGATGTTAAGAGCCTTGAGACTATCATGGCTAAGGATACAGGCGCCAAGTACAACTTCAGTACAAACGTAACTAACTCTTGGTACATTGAGAGCTTCTTCCTTGGAGCAGGCAGCACACTCTTCGGACCTGACGGAAAGGATCCTACAGAGTGCTCATGGAACGATGCTACAGGTCTTGCAGCAGCAGAGTACATCATCGACCTTGTAGGCAACCCCAAGTACCTTGAGAACAAGGACGGCGTAGGCGGAGCAGAGTTCAAGGAAGGCAATCTTGCAGCTATCACAGACGGCGCATGGAGCGGACCTTCTTACAAGGAGTCTCTTGGTGACAAGCTCGGAGCAGTAGCACTTCCTACAGCCAACATCGGTGGCAAGGACGTACAGCTTTCAAACTTCGTTGATTTCAAGACAATCACTGTTAAGTCCAACACTGCATTCCCTCTTGCAGCACAGCAGCTTGCAGTATTCCTTGCAAATCCTGAGAACAGCCTTATCAGATATCAGAACCAGGGCGATGTTCCTGTACTTAACTCACTGGCTGCTTCTGATGAGATCGCCAACGATGAGATCGCAGCAGCACTTAACGCACAGGCTTCAAAGGCTACCAACCAGCCTTCAATCTCCAAGATGGGTGACTACTGGACACCTGCACAGGCATTTGGTGAGGGCGTTGTTTCCGGCGAGATCACAAAGGCCAATGCACAGGAAAAGCTTGATGCACTCGTTGACAGCATCACAGGAACACTTACAGAGTAAACTGAAGTGGTTTCTTTATCGGGGCGGCTTCTGCGGCCCCGATATTTATGATTAGGGAGCTTAAAATGGATAGAGAGTATAAGCGCAGAAATTTCATTACGACTTTTACAAAGGGTGACATCTTCTCCAAACTCAGCTATATCTTTTGCGGACTTGCCAATATCAGATATGGCCAGGTGGTAAAGGGCCTGTTGTTCTTCTTACTTGAAGTTGTTTACTTTGTATTTTTGTTTACAACAGGCATTGACCTGTTGCACAATCTGGCTACCCTGGGCGAGCACGAGCAGGGTATGGCCTTCAATGAGACACTTGGCATCTATGAGATGCAGGCAGGTGACAACTCAATGATCATCCTCCTTACAGGAGTGGTTGCCATCGTTGCCACGATCTGCTTTGTAGCAATATGGCTGTTCTCCATTTCTTCCGGAGAGAACGCAAGATTTAACCATGACCACGGACATCACATCAACAACTTTGTTCAGGATGTCAGGTCGTTAACTAACGAGAATATACATTTCCTGCTTCTGGCAATACCTGTTGTGGGACTTTTAATATTTACCTTTACGCCTCTGATCTATATGATCCTCATGGCGTTCACCAACTACGACAACGAACATCAGCCTCCGGGACATCTCTTTGACTGGGTGGCACTGGATAACTTCAGGACACTTCTTTTATCAAGCGACAAGCTTTCACAGACCTTCTGGCCGGTTCTGGGCTGGACCTTCGTCTGGGGTATCTTTGCTACATTTTCATGCTACTTTGGCGGAATGATCCTTGCCATGATCATCAACTCCAAGGGAATAGGAATTAAGAAGTTCTGGAGAACCATATTTGTTGTGACCATGGGTATTCCTGCATTCATATCACTTAAGGTTGTGGGAACCATGCTTGGTGAGAAGGGCATCTTCAACGTGCTCCTTCAGAAATGGGGCTGGGCTGCCTCCGCAGTACCTTTCCTTACACAGGCCGGATTTGCAAGAGTTTCGGTTATTGTAGTTAACTTCTGGATCGGTGTACCTGTTACCATGCTGATGGTCAGCGGCATACTGATGAACATTCCTGCTGAGCTCTATGAGAGCGCCAGGATTGACGGGGCAAGTCCCTTTGTAATATTCAGGAAGATCACCTTCCCTTACATGCTGTTTGTAACAACTCCTTACCTGATCGCCAACCTGATCGGTAACTTCAACAACTTCAGTGCGATCTACTTCCTGACAGGAGGCGGACCAATGACCCTTGATTACTATAAGGGAGCAGGTAAGACGGACCTTCTTGTAACCTGGCTGTACAAGCTGACGGCTGATACCAACGACTACAACCTTGCAGCTACCATCGGTATCCTTATCTTTATTATCTCAGCAACCTTTACGCTGATAACCTTCCAGAGATCAGGATCAATGAAGAATGAGGAGGGCTTCCAATAATGAAGAATAAAACAGTTATAGGACTTAAGCTGGAATATTTCCTTAGGGCCCTTATAGCAGTAGTGCTCAGCTTCATATCGCTGCTGATCCCTTACACCTCCAAAGAGAGCGGCAGAAAGAATATGATCAGCACGGCGTTTGGCCTTCTATCTGCAGAAAAAACCGCAGGAGTAACGGTATTTCTTTACCTTGCACTGATACTTACAATTGCTTCTTTAGTTGTGGGTGTTGTTTCCTACTTTAAAACCAGCGTCAGGATCGTGAGGGCATGGATGTATGTCCAGATATTTGCGACATTTTTCTGGACGACACTTTTGTTTGCAACCAAGGTCATCCTTGAGGAGAGCGGGATCGAGAACAATTTCCTGCTTAAGAGTGCCGGCATCGGATTCTGGCTCGGCATCGTTACTGCCTACTGCAGTCTTGTATTTATTATGAAGCTTGCAGAGGTAAACGTAGGTTACATAGTACTTACGGTTCTTGGAGTCATCTGGATGTTTCCGGTGCTGTGGATCCTTCTTACAGCTCTCAGAGCAGAGCAGGGCTACTATGTGGGATACTTTTTCCCCAAGAACCTGACACTTAAGAACTTTTATGATCTGTTCCACAACTCTGCAGTTCCTTTCGGAAAGTGGTGGCTCAACACCATGATCGTTGCAGTATGCGGCTGTGTGCTCAATACTCTGATCGTACTTGGAACAGCATTTATCTTAAGCCGTACAAGATTCACCGGAAGAAAGGCCTTCATGAACATTCTCATGATCATCGGAATGTTCCCGGGCTTCATGTCAATGGTAGCTTTGTACAACATCTTAAAGGGCCTTGGCCTTAATCAGAGCATCGGAGCACTTATCGTTGTAGGCGCAGCAGGTGCTGCTATGGGATATCACATTACCAAGGGCTACTTTGACACTATTCCGAAGGCCATCGACGAAGCGGCCATAATTGACGGCGCTTCAAGACTCCAGATCTTTACCAAGATCACCATTCCTCTGTCAAAGTCCATCATAGTTTATCAGGTGCTGGGCACCTTCCTGGGAGCATGGTCAGACTACATTTTCCCGAGACTGCTCTTTGGAGACAGACAGAGTTCCTACACGGTTGCGGTAGGTCTGTTCTGGATGACAGACTTCAGAAGGATCGATACCTACTACACCCAGTTCGCAGCCGGAGCAGTAGTTGTGGCAGTTCCTATCGTTATCCTGTTCATCTGGCTTCAGAGGTTCTATGTAGAGGGACTTTCAGGATCAGTTAAAGGTTAAAAGAAAAGGTTATGGGTATGAGAGATTTTTGCAGCAGTATATACAGTGATTCCACTTGTGGGTTTGTAAGCAACCCCGCCCCGGAGCTTGGGGAGACTATCAGCATAAGAATAAGATTTTTAGAGGACCCGGGCGTAAGTAAGGTGTTTTTGTGGAGGCTTGTCAACTGCGCAGAGAACTATACCCCCATGGAGTACCTAAAGACTGAAGGAGGCCTTGCGTACTATGAGGCTAAGACCACCCTCAATGAGCCAAGGCTTCAGTACCACTTCGTCATAATAAAAGACAATGAGCTTTATTTCTACACACAGGCAGGGGTTATGGACTGTGTTCCGGACTATCAGCATGATTTTGTCATAAGGACGGATTATGTTAAGCCTGCCTGGGTTGACGGAGCAGTGTTCTATCAGATCTTTCCCGAGAGATTCTATAACGCAGATACTTCCAATGATGTTAAGGAAGGGGAGTATGAGTACTGCGGACAGGGTCCCGTTATCATGAAGGACTGGAACACTCCTCCCTATGATGGAAGCATATCAAGGGGCATGGATTTTTACGGAGGAGATCTTAAGGGAGTTAAAGAGAAGATTCCCTACCTCAAGGAGCTGGGAGTTACCGCAGTTTACTTAAATCCCATATTCTCCGCCTATTCAGCCCACAAGTATGACTGCATCGACTATTTCCATGTGGATGAGCACTTCGGAGGAGACGAGGCACTGGCAGAGCTCTCCAAGGCTCTCCACGACAATGATATGAAGCTGGTCCTTGATATCTCAATAAACCATACCGGAATTGAGAACGAGTGGACCAGGAACAAGCGTGAGTTTTACTTTAAGAATCCTGACGGAAGCCTTATGGGGTGGGCCGGCTTTTCAACGCTTCCCACTCTTGACTACAGAAATGAGGAGCTTAGGGATCTTATTTACAGGCGTGATGACTGCGTCCTCAAAAAGTGGCTTAAGCCCCCGTACAATATTGACGGCTGGCGCTTTGACGTGGCAGATGTGTTTGCCAGAAATGATGATGTACAGCTGGCTGATGAAGTGTGGAGAGAGGTCTGCACAGCCATCAGAGAGGTTAAACAGGATGCCATCATAATAGGGGAGCACTGGGCTGACTGCAGGCAGTACCTGCAGGGAGATCTGTGGAATACTCCCATGAACTACTACGGCTTTGGCCGTGTTATGAGACAGTTTGCAGGGCTTAAGGATCTTTTCCTTGAGAGGAATGAAGATATTGCAGCAGCCTGCAAAGGCCTTACAGCCACTCAGGTTGTAAAAAGATCAGGCGACCACTATACAGGTATACCTCAGGCCATCGCCGACTGCCAGATGAATCTCTTTGACAGCCATGATGTGTCGAGAGTTCACAACTATGACAGCATCTCTTTTGACAAGTACAGAGGTGTGGTGATGTCGTATCTGCTGTTTACCGGTATCCCATGTATCTATTACGGAGATGAGCTTGGGATAGACGGGCGCACAGGCAACGACTCCGGCTGCAGATATCCAATGCCCTGGGACAGAGCAGGGGATGAGAGCAATGAGTACTATGCTCTGTACAAGAGAATGATTGAGCTAAGGAGAAATACTAGAGCCTTTTCCATGGGCGGCCGCAAGGTGCTCTTTGCAGACGGCAGGATCCTTGTGGTGGCAAGGTTCATGGATGATGAAAAATATATCGGTGTGATCTCCATGGAGGAGGACGAAAGGACAATAGACATACCTCTCTGGGAAATCGGAGCAAAAAAGGCTCTGGCAGACACCGATGAGTTTGGAAGAGCCATAGATGCAGCGGCAAAGGAAGGTGTGCTTTCCCTCAGGGTTCCTGCATGTGGGGCATATATAATCAAGGTTGATTGACAGGAGAAGGATCATGAACGGAATTATCAGTTCTTCAGATTACAGGATTACAGTTCTGACAGACAGACTTATCAGACTTGAATACAGTCCTGAAGGTCTTTTTGAGGACAGGCTCACCAAGATGGTCATAAACAGGCATCTGGACGACGTTACACCGGATGTTACGAGGCAGGATGGAATGCTGGTTGTTGAGACCAAAGAGCTGATCCTTAGATACAATGAAAAGGAATTTACCACACAGGGACTTTCCATTGAACTTAAGAATTTTGGAACCACCTGGCACTTTATCCATGAGCACGGCAATGCCGGAGAGAACCTGCGCGGAACAGCCAGGACACTGGATGAGGTTGACGGACGTACATCCCTTGAGAGCGGTCTTTTCGGAAGAAAGGGCTATGCTGTCATTGACGACGGCAAGAGTCCTGTGCTGGATGGGGACAGATATGTCAACAGAGATAAAGACACTGTGGACATATACTTTTTTGGATATGGCAAAGACTTCTACGGAGGGCTTAAGGATTTTTACAGGCTCTCGGGCAAGACTCCCATGATACCAAGATATGCTCTGGGAAACTGGTGGAGCAGATACTACAGGTATACTGAGGAGTCCTACAAAGAAGTTATCGATAAATTTGAAGAGGAGCAGATACCTCTTTCTGTGGCGGTCATCGATATGGACTGGCATGTGACAGAGGTGGATCCCAAATACGGCAGCGGCTGGACCGGATACACCTGGGATGAGAAGCTCTTTCCCGACTATAAGAGATTTCTTAAGATGCTCCATGACAGGGGACTTGCTGTTACCCTAAACCTCCATCCCGCAGACGGAGTCAGGGGGTGCGAGGCTATGTATGAGCAGGTGGCAAGACGCGTAGGTATTGACCCTGCAACTGACGAGACCGTAGAGTTCGACTTTGGAGATGAGAAGTTCAGAGAGGCTTATTTTGAAGAGATAATGCATCCCTATGAGAGGGACGGTGTCGACTTCTGGTGGATAGACTGGCAGCAGGGAACAGGAAGAAAGTCATCGGATGTGGACCCTTTATTCCTTCTTAACCACTACCATTACAAGGATCAGGAGGGCAGGAACATAAGGCCCATGATCTTTTCCAGATATGCAGGTCCCGGAAGCCACCGATACCCTGTGGGATTTTCGGGAGACACAGTCTGCTCCTGGAGGAGCCTGGCTTTCCAGCCTTTCTTTACCAGCACCTCCAGTAACATCGGCTATGGCTGGTGGAGCCACGATATAGGCGGACATATGCTGGGAGACAAGAATGATGAGAGGCTCATCAGATGGATACAGCTGGGAGTATTCTCTCCGATAAACAGACTTCACTCCAGCAGCAGCCCCTTCCTCAACAAGGAGCCATGGGTTATAGAGGAGCCTTACCACAGCGTAATGCAGAAATTCATGAGGCTTCGTCACAGGATGATTCCTTACCTCTATACCGAGAATCACAGGGCCTTTGCCAAGGACAGACCTCTTATAAGGCCAATGTACTATCTGTGCCCTGACAATGAAGATGCTTACCAGGTGCCCGGAGAGTACGGATTTGGAGAACAGCTCATAGTTGGCTCCATAACTGAGCCGCAGGATGAAAAGTTGCGTCTTGCACCAGTGAACATGCTGCTTCCTGAGGGCAGGTATGTGGACATACTGAACGGAAGAGTGTATAAGGGCGGCGGGAAGAGAAGGCTCTACAGGGATATCACTGAGATCCCGGTGCTTCTTCCTGCAGGAGGAATCCTTCCTTTTGCTTCAGAGGAGGATACCGTTGCAGCAGACAATCCGGGCAGCATCGAGCTTTATATTGCTGCAGGAGCTGACGGCTCATACACCCTCTATGAGGATGACGGCATCAGCATGAACTATGAGAAAGGACAGTTTGCCGAGACTGCATTCGAAGTAAGGCACAATTTAGAGACCGGCGAACTTGACATAAAAATATCCCCGGCATCAGGAGAGCTTTCGCTCATCCCATCTGTCAGGGACTACTGTATAAGGATTATGGGTGTTGAGAGACCTGCGGATCCTGATTCTGTCTACGACCCTCTAAAGAAAATGCTCACACTTTGTCTTAAAAACGTTAAGGCAGATGAGGGAGCAGGTCTTGAGCTCAAGGGAATAAGGCTTTCAGGAAACGATCATCATAGAGAAGTATTTAATATCCTGGAGAGAGCATACATTGATATCCTGTTAAAAGACAGGATATACAACGAGCTCAGAACCGGCAGTGATGAACATTTCCTGAAATGGCTGCAGGGGTCCGATGCGTCGCAGACGCTTAAGGACGCCATATCCGAAGTATTTGAGGATAGATAAACACTACCTTTCCTTTCCCCAGAAAAAGAGTCCGAGCATTCCGGGGCCTACATGGGCTCCGGAGAAGGGCTCATGTATGCAGATGGTAACATTTGCTGCAGGATTTATCTTCTTTACAAGGGCCTCCAGGGCTTTGGCATCCTCAAGGCAGTCGCCGTGGGAGATGCATACAGTCTGATCCGGAGTGTCCATTCTCTTTTCTTCATACTTGCGGGCAAGAGCATCTATAGACGCTTTACGTCCGCGAACCTTTCCACAGGAAATGATATGGCCCGTGCTGTCACCGAACAGTATGGGCTTAATGTTTAATATGGTGCCGATGCTGGCGGTAACGCCGCTGACCCTTCCGGTCCTCTTAAGGAAGTTGAGGTCATCTACGGTGAAGTACTGGTCTGCATGCTGAACGGCCTCATCAACTATTCTGGAGGCCTCGCGGCAGTCCATTCCCTCCTTGGACAGCTTTGCAGCCTTCATGGCCAGAAGACCGCTTCCAAAGCCGCAGCCCATGGAGTCCACGATATGAATAAAGCTTCCGGGATACTCATCCATAAGCTCTGTGGCAGCAAGCCTTGCAGCGTTGTAGGTCCCGCTGATACCGGAACTCATGGATATATAGATGATGTCCTGACCACCGAGAACGATGGGAGTGAAGTAGCTGAGGAACAGATCTGTGTTAAGAAGACTTGTCTTAACCTCTTTGCCATTGGCAAGTCCATCATAAAAGGTCTTGTAATCAAAGCCCTCTACCTCTCCGGAATAGGTGACTGACTGTCCGTCCAGGAGATAGGAGCAGGGAAGTACCCTGATATTGTCAAGCATTTTCTTTGGCAGATTGGCACTGCCGTCAACAAATACTGCAAAGTTCATAGAATCCTCCAACAAAAATAATTATCACTACTAATATATCAGCTATTAGCGTGTTTTACTAGGCTTGTTTGCCAAATACCCGCTATTCTTAACGGTCAGCCAAGGCCCACAGACAGTCCGATGAGCCTTACTATGAGAGCTGCAAACCAGGCGACTGCACACTGCCACAGAACAACGCACAGAGCCCATCTTTTGCCCATTTCCCGCTGGATTGCGGCAACTGCTGCAACGCAGGGAGTGTAGAGAAGGCTGAATACCAGCATGGATATGGCAGAGAGGGTTCCGATGGCTGCAACGCCCTCGCCAAAGAGGGTCTCCATAACGGATACAACGCTCTCCTTGGCCATAAAGCCGCTGACGAGGGAGGTTACGATCCTCCAGTCACCAAGGCCTATAGGAGCCATTACCGGAACAAGGATACCGGAGATGGCAGCCAGCATACTGTTGTAGGAGTCCTCCACCAGGTTGAATCTGAAGTCAAAGGTCTTTAAAAACCATACTACTATGGTGGCGATCAGTATGATGGAGAAGGCCCTCTGCAAAAAGTCCTTGGACTTCTCCCACAGCAGCAGGACGACGTTTTTGGGGCTGGGTATGCGGTAGTTGGGCAGCTCCATCACAAAGGGAACCGCCTCGCCCCTGAAGAAGGTGTACTTTAAAAGAAATGCCACAAGTATTCCGGTAAAGATTCCAAGGAAGTACAGCCCTGTTATAATGAGCCAGCTAAGTCCCGGGAAAAAGGCCGAAACGAAAAAGCCATAGATCGGGAGCTTGGCTGTGCAGGACATGAAGGGTGTCAGGAGAGTAGTCATCTTGCGGTCTCTTTCACTGGGAAGAGTCCTGGTGGACATAACCGCCGGGACTGTGCAGCCAAAGCCTATGAGCATCGGGACGATACTTCTTCCTGACAGACCGATCTTCCTTAGAAGCTTGTCCATCACAAAGGCCACTCTTGCAATATATCCGCTGTCCTCCAGCATGGATAAAAAGAAGAAGAGGATGACGATGATGGGAAGGAAGCTCACCACGGTTCCAACGCCCTCGAATATTCCGTCAAGGACGAGACTCTGTATCGTGAGGTTAACCCCTGTCTTTTCCATGGCCATCTTTACAAGGCCTCCCAGGGCATCAATGACGCTCTGTAATATGTCCTGGAAGAATGGCCCCACCAGGAAAAAGGTAAGGAAAAACACCAGTGCCATGATGCCGATGAACATGGGAATGGCTGTGTACTTGCCGGTGAGGATCCTGTCAATCTGCTGACTCCTTTGGTGCTCCTTGCTGACCCTGGGCTTTACAACACAGGTGTCGCAGACTTTTTTGATAAAGGCAAAGCGCATGTCTGCAATGGCAGCACTGCGGTCAAGCCCCCGTTCCTTTTCCATGTGGAGTATGATGTGGTCCAGAGTCTCTTTTTCATTCTGGTCGAGACTTAGCTTATCCAGTACCAGTTCATCACCTTCTATCAGCTTGCTGGCTGCAAATCTGCAGGGAAGACCGGCTTTTTTGGCATGATCCTCTATGAGATGGCTCACTGCGTGAAGGGCTCTGTGAACAGCGCCGCCGTGATCCTCAGTGCTGCAGTAGTCCTGCTCAAGAGGCCGTTCCTGATTCTTGGCTATGTGGATGGCGTGGCCCACAAGCTCATCGACGCCTTCGTTTTTGGCGGCGGAGATAGGAACCACCGGAACTCCCAGCATGGCTTCCATGGTGTTCACATCCACGGTACCGCCGTTGCCTCGCATCTCATCCATCATGTTGAGGGCAACAACCATGGGGATATTCATCTCCAGAAGCTGCATTGTCAGGTAGAGATTGCGCTCTATATTGGTGGCGTCAACGATGTTGATGATTCCTCTGGGCTTGTCATCAAGGACGAAATTCCTTGATACCAGCTCTTCACTGGAGTAGGGGGACATGGAGTAGATGCCCGGAAGATCGGTTATAAGCGTATCCTCGTGGCCTCTTATCACACCGTCTTTTCTGTCCACGGTGACTCCGGGGAAGTTGCCCACGTGCTGGTTGGAGCCTGTGAGCTGATTGAAAAGAGATGTCTTTCCGCTGTTCTGATTGCCCACAAGCGCAAAGGTCAGGGTGGTCCCGGCGGGCAATGGGTCGCCGCTTCCCTTGGGATGGTATTTGCCTTCTTCACCGAGGCCCGGGTGCTCGTGATGTTTTTTGTGATGGTGCTGGTCCTTCGAATCTGCAGGAGATGAGATGGGCTCAATTTCTATCTGCCGGGCGTCTGCAAGACGCAGTGTCAGTTCATAGCCGTGGATCCTCAGTTCCATGGGATCTCCCATGGGAGCAAATTTGATGGTGGTAACCTCGGCACCGGGAATTACGCCCATGTCAAGAAAATGCTGGCGCAGGGCTCCCTCTCCGCCAACAGCGATAATCCTGGCACTCTCGCCGGGATTTAAGGTGTTAAGTTGCATAAAACAGTCCTCTTTTTTCAAAATAGTAAAATAAAACAGCCTTGCACAAATCTTGGATTTGAGACATTATCATTATACTATAGCATTTTTGATGATGATTTAAAAATCCGGGAGTGCACAATGAATTCTGAAAGAGTAATACATATAGAGAGCTTTGATATTCCGGAGCTTACAATATACAATGAAAGATCTGAGATAAGTCTTTTCCGCATCAATGAACCGGGGCCGGGGATATTTATAGCAGAGAGCCTTAAAGTGGCAAAAAGAGCTCTGGATGCCGGATATGAGCCGATATCTCTTTTGCTGGAGGAGAGCCTTTTAGATAATGAGGCTAAAGAGCTGGCGGAGCGGGTTCTTGGCTTTGAAGAAGCAAAGATATATACGGCGGATGAAAAGGAGCTTACAAAGATAACCGGCTACAATCTCACAGGAGGAGTCCTGTGCGCCATGAAAAGAAAAGAACTGCCGGATGTTCAAGATATCTGCCGTGGTGCCCGAAGGGTGGCGGTTTTAGAGAATGTAATGAATCCCACAAATGTGGGCGCCATTGTGAGAAGCGCAGCTGCTCTTGGGATGGATGCGGTTCTTTTCACAAAGGGCTGTGCTGATCCACTCTACAGGCGCTCCATAAGGGTCAGCATGGGCAATATCTTTCTTATACCCTGGACCTTTCTGCCGGAGGGACAGGAGCTTAAGGCCCTTAACGAAGCAGGATTTAAGACCGTGGCAATGGCTCTTAGGAACGACACAGTGGACATTGATGACAGGTCGCTGAAAGACAGCAGCAAGCTGGCAATCCTCCTGGGATCAGAGGGGGAGGGACTTAAACCAAAGACCATCAGTGACTGTGACTACTGTGTAAAGATACCAATGTATCATGACGCGGATTCATTAAATGTTGCAGCTGCAGCAGCGGTAGCTTTCTGGGAGCTTTCAAAGGCACATTGACCTTTGAAACTACCTAATAAAGGGATGCGGAAACCAATTATTCATAATTTGGTGTTTGTATTGAAAAAAACGGACCGATGCGATATAATAAATCGGTTATTTTGTGCGCTTAAAAATAATTAAAGGCGGTAAAGTTTATATGAAATGCTCAGAAATGCCCTATACAAGGGTCAATATGGATGAGGTTAAGAGCTTTTTTGAAAAGCTCATTGAAGACAGCAAAAAGGCCGGCAGCGGAGAGGAACAGTTTGAACTTCATAAAAAATACTATGAGTTCATGGCAGATGTTCTGACCAACATCAAGCTCGGCGTTTTCAGACATAACATTGATACCACGCAGGAGTTCTACTCCGGGGAGAATGACTATATAGATGAGATCACTCCTCTCATCAACAAGTATTCCAATGATTACAACAAGGTGCTGTTTGAGTCACCCTACAGGCCTTACCTTGAGGAAAAGATAAGCAAGGTAGCTTTCAAGAATATCGAGCTGGCCAACAAGTCCATCGACGACAAGATCCTTCCTCTTATGCAGGAAGAGAATGCTCTTATCAGCAAGTATGACAAGCTCATAGCTTCTGCCAAGATCATGTTCGATGGCGAGGAGTGCAATATCTCACTTCTTCGCAAGTACCTTACCAGCAAGGACAGAGATACCAGAAAGCGTGCATGGAAGGCACTTTCCGATTACTTTATGTCTGTCACCGATGAGATCGATGACATCTATGACAAGCTGGTCAGGAACAGGACACAGCAAGCCAGAGAGCTGGGCTATGACAATTACGTGGAGCTTGGCTATAACAGGATGAACAGGAACTCCTACAGAAGGGCAGAGGTGGAGAACTTCCGCAAACAGATCAAGGAGTCCTTTGTTCCCTTTGTATGCAGGATACAGGAGGAGCGCAAAAAGCAGATCGGTGTCGATGAGCTCAAGTATTACGACAACGATATGTTCTTTAAGGATGGCAATCCTGCGCCTACAGGAACGCCCGAAGAGATCATGAAGGCAGGACAGGAGATGTACAAAGAGCTCTCTCCCGAGACTGCAGAGTTCTTTGACTTCATGATAGAGAATGAGCTCTTTGACGTTCTTGGAAGAAAGACCAAGAAGGCCGGCGGATATATGGACTTCCTTCCCAAGTACAAGTCCCCCATCATCTTTGCCAACTTCAACGGAACCAGCGGAGATGTGGATGTTATCACCCATGAGTGCGGAC
>JAEEGL014891156.1_pt1 | contig 52541 bp, 43 predicted proteins | sample 9134231 | NCBI WGS metagenome assembly JAEEGL01 (sample SAMN16246548, study PRJNA631951) | gut metagenome | biome: gut microbiome; feature: rumen; material: fiber-attached | host: Bos | place: Iran: Karaj | collected 2018-10
GCTGGAAGGTGGAGACCATCGGCGACGACATCGCCTGGATGAAGTTCGGCGCGGACGGACAGCTCTACGCCATCAACCCCGAAAACGGCTTCTTCGGCGTCGCCCCGGGCACGTCCATGAAGTCCAACCCCAACGCCATGCGCACCATCAACAAGGGCAACTCCATCTTCACGAACACCGCCCTGACCATGGATGGCGGCGTGTGGTGGGAAGACCACGACGACAAGCCCGAGTTCCTCATTGACTGGCAGCGGCGTCCGTGGACGCCTGCCCGCGGCACCGTGGCCGCCCATAAGAACGCCCGCTTCACGACGCCGGCCAACCAGTGCCCCGTCATCGCGCCGGAATGGGAGAAGCCCGAAGGCGTGCCCATCAGCGCGTTCCTCTTCGGCGGCCGCCGCAAGACCGTCGTTCCGCTGGTCAACGAGGCCCGTGACTGGGAGCACGGCGTCTTCCTGGGCGCCACCATGGCCTCCGAAATGACCGCCGCCGTTCTGGGCGGCGCCGGCCAGCTCCGCTTCGCCCCCTTCGCCATGCTGCCCTTCTGCGGCTACCACATGGGCGACTACTTCAAGCATTGGCTGGAAATCGGCCGCCGCGCCGGCGCAAAATTGCCTAAGATCTTCTACGTCAACTGGTTCCGTCGTGGCGCGGATGGCCATTTCCTCTGGCCCGGCTACGGCGACAACAGCCGCGTCCTCAAGTGGATCTTCGGCCGCTGCAACGGCACCGCCGCCGCCAAAGAGACCGCCATCGGCAATCTGCCGGCGGACGGCGCTCTCGATTTGACTGGCCTCAACATTCCTGAAGAGGACAAGAAGGCCCTCTTCGGCGTGGACGCGGAAGGCTGGAAGGCCGTTCTGCCCCAAATCGAGGCCCATTTCGCCAAGTTCGGCGACAAACTGCCCGCCGAACTGAAGGCCCAGCTGGAAATCCTGAAAAAGAATCTTCAGTAGCATTGCCTGCGGCGCGGGGCGGCGGTTGCCATCGCGAACGCCCCGCGCCTCCTCTCACCCCAACCGGAAGGCATCCCATGGAAAAATCCCCTGCCATCTGCTATCAAGTCACAGGCATGCCCCTATGTGGCGTGGACCTGGAGGGCGATGTTTCCTTTGAGGAACTTGGCATCGAGGAGGAAGTCCGCTTCGCCTTCCCCCACCCCCTGCATTATCGCCTCCATCTTTCCCCCATGGGGGAGGACGTGCTGGTCCGTGGATCGCTGAGCGCCACCGTGGAGACGGTCTGCGACCGCTGCGCGGAGAATTTCGAGCTCAAGCTGGAGACGGATGAGGTCTGCCACACCTATAAAAACGTCTATGGACAACTTCTCGATTTGACTGACGACATACGGGAAGATATATTATTGACTTTCCCGCAGGTCTCCCTTTGTTCGGAGGACTGTCTCGGGCTTTGCGTCATTTGCGGCCACAATCTGAATCAGGGGCCCTGTGGCTGCCGTCAGGACATGCTGGCGGAGGCCGACGGAAAGGATGAGGCCAGTCCTTGGGACAAGCTGGACAACCTGAAGCTGTCATAATAGCCTATACATATATACATATATAATAAGAAAAGAAGCGCCTTTCGGAGACGGAAGGCAAGTCTGGAGAAGGAACCATGGCTGTTCAACAAAGTAAAGTCAGCAAGCGCAAAGTCCGCATTCGCCACGCCGCGAACCGCTACAAAGGCGTTCAGATCACCCTCTGCACCACCTGTGGTGAAGCGTGCCTCCCCCATCGTGTCTGCAAAAAATGCGGCAACTACAATGGCCGTCAGGTGCTCTCTGTCAACACGGACAAAGCCGAGTGACAAGGGTGCTCCATCTGCATGAAGCCAGATGGAACCGCGTCGGCGGCATCGGCAGCCTCTGCCGAGACACATGTTCCGCCGCCGCGTCACGTTTTCATGAGAAGACACGGCCATCCGCCATTGGGTGGCCGTGTCTTTATTGAATAGGGGACCTGCATGGCGGAAACCTTGAACATTGCCGTTGACATTATGGGCGGCGACTACGCGCCCCAGGCCATCGTCGAAGGCGTCGGCGAGGCATTGGACATGTATCCGGACCGCTTTCGGCTGTTTCTGGTGGGCGAGCCCACGCAGATGGAGGCGGAGCTCCGCCGCATCGGAAAGTGGGGGGACGCGCGGCTGGAGTTGGTGCCCGCGACGGAGACCATCGGCATGGGGGAGCATCCGGTGGCAGCGGTCCGCAAGAAGCGGAACTCCTCCATCAACGTGGCCATCAATTTGGTGCGGACGGGGAAGGCCTCCGCGATCTTCAGCGCAGGCAGCACGGGCGCCGTGGTGGCTTCCGCCTTCTTCAAGCTGTCCATGCTTCCGGGCATTGAACGGCCGGGCATCGCCGCCGTGCTGCCTACGGAAACGGACCGTTTTCTGCTTCTGGACGCCGGTGCCACGGTGGACTGCACACCCCTGAACCTGCTTCACTACGCGACCATGGGCTCCATCTACGCCTCCACCATCCTGAAAAAGGAGAACCCCAAGGTGGGGCTGCTCTCCAACGGAACGGAGGAAGGCAAGGGCAATCGGCTGACTCAGCAGGCGTTTCCCCTGCTTCAGGAGGCCAAAAACCTGAATTTCATCGGCAACGTGGAGGGGCATGACCTGTTTTCCGACAATGTGGACGTGGTGGTCTGCGACGGATTCGTGGGCAATGTGACGCTCAAAAGCGCGGAGCAGTTGGCTAAAGCTTTGGGCCACATCATCAAACACAGCATCATGGGCAAGCTGCAGTGGAAGCTGGGCGGTCTGCTTTCCAAAGGGGCCTTCAATGAGGTCCGCAAGCGGACGGACGCCGCGGAAGTGGGGGGCTGTCCGCTGTTGGGGGTGGCCGGCGTCTGCATCATCGGCCATGGCATCTCCAATGCGAAGGCGGTGCGAAACGGCATCCGCGTGGCGGGAGAATGCATTGAGGCACGGTTGAATGACACCATCGCCGAGCAGATTCGCAGTTTGGGCATCAAAGAGCAGTAACTAGCCAACCGCATTGTTTTCGCTCTTTTCGCTCTTGTGGAACTTCGCAAAAACTGTTAATTGATAAAGGAATAGACATGACCGTGCGGCTTGGATTGATGTTCGCGGGGCAGGGGGCGCAGTTCCCCGGCATGGGCAAGGACTTGGTTGAGGCCTCTTCGGAGGCAAAGGCTGTGTTTGACGAGGCGGACCAGGTTCTCGGCTACTCGCTCTCTCAGCTTTGCTTCAACGGCAGCGCGGAGGAGCTGACGGCCTGCGCGGTCTGCCAGCCCGCCATCTTCACCATGTCGTTGGCCGCGTTGGCCGCCCTGAAGGCGCGCTTTCCCTTTGAGCCTGCCGCATGCGGCGGCTTGAGTTTGGGCGAATTCAGCGCCATGGTCGCCGCCGGCGTCCTCACGTTTTCGGACGGTCTGCGGCTCATCGCGGAGCGGGGGCGCCTGATGGACCAGGCCTGCCGCCAGAATCAGGGCGGCATGGCGGCCGTCATCGGTGGAGAGCCCGCCGTCATCGAGGCGGCGGCGGCAGAAGCGGACATTGATGTGGCCAACTACAACTGCCCCGGCCAGATTGTCATCAGCGGCGAACTGCCGAAGCTGCGGCGGGCGGTGGCCGCGCTGGCGGAGAAGGGGCTGCGAGTCGTGGAACTGCAGGTGGCCGGCGCCTATCACTCCCGCGTCATGGCGGCGGCCGCGGCGGCCTTCCAGGCTCCGCTTGCCGCCACGCCCTTTGCGTCGCCCCGCTGTCCCGTGACCCAGAACGTCCTTGGGGACTTTGCGCCGTCGGAGCCGGAGGCCATCCGCCAGAACCTGCGGCGGCAGATCACGGGCAGCGTCCGTTGGGAGAAGTGCGCCCGCGCGATCATGACCCGCGCCGACCGGCTGGTGGAGCTGGGGCCCGGCAACGTCCTCACCGGGCTGATGCGGAAGATCGACCGAAGCGTCCCTGTCTCCACCATCGGCTCCATTCAGGGGATTGAGGCCTTTGTCGCGGCCATGCAGGCTTAGGGAAATAACGGGAAGGATACGGTCATGGGAGCATTGACAGGACAAGTTGCCGTGGTCACGGGAGCCACAAGGGGCATCGGCAACGCCATCGCCCGCCGACTTGCCGACGAGGGCGCCAATCTGGCCCTCATCGGCACACGACAGGAGACGGCGGACGCCGCGGCGGCCGCCATCGCTCAGGACACCAAGGTGCAGGCAAAGGGCTATGCCGTTGATGTGTCGGACTTTGCAAAAGTCAATGAGGTCATCTCCCGCATCATCGCCGATTTTGGGCGGCTGGACATTTTGGTCAACAACGCGGGCATCACCAAAGACAACCTGCTCATGCGCATGCGCGAGGAGGAATGGGACGCGGTGCTGGCCGTCAATCTGAAGGGGGCCTTCAACTGCCTGAAGGCCGCCTCCCGCACCATGCTGAAGGCCCATTACGGCCGCATTGTCAACATCGCCTCCATCGTGGGGCTTTCCGGAAACGCGGGGCAGTGCAACTACGCCGCGTCCAAGGCGGGACTGGTGGGCTTCAGCAAGTCTCTGGCCCGAGAGCTCGCCTCCCGTGACATCACGGTGAACGTGATCGCCCCCGGCTTCATTGACACGGACATGACCGCCGCTCTTCCCCAAGCCACCCGAGAGGCCCTCTGCACCCAAATTCCCATGGGGCGCTGTGGAAAGCCGGAAGACGTGGCGAACGCCGTCTGCTTTCTGGCCAGTCCCGCCGCCGCCTACATCACCGGCCAGGTTCTTTGCGTGGACGGCGGTTTGGCCATGTAGAAGGGGTTGGATTCGTGCCGTCGAGCCATGGTGTTTCATCTTGGGGTGCCCACCTGTGGCATGCCTGCCGCGTTGTTGCCCGCTATCTGCGTAGACGAGGCGGCGCATGGCTGCGACGGCATTCGGATAATGATAACTCATTGATGGACAATGAGTTACGCAATAATTCACCGTCCGCCCCTCCCGCCGTGGACAACGAACCGTCCCCCGAGGACGAAGCCATCCGCTCCCCCATGGCGGCGGACAGGATTCCATCTCCGCAGGCACCGACTGAAAACAGCGAGTGGCATCGAAAAATGCGGCAGCGTTTTGACGCCCGCCTCGCCGCCCGCTCCAATCGGCAGGAACAGCTGCTCATGCGGGAGCGCCAAGAGCGGCGGGCCGCTTTGCAGGACGACGGCGCGGAACGCGGCGCCCTGCAGCTGGAGTTGGACTTCAATCCTCAACCCGTCGTTGACGACTCATCGCGGTCGGCTCCCGCCCTTCCCGAACCCATGCTGAATCAGCCCTATCAGCTGCCGCCACTCTCCCTTTTGGAGGAGCCGCCGGAAAATGGCGAGACGGACTTTTCGGCGGAGATCAATGAATGCAAGTCATTGATACAGAATACGATAGATAGTTTCGGAATTGATGCGGACGTGGCGGACGCCGTCCGCGGACCTCGCGTCACGCTTTATCAGATCAATGTGGCCAAAGGCGTCCACGTGGGCGTCATCAACGGGATTCAGAACGACCTTTGCATGGCTCTGGCAGCCCAAAGCATCCGCGTTTTGGCTCCGGTTCCGGGGCAGGACTATGTGGGCGTGGAAGTGCCTAACCGCCAGTCGGAGACGGTCTTCTGCTCCTCTCTGCTCAAAGGCCGCTGGCAGGACATGAAAAAGGGCATTCCTGTGGTGTTGGGGCGGGACATCTCCGGAGACAGCGTGTGTCTTGACCTGGCGCGGGCGCCCCATCTGTTGGTGGCGGGTGCCACCGGAAGCGGCAAGTCCGTGTGTCTCAACGGGATTCTCATCTCGTTGCTCTGCCGTTTCGCCCCCGAAGACCTGCGTCTGATTCTCATTGACCCCAAAGTCGTGGAGCTAAGCGTCTACAACGGGTTGCCCCATCTTCTGGTGCCCGTGGTCACGGACCTCCAGCTGACTGTCATGGCCCTTCGTTGGGCCGTTCGTGAAATGGAGCGGCGCTATCGGGTTCTCGCCAAAGCGGGAAAGCGGAACATCGAGGACTTCAACGCCCGCACATTGCCCGAAGTCCCTGTCTATGACGATGATGGCGAACTCATTCCCAAAAAGCTCCCCTTCATTGTCGTCATCATCGACGAATTGGCCGACATCATGCTCAGCAACCGCAGCGAAGTGGAGACGAGCCTGGCCCGGCTGGCGCAGATGGCCCGCGCCGTCGGCATTCATGTGGTCGTCGCCACGCAGCGCCCCAGCGTCAACATCATCACGGGCGTCATCAAGGCGAATTTCCCCACCCGCATCGCCTTCCAGGTCGCCTCGCAGATCGATTCGCGGACCATTTTGGATGGAAAGGGGGCGGAAAGCCTTCTGGGCAAGGGAGATATGCTTTTCCGCTCCCCCAGTGCCATGCTGACGCAGCGACTGCAGGGTGCCTTCGTCACCGACGAGGAGATTCAGCGCGTCGTCGCCTTCTGCGCCGCCCAAGGCGAAATGACCTCCGACTTCGATCTGATCCGTCAAGGCAATGACAGTGAGGCCGGCGGCGATGGCGAATCCGCAACCGACAGTGATGCCAACGGCGGCATGGACGAGGCGCTCATCCAGTCTGCCATCGACCTCATCGTCCAAGACCGCAAGGCGACGGTCAGCTATCTGCAGCGCCGCCTCCGCATCGGCTACAACCGAGCGGCCACCCTTATGGAAGTCCTTGAAAAGCGGGGCGTTGTGGGACCTCAGCCCGCCTCGGCCACCGCTCCGCGGGAAATTCTTGTGGACTAACGACTTACAGATATTGGCAACTTTGTCATCACCCTCTCGTCAAAGAAAGAAGGAGAAAGCATGTTCAACGGTCTTTCCATGAATCTGGGGAATCTGTCCCGCCTGTCCAACGCCAAAAGCCGCTCCATCAGCGCGGAGAACTTCACAGGCGAAAAGGGAAAAGGCGGCATGGCCACCGAAGGAACCGGCGCCAGCTGCGCACGGGAACTGGGACTGGGTTGGAAAATCTCGCCAAGCGTTCGCATTCATGCAGGGGAGACCTTCACGATGGCGGACATCCAGGGCATGGGCGCCATTGAGCACATCTGGCTCACGCCGTTGGGCATTCCATGGCGATTCTGCATCCTCCGCATCTATTGGGACGATCAGGAGCAGCCCTCCGTGGAATGCCCCGTCTGCGATTTCTTCGCGTTGATGTGGGGGACTCCCGTGCCGCTGTACTCCCTGCCGGTCTGCGTCAATCCGGGCAGCGCCCTGAACTGCTATTGGGAGATGCCGTTCCGCAAACGCTGCCGCATCACCGTCAGCAACATCTCGACGAAAGATCTGGTCCTGTACTATCAGGTGGACTACACGCTGACTGAGGTGCCGGAGGACTGCGCCTATTTCCATGCGCAGTTCCGCCGCGTCAACCCGCTGCCCTACAAAGGGGTCTACACCATTCTTGACGGCGTAAAAGGCAAGGGGCAGTACGTGGGAACCGCCATGGGATGGGGCTCCAACAACAACGAATGGTGGGGCGAAGGCGAAATCAAATTCTACATGGACGGTGATAAAGACTTTCCAACCATCTGCGGCACAGGCACGGAGGACTATTTCTGCGGCTCCTACAGTTTTGAAAACCAGGTCACCCACCGCTATCAGGAGTTCTCAACCCCCTACACAGGACTGCATCAGGTCACGCGTCCTGACGGATTCTATGCCAGCCAGCAGCGCTTTGCCCTCTACCGTTGGCACATCATGGACCCCATCCGCTTCGAGTCCGATCTGAAGGTCACCATTCAGGCCCTCGGCTGGCGCTCCGAAGGACGGTATCTCCCCTTGCAGGACGACATCGCCTCCGTCGCCTTCTGGTACCAGACCCTGCCCACGGCTCCCTTCCCCACGCTGCCTGACAAGGACTATTTGGAAATTATCTAAGTGATTGGTAGATAACCACAAAGATAGAAATCGTGGTCGTAATTCGGCCCCGTTGGGGCCGAATTAGAAGGTGGCATGTTCACATGCTATCGCTACCAAAAAGAGCCGCGAAGCGGCAGCGCACGTTAGTGCGCAACCATGCGTAACCGCTGGCAAGCGCCCGTCAGGGCGCGCAGCCTGCGTAAAAAGGCCACCCCAACTCCCCCTGCGCCCGCAAGGGCGCAACAAAATTAACCCCGCAGGTGAGTGTCGTATGAATTGTGAGACAGAGAGTTTTAAGCCGCAACGCGGCTCTTTTTGATCTACAATGACAAAGAGTGAAAAGTGCCCTCGTCTCCCGTCCCTCGTCCTGCGGTTCTCGTCTCGCGTCCCGCGTCAGACTCCTGCCTATTCGTGGGTTTCGCTTCGCTTCACCCACGTCAGGCTCCTGCCACCGCTACGCGGTTCTAATCTCTAACTTTCTCGTGCACCGTGGGTTACGCTTACGCCTACGGCGTTGCGCTTACCCACGGCTATTATCCTGCCGCCGCTATAGCGGCTCTTAATTCCTAAATTCCTAATTTCTAATTCCAAATTTTAAATGAAGGTCGCAGAGGACTGCGACTCTCCCGTAAATTCCTAATTTCTAATTTCTAATTCCTAATTTTTCTCCTAGTCCGCGCCAAGCTTCAGATAGCGCAGAGCGAAGACGCCGGCGACAGCCCTGCCGCCATCGCCGAAGGCGGCGTATTTGGGTTTGAGGGTGCCCATGCGATTCAGCGTGGGGCAGAAGGCGATATAGTCGTTGAAGCGCAGCAGGCCGCAGGCCTCGTCGGAGTCCACCAAAATGGTCACGCGGTAGAATTTCTCCGGCTCGATGCGGTAGTCCCCCGGCTGGGGGAAGTTGCCGATGATGCCCTTCGGGCCGAAGGCGATGCTGATTTGGCCGAACTTGTCCTGCAACGGCAGAATCAGGTCCACGGAGAAATCCGTGTTGGCGGTGGGCTCAAATGGCGGCAGCAGAGCGACTTCCGCATCGAAGCGCAGGATGCCGTGCATGCCGTCCAGAGCCGACTCGTCTTTGTAGTAGAGCATGGCCCAGCCGTCGCCGTTCATGTTGTTGTCCACCCGCAACGCCATTTTACCATCGATGGGAACTATCTTCATGGCGCCTTCCGGATACTTGTCGCCTCCGTTCTCCCATTTATCGGCAGACGGAAGTCCTTCTATTGCAGGATTATAGGTGATCTTCCAGTTATTGAAGGAGTCGATTTCGTTCAGCGCCTTGATCAGTTTGGCTGCGCGGGGGTCGCTGGCGATAGTCTCCATCTTGATCTTCTTGATGGCCGCCTCTACGGCCGGGGGCGTGGGACCACCGGCTATGGCGGTGGAGCACTTGCCGGCGGGCTCGTAAAGGCCGAGCGTGCGCAGGATTTCGTTGGCGATCTCCAGATGGCCGCGGGCACTGGGGTGGAGGGGGTCGTCCACCCAGAAGTCCATGACGGCGGGATCGGCGGTGTAGAGTTTCCACCGTTTGTAGTTGTCCACCAGAATGATGTCCTGTTCGGCGGCGATTTCGCGCAGAGCGTCGTTGAATTCGTCGAACTTGTGATAGCGCACCATGATGCGGCGGATGTAGTCGGAGGTGGGGTTCTCGATGAACTTGATGGTGTTGTAGGTCTGCAGGATGGGAATGATGCCCTCGGAGCGCAGCCGCTGGACGAATTTCGTGATGTTGCTCTTCACGTCGGGAATTGGCCGCGTGACGATGTCATTGCAGCCCATGAGGATGATGACGGCCTGGGGCTTGTACCGCGCCACGCGGCGCTCGTAGTGGTGCTCGTTGAGCATGGAGCCCGTGTTGTCGCCGTTGTTGCCGCTGTTGATGACAGTATCCATCACCTTGTTCCGCTCGAAGCGGACACGCTCCTCGAAGACTTCGGGGAAGCTGCGCCAGCCATAGGTGTGGAGGGCGCCGTGGGTGATGGAGTCGCCGAAGAAGACCCATGTCCATTCGCCGTGGTCTCCCCACTGCATGTGCTCCTTAATCGCCGCCAGATCCTTCTCCGCCAGCGGGCCGGCGAGCGCGGCGAGACTCAACGTCGCCAACATCGTGCAAATGAATTGCTTCATGATTCTTTCTCCTTTGAGACTATGGGGTACTGCAGAATGCAGGGTGTCATGACAACATGCCCATTATTTGAAGTGCATGGAATAGATGTCCGTGTCCCACATCTTGAACTCGATGGTGACGGGTTTGCCGGAGAGGGTGGCGACGGCCTCCGGGTCATCGAAGACGACTTTGCGTTCGATGGCGTCGCCGAAGGTCTCGCAGGAAGGATAGCGCTTGCCGTTTTCGTCGATGAGCGTCACATACAGCCAGCCCATGGCGGAGGTGGCGAAGTTGATGAACAGCTCCTTGCCGTCATAGGTAAGTGGCTTGGTGACAACGAGTTTCTCTTCGCCGCCGGCGTGGAGGGAGACGAATCCGTCCATGCGGATGGCGTAGCGCAGCAGCAGGGACGGCACCTGCATCCAATGGTAGCAGGGGGCGTAGAGGGACAGCTCGTCGGGGGAACCGGGCATCATGCCTGGCGTGACGGCGAAGCCGAGGGCCGGATAGCAGTCGCCGTAGAGCCAATTGTCGCCGTTTTCGGGGCCGGGGCGCATGAAGGCCTCCATGTAGCGTGTGAATTCCTTGCCGTTGCGGGAGACGATGAAGACGCAGTCCGTGATGGCCATGCCGAAGCGGGGCTCCATCTCCATGCGTTTCCTGCGCTTCTCCAGGCCGGTCAGCTGCTCGAAGCTGCCGTTCCACTCGACGCGTTCCACGTAGCGGGACGGGAAGCCGAGAAGCATCTGCGGCGCACGGAAATAGGGGTTGATCACGTTGGTGTAGAGCGCGATGTCCTCCTTGTCCGGACCGAATTTGAGCAGGACGGGGTCGGTCCAGGTCTTGAAGTCGGTGGACTCGACGTAATTGATGTCGCGGATGGCGCCGTTGAAGGCGGTGGGGCGGCCCTTCGGGTCGAAGTGGTTGCCGCGAATGTAGCCGCGGTACTTGCCGGCGACGCTGTCCCAGAAGACGATGTTGACGGTGTCGAAGACGCCGCGGGTGGCGATTGTGTTCCCCAAGGTGAAATGGAGGCCGTCGGGGCTGTTGAAGGACCAGAGGGCATGGTGGAACAGCGCGATGCCCTTGTAGCGCTCCTCTTTGGGGCAGGCGGGGTTTTCATCGCGGAAGACCATGAAGTTGTCGATGAACTCGAAGTCAAGAAGCTCCTTGGTGACGACGATGTTGTTGTCTTTGCTGCCGTTGAAGGTGCAAAGGCCCAGGTTGGGCTTGGTCCAGGTCAGGCCGTCTGCGCTTTCCGCATAGCAGACGACGATGGGATACTGCGGCTTGGCGTTGGGCTCGCGGCTGGGGGCCTGCCATCCGAGGTAGTACATGCGGTAGACGCCGTTGGGGTGGCTGCCGTCCATGCCTGGCCAGCTGTCGTCAAAGAAGAAGTTATGGTAGTCGCAGCCGGAGCCTTCCCATGGCGCGTCATGGGTCATGACGGGACCGCGCAGCTCCGGCTGGTGGACGCGGAACTCCGCCGTCGTCTTCGCCGTGTCCAGCAGATAGTCGTCAAAGAAGCATTCGCGGTTCTGGCCAATTGGAATAGCCTCTTGCGCGGAAACGGCGAGGGCCATCGCGAAAACGGTCGCAAACCCACAGAGTCTGTTCAACATCATTCGACCTTTCATTAAATGTAACTATTCAGAACCTGTCCTCAAAGCAGGTTTCGTGGTTGTGATTCAGCCCCGTTGGGGCTGTGGAATCAGTCGTGGCCGTCTTGCCCCGGGGTTTCGCTTCGCTCAACCCCGGGTTACCTCTATTGAGCCGCTGACGCGGCTCTTTTTTGGGGCACGATGACATGTGAACCTGTTAAGGTACGGATTTTACAAGGCCCTGAAGGGTCCTGATTTACATAACTACTAACAGGCTAACTGCTAACTGCAAATTATCTGAACTGCATGGAGTAGACGTCCGCGTCCCGCATACGGAACTCGATGGTGACGGGCTTGCCGGAATTGGCCTTGACGGCCTCCGGATCATCGAAGATGACCTTGCGGTCCAAGGTGTTGCCGAAGGTTTCGCAGGAGGCGAAGCGCTTGCCGGCGGCGTCGATGAGGGTCACGTAGAGATAGCCCATGGCGGAGGTCTCGAAGTTGATGAACATGTCGGAGCCCTCGTAGCTGATCACCTTCGTGGTGGCGACCAGCTCCTTGCCATCGGCATGGAGGGAGGCGAATCCGTCCATGCGGATGGAGTAGCGGTCGAGGACGGCGGGCAGCTGGCTGTGCCAATGGTTGCGGTTGGCATACATGGACAGCTCGTCGGGGCCGCCGGGGACGACGTTGGGCGTGACGGTGAAGCCGACGGCGGGATAGCAGTCGCCGTAGAGCCAGTTGATTCCGTTCTCGACTTCGGGCCGCATGAAGGCCTCCCAGAAGCGGTGGTAGTCCTGGCCGTTGCGGGAGACGATGAAGACGCAGTCCGTGATGGTGAGGCCGAAGCGCTTCTCCATCAGCATGCGGGCGCGGCGGAAGTCCTTGCCGCCCAGCTCCTCGAAGCTGCCGTTCCAGTCGAAGCGCTCAATGTAGCGGGTCGGGAAGCCGATGTAGATCTGCGGCGCGCGGAAATAGGGGTTGATCACGTTGGTGTAGAGCGGGATGTCCTCGCCGTCGTCAAAGGTCAGCAGTTTAGGGTCGGTCCAGGTCTTGAAGTCCTTGGACTCGATGTAGGCGATGTCACGGACGGGGCTCTTGATGCGCGGGTTGTTTGTCTGATGGAAGCCGCGGATGTAGCCGCGGTAGAGGTTGACGCGGGCGTCCCAGAAGATGATGTTGACGGAGTCGAAGGCGCCTTTGGTGGTGATGACATCCCCTTCGGTGAAGTGGATGCTGTCCGCGCTGTAGTAGAGGCGCAGGGAGATGACTCTCTTGCCTTCCGCGTCATTGAAATGGCAGGATGAAATTCCCTTGTAGCGGGCCTCGGGGGAGCATTCGGGGTTCAAGTCCTTGAATACGTAGAAGTTATCGATGCCGCCAGTGTGGTTGTAGCCTGAGGACAGCACGATGTTGTTCTCCTTGCTGCCGTTGAAATCGACAAGACCCAGATTGGGCTTGACCCAGTGGATGCCGTCCGCGCTTTCCGCGTAGCAGGCGACGATGGGATGATACGGCTTGGCGTTGGGCTCCTTGCTGGGGGACTGCCAGCCAAGGTAGTACAGGCGGTAGGTGCCCTTCTCGTTCTGGCCGTCGATGCCCTTGTAGTCGGCGTCGAAGAAGAGGTTGTGGTAGTCGCTTCCGGAGCCTTCCCACGGCGCGTCGTGGGTCAGCACCGGCTCCCGCAGCACGGGCTGGTGGATGCGCAGCTCCGCGGTGGAGAGTCCCTTGTCGATCAGATAGTAGTCGAAGAAGCACTCGCGGTCATGGCCGATTGGAATCACGTTCTGTGCGCTGACGGCAAGTCCCATCATCAGGATGCCGCCGATTGTCAACAACGTCTGTTTCATGGTTTCCTCGTGGTTTTGTATGGTATAGATGGAATGAATGCCTGCCCGCCGGCCCAAAACGGGCGCTGGCAGGATATGTCCTATGGTTAAGTTAATAGTCTTCCGCCCCATGTCAAGCACAGTGCGCCTTTATTCTGCCTCCTGCAGGGCAATTCCAAATTATCTGAATTGCATGGAGTAGACGTCCGCATCGCGCATGCGGAATTCGACGGTCACTGGCTTGCCGGAATTGACCTTCACGGCCTCCGGATCGTCGAAGACCACCTTGCGGTCCAGCGTATTGCCGAACGTCTCGCAGGATGCGAAGCGCTTGCCGGCTGCGTCGATGAGCGTCACATAGAGATAGCCCATGGCGGAGGTCTCGAAGTTGATGAACATGTCGGAGCCCTCGTAGGTGATCACCTTCGTGGCCGCGATGACTTCCTTCTCCTCCGCGTGGAGGGAGGCGAAGCCGTCCATGCGGATGGTGTAGCGGTTCAGCACGGCGGGCAGCTGTGACCAGTGGTTGGCGTTGGCGTACATGGACAGTTCGTCCGGCGCGCCAGGCACGGTGTTGGGCGTCACCACGAAGCCGAGGGTGGGATAGCAGTCGCCGTAGAGCCAGTTGAGACCGTTCTCCATTTCCGGCCGCATGAAGGCGTTCCAGAAGCGGTGGAAGTCCTTGCCGTTGTGGGAGACGATGAAAATGCAGTCCGTGATGGCCAGTCCGTAGCGCTGATCCAGCTTCATGCGGTTCTGACGGAACTCCTTGCCGCCCAGTTCCTCGAAGCTGCCGTTCCAGTCACAGCGCTCGATGTAGCGCGTGGGGAAGCCAATATACATTTGCGGGGCACGGAAATAGGGGGAGATGTTGTTCGTGTAGAGCGGGATGTCCTCCCCGTCGTCGAAGGTGAGCAGCTTTGGATCCGTCCACGTCTTGAAGTCCTTCGATTCGATGTAGGCGATGTCCCGCACGGGGTTTTTGATGCGGGGGTTGTTCGTGGAATGTAATCCGCGGATGTAGCCACGGTAGACTTTCGCGCGGGAGTCCCAGAAAATGACGTTCAGGGAGTCGAATGCGCCTCTGGTGGTGATGACGTCCCCTTCGGTGAAGTGGATGCCGTCCGCGCTGTAGTAGAGGCGGAGGGATTTGACTCTTTTGCCTTCCGCATCGTTGAGATGGCAGGAGGAATTGCCCTTGTAGCGCATTTCCGGGGGGCATTCTGGATTGTCGTCGCGGAAGACCATGAAATTGTCAATGTCGCCGGTGTGGTTGAAGCCTGCGGACAGGACGATGTTGTTCTCCTTGCTGCCTTTGAAATCGACAATGCCCAGATTGGGCTTCACCCAGTGGATGCCGTCCGCGCTTTCCGCGTAGCATGCGACGATGGGATACTGCGGCTTGGCATTCGGCTCCGCGCTGGGGGACTGCCAGCCCTTATAGTACAGGCGGTAGGTGCCCTTCTCGTTCTTGCCGTCGATGCCCTTGTAGCTGTCGTCGAAGAAAAGGTTGTGGTAGCAGCATCCGGAACCTTCCCATGGCGCGTCATGGACAATCACCGCCTCCCGCCGCACGGGCTGGTGGATGCGCAGCTCCGCGGTGGAGAGTCCCTTGTCGATCAGATAGTAGTCAAAGAAGCACTCGCGGTCATGGCCGATTGGAATCACGTTCTGGGCGCCGAGGGTCATGCCAGCCAGCAGAATGCCGCCGACAGCTATAAGAGATTTATTCATAACTTGTTCCCCATCAATATGTTATATAAAAACATAAGCCTCCGGGTTCTCCGAGAGGCTCAACGGCACACCGCCCCTTTGGGGAGGGCGGCGTGTCACAAGAATTTCACAACTCATTAAACGACAGGAATTAATAGTGGACGATGGTCTTGCCGTCCTGCGCGAAGAAATAGACGCCTGTGGAGGTGACGGAGGTGCCGCCCTCGTTGATCATCTCGCACTTGCGGCAGTTGTTCAGGAAGTCGCCGCCGGAGATGGAGGCGGCATGGCCGTCGAAGAAGGCCTGGTTGCAGCGGTCGTTGTGGACCATGTGGAACTGGTAGCTGGGCCCCGTGGTCACGCAAACAGAGGCGGTTGGGGCTTCCGGATAGCCGGTGTACTTGATGAAGGAGTCGCCGAACATGACGAAGCTGGCGGGGTTCTTCATGTAGCTGGCGGCGAAGACGCAGACGCGGTTCGCCGTGGGGGTGGACTTCAGTTTGCGCACCTCAGTATTCACATGCAGCCAGTAAACGGCGCCGTAGGTGATGCACGGCGTATCGTGGATGTTCCTGTACGTGACGTCAACGGGGCAGTCCACGATTGGCGAGCTGGGCTCGATGTAGCCGTTCAGCATCAGGTGGTAGGCCCAGGACTGCTCAAAGAACGGGTCCCCGGAGTGGTCGCGGCCCTCGAACTGCGTGGGATTCTCCGCCATGATGAGGCAGAGGTTGCTGAAGTCATCCATGTACAGCAGCATGGACTGCATGCTGCCGCGGACGTTGGACATGCAGTTGACGGCCATGGCCTTCTGCTTCGCTTTGGCCAGAGCGGGCAGCAGCATGCCGGCCAAAATGGCGATGATGGCGATGACGACCAGCAACTCAATGAGTGTAAAAGCTTTCTTCATGACACAAGCTTCCTTCTTCTAAGGTTTGATAAGTCCTCTCCAAATGGCACTTTGGGAAATGAGAAGCTATTCCAACTCCAGGCAAAGGACCGACAAATCTGCTTCGGACAATGCCAAACCGGCGATTCTTCTGCGCAAGGCAGAAAAACCGCCAGTCCGTGAACGGAATGTGAAAACTCCGGATGGAGCGTTAGTTCATCGTGACGCAGGTGTTGTCGTCAGCCAGGAAGTGATAGGGGCCGGCGGCGGTGAAGGGGATCTTCTTCATGCAGGCGAGGAAATCGTTGGGGCCGACGGAGCCGGCATGGCCGTCGAGGAAGGCGAAGTTGCAGCGGCCGCCATGGACCATCTTGTAATGGCCATGATAGCTGTCCTGGGTGACCAGGGCGTCGGTGTCGGTGCGGCCGCCTTCCTTGTAGTAATTGTCGCCCAGCAGCGTGAAGCTGGAGGGGTTGTTGATGAAGTTGGAGAGATAGAGCTCCGCGGTGGCGGTGTGTTTGTAGATGTTGGTGCTCAGCTCTTTATAGTAGATGGTTCCGTAGGTGGAGGTGGCGCTGGAGGCCATGCCCTGGAAGTCAATGGACATGGGGCAGTTGCAGATGGGGGAATCATATTCCATGTAGCCTTTGATCATGAAGGAGTAGGCCCATGCGGGATAGTAGGCAGCGGACAGCTGGGCGTCCGCCGGAGCCTGATTGTCCCAGAGACGCTCGGGGAAGGCTCCTCTGAAATCGTCCATGTACAGGATGGCGGTCTCAACGCAGCCTTTGAGGTTGGAGGTGCAGTTGATGGCCTGCGCCTTCTGCTTGGCTTTGGCCAGAGCAGGCAGCAGCATGCCGGCCAGAATGGCGATGATGGCGATGACAACGAGCAGTTCGATGAGGGTGAATGCTTTCTTCATTGTTCTAAGTTCCTCTTTATTAATATTTTGTGGCTATAAAAATACCCCCCCGAAATTTTTCGGCGAAACAGAGGACATTCCTTTTTCCACCACACGTATATAATTATACGAAACTTTTGAAAAAAAACAAGAGGTCAGCATGATATTTTTGCGTTTTTTGCGTTCTTTGTGACGATTGTGATTGTGGGAGGGGAGACGGAAGACGGGAAAGTGAATTAGAAATTAGGAATGAGGAATTAGGAATTTGTCAAGTGAAAAGAGTCTCGCGTCTCCCGTCTCTCGTCCCATGAAAAGAGTCTCCCGTCTCTCGTCTCTCGTCTCTCGTCCCATGAAAAGAGTCTCCCGTCTCTCGTCTCCCGTCCAGTGAAAAGTGAAGAGTGAAGTGGGACGAGGGACTGGAGACGGGGGACGGGAGGGGACGTGAGACGTGAGACATGGCCCTTGCCGCATGACAAACAACGACAATCATGAACAATTCGGCGTTGTCAGTTTGACTCCGTTTTGTTAGCCATTATACTAACATGCTGTGCAAAGATAGTGTTGAAGCGTTTTCTGTAATCTATATATAAATAAGGAATAGAAGATGAAGATTCGACATGTGCTGTTTTCGGCGGCGCTGGCGGCGATGGCTGTCCGCGGTCAAGTTGAGGTTCAGTTGGCGGACGACGTGAAATTGCGGCTGGGAGGGGATCTGCGCGTCCGCTATGAGGGCTTTGACGCGGCGGTTCCCAATCCGGATGTGCCCAAGGCCGGCCGCCACACCACGGAGTATTTCCGCATTCGGACCCGCGTGGGCGGCTCTCTGGACTTTGGGGAGGACCTGACTCTGAACCTGCGGCTGGGCAACCGGGTCCATTCGGTCACTACCAGCCCCAACCGCCAAAACAACGACGGCGCCTCCACATGGGAGTTTCCCGACGAGGTGTATGTGGACGCCGCCAACATCGTCTACCGCAATCTGATGGACGGCCGCCTCTCTCTGACTTTGGGCCGTCAGGACCTGAAGTTGGGCAATGGCATGCTCTATGCCGAAGGAACCCCCTTCGACCAGGGGCGCTCTGTGTACAGCGACGGCCTGACCGTCCGCTATGAGGACGAGACGGAGAAAGTCACCGCCTTTGTCCTCTACGACCGCTGGAAGGACGGCATCGTGTTCATCAATGACCGGAACCGGGCCCTGCGCTCTGGAGACATCTTCACGGCGGGCCTCTACTGGACCCATCAGGTGGCCGAGCCGTTGTCCATAGATGTATATTATATGTATAACAATTTGGACGACAAACATCCGGAGACCGCCGAGCGGGCCCATGAGGCCGACGCTTCCGTGAATCTGCACACGGCGGGGCTGCGGCTCTTCGGGCGGCCCGTGACCCTCTTGGACTACAGCGTGGAGGCCGCTCAGCAGTTTGGACGGGATGAGGACGGCTCCCGTCTGGCCGGTTCCATGGCGGACGCGCGGCTGAATTTCCATCTGAACGACGATTGCACCTTCAAGCCGGTTTTGGGCGTGGAGCTCACCCACTTGAGCGGCGATGATCGGGAGGGGGACCGGAACCGCGGCTGGAATCCCCTCATGAGCCAATGTCCTCTCTGGGGGGAGGAGCTGCTTCCGATCATGTTCAACGGCATGTGGAGCAACCTGAACATGGTGGGAACCCACTTCAGCTGCAAAATCACCGATGCCTGCACCTTGAAGCTGTATGCCACGGACTATCAGGCGGATGACCGCGATGGTCTGGTGGGCGCCAATGCCAACACCGGCGGCGGCCGCCATGTGGGCCTGCTGGCTGGCGTGATGACCGCCTACAAGTTCACCAGCAACCTGTCCGCTCAGGCATGGTGGTCCCATTTCATGCCCGGCGACTTCTACGGCAATGGCCACGACTGCAACTGGTTCCGTCTGGAGCTGACCGCCAGCTTCTAGAGAGTTGGGGACTCTGACACCACCGCGACCGCTGCGGCGGGACGTGGAACGTGGCGTTAGCGGAAGGACTGTCCCGCCCCCCACAAAAAATTTTCAAAAAAAGTGTTGGGGCGGGTTGTAATCTGGAAAAAAGGGGATATCGTATACTGTTTCGTGTTTTTGAATTTTAAACGCGTTTTGCATATATAGAAAGAAAGTGAAAACAATGAAAAAGTTTGCATGCATTGCGTTGCTCGTCTTCGTGGGAACGGTCTTCGCCGGGGTGGAAGATCCGTACCATCAGTTCGGTGAGGTTGTGTATAATCAAGATACATATACTGAAGCAAATGGCACCGCTGGCGGTTTCACGGATTATATAAACTTTGTTCAGAAGGGAGCTGACAAGGGAATCATTACGCTGAAGGTTGTTGGCGGCACGGATGTCTACCTGACCTCGATTATTGACAACTGGGGTCCCTCCATCACAGATATGGGTACAATCTTTGACATGTCCAAATATGGCTATATGACAGCTAAGCCAACGGATTTTGAAACTGCGGCAAAGGTTACCTTTGATAATGAATCTGTAATCAAAGGAAGTGAGACGCCTGATTCGGTTACATATTATGATGACGCCAAACCTGAAGAAAATAAGGCAACGGTGGCGGCGTATTTCCTTGGTCATTTTGATAAAAGTCAGGAAATCTACCTCTTCTTGACACCTAAAGATAAAGCAACGGGGGAAACGGTCTCCACGGTTCAATTGCTTAGTCCTGACAATGAAGGTACGGAATTGGTGACTCGCGAGTTTGGATGGGAATCAATTTCTCCTTTGGATCTTGCCGACAATCCAGTTGTGAATTTTGGTCTGATTAGTCCTAATGCCAATGCATATTATCAAGACAACTGGCTTTTCACCGCAGTGTTCAAGTACAATCCTCCTCAAACCGGCAGCCCGATTCCCACGGGGGCATTGGCAAGTTTGATTTGCCTGGGCACGGTGGTGGCGAGTTCCATGACCACGCGGAAGAAGCGCTATTGAGGTTGGCGGACAATTGTGAGTTTTGATGTGGCAGGCTTCCGCTTTTTTTGCGGAAGCCTGTCGCGTTTGGGGGATGGACAGTTCCGCAGAGAGTCGGCCATCCCATATGAGATGGTTTTAAACGCGGGAGGGTGTCATTGCCCATGAGCATGTCGCGAAAGCATGTTTTTCTGTTCTTCCTCATAGCGGGGGCCCTGGTGGTGGTGATTGTCTGTGGTCTGATGGGCGTCATGGTCATCCGCCACAAACGGCAGACTGGCCTGTTCAAGGACGGGGAGCTGGCCTACCACAACGGCGACTACGTGCAGGCGGAGACGCTGCTGACCCAATACCTCTCCCATGACTCGGACAAGGAGGAGGCATGGAAATATCTGGCCCATGTCTACGAGGGCAAGGGGCAATGGCTGGAGGCGGCGGGTTGCTGGCAGCGGCTGGTTCAGCTCAATGTGCTGGAAAGCGAATATGTGACCAACTGCATCCAGGCCAACTATCGGATTCATAACTATCAGGGCCTCAACCACATCTTCAATAAGGCCACTGACGCCCAAAAGGAGTTTCAGGAGATTTACGCCCTGACCCGCTTCAAGGTGGACTCCGCCGACCCCGCCGTGCAGGAACTGGTGGACGCCCTTCCGGCGGACAGCCGGATCCGGCGGCTGATTGAGGCGCTGAAGAACGAGGGCCCCGCCGACGAGCTGGAGTTCCTCAAAAAGCAGGACGATCCCGTCATTCAGGTGGAGGCCTGCATTCTGGACGGCTATATCGCGGAGCTGAAGGAGAAGGACATGGCCCGCGCCGAGCAGTGCTTCCGTAAGGCGGTGGAAATCAATCCGCCCCTTTGCCAGCGGGAGCTGGGCAATTTCCTCTTCCGCCAGATGCGCTATCCAGAGGCCGCCGAGGCCTTTCAGCAAGCCTATCCGGCCATGCTTTCGGGCGATGCGGTCCTGAATTATGGCGAAGTCCTTTTCTTCCAAAAGAATGAAGAGGGGCTGAAGAAACTGGAGAAGGATGTGAGCCGTGGAGTTGGGAACTCATTGCCTGTCCGCGCCTATATCCAATGCCTGCTGGCGGCCATGGACCGAAAGACGGAAGACATGGTGAAGAATTATCAGGTGGCCGGTCTGCGCCGCGAGACGCCCATGGGGCTGCTCATCACCTTTTTGGTGTCCGTGGAGACGGTGGACATCCCCCAGATGGTCCCCGTCCTGTTGCGATGGAAGGGCACGGCCATCTTCGAGCAGAAGAAAGAGGAGATTTTGACCAGCGTCCGCCACGTTCTGATGCAGGCCATGGAGAAGCGGAAATGGCAGGAGGCGTCCCGTCTGGCCATGCTGTTCAGGGATCAGAAGCCGCCGGAGATTTTGGTGTACAAGGCGTTGCTTTTTGAGCGGGCCGCCTTTGGTGTGGTTCCGGAAGATCTTCTGCAAGAGGCAATTACGTATTTCCCGGAAGACCAGGCGTTCCGTGCGTTGTCATTGCGCAGCGCCTTGTCGAAGGGGAATGTGGATGAGGTGAACGCCGCCTATGAGCAGGTCATCGCCAAAAGCGCGGATCCGGAGCTGGACCGTTATCGGAAGGCCATCTTCCTGGAGCAGAAAGGCCTTGTGGAAGAGGCCTTTGCGGAGATTTCGAAAAACCTGCAGGAGCATCCTTCGGAGCGGGAGGCGAAGCACTGTCTGGCCTTTGCCATGCGCACGGGCCACAAGCCGGCTTTGGAGGCCGTGGCCTCCTATCCGCAGCTGGCCCCCATCGCCCGCTTCGAGAACGAACGCCGCTATGGCGATCCCGAGGCGGCGCTGAAGATGCTGACGGAACAGCCTCTGGAGCAGGGACTTTCCGCCGAGGTGCTGGAGGAGCGGGAGATTCTCCTGCCGTTGGGACTGTATCTGGGCATCTCCCGCCAGCGGGAGCGGGCCATCGCCGTCTATGAGTCGCTAAAGCCCTACATGATGTCCAGCCCCATCATCGACCTGAACCTCTCCGAAATCTACAAGAGCTTGGATGACAAGGAGAAAGCCTTGGCGAACGCCGCCGACGCCTATGCCAAGGCCCCCAACAACCCGCTGGTCAAATCGGTCTACGGCATGCGCTGCGCGGAGAACGATGACTTCGAGAAAGCGGTCACGCTCATCCCGATGAATGTACAAGATCCTGAATACCAGAAGGTTCTGGTGACCAGTCTGGAGAAGTGCATTGAAACGAGCTACAAGGACCAGCGCCTGGCCTCCTGCCGCTCCTATATTCGCAGTCTTCAGGAGCTCCAGCCGGAGAACGCCTGCGCGGCTGATTACCACAAACGGCTGGAGGAGGGCGACGAGAAGAACAATGGCCAGTGACAGAGGCAGATTCCTATTGGCGTGGCAGACTGCCCGAGACAATTTTCGGGCAGCTCCCATCAGCGTGTCTCTGCTGTTGGCGGCCATGCTTTTTGGCTGCGTGGAATATGTGCTGTGGGGGCGAAGCCATCTGGAGGATGGCATCCCGCTGGTGGCCCTGCTGCTTTTGGCCGCTTATGATCAGCTGCGTAAACCATTGCAGCCCAAACGGATAGCTGCATCCGAGGCGGCGGGGTGGATGTTGTTGCTCCTGTCGTTGGCCGTCGGTGGCTGGATTTGGGCGGGGGGCGGACGCCAAGACGGTGAAAGCCAGCGGCTTCTGCCCATCGTGTGCAAGAACGCGGCGCTGTTGGGCGTGGCCGTGGCGGTCACCCTGCGGCAGGACGGCTTCCCTGTCGCTCTCCGCTTTTTTCCCCTTCATGTCCATGCCATCGTCATCCTGCCGCTGTATGAATTCATCCTGCTGGAGTTCAGCTATCCGCTGCGGCTGGTTTCGACTCAAGTCTCCGTCTGGCTGATGCGCTGTCTCGGCATGAATGTCCGCTGCGACGGTCCCAGCCTCATCTTCGATGGACAAGTCCTCTCCATCACGGACGCCTGTTCAGGCATCGGCCTTTTGGGCATGCTCTTCTTGCTCGCGTATTGGATTGTGCGGCCTATTCGCAGCGAGGCATGGAAGAAATGGTGCTGGAGCCTGCTGGTCATCCTCTGGATCATTTTGGCCAACGCCCTGCGGCTGCTGCTGACCCTTCTGCTGTATCAAATCTGCGGACATAAGGTCTTCGAGCGGGAGCTCCACTTCCTTCTGGGCTGCTTCTTCATCGTGGCCGCATCCCTGTTGACATGGTGCAGCTCCATGATTTTCCAGCTGGACACGGCGAAGGAGACGCCATGAAACTCCGTTCCCGCGCCGTGTGGGTCGCTCTGTCGGCCATCCCGTTCCTCTTGGAGCAGCCCTACAGCTTCCGCACCATGTCCACGACGCCCACGGAGCGGTGGAACTGGTGCTTTCTCTGCGGCGCGCTGGCGCTGGCCGCTTTGATGGCCCCGAAATGGCTTTCCACGAAGAGCAAGCCCCCCGTCGGGGCGCTGCAAAAATGGCTTCCGTTGCTGTTACCCCTTGCGTTGCTGGTATTTGGATATATACGACACATCCACATGGTGATTCTGGCAGGGGGACTGCTGCTGCCCGGCTGTCTCATCTACGCCCTTTGGGGCTGGCGGCATCTGCTGCTCTGTCTGCCTCCTCTGGGGATGCTGGCTCTTGCATGCCCCTCCGTGGGCTATCTGCTTTCCCTTGCCTTCTCCTACGGCGAAGTGACTCTCAAGACCATTCTCGCGGCATTGTTGACCGTGATGGTTCCGATTCTCTATCTTGTTCATTTGGAGAAGGTTACACCTAAAGCATTGGCATTCAGCATCTTGGCGTTGCTGGTGCCTGCCCTCTATCTCTCCGGCGGACGCTCCATCTCCTTGCAGCCGGCGGTGCTGCCAGTCTTTTCCCGTCTGATTACCAACGACTTCCGAGGGGTGCAGGAGATGGACAACGACAGCGACCGCACCTTCTTCGGCGACAGCAAATCCGAACGCTTCCAGTTCGTGGATGCCACAGGCACGTCCATCGGAGCGCTGCATGTGTGGGATATCGCCGATGTCCATAAAATCCATCCCACGGCGTTCTGCCTTCGGGTCGGAGCCTATCGCCTCCTGCAGGAAAAGACATTGCATCTTCCTGCGAAAGAAGGACTTCCGGCAATGGATGTGTTGGAGATTCTGGCCGAGCGGCAGGGGCGCAGGCGGCTCTTCTGGCAGTGGTACAGCACGCCGAGCCGCTCCACGGGCAGCTTCCTGCTCTTCCGCACCATCTTTTCCCAAAAGGACAATTGGTCCGCCTTCATCGTGGACACGCCCGTTGGCGACTCTCTGGAGGAACGGCGGGAGACCCTCCATCGCTTTGTGGCGGCGTTTATGGAGAATTAGGTTTTTAGTTAGGCGTTGGCGGTTCGCGGATCCTATTGGAAAAGGTCATCCAATGTCACTTCGGACTGGATGTCATTCCAATAGGCGTTGTGGACGAGGCCGCCGTTGGTGACAAAGGTCAGATAGGCGGCACCTCGCGGCTTTTGTTCCATGACGAATTGATCGCGGCGGTTGAGGATTTTTCGATGCTCTTCTTTCGTGATTTCGTATTGGCCCTGTGAATATTTGATTTCGCAGATGTTCACGGCGTCATCCGAACGTTCGATGAGGAGGTCGATTTGAGCGCCATCCTCTCCCTTGGCCAGACGCGAACGCCATGCGTACTGGTGGGTGAGGATGCCGGAAATGCCGAGCTTCCGCTTGATTTGTTCGATATGCGTCATGCAAATGCGCTCAAAGGAAAGGCCACGCCATGTGTTGATGGCTGGAAGATTCTGCATCGCCTCCCATGAGCCGCCTCCGTTCTCATCAAGGTCTGCCAGAAACTTGTAGTGAAACAAGGTGAAATTGTCAATCAGCTGGAAAACCGCCTCGTGAGTTGTTTTGTTGGGCATGCGGTAGCGTCTGACAAATCCGCATTCAACCAGCTCGGAGAGAGCCTTGCTGAACGCGCCGTTGTCGGGAGCCTGTGTCGCGTGGAGCAATTCCTCCCGAGTCATGCCCGCCTTTTTTCTGCCAAGGGCCGACACAATGTCAATGTGGCGTTGCGGCTTCTTGAAGAGGGATGCATAGAGGTGCTTGTATTCGTCGTGCAATTCGCCGTCTGCGGCGAAGAAAATGGCGTCAATGTTCTGTGCGGGACTTTTGTCCTTCTGGAGGTAGTTCCAATAATATGGTATTCCACCCATCACCATGTAGTATTCGAGGATTTGACGCCGTGTGACGACAAGGCCTTTGGCCATCGCGAAGCGTTCGCATTCTGCTAAGGTGAACGGCTCCAGCTTGATGCGATGGGTCAGGCGATTGTGGAGACCGCCTTTGTCGTTGATGATTTCATCTGTCATCCAAGACGTTGCCGAACCGCATACAATGAACACGATATCCTTTCGAGCAGACGCCCATCCGTTCCAGAACGTCTCGATGGCGCTGACCAGACCCGCGCGCTGTGAGTCCATCCACGGAAGCTCGTCAATGAAGATGAGTTTTTTGCCCATCGGCATGCGTTCAAGTCCCGATGCGAGCAAATCAAATGCGTCATACCACGTTTTGGGGGCTTTCTTCACGCTGAAACCATGGCGTTGAAGGGATTTTACGAAGCGCGTGATTTGTTCTTTGCGCCCCACATTGGCGATTCCCGTGTGATAGAAGGCAAAATTTCCATTGAACACTTCGCGTATCATATAGGTCTTGCCGACACGACGGCGACCGTAGACGACAATGAACTCCGATGAATCGCTTGCAAACGCCTCATGGAGTTTTTTGATCTCGTTTTCCCGGCCTATCAACATAATCGATGTTTCCTGTTCATTGAAATTGTGTCAATCACTATACTTCAAACTCAGCGGAATGCAAGAAAAAAACGGCGATTCCGCTGAGTTTAAAGACGTCTTGACCATGAGAGGGTGCTTAAACTTGGCGGAAAGTGCAAAAAGAATGGCGATTCCGCCGAATTTTGCTGTTTGAGTGGCGGTCGTGGCGTCTATGAAGTCTGGATGCAGATGGCGACGGCGCCGGCGACACAGGCGGCGATGGCGATGCACTGCAGGGGGCGGAGTCGTTCCCGCAGGAAGAGCACGCTGTAGATGACGAAGCCCACGATGCAGGAGACGACCATCAGCGGGTTGGCCACGTTGCCCAGCCCCGCGCGGCCAAGGGCATCCATCCCATTGTAGTAGAGGAAATAGCTGACGAACAGGCCGATGCCCTCGCTGAGGATGATGTATTTCCAGAAGATGCCGCGGCGGCAGTTCTCCATGAAGAGCCGTGGGATGGGAATTCGGCGGATGGCATTGCAGATGAGGGCGCTGATGAGCGTGCCGATGGAGCCCATCATGGATTTGAATACGGAAATGACCTGCCGCGTGTCCTCCGAATAGGAGGGAATGTTGCTGACGGTCTGCTGGATGCCGCAGACGAAGAAGGCGGAGAAGGCCAGCAGAAGCCATGTGTTCGAGGTGGCCCCCGAATTGTCCTTGGACAGCCCGAATAGCGTCAACGCAATGATTACCAACACGATGCCGCATCCTTTCACAACGTTGAACGAGACGCCGAAGAACAGAAATCCCATGATGAAGGGGATGATGGTGGCGCTTTGGATGATGGCCCACACAATGCCGTTCGGCCCCCGTTGCATGGCGGCCGACATCAGTTCCAGCATCCAGAAGTTCACCATGCCGCTGGCCATGCAGCAGGCGGCGACAATCAGTTGCGCATGCCCCGTTGATTTTCCTAACATATTCGTGCTCAACAGGATACAACCGCTGACCGTGATGCAGACAAGAGCCTGAACCAGCTGGACGATGCTGGTGGAGATGTGGTGTTTGGGCGCACCGCCCATGATGGCGCCGGCAATGCACCACGACATGCCGGTCAAAATCATTGCTGAAATGCCGAAAACCATAATGACCTAAATAGTTGAAAATTAGCAATTAGCAATTTTTCGTGTGACAAATGAAATGGCCGATGAATTGCTAATTGCCAATTTCTGATTGCATGATTAGTTCAGCGTCAGCTCCACGGCGGTGACGCGGGGGGACCGCAGGCTGTTTTCCGCCCGCAGAGTCAGACGGTACTGCAGCACATCGCCTTTGTTGAAGGCGAAGCCTTCCGGCTTGAACCACTGAGCCTGATCCATGGGCGTGTCGTCATTGACGATGCGGACCATGAGGGCGGTGGAGGTTCGCGGAGGGCAGTCCGCCTCGATGCGGACGGACTCCACCTTGCCCGCCGCCTTCGCCGTGTAGGGGGCGGAGTAGTAGAATTCGTCCGGTCCGCGGTCGAGAATGTTGCCCGGCTCGAGGGCGGTCATTCCGTGAGGGCCTTCAGTGGGCAGTTTGGTGGTCTTGCGGGGGTTGAATCCCTCGGGGCCGTTCCACCACACTTCGCTGTCCGACGTGTGGTCGCCCCAGGTCTTGTGATTGGCGACGGCCAGGTCGATCCAACCGTCGTCATTGAAGTCAGCGGCGACGCAGCCGGAGGCGGAGTGGGTGAAGAGATGGTCGCGGTCGTAGAAGCCAAAGCGGCCCTCACGATTCCAATAGAGGAAGCTGACGATGTCGCGGTCCTTGCCGCCGTGATAGCTGCCCACGAACATGTCCAGCCAGCCGTCGTTGTTGAAGTCGGCGATGGCGATGGAGTCCGCCGCGTCGGCGCGCAAGACGGTTTTGCGGCTTTCGCTGAGGCCCTGAGGTCCGTTCCAGTAGACGTGGACGTAGGAATGATGGGGCTCATGTGGTGTAAGTTCCCCGTTATGAGGTGTTTCCGTATGCGTTCCAATGATCAGGTCCGGGTAGCCGTTCTTGGTGAGGTCGGCTGCGCGGGCGCAGGCGCCCTTGAAGATGCCCAGCTCGCTGTGGTTGGCCATGGAATAGCCGTCGGGTCCGCCCCAGAAGATGAGTGTGCGGTCGGTGGTGATGAGGGGGACGATCAAGTCCAGATAGCCGTCTTTGTTCACGTCGACGCCCAAGATCCAGCGGGGGCTGCCCATGCCCTGGAGGCTGAGCACCTCGCCGGTCTTGTAGCCGTCTGGGCCGCCGCGGAAGATGACGATGTCGCTGTAGTGGTTGGTCACGGTGACCAGGTCCAGGTAGCCGTCCTTGTCCAGGTCGGCCACGAAGCCGCCCCAGCCGCCGCGGACGGGAACGGTGTAGCTCTTCTCCGGCTCAAAGCCCTTGGGGCCAAAATGATGGACATGATGGCCAGGGTCCAGGTGGAGGGACTCCTCCGCATTGTTGCAGACGATGAGCTCGGCCCAGCCGTCGTCGTCGATGTCCGCATAGATGGAGTCGACGGCGCACCAGGCGGGGACGGCGGTGACGCGGTCTTTGGAATAGCCGTCCTTTCCGCCCCAATAGATGAAGGCATGGTCGGAGCCGACGGAGCTGCGGGTGTGCTGATTGATGAGCAGGATTTCCGCCTCCTTGCCTTTGCGGGTCAGCACGAAGACGCGGCGGGTGCAGCCGCCGAGCAGGGCGCCGGACTGGGTGATTTGGCGTTTGGGGCCGATCTTGAAGATGGGGCATTCGTGGTCGTAGTTCCGCTTGTATTCCCCTTGGGCGATGATGAATTCGCGGTTGGGGAGGATGGCCACATCCGTGGCGCGGTAGGTGACGATGGCGTCCTTGCGCTTCTCCGAGAAGCCGTCCTCGCCGCCCCAATAGACATAGCTGCGCTCGCTCTTGTGGTCGGCGGAGGCGGTGTGGGTGGCGATGACCGCGTCCTCAAAGCCGTCGCCGTCCAGGTCGCCGATGGCGATGGAGACGGCCATGCCCGCCTGAAATTCGGCGACTTGCTCGATGGCCCGCTGCCGCGTGGCGGAGAAGAGCAGCATCTTCTTGCCTGTGGACAAGGTGAAGCAGTGGCGGCCTTTGTAGACGACGCACTGCAGAAGGCGGGCGATCTCCGTCTTCGCCTCCATCTCGCTGGTCCTGCCTTCGACACCAATTGGTGGAACTGTCTCGTCTTCAGGAAGTTCGGGAATTTCCGTGCAACGCTCCAAGACAATGCCGTCCGGGCCGCCCCAATAGATGGTGGTGGCGGTGCTCTTTTCCTTGCGGACGATGAGCTCGTCAAAGCCGTCGCCGTCCAAATCGCTGGCGGCCACTTGGAAGCATTCGATGGGCAGGTCGATGAAGCGGTGCCACTCCAATCCCAAGCCGTGCTGCTGGAAGATGCGGACGGTCTTGTAGCAGGGCATGGTGAAGGCAAGGGACGGCCGCGCCTCGCCGCCGAAGCAGCCGGCGGCCACGCTGGTGGAGTTGGGGGTGGGAATGCGGCTGTGGTACTTTTCGGAGTATTCTTCGTCGCTGCCGAAATAGATGTCCGTGGTGGAGTAGGGGGCGGCGGCGTCTCCGCGGCCGGCCAGAATGACGTCGGTGTAGCCGTCTCCCGTCAGATCCACGGCGGCGCCGGAGATGGTGCCCATGGAGGCAAGCTCAATCCGCGTTCCGTCGCGGTGGTAGACGTAGCTGGGGGCGGACTCATGGTGCGGCTGGCAGTTGGCGTAGACCAGGTCGAAATAGCCGTTGTGGTTCAAATCGTATTGGTAGATGCGCTGCAGAACCCCTTTGCGGGACACATAGAGGTTGTGCCCTCCATTTCCATACGTTCCTTTGCGGAACTCCTCAAATCCTTTGGTGGACCAAATCGTTTTCTTCTTTGCGGCCATGACGCCCCCTTTTATGTTGATTCAATAGGATAATGGAAAAGACCATACAAAAATATAATGCGGGAGCGGTTTCACTCAAGTGTCACTTTGATAAAGTTGTGGTATAGTTTATTATTTGGTATTGGAAATTAGGAATATAGTTAGCAGCAAGGAGTTTTACTAGGGCGTCCAGGGCATCTAGGGCTTCTAGAGCTAGCTAGTCGGGGAGTTTGATGACGGACAAGATGGAACATGACGAGAACAGCGCGGGGGTCGTCCTTGGAGGGACGTCCCTTCTGCGGGGGGACGGCGCATCGGCGTCGCTTCCGGCGGATCGTCGCGGCGAGGCGGACATGGCCGCGCTGAAGGAGACGGCCATGCGGGTGTTGCCGTCGGAGCTGCGGAACGAGGTGGTCTCCGAGCTGCTGGCGGAGGAACGGCATCCCAGCCCGCTGCATTGGCTGCTGGTCTGCGCGGCGCTGCTGGCGGCCGTGGCGCTCTTCTGGTGGCAATTCCCCGCCCGCCGCGCCATCATGCAGGTGGGCGACATCGAAATCGCCACGGAGGCCGTCGCCAAGAGCAGCCCCTACTACAACATCGCGCTGAAGGCGGAGGAGCTCTTTGAGGCCAAAAAGTATTCCGCCTGCGCGGAGACCATCGCCCCTGTGTTATTGGATATTCTGGAGAATCAGGAGGAACACGACAGCTCCCACAACCGGCTTCTCTACCAATTCTACGAGTCCGTCCGCAAGGGGCGGGTGGCCTATGACATCGACCAAATGGCCCGGGTGAACATCGGCAAGGTGGTCGCCGCCAATCCGGACGAAGCCCGCTGGGGCATCCTCCAGATCGAGCTGTGCGCCAAGGAGTTCATCGCCTTCGAGGAGCTCTATCGAAACGTGCAGAAACACAAGGGCGACAAGGGGTTCGCCAAAGAGCGACGCGTCCAGGCCGACAAGTGGATAAAGACCGTCACGGAGCTGCTGAACAGCCTGTCACGCCAGCTGCCGGGGACGACGGGCCGTGGGCATGACGACATGCTGAAGGATATCGTATGGCTTAAGTTGTTGCATGCCAAGATGTTATGTTGCAGATGGATGCTGGAGGGCCAGGGCAAGTTCCCCGATGACTTTGGGGATGCGGGGGTCGACAGCCGAGAGCAGGCTCTGCAAATCTGCCACGAGAGCGAACAGCGCTACAGCGAACTGGGCAGCATGGACGCGGAGCTTCTGGACTTCTTCTATCTCCGCCGTTTCATCGCCCAGGTCATCAAGGATCATCTCTCGTTGGTGAACCACAGCTATTATTGGAATGGCGAGAAGCGATGGAGCATCCTGCCGCTGATGGACGAGATCGCGGCCATGGACGCCGTGCTGAAGAAGCCAGGGACAGGAGGGAAACGATGACGGAGCGGTCTGAACGGCGGTTGGGACGCGCGGCCTGGAGCTGGCTGTCCGCTCCCGGAAGTGGAACCCGTGGAATCCGAAGCTTTGCCGAAGGGAGATTCTATGGGGTGCTTTTTCTGTATCTTGTTGCATTTCTAGTATTTGCAAAAGATCCATTTTTCCATCAGAATGGCGTGTTCGTCTATCAGCAAGGCATTGTCACGTTGATTTTGGGCGGCCTTTTGGCCGCCGCGTTGAATTGGGAGATGTGCATCTTCGGAAAGCCGGTGGGGGCCAATTTGTTTCTGCATGTGATTCAAGTGTTTCCTCTGACGTTACTGGTGGCGAGACTGACGGCGCGGCCGACGGTGGTTCCGCCGCCCACCTCCCTGATGGGAAAAGGGCTGAAGATCGCCAAGGAGCTGGTCAACGGCATCATGGGAGATGTGGTGATCACGATTCCGCCATGGCTCGTCGATGTGTTCACCAACTGGAAAATCTGCCTTTTTCTGGCGCTGCTCTTGTTCTTCCTGTGCCTGCGCCACTTGCCCATGAAACTTGGCGCCGTGATCTGCCTCTTTTTGGTGCCGTTGGCCACGGTGATTCAGGATGGCGGCGTGGGCCATCTTCTGGTGGGCATCGCGCTGTTGGGCGTGGGCATGACTCTGCAGTTCTGCCGCTATGACCGTATCCTGTACTATGAGAACGTGTTCCATCGGCTGCAGCGGGCGCCTCTTCCGGACGCGAAATTCGGCGACGTGGCGCTGCGGGTCATGGTGCAGCTGGAGAATGAGGGGCGCCTGTCCGAAGGCAACCTGTTGGGAATCGTCCGCTCCGAATATGGCACGGCGGCCGCCCTCCCGTCGACGGAGCTGAAGGCCAAATGCGGCGAGGTTCTCCAGAAGCTGGTCTATGAATATGGATTGGCGGTTCTTCGGGGGGATGTGGACGGCCTCTTCCTGAAGGCCGACCCCATGCTTTCCCATCATGACAGCCTGCTGACCAGCGTGGCCGTCTTCCCGCGGGCGGTTCTGGCTCTGCTGACGGCCGCCGTCTGGGTGCTTCTGCCTGTGGATGTGATTCCGGACGCCATCCCCTTCCTCGGCATGCTGGACGATGTGGCGGTCACCATCTTCTCCGGCTTGGTTCTCAAAAACTCTTTGGACTCCCATGTACTTCAACGGCAATGATTTCTTTCGTGGCGTCGGCTATCTGCTCAGCGGCATCCGCGAATTTTGGAGTCGCCCACGGCTATGGCTGTATGCGCTCGTCCCCCTGCTTTGCGTGAAAGTGGTGTTCTCCCTGGTCACCTGGATGGTCATGAAGCACTGGATTCTGCCGTTGGAGAGCTGGATGCAGGGTCAGTTTGAGGTCATCGGCTGGAACACGGTCGGGGGACTGGCGGCAAAGGGCGTCCATTGGCTCTGTCTGATCGGGCTGCTCATGGTCATGTCCGCTGTGGCCAGTTTTCTCTTTGAGCTGTTTGGCTGCTTTTTCTTCTCCCGCATGGTTCGCTTCTATGAGTATTGGGTCTACCAGCGCCCCCAGCCGCCTCCCCTCGGGGTCGGCCGCGAGCTGCTCAACGGGTTCGACAGCATCGTGTACTCGCTGGGCACGGTGCTTCTCTATGTCCCCCTCATGGCCATCGGCATCATTTTCCCCCTGGCCGGACAGCTCATGACGGCGTGGTTCATCGGCTATCGCTACGGCGTGAGCTACTGCGCGGAGGCTGGCTTCAATCGAGGCATGACCATCCACACCTTTCAGGTGCGGCTGCGGGGACGACGGCCCGTGCTCTACGGCTTTGGCGTCGCCGTCTTTGTCATCCTGCTGATTCCCTTCCTCTCCATCCTGCTGATTCCAGGCTGCGTCATCGGCGGAACCCGCCTGGTCAACGAAGAATGGGTCAACTGATTGATGATGAGCAATTAGGAATTGGCAATGCAGATCTTCAGAACCGAACACAAAGGTCATATTCTGTGGCCGAATCAGGACCATGGCACTGTTTTTTAGGACATCAGGGTTCTGGAAATTTCAACTGGGGTTGGGGGATAGAAGGTTGAAAGGCCCCCTATGAATAATATAGTATAGAAGTTTGAAAAACCGTCATCGCCGACGCAAGTGCCCTAACCTGCGTTGGACTGATATGCCAAACGGAGTGGATAATGGAATTCAAGGAACTGTTGCAAGGCTTCGGTGACCGGTACGGCATCGAAGACATGGTGGCTGACGGAGACGAGTCCGTGGCGCTGAAGATCGATGACATGGTACTGGAGCTTGTCCATGACTCGATTGGGCAGAACATCTTTTTGAGAGGGACGTTTGGGGCGCCGCCGCTGGAAGGGGAATTGCTGTTCGCTCAAATGCTTCTGAAGACAAATTATCTCCAGCTGGGCACGGATAAACCGATGGTTGCCCAGAATCCCGAAACCAACGCCTATGTCCTGAATCGGGCCATCTCTCTTAGGGGACTGGACTTGGACACCTTCTGCTCCAACGTGGAGCATTTCGTGAACCAACTGGAGGATTGGGTCAAGCTGCTGGCCGACTACCGTCCCGCGATGGAGGAGATGAAATCCAGAGAGTCGGAGGAGAAGAAAGTCACGTCTCTGAACAGCGGTGATTTCATCCGCGTGTAGGAAAATATCCATAGCATATTTGTAATGAATATGTTATGAAAACGTTGAGAAAGACGGCAGTTAGGCGATGCAGATAGGCACGAAAATCAAGACGATTCCCTATGGAATCAGCGACTTCGCGAGCGCACCATGGGGCTGGCTGGCTTCGAGGACCTTGCGCGAGTCTCTCCTTTTCGCGGAGGAGATTTGAACGTGCCAGAAGACCGTATATTTATAGATGGATATCGATAAGCTACATTTGTCCCATTCATCCAATTGTCTGAGGAGAAACGATGAAAACAACAACCTGTCTCAAACTGCTTTGCGTCGGCATGAGCTGCCTTTCGTTGGGCGCCGCTGCGCAGACCATTCGGAAGCCATTGCTTATCCCATTGGAGTTCAACGACTTCGGTACGCCGGAAAAGGTATGGTTCCATCCCGGCGTGGCCGCGCTGCCAGACGGCACATGGCTGGCCACCATGCAGGAGGTCGCCGGAAGCGACTTCTTCCGCAACCCGCATTTCGCCTTCAGCAAAGACAAAGGCAAAACCTGGACGCCGCCAGAGGAAATTGAATCCTACAAGGCGACGCCCTTCAAGGACACCCAATTCCAAATCGGCGTGGCGGATGTCCGCCCCTTTGTGTCGCCGAACGACGGCACCGCCTTCGTCTTCAGCTGCACTGTCTTCTACTCTCCGAAGGGCAATGTGGGTTGGGCGCAGGAGCAGCAGGGCTTCCCGAGAGAAGAGGGCTTCTATGTGACGTGGCGGCCGGAGACCGGATGGTCGAAGCGCAAAGTCCTCCCGCTGCCGGAGTACGATGGCAACTATCGCACTGCCTGCACCCAAATTGCTTTCGTGGAGAATAACGAGGTTCTCGTGCCCATCTACCTTGAGCGCGGCAAGACCAAGTGGGGTGGCCACGACAGCGACAAATACGGCATCGTCATCGGTCGCTATCGTCAAGTGGGAGAGGAACTTGAGTACATCTCCATGAGCCAGTACATCGATCATGATGTCGGCCGCGGCGCCATTGAGCCCTCTATCATCCAGCTGCCGGAGGGCGGCTTCGCCCTCACCATCCGTGCGGAGGACAACCACGGCTACGTCTGCTGCTCCAAAGACGGCATGACCTGGTCGGACAAAATCTTCTGGCAGTGGGAGGACGGCATGCCGCTGACCATGTCCACCACGCAGCAGCATTGGTTGCGCGCCGGCGACAAGGTCTATCTTGTCTACACGCGCGACGACGGCAACAACACGAAAATCTTCCGCTTCCGCGCTCCGCTTTACATCGCGGAGGCCATTCCCTCCAAAGGCGTCTTGCTGCGCGAGACGGAACAGGTGGCAATTCCCCGCCAGCTCATCGACGGCAAGGAGGCCCTCTACGGCAATTTCCATTGCACCCAGCTGACGCCCAGCACGGCCCTGATCACGGATTCCGGAGCCGCCAGCAACAAAAGCATAGTCATGGCGACGCTTGTTGCGCCGTAATCAGCGGGTTGACTTTGGCGGCGCCAAGGTCGGTGACGGAGTTGGCGCCGCCATATATAAATGCAATGAAATGCATAGAATTGAATTGCAAAATATGAAACCCAAAAAGGGACCGTGAAAAGCGGCGAAAATGGCGAAAATCGCGTCCGAATGAGCCCAAAATGACCCCTGTTTTTGAGGACAATGCCCTTTGCGGGGCCCTATGATGGCCTTCCTCGCGTTTTAGGTCCGACCCTGTATATTAATACCTCTCATGATATATAGGGCCAAAAATGGCCGCTTTTTTGAGTTTGGTCTTTGTTGCAGTTTATTTCATTATTTTGCAATAATCTGCAAAAATGCAATGTGGATGCAGAGGAAGAGAATCGTCAAAGAAGATTTTGGCGAAGTTTAAATCTGTAGGAATAATTGCTATTTCTTTGCGAGCCTGCTTAAGGCGATTTGGACAGGAGAGGGCTTTTCGCCGTCCAATTGCTGTTGGTCTTCGATGGCCTGGAAGAGGGCCTCGCAGGCGGTGCGGTAGTCCACGCCCGCCAATTCCACCAACAGGCGGGTGCCTCGGTCCAACAGCTTCTTGTTGGTGCAGTCCACCCAGCTCATCCAGTTGCCGCTGATGCGCCCCATCAACGCCATGGTGCCCGTGGAGATGGTGTTGAGGGCCAGTTTGATGGCCAAATGGGACATGAGCTCCAAGGCACCGTCTGTGCAGGGGACGTCAAGGGCATGGTTGGCCAGCCGGGTTCCAATGCCCAAACTGGTGCGGACGGCAAAGCCGGCGCCCAGCTGACGGCATGCGTCCGTCAGTTGCGTCGGCGGATCGCCCACGGTGATTTGCACACAGGCGTCTTTTCCGCTGTCACAGCGCTCTTCCACGTTCTCCCGTCCGATTTGGAATTTCAGCAGGTCTTGGGCGGCGAGAGCGGGCGGATTGGCGGCGATTTTGTCCTCCGCTCCCATGGCGGCGTAGTCCTGAGGCGTCCAATTGAGGCAGCGCAGGGGGCGTTTCAGGCTCAGCCGCCACGTCTCCGATGTGGAATGGAGAGGATTTTTCACGAAAGTCCAGGGGGCGGGAGAGCGGGTGTCGTCGAATTTGCGGAAAGGGGGCAGCATGAAGGTGGGGGAGCGTTCCGTGGTGTCCGTGAAGATGTCCAAAAGGAAATCATCGGCGAAATAGGTGACTTTTCCGCCGCGGGAATAGATGTCCGCCTCGAATTTCATGTAGTCGGCCAGGGTTTTGACATTGGCGGGGGCAGAGAGGCCTTCCAGCAGCTGACGGAAGGCCGTCGCATAGTCGACGGGAGGCCGGCCGGACAGACGATGGGCAAGAATCTCCAAAGCGGCGCCGGCCACAAGTTGTTCGGACGTGGTGGCCTGCATGCGGGTGGAGCCCGCCAACGCCATGGGGCCGCAGTACAGGTCCAGAACGCAGACTCGCGGGTCCTCAATGGCCTTGCGGGAGCGCTCCAGCCGCGCGGCGAGCACATCGGCGGGGTTGTTGAACAGAAGGAAGACGGCGCAGCCCCGCGCCAGCGCCTCGTCCACGGTGCCGAGCACCGATGACGTCTCGCCTCCTTCGGTGATGGCCACCAGCATGTCGCGGGCGGTCATGGCGGCCTCCCGCACCTGACGACGGCCAAAGGCGGCGTAGTCTTCGAAGAACTCCACGGAGCGGACAAGGGCATAGTCACCGCCGGTCATGATGCTTTCCACCTGATTGGCGATGCGGTCGCCGTCGGGGGAGCCGCCCCAGAAGCGTCGCCACATGGCCTCCATAAGGATGCTGAGCCTGCCCGTGGCGCCGCAGCCGGAGAAGACGATGCGGCCGCCGTTGAGGAGGGTGTGGTGACCTTGCTCCACCAGCCGATGGAAGGGCTCCGAGGCCAGTACTCGGGTGGCCATCTCCCAAACATCCCAATCGATGCGCTGAAGGCAGGCGGTGCCCTTTTCTGCGGAGCTTTTGAAATCCGCCTCCAGAGTGCGGCTTTTGGGATTAGACTGTTCCGTGGGAAGGAAGCCCAGATGGAATTGGGTCTCTTCGCGGATGAAGTGGTCGGCAAGGGCTTTGGGATCGTTATTCATAACTTATTCATTATTAATTAGATAGATGTATTTTTTAGACTCATGCCTTCAGATGGGCCATGATGAATCGCTCCATGTCGGCGACTTCGCCCTCCAGCGTCTCATGGCCCATCTCGTAGTGGAGGTTCAGGGTCTTGTCGGGAGTGGCCAGGCTGTTGTAGGCGGCCATGACGCCGTCGGCCTTGCAGACGGGATCCGCCAGTCCCACATGGCAGAGGACGGGAATGTGGCGGATGCGGGTGGCCAGGCTGGTGCAGTCGAAGTAGGCCATGGCGCGTTGAAGGGGCGTCGGAACGGTTTTGCCCATGAGGTAGGCGAAGGGCCAGCCTCCGTTAACCATATCACAACCTGCTGGTATCCAAAGAGTTAAACCGCTCACAGCAGGCATGAGGCAGGCGCCGGCGAAGGCCTGCCAGGAGGCCTGGCTGCCGCCGAAGATCCACAGGTTCCGGCCGTCCCATTCGGGCATGTCCATGAGGGCCTGCAGGGCGCGGTAGACCCGATGGAAGACTCCGAGCATGTACACCTTTTCGGGGTCGCCGCTCTCGAAGCCACGGACGGGATAGCCATCCAATTGCTCTTGAGCCACTTGCATGTAGTAGCCGATGGGCATGTCGTTGGGAAGGCCGTGGGCGTTGATGTCCAAGGAGAGGAAGCCCTTGGCGGCGAAGGACAGGAAGCGCCCCTCGCCGGCGGAGCGCACGCCCGCGCCGTGGGGGACCAGCACCGCCGGATGGCCGCCTTTCCGCGGATTGGCGGGGCGGGCGAAGATGCCGCTGACGGGCGTTCCATTGGTGCAAGATGCCTGCAAATCAAAGACTTCCGTGAAGGGACTCTTGTCCAGTGCCGTGAGGCGGACCTGCAGGGGCACGGCGTTGACGGCGTCCCGCTGCCGCTGCCAGAAGGCGTCGAAGTCCGAGGGGACGGGCAGGCCGGGGCGGATGGTCTCTGGGGCGGCCAACGCGCCGATGGCGGTTCTGGCCACGGTCACGCCGTCCAGCTTGGCGGTGAAGGTGCAGCAATAGTGGCCGGGCTGGGTCACGGTGAGCAGAGGGCCGCAGAGGGCGTAGGCCCTGGAGGAGCAACTGCCCTCGCAAACCGTCTCTATCCCGTTGCGTTTCAGGCACCAGAAGATTTCCGCGTTTTGGATGCGGCGGGAATCCTCCAGAAGGGCGCCGAAGAACTGAAGGGTCTCCCCCAAGGCGGCCGCCCGGTCCTGATGGGAGGAGAAAGACATCATGTAGTAGTTTGACATGTAAAGAGTTAGAAGTTAGGAGTTAGCAGTTAGAAGTTAGAAGTTTGAAGTTGGAATTCATGAGTTCAGCAGATTTTCTAAGCATGGCCTTATTTGTACCAATTTGTTATCTTTCAATTTATCAATGAGTTCAATTTGTCAGCTATTTTTATTAATCTTTGATTATTAATAATGCTATTAAAATCAGGTATTATATTAATACCATGAATAATTTTACCGCTATTATTATATAAAATTATATGTGATAGGATATTATATCTTCCATTATATCTTACAAATGATTTACAAACAAATTTCATATTTGGTTCTATTTGAAATGTTTTTCTGTACATATAAAATCCAAATAACCAGATGCAAAGAATAGAAATAGTTTCTTTGTCTTTATCAATTGTACATTTACAGTAACTGAATCCTATAATAGTAAGAAAAAGACCAAATATTAAAGCAACAATATAAAAGAAAAGATATACATTATGCACATGGAATAACGTTATGTATAAAATATATATGCCAAATAAACTAATACAAAATGAAAAATCTTTGACCATGAATTTCTTGCCTGATGTTGATATTTTCATTTGTGATTTTTGTTTCTATTGGTTAAAATTTTGTAACTGTTTAGAACCAGTCTGCAAAGGCTAGATTTGTGGTTGAAATTCAGCCCTGTCGGGGCCGAATTGAACCATGGCAAAGGCGTTCTCAGACAATCAGGGTTCTGAATGGTTACCTTATTTTCCTGTGTCATGATCGATTAAGTATTGGATTACTAAAGAATTCATAAGTTCAACAGATTTACGGAGTTTGTCCTTGTGTGTACCCAATTGCAATGACAAAGTTTTCTTTTCTTGAGAGTTAGTCCGAATTTCCAATGAAGTTGCATAGTTATACCCATGAGGATGAATTCGAATAATATTCGCTGTAATACTTTCAATAGTATTAATGGACAATTTATATTTTTTGAATGTGAGAAGATTGAAGTATAAGCAAAGAATAGTTCCTTTGTTAAGATCAAAAGTTATCTTGCAATAAATCGTTCCAAATAGGAATGTAATTGATGCAAATAAGAATATTCTTGCACCTTTTATGTCATGAACTATAAAGAACTCTTTCAAAGCCATACAAATAAATAAAAAACTAACGAAGGTATATATCCAGCAAAAACTTCGGAAGACATAGATTCCATTTTTATCATATATGAGTTTCATGAGAGCTATTCAGAATCTATCTGCAAAGCCGTTTTCATGGCTGAATATTGGCCATGGCGGCGGCAACGTCCATATGGGGTTAGTTCTTGGGGAACAGGGAGTTCTGCAGCGTCATCATGGCCAGGTTGTAGGTGCCGTGGACGACGGTGGCGGCGACGAACCACGGGAAGGCGCCGTTGAGCTGGCAGGGGGCGTTCTCCTTAAGGGACTGCCGCCAGATGCGCCGCAGGCCCAGAGAGGAGAGCAGCGTGCAGCAGATGTGCAGTGCGGTGCAGGCGGCCCAGCGGTAGTCCATGACCGCCGCCAGCTGCTCGGGAGGCAGTTTGGCCAGATAGACATATCGGTACAGCAGGTTCTCCAGCACGGCGAAGGTGGCTCCTCCCAGAAGCGCGGCCAGAGGGAACTGCCAGCTTCTCTGGACGCTGTGGGGGCGCTTCTCCAGAAGAAAGACCATGCCGCTGGGCTTGAGGGTCTCCTCCGCGAAGGGGCCAAAGACGCAGAGCATCCATACCCACAGGCCGGACTCCCGCCCCTTCAGCAGCAGCGTGGGCACCGCGAAGACGGCTCCGGCCACGCCGGCCAGGGCGGTCTCCAGCAGAAGCTGGAGCAGGGGGCGGCGGCGGATGGGCAGGGCAGGGGGACGCGGAAGGGCCTCCTGCCCCGGCTCAAAGGCCACCGAACCATAGTAACCCCTTGCCATGGCGTCAGTTGGAGACGCCGACGGCGGTGGCTCCTCAGGGGACGCCGCCTCATGGGGAAGCTCCGGATGGACGGCAATCTCCTCCGTGACGGAGAAGAGCTGGTCACGGGGTTTTGCCATAACTCACTCCACCGCAGGAACTTCTTGCACGGCTGTGCCGTAGGCGACCAGCTCCACGCCGCCTGTCTGCTTCTTGTTTTGGGCGGAGAGAATGGTGGCTGTCTCAAGGCGCACATTGTAGACGGCGTTGGCCCCGGCGGCTTCGGCCTCCTGCAGCAGCCGCACCAACGCCAGCCGACGGGCCTCGTCGCACATTTGCGTGTAGCCTTTCATCTCCCCGCCGAAAATGTGCCGGAAGCCGGCCAAAAAGGAGACGAAATAGTTGTTGGCGATGGCCGCGCTGCCGGTCACCAACTGCGGATTTCTGCAAGTCGTTGATGGATAGGATTTTAGGTTGTTCAGGCGGATAAGCGGCGCAAAATGGGCCTCCTGCTGTTCCAGATGGCGTCGGCGGGAGCGGCCGCCCAGCCAGTGGATCAGCCAGGCGCCGAAGAGCAGAATCGCCGGAAAGGCGATGTACAAAAGCAGCACCAGCAGGCTGCCGACACCGGGCTCTGAGGTGTGGGGCACGTCCATGGGTTAGCCCTCCTGGGTTGGGTCATCCACGGCCACGACGGCGGTGCCATAGGCGTAAAGCTCTGCCGCGCCGGAAGTTATGCTGCTCGTGGCGAAACGGACATTCACCACGGCGTTGGCCTGAAGCTCCTCCGCCTGAGCCAACATCCGGCTCACGGCCTCCCGACGGGACTCCACCAGCAGTTCCGTGTAGCCCTTCAGCTCGCCGCCGACCAGGTTCTTGAAGGACGCCGCAATGTCTTTGCCCACATGCTTCGCCCGAACGGTGTTGCCCTGCACAAGTCCCTTGACCTCAATGATTTTCTTGCCCGGAATGGTCTCTGTGTTGACGATGATCATACGACGCTCCTCTTCGTTTGTGTTTGTTCGCGGCCGCCCGCCCACAAAAGGGCAATGCCGATGAAGAATACTATATTCCACTAATGGAGATTGCAAACGGCCAGATGGAACACGAGTCCGTCTTGATGCCGAAGACGGTGGAAAGCGGCCCTTCCGATTTTCAAAATCACGGACATGTGTTATATTTATATGGTATATGCTTTTATGATGATTCGGCGCGGATGGAAAGCAGTCCGCGCTTTTTGTCTTGAGAGAAGGAGGAAAGAGACTCCATGGACATTGACAAGACCAAGCCTTATCCATTGATCAACAGTCTGGAATGCAAATCCTGCGGCCGTTGCGTGGCCGCTTGCCCGAAGCAGGTTCTCCAGATTGGGTCGGAGCTGAATGAGCGCGGCTATCGCTACGTGGTGTACGCCGGAACGGGCTGTGTGGGCTGCGGAACCTGCTTCTACACCTGTCCGGAGCCTTACGCGCTGGAAATCCACATTCCCGCGAAGGGCTGATTCCACACCGCAACCGCAAAACAGAGGATACCTTCCATATGGCAACCAAATTAGTCAAAGGGAACACAGCCGTGGTCATCGGAGCGCTGTACGCAGGCTCCGACTGCTATTTCGGATACCCCATCACGCCGGCCAGCGAAGTGCTTCATGAAGCGTCCCATCTCTATCCCAAGCTGGGGCGGAAGTTCATTCAGGCGGAGTCGGAGGAGGCGTCCATCAACATGGTGTACGGAGCGGCCTCCACGGGCCATCGGGTCTTCACCGCCTCTTCGGGGCCGGGCGTCAGTCTGATGCAGGAGGGTGTATCCTACATGGCCGGCGCGGAGCTGCCGGGGGTCATTGTGGACATCATGCGGGCGGGGCCGGGTCTCGGCAATATCGGCCCTGAACAGGGGGACTACTCTCAAGTGGTCCATGGCGGCGGCCACGGCAACTACCATGCGCTGGTCCTCGCGCCAAACTGCGTGCAGGAGATGTGCGACTTCACGCGGCTGGCCTTCGACCTCGCCTTCAAATGGCGCTCCCCTGTCTATGTGCTGGCGGACGGCGTTTTGGGCCAAATGATTGAGCAGCTGGAGTTTCCGGAGGAGGCCATTGAGCCGAAGGTCAATGACGACTGGGCCGTCAAGGGCACGAAGGAAACTCGTAAGAACCTGGTAACCAGCATCTTCCTGAATTTTGAACAGCTGGAGGCCTTCAACAACCGCCTTCAGGAGAAATATGCGCGGATTGAGGCGGAGGAATGCCGCTGGAACGAGGAGGCCACGGCGGATGCGGACATCGTGCTGGTGGCCTATGGCATCAGCTCCCGCATCGCGAAGACCGCCATGGACACGGCCCGCAAGGAGGGGCTCAAGGTCGGACTGTTCCGTCCCCACACCCTGTTCCCCTTCCCGAAGGCGGCTCTGAACAAGCTGGCCGACCGACCCGTCTCCTTCATCAGCGTGGAGATGAGCAATGGCCAGATGGCCGATGACATCCGTCTGGCCATCTCCTGCCGCCGTCCGGTTGAATTGGTCAGCCGTTTGGGCGGCAATCTCATCACTCTGGACCAGGTGATGGACAAGATCCACAGTATCGCGGGAAACAGGGGGTGATTACCATGACGGAAAAAGTTCTTTGCACCAAAGGCATCTATAAGGAATTCCCCCGGAAGGGGCCCAACGCCGCGCCATCGGCGACCCACTATTGCCCCGGCTGCGGCCATGGAATTCTGCACAAGCTCATCGGCGAGGCCATGGCGGAGCTGGAGATTCAGGACGACACCGTCATGATCAGCCCCGTGGGCTGCGCCGTGTTCGCCTACTACTACTTTGACTGCGGCAACATCCAGGTGGCCCACGGCCGTGCGCCGGCGGTCGCCACGGGCGTCTCCCGCGCCACGGACAAGATCGTCATCTCCTATCAGGGGGACGGCGACCTGGCCTCCATCGGCCTGAACGAGACGCTGCAGGCCGCCAACCGCGGCGAGAAGATGGCCGTGTTCTTCATCAACAACACCGTGTACGGCATGACTGGCGGCCAGATGGCGCCGACGACCCTGATTGGCGAAAAGACTATGACCTCTCCGGACGGACGGGATCCCCTCACGCAGGGCTATCCCCTTCATATGTGCGAACTTATCAATAGTCTGAAGGCCCCTGTCTTCATCGAGCGGGTCGCTTTGTCGGATCCCGCCCACATCCGCGGCGCCCGCAAGGCCGTCCGCAAGGCGTTGGAGATTCAGAAGGCCGGCTTGGGCTATGCCTTCGTGGAAGTGCTGTCCCCCTGCCCCACCAACCTGGGCAAGGCCGCCATTTCCAGTAACGACTTCATCAACAACGAGATGGCGCAGGAGTTCCCCATCCAGAACTTCCGTGACCGCTCCGCCGAGGCCACGCCTGTGCCGCGGGCGAAGAGCGACTTCTCCAAGGCCAGCCTGGACACGCTGTTCGATCTGGACAGCATTCCCGCCCATGTGCCCTGCGACGAGGCCAACTTCAAGGGCTCGCAGGTGAAGATCTCCGGCTTCGGCGGCCAAGGCGTGCTCAGCCTCGGCGTCATGCTGACGCAGGCGGCTCAGGCGGCCGGCAAGAAGGTGTCGTGGTATCCCTCCTACGGGCCAGAGCAGCGCGGCGGCACCTCCAACTGCTCCGTGACCATCTCGTCGGAGGCCATCGGGTCGCCGGTGGTGTATCATCCGGATCTGCTGGTCGCCATGAATCGTCCGTCTCTGGAGAAGTTCAAGAACGACGTGAAGCCGGGCGGCACCATCATGTACGACGCCATCATGGGCGAGGTGGAGATGCCGGCGGGCGTCCGTGGCATCGCCGTTCCCGCGCAGGAGCTGGCGGTGAAGGCGGGCTCCGCCAAGGCGGCCAACACCATCATGTTCGGCGTCATGCTGGAGCTGGGCATCACCCACTTGCCGGCGGAGGCCTTCGCCAAAGCGTTGGCCGCCAATTTCAGCAAAAAGCCGAAGCTCATTCCCCTGAATCAGGAGATTCTCGAATTCGCCAGAAAATGGGTTCGGGAGACCGTGAAATAGAGGACGGGAACTTGTTTCCCGCCAATTCGACGCTATATTGAATTGTTTTGTGTTCGGGGCGCGTTGTCCCGGACGTCACATGAAAAACTTAACTGACGCCAAAGGAGGTGAAAAGAGAATGCCGTCTGATATTAAATGCCGCAAGGGTGAACCTGTGGAACGCGCTTTGCGCCGTCTGAAGAAGAAGATGGACAAAGAGGGTACCATGAAGGAGCTGCGTAATCGCCGCCACTATGAGAAGCCCAGCGAAGTCAAGAGGCGTCAGAGCCGCCGGTCCCATTAATCCATGGACCGCAAATTTGGTTTGAAAAAAGGGGCCGTTGCAAAAGCAACGGTCCCTTTTGCGTACCATCCCATTCATGGTCAGCGGATTTTGCTCAGGTCCAGGCCGGTTTCCTCCCAGAAGAGAGTGTCCTCCACCAGTTTGTTGTCCAGTTCCCAGAAGTGGTTCATCACGTCTTCCGGGCGTGGTCCCTGGGCAGTCTCTTTCTTCACAAACTCCTTGAAATCAATGAGTTGCATCGTTTTTGTGGTGGCGGGCCATTGGGGACTCTCCACCAGTTCCCGCACAAAGGCGGCCACGGCGGGATTGGCCAGTCGGGTCATGGCGAAGGTGCAGACCGTCAGGGCACCGTTTCCGCATTTGACCTGGAAGAGGTAGCTGAAATTGCGCAGGGTGTCGTCATCGATGAAGTCCTTGATGCCGTTGACAATGCCTTTCATCCTGTCCCGCACGGGTTTGTCCACGCCGCTGATGCACTCCTCCACGGCGCAGGGGAAGTGGTCTAGGCAGACCTTGTAGCCGCCCTCCACCAGCCCTTGCCAGTTGAGGTTGAAATAGCGGCCGGAGCCCATGGCCTTCTGGAACCGCCCGTCGGCGACGATGCCGCCCAAGTGGCTGCCACGGTCCCAGATGCAGGGTTTGTAGCGGTCCAGCGCCCCCGGCAGGAGATACTGTCTCCAGGGGGCGTCCCGATGGTAGAGGAGGATGACGTGGCGGCCAGCCTCCAGATCCGCGAAGAGCGCGTCATCCAGACAGTCGGTCAGCACGGTGTCCTGCATTTCAGTAGGGGCGTCTGCCCGCAGGAAGGTCTCCAGGGCCCGGTTGTTCAGCCGCAGTTTGGGGATGCGGACGAAGGAATGGCGCGGATACAGCCACAGCAGCCATGAATTCCGCAGCGAAAGCCCCGCCGCCTCAAATTCCGCGATGAACTCGAATTGGCCCGCCTGCGGCCGCGGCTCCACGGTGAAGGCGAAGTCCGCCAGCTTCTGCAGACCGCCGGAGAGGGTCATGTCCCGCCCCTCGTAAAGGAGCTGCCGCGTTCCGTCTGGCGCGGCCAAAGTCAGCCGCAGCGTGCCGCCCGTGACCACCGGCGACGGCAGGAAATCGGACACCTTCACCGTCCCACGAATCTCCTCTCCATAGCCAAAGACCTCGTTGGGGAAGGTCGCCAGCAGCACGGCGTCTCCCGTCATCTGGCGCAGCCAGTCCGCGGGGATGTATTTGTCGTCGTCAAAGCAGTCCACGATGCCGTTTTTGTTTTCGTATTTCAGGCAGTCGGAGAACTGGAGCATCTCGAAGCCGCAGAGGGAGGAGAGGCGGCATTTCTCCAACGCCACCTTGTAGGCGGTCATCTTGAAAAGCTGGGAGGCCTGGATGTAGTCCGCCATTTTTCCCTCAAGTCCTTTGCGTGCAATGAGTTTCGGCAATTCCGTCATGAAGCGGGGTCGACGGATGCCATTGGCCTCCAGATATTCTTCGCCAACTCGTTGGCAGAAGGCATCGAATTTTTTGCTAAGTGCTTTATAATCAGGAACTTCGATATAATGTAGGAATTCGTGGGCCAGCGTGGGTTTGGCGGGCGTGATGGTGCGGCAGACACAGGCTGAGACGCCGTTTCCCTCACATGTCACGTCATCCAGCGGCACGTCATGGACGGAGCCATTGATGCGCCAGCAGGCGTCCGACTCGAACATGTTTCCATGGTGCTTGAAGGGGAAGAAATAGGCGATGTGCTGCAGATACACATCCGCCGTCTGGCGGTCGTATTCCCCCCATCCCGAATTGTCCAGCATCAGCTTGCCGGGGGCCAGCCGCCGCCCCTCCTCAATGAGCTCCTGCACTTCCCTGTAGTGGCCGGAGCGATGCATCTCGTTGCCAATGCAGAAGATAGCGATGGAGGGATGATTGCGGTAGGCCTTCAGGGTCTCCGCCCACACCTTGCCGTCCATGGACAGATTTTTCTTTTCGGCGCGGTCATCCACCTCATAGGTGAAGCCCACTTCCACATGGACCAGAATGCCCTCTTCATCAGCGGCCTCCACAAACTCCGGCCAGGGGATGGTGCTGTGGAAGCGGACCAAATTGAAGCCGTACTTCTTCGCCTGACGGATGTTCTTCACCGCTGCGTCCTTCAGGCTTCCTCCCGTCATGTTCGGATGGTCGTGGGCAACGATGCCGCGAATATAACCTCTTAGATAGCAAGGAGTTCCATTAAGAAGAACCGTGTGGTTCCCTGCGGTGCGCAACTCGCAGAAGCCAAAGCGGACTCGCTCGCCGTTGGTCACCAACTCGTAGAGGGACGGCGTGGCGGGGCTCCAACGCTCCAGACGGGCGGCATTGAACAGACAACGGTGACGGCCGTCCTCCGTCATGTCGGTGGCCATCAGGGGGCAGTCCGCCAACGCGCCATCGAGCCGACGGACTTCCGGCCGGTCAAGCTTCTCCTCTGAAACAACCGTCAGCACTCTGGAGTCCACATAAGAATGAATAATCCAATCCACCATGTTCCTATACCTTATCTACTATATATGGTAAGAAAGGGCCAGACGCCCCATTGGTCATGTCATCAATATAACGCGGCAATTGCCAAATGCAGGTTGCTTCCGTCCATTGAAAGGGCTCTTGCGAACGTTATTCTATGGACGGATGGGAGGGATGGAAGGCCCTTCGGTCCCACATGCCACCATGGCGGCCTTGCTCCATTCACTTGCATTTGGGCACAATCCGCTTACAGTAATGAATGTTCATTGTTCTGTTTGTCAATCTTCATCACGTAGAGGTCCCATCATGAAGCCGCTCTATCTGCTGTTTTTGCCTTTGCTCGCCGCATCCACCCTTGCCGCCGCCGTCCCTGAACTGGAGGAGCGGATTGGCGCGGAGGCCGCCGGCTATTCGCTGCTGTACAAAGTCCGTCCCACCGCGTGGAATAGCCAGCGGTATGACATCGACAACGCCGACGCCTATGAAGCCATGGGCTCTCCTGAACGTGTTGGTTATCTGCTGATGCTGAAGGACATGCAAGATCAGCAGCGATGGGTTTTCGCGTCCTTCCGCCCCTTCTCCGACGACGTGGCGGATTTGGGCGTGCCAAGGGCAGGGGGCAAAATCTTCCAATGTCCCGTGCGTGAGCTGGAGGTCCAAAGCAACGTGGATGGCGTGAAGACGGGCCGGATTGAAGGCGGCGCCATTGAATTTTGGCCCATGAACTATCTGGCGGTTCGGCCGGAGGGCGCCGTCGAGGGCAGCGACACCCTTTTCGATTTCGCCGACAAGCCCGATGACCATGGCACCTTCGGCTCCATGCAGATTCACGACTCGGCCGGCCAGGCCACCATTTTGGCGTTCAGCAACCTGTTGGGCGGCAACAACTGCGATTTGGGCATCGGCAATGCCGCCGAAGGCAATCCGGACTGGACCTTCTCCAAATCTGCCAAGACCCTCAAGGAGGCCGTCCTGCTTGTGGTGGTGAAATATGGCGAGACGCCCACGGCCCCCCTCAATCTGGAGTCATCGGCGATTCGGCTCAGCGGCACCACGGACGTGAGTCCCGTGGAACTGAAGGCCGGAGACACCGTCACTTTCGCCGTCCGGCTGTTGCATAAGGAGAATCCCGTCGGCCGCTTTTACCTGAAATGGCGCCTAACCGCCGATGACGGACAGCGGCAGGAGGGCATGGAAAAGGCGGATGCGGAGAAGCCGCTGACCGTCAAGGCAACGCTGAATCAGCCGGGCTTTGTCCGCCTGCAGGTCTGGGGGCTTGGCAAAGGGGGCGTTCCGTTGCGCAACGGAAAGGTGGAGTTTGACGGTGGCGCAGGCTTCGACATGGCGAAAATCCGCAAAAGCACGCCGGAGCCGACGGATTTTGACGCCTATTGGAACCGCCAGAAGGAGAAGCTGGCCCAAGTGCCATTGGAGGTTCTGGAGAAGGAGGAACTGAAGACATTGGTGGAGGGCTATCGGCTCTTCCGCGTCAAGATCGCCTGCGCCGGCCCTCGCCCTGTGACAGGCTATCTCATTATCCCCCAAGGAGATGAGAAGCTTCCAGCCCATGCCTTCTACTATGGATACAACTACCGCCCCTATTCCCCCGGCAAGGGCTGGTTCAAACCCGGCTACATCAGCTTCCACGTCAACGCCCACGGCTGCGAGCTGGACGCCACGGAAGACTACTACCGCCAATTCGCCGACAGCATCCGCAGCGGCAAATATGACTATGCCTTTGATCCAGAGGAGAATAAGGATCCCGACAAGAGCTATTTCAACGGCATGGCCATGCGCGTCATGCGGTCCATGCAGTATCTGCAGACGCTGCCCGAATGGAACGGCAAGGACTTGGTGGCCTGCGGCTACAGCCAAGGGGGCATGCAGGCCTGCTGGGCCGCGGGGCTGCTGCCTGAAGTCAGCTACTGCCGCGCGGACATCCCATGGAACGCGGACATGGCAGCCCCCGCCATGGGTCGCAACCACGGCGACTGGTTTGTGGAGTATGTGCCTGGGCTGGAGTACTTTGACATCGTCAACCACATCGCTCGCGCCAAATGCCCTCTGGAGATTCCGCGGGCTGGTTTGGGGGACTACATCTGCCCGCCCTGCGGCGTCACCGCCCTCTATAACAACGCCCCTGGTCCCAAGCGCATCACCTATGTGCAGGGGTCGCAGCATTCTTTCGTGCCCCCCAAGGCGGAACGTTTCGTCATCCAGGTGGGGGACATTCCGCCACTGAAGTTATAACTCATTGATATACAAGGTGTTATAATGATTCTCTTTGTGATACGCCATGGGGATCCCAACTATGCCTCCGATGTCTTGACCCCACGGGGCAGACGGCAGGCGGAGGCCATTGCGCGCCGTCTGGCCACCCATGGAGTGGACCGTATCTTCTCCTCTCCCTTGGGGCGGGCCAGAGAGACCGCCGCCCCCACGGCGGAGCTGTTCAACCTGCCCGTGGAAATCGAGGACTGGACCTCCGAATCCCACACGTGGTCGGAGTTCACCTTCATCGACCATGACCACAACGACAGAAAACGATGGATTTTCGATGTGCCCGGCTGGCGTTTTCATGAAAAGGAGGACCACGACCGCAGCAAGGACTGGCGGCAATGCCGTTGCCTACAGAACTTGGACGGAGATTATCGGCCAGACACCTGCTACGACCGGCTGATGGCGGCCTCTGACGCCTTTTTGGAGAAGCTGGGCTATCGCCATGAGAACAACGCCTACACCATCCTTCAGCCCAATGAGGAGCGCATCGCCCTTTTCTGTCATGCCGGTTTCATCATGTGCTGGTTCCCCTACCTGCTGGGCATCCCGCCGCACCTCTTCTGGAGCGCCTTTGACATCACCCACACGGGCCTCAACGTCATCCATTTCAAGAACGATGACTCTGGCCTGACCTGGCCCCGCTGCCTCGCGTGGAACGACCTTTCCCACATCCATGAGAGCCGGCTGCCTTTGCTTCACAACAATCGGATTCCCCTTTGAGGCCATTTGCCCTCTCAACGGGCGGAAATTGTGCAACATATATCATAACTTGTTTATAATCAATAATATATAAAATCCATTTGCGTTTATGAATCCTGCAGACGTCACCGCTATGCCAACCTCTTCCTCCTCCCGTCTCCAACCAGAGAACCGTTCGCTCACCCATGACGACAGAGACAACCGGAAGGATGAGGAGCGCCGCACGTACCCCGAAATCACCATGGCCTTGTGTGAAAACATCGAACGCATCTATGATGTGGATACGGTGGATGACAGCTATCTGGAGTTCAATCGACATGGCCATGGGGACGCCTTGAATCCGGACCGCCGGAAGACGGACTTCTTCGCGACCTTCAAAGCGTCGCTGTCGCAGGCCGTCCATTCGGATGACTTGGCGTCGCTGGCTGATTTCATGGACAAAGAGAGTCTGAATCGCGCCCTGCAGAGTGGTGAGACGGTCTCCAGAGAATGCCGCCTGCGGATTGACGGCAAGGACGTGCACTATCGGCTGCGGGCTGTCCGTCCGCGGGATGACGACAGGCGCCTCATTGTGGCCGTGGAGGACATTGAGGAGGAGGTTCGTCTTCGCCGCAGCCGTCAGCTGCAGCTGGAGGAGGCCCTCCAGATGGCTCAGGCCGCCAATCGCGCCAAGACGGCCTTCCTCAACAACATGTCCCACGACATCCGCACGCCCATGAACGCCATCATCGGCTTCACGGGGCTGGCTTCCACGCACATTGACAATAAAGCACAGGTACGCAAGTATTTGGAGAAGATTGGACAATCCTCCAACCATCTTCTTTCGCTGATTAACGACGTGTTGGACATGAGCCGCATCGAGTCCGGCAAGATGAATCTGAACGAGCGGAAGGAGAGCCTGGCGGAGATTCTGCATACGCTTAGGGACATCATTCAGGCGGACGTGAACGCCAAGCAGCTGGATTTGTACATCGACACGGTGGATGTGACCGACGAGACCATCGTCTGCGACAAGCTGCGCCTCAACCAGGTGCTGCTGAACATCATCTCCAATGCGGTCAAATTCACCCGCCCGCGGGGCACCATCTCCATGCGCATCCTCCAGAAGCCGGCTTCCACTCAAGGCTACAGCACCTTTGAGTTCCGCATCCGCGACACGGGAATTGGCATGAGCCCCGAAACCATCGCCACCCTTTTCGAGCCCTTCACCCGCGAACCCTCCGCCATGGTCTCTGGAATCCAGGGCACGGGCTTGGGCATGGCCATCACCAAAAGCATCGTGGACATGATGGGTGGGAAGCTGGATGTCTCCTCCACCCCAAACGAAGGCACCGAATTCGTTCTCACGTTGGATTTCCGCCTCGCCAGCAAACAGACCGCCGAAAGCATCAAGATTCCTGCGTTGGGCGGCTTGCGGGGACTGGTGGTGGACGATGATTGCAACACGTGCCTCAGCATCTCCCAAATGCTGCGGGATGTGGGCATGCGCCCCGAATGGTGTGTCTCCGGAAAGGAGGCCATCGTCCGAACCACGGAGGCCATGCAGATCGGCGACCTCTATCGACTGTACATCATCGACTGGCTCATGCCGGACATGAACGGCATTGAGACCACCCGCCGAATCCGCCGCATCGTGGGCGAAAAGGCCCCCATCATCATCCTTACCGCCTATGATTGGTCGGACATTGAAGAGGAGGCGCGGGACGCGGGAGTCACGGGATTTGTATCTAAACCCTTGTTCCCCTCAGACTTGCGCAATGTTTTGCTGCAGCAGTCCAGCAGTCGTGAGGAAGCTCCAAAAGACTCCGAGACGGTATCCCACTCCTTGGCTGGAAAACGTGTCCTGCTGGTGGAGGACAACGAGCTCAACCGCGAGATCGCCATTGCACTCTTGATGGAGCATGGCATCGAAGTCGACGCGGCGGACGACGGCAGCACCGCCCTCGAAAAGCTCAGAGGCAGCCAGGGCACCGGCTATGACCTGATTCTCATGGATGTGCAAATGCCTGTCATGGACGGCTATGAGGCCACCCGCCAAATTCGCGCCCTGCCCAATCCGAAGGTCGCTTCCCTGCCCATCATCGCCATGACCGCCAACGCCTTTGACGAAGATCGCAGAATGGCCCTCGCCGCCGGCATGAACGAACATATCCCAAAACCCATCAAAGAGGAAACCCTGCTGAAGACTTTGGGCAAGTATTTTGTAAATCATTGATATTTAATAAGTTAAGTTATAAAATAAGTGTATAAGCCCCGCTGTTGCCTCTCATGAGAATAGTTCTGTTGCTGTCATTGGCGCTTTGTTCGCTGTTTGCCGCCGCCATGGAGGCAGAGCCTGTGAAGCCACCGCTGTATCTTCCTGAAGACACGAAACTTCCAACACGCGAATGCCCCCTGCTTCGCCGCGAGGAGGTGGCCATCACGCTGCCGGAGCTTGGCATTGTGCAGGCGGGAGCCATGCTGCGGCGAAGCTCTTTGGCCGGCACATGGAAGTTCTCCGGCCTCGAGACGGCGAAGACGCCCTTCCCATCGGAGACGCCGGCAGAGGAACTGTGGCGAGCGGCGGTGGACACGGA
>JAEEGL013299216.1_pt1 | contig 52540 bp, 56 predicted proteins | sample 9134231 | NCBI WGS metagenome assembly JAEEGL01 (sample SAMN16246548, study PRJNA631951) | gut metagenome | biome: gut microbiome; feature: rumen; material: fiber-attached | host: Bos | place: Iran: Karaj | collected 2018-10
ATGCAGCATATATAGGACCATCACAAGCAGCAGATACCTACGTAGGACAAGTTAAATACGTACTAGTACATCCATCTACTAATGATACTAATAGCTTTATCATTAACTTTAATCCTAATGGTGGTACTGGTACTATGACTCCACAGAAGATTACCATAGGACAAGCTACTACTCTTACCAATAACTCATTCACTGCTCCAGCAAACAAAGTATTTAATGGTTGGAATACTATGCCAGACGGTACTGGTACTTCCTATACTAATGGAGAGCAAGTTACTAACCTAGCCAGTGCTGGTACTACCATTACACTTTATGCGCAGTGGAGAGGAGTCATAACCTTTGATATGGCCTATGAACAAGCGGGTAAAACCAAACACAATGGTTACTATACCATGCAAGATGCTACTTCAGCTATATGTAACAATGTAACTACTGGACAGACTGGTACATTAATAGACGCACGCGATGATACTACCTACCGCGTCGCAAAACTTGCCGATGACAGATGTTGGATGTTAGAAAACCTCGCTCTAGACCTCACGAGCCAAAGCGTCAAAGGTGTTATGTATAGCAGTACTGCCGACGATACTTATAATACTGGCACCAATGCCAAGAACTCCACTTTGGGTTATCTCTTCAACGGCGGTGGCTCTAGCCCATATACTAACATTGCTGTAGCAAATGCCAATAGTTCCAACTACTATAACAGGCCAGCCATCGCAAAGAGTGGTGCCTGTAATGATGCTTACTGTGTAAACAACCCCACCAGTGGCAACTGGACTTATGATTCTGTAGCTCAAACCACCATCAATGGCAAAACTAGCTACGTCCAAGGTAAAATTGGTATCTACTATAACTTCTGTGCCGCAAGTGCCGGTTCCTACTGCTACACTTCTGGTAATGCCGTAGATGATCCAGATACCGCCATAGACGCCGCGGAGGACATCTGCCCATCCGGCTGGCGTATGCCTACTGGTGGTGCTATCTCCACTTCTGGCAATAATAATGGTGGTGGCGAATTCCAAAATCTATATAGTAAATACAACAACGCTAAACTCTTCCAAGAAGCCCTCTCTACGCCTCTTTCCGGCAACTTCGGCAATGGCAAGGCGCTCAGTCAGGGCTACTACGGCGGCTTCTGGTCTTCTACTCGGAACAGTGGCAGCATTATGTACTACCTATACGTAGATTCTACGAGTGTCAACCCCCAGAGTAACTACATTCGCAGCTACGGATTTTCTATGCGCTGTATAGTGGGTTCTTAGTTTTTGCCTGTTCCTCAGTTCTCCTCTTGCATTTTCTCTTAATAAGAGTTATAATATATTCATAATATTAGCTCAGCAAACGAGCCAACACCTTGCCGCGAAGGGCAAGGAAGAGCCGCGTTTGCTTTAACCAAAGGAGTGATTATGAAAGATTACGAACTTTCAATCCTATTCCACCCAGATCTCGAAATGAATCTGGACCCCGCCCTCGACAAGGTGAAGAAACTCATCGAGTCTAACGGCGGCAAAATCATCAAGGCCGAAGCCGATGGCAAAAAGCGCCTCAGCTACAAAATTAACGGCCAGGAATTCGCAGTATATTATTACTACGATGTCCAGCTTCCAGCTGATGCTCCACAAAAGCTCGGCAACGTACTAAACATCACCGACGAAGTCTTGCGCGCATTGATTGTCCGCACCGACCCTCGCAAAGCTAAGTACGAAGCTCGCCTCAAAGAGCACGCCCCAGAAGAAGCAACCGAAGAAAAGGAGGCTTAAAATGCGCGGTTTTTCCAAGGCTATCATCACCGGCAACCTCACTCGCGACCCAGAGCTTCGCAGTACTCCAGGTGGCGCTTCTGTCTGTAGCTTCGCAGTTGCAGTCAATCGCACCTATCGCGGCACCGACGGCGAAAACAAAGAAGAAGTTAGCTATATCGATTGTACCGCTTGGGGCAAACTCGGTGAGATGATTTCTCAGTATGCCAAGAAGGGCAGCGGTGTCCTCGTATCTGGTCGCCTTAGCCAGAGAGGTTACGAAGACAAAAACGGCATCAAGCGCTCACGCACTGAGATTGTCGTTGAAGATTTTAACTTTATCGGTGCACCAAATCGCGACGGTGGTTCGAGCTACGGCGCCTCGTCATCAAGCTCCGCATCGTCAAACTCTGACTCTCCAGTCCCAGACGAGATTCCAGAGGAGATTGATTTAAACGAAATCCCATTTTAATAGAATGGAAGTAACGAAGGAAAGGACAATATGAAAAGATTTAAAAGTGATCCAAATTTGTACTTCGATTACCGCGACGTTAAGACTCTTCAGCGGTATATCGATACCTATGGCCGGATTGAGCCAATGAGCAAGACTGGTCTCTCTGCTAAGCAGCAGCGCCAACTTGCTGTCGCGGTTAAGCGCGCTCGCCATCTAGCACTTTTGCCATTTGTATCAAATAACTAGGAGTTAATATGTACGGACCAACAGATCTCAAGAAAAATACGCTTATTACGCTAGACGGCCAGCCGTACAAAGTGGTGGAATACTCGCAAAAAGTCATGGGCCGTGGTGGCTCTATCGTCAACGTTAAGGTCAAAAACCTTATCACCGGTGCTCTTCTCCCGAAGACTTTCAAAGGTCAGGAAAAGATTGAGCCAGCCGAAGTCACGACTAGAAAGGTCCAGTATCTTTATCGTGATGACGCGAAGTTTTACTTCATGGACCCAGAGACTTTTGAGCAGTATGAACTCTCTGCCGACATGGTTGGCGACGCTAAAGATTTCATGAAAGATGGCGACGAGATGGACATCCAATTTTACAATGGTACTCCAATCAACCTCCAACTTCCAAAGAATCTCTGGCTCACTGTCACTTACACAGAGTCAGTCGTCAAAGGCGACACTACGACTTCAGTCATGAAAGACGCCACTCTCGAAACCGGCGTTGTCGTCAAAGTCCCAGCCTTTATCAAAGAAGGCGACACTGTCTCTATCGATACGGATACTTATGAATACCGTGAGAGGAAGAAGTAGTCGGGCTGGGCTAGCGAAGGGGGTGGCGGTCGCGGAGGGGGTCCCCCAAAATTGTCGTCAATTTTGGGGGAGGAAAGCGACCGACAGGACCCCCGTCGGAGGTCGGCAGGACCCGCCCGCTACGACCGACAGGACCCCCGTCGGAGGTCGGCAGGACCCACCCATCCGCGGATATATTAAGATCGATAGCGCTGCGCGCGCTTTCGATTTTGATTTTAAGGATAAAACAGTTCTTGACATCGGTTCCTCCACTGGCGGTTTCACTGAGTATGCTTTAGACCACGGTGCAAAGAAAGTTATCGCAGTAGAGAAAGGTTCTCACCAGATGAAAGCCCATCTCCGCTTCGATCCCCGCATCGAACTCCACGAAAAAACCGACATCTTCGACTTTACGCAGGACCCGCCCTTAGACGTAATCGTCGCAGATGTATCGTTTATTTCGTTGACGAAGGTTCTTGGGTACGCCAAAGCCAACCTAGCCAGCACCGACACGGACTTTCTCGTCATGCTGAAGCCTCAATTTGAAGCAACCCCAAGCCAGCTGCATAACGGCGTCGTCAAAAACGATACCACTCGCCGCGAGATTATTAAAGGCTTTGAATTTTGGCTTAAACAAAACGATTTCATTATTATAAAAAAACATGACAACGACCTAAAAGGCAAGACCGGCAATAGGGAAAGATTTTATTGGTTAAAGCTTGCAATTTCACATTAAAACGCTTATAATTAAACCATGAACTTATTACATGGCGTGGGCGACTTCTTTTCGTTGGATGTTGGCACTAATTCGATGCGCATCGTCCAGCTTTCTGGTGATGCAAAACGCGGTTGGTCTTTGCAAAAATACGCCTATGTTCCAATTACTGCCCAGCTTACGAGTGACAATTCCGACCTCGGTCGCAAACGTTTCGGCGAAGCCATCATGGGCGCCGTGAGCCAAGCTGGCATCAAGACCAAAAACGTCGCCGTTGGCTTACCCGCCAGTAAGACTTTTACTTCCGTCGTCGAGACTGATACTCTCCCTCCAAACGAGCTCGCCAAGACTTTCAAATACGAAATCGATAAATATGTCCCAATGCCCATGAGTGAGGCGAAGGCTGACTACGTCATTATCGGCCCAAGCCCCAATGACCCAGCTAAGACTGAGATTTTAGTATCGTCAGTCTCAAAAGAATATGCCGAGACTACCATGGAAACCGTCGAACGTGCAGGTCTCAACATCGTCGCTATGGAGCCAGAGCCACTTGCTATGGCGCGCAGTCTCACTACGCCCGGAGCCATGGACGCCAACATGATAGTTGATTTTGGTGAAAAATCCACCGATATAGTCGTTGTCTACAAAGGCATGCCACGGCTAGTTCGTTCCATTCCTGGTGGTTTTGAAAACTTAGTCCAGACTTTGGCCAACGGTCTCAATGTTCGCACCGACCAATCCCGTGATTATATTCTCAAGTTTGGCTTAACCGAAGACAAAGTTGAAGGGCAAGTCTTCAAAGTTTTAAGTCGTCCACTCGAGATGTACGTCCAAGAGTTCACCAAATCCGTCCGTTTCTTCCAAACCAAATATCTAAATGGTAAAGTTGGTGGTATCATCTTGTCCGGCTACGCCAGCATCATTCCACTATTCTCAGAATATATCGAAGCTAAGACTAATATCCCCACCATGAATGGCAATCCATGGCAATTTGTCCGCACTACGCCAGCCGAGCAACGCATCCTCGCACCGGTCGCTTCAGAATTTGCCGTCGCGATAGGCTTATCAGAAAGGAGTAACGACTAATGTCTAAAGAAATCAAACTCCCATCCGGTAGTGAAGCCAAGGCGAAATTCAGCGGATTGATTTACAAAATGCGTCCTGCTCATGCAGAAATCAACCTCGTCCCAGAAATCAAAGACGATGCCATCAAAGCCATCAAGCTCCGCAATCTCACCTTTTTCATTTGCATCATTATTGCATCAGCTAGCATTGCGATTACGGCAATTTTTGCCTCTATCGCCGCCGGTCAGCAAGCTATCGCTGATAGCAAAAACAAGACTATCACTACTCTGTCAAACAAGCTCTTCAGCTACAGCGACCTAAACAATTTCCTTACTATCAAAGACCAACTCAGCAACCTTTCCGAGATTTCTAGCAACAAGACTTTGCTTTCACGTTCTTTCAACTTCCTCTCAGCTATCATTCCGACTGGCGCCGACACGATTACCGTCTCGGCCCTTACTATCAATCTCGCCAGCGACGCGCCTACTATTCAATTTGATGCCCAGGCCAATTCTGGCCAGCCACCCTACATCGACTATGCCGTTCTTGAATCGTTCAAAAAAAGCATGCAATATTTACGCTATGATTACGGCAACTATGTTGATCGCTACGGCAATACTATCCCGGCATATTGTATGATTGAACACGGCCTAGATGGCGCGACTCTTTCCGACCCGACAAGGGGCGTCTATGCTTACTGGCTAATCAATGGCGAAGGATGTAATTCAGCCGCAAAGCAAGATGGCACCACGGAGCAAGATGATGAAGTTGCAGCCTACGAGACTGAGACCTATGACGGTCAGACGGTCGTTCGCATTTGGCGCACACCACAATTTGATACTTGGTACAGCGACACTAAACCAGAAAATGAAAACACGCCTTATATCGACCTTTCCGGCAACATCTCCGGAGTCGCCCACTTTGAAAGTAGATGTACTACCTACATAGGTACTAAAAATAGCACCACTGGCGAAATAGAATGGACACCAGAAAATAATTCCTGTTTGCTCGTCCCGGGCGAAGACGGCCTCAAGATTTCCGGCTCTTCCAACGGACGTGGTGGCGACGGGGAATTAGTCCTTCGCTTCTCGGCAACACTTGCCATCAACCCGGAGTTCTTCAAGTTTACCAATCCACATATGGTAGCTGTCGGTCCTAGTGGTCGCTACAATGTGACAGACTCTTACGTCCAAATTCAAAATATCTTTGGTGCGCCAGCCAGCGATTGTGCTGAGGGTGATACCGCCTGCAAGAACGCAGAAGGAGGCAATAATGGCTAAAGAAACCGCCATCAGCAAACGCGCGAAAATATCTCAAGCTCAGCAATATGTGCTCCTAGCAGTGCTAGGTACGGCATTTTTGCTTGGCGCCGCGATAGTTTTGATTGGTCACTTCCAGCAAATGATTGCCTTCAACTCTAAAGTAATCTCCGAAGAAGACGCCTCAATCAAAAAATATTCCGACGTCATCAAGGGTATCGGTGTTTGCAAAAAACCAAGTGGCGACGTCTACACCGACGAAGAGCTAAAAAAATGCGTACCAGACGCCATCGAAGTTTCTTCCATCCCCGGCACTTTGCGCGCTAATATTATTAATAATATGGCAAAAAACGAAGCCTTAAACTCCGTACCAAAAGAAGCAGACTCGGCATGTATTAATCCGTCCACTGGCAAAAACTATACTTACGAAGAAATGAACGAGCTATATAACAAAGCCGAAAACAGCGAACAACTTTCGGCCGCCAGCACTTTGATTCAAAGTTGCTCTGCTTTGCGTATTATCCCAGACGCTCTCCCGGCCTCCAAAAACGAAGAGGCTTTACTCTCCAGTCTTAATAAGATTTTCATTATCTCAAATCTTGAGCCAGAAAGCCTTCGCCCGAGCGACAGCACCGGCAACGCTTCATTTGGCACCAACCTCGGCACCATCGGCGTGCGTCTGTCCATCCCAGAAAACACCGACACTGCCACCACCGTCAAAGTCATAGACAACATCGAACGTTCCATCCGCGAGTTCAACATCACTCGCGCCAGCATCGAATGGAGCGAAAACAACACTCTCGACATCCAGGCTCAAGCCAACGCTTATTACATCAATAAGTCATCAATTTCTGAAGTCGTAAAAACTCTCAAACCAGGAGACCAAAAATGAAAAAAGACCTCTTGACCACCATCGTAGCCGCCGTTATCGGACTGGTCGTAGCTTACGCCCTCATTGGAGTTTTTATTCCTGAAATCAAAAGCGTCAGCTTCAAGACTCTAAGTTCAAACACTACTTACAATATTGTAGACCCAAATCCCGAAGTTTTCAATTACCGCGCTATCAACCCGACCGTAGAAGTATACGTCGGTCAATGTAAAGAGTACAATGCCGCTGGCGAATGCGTCAGTGAAGTCACATTAGAAGAAGAGCAAGAGCAAAACCCAGAAAATAATACAGAAAACAACACCGAGCAAAACCCAGAACAAAACCAAGACGAAAATTCCGAAAACACTCCAGAGCCTTCACCAGAAACCCCAGACCAGGAGACCGAAAATGGCACAACTGACTAAGGCTGCCGAGGAGCGGATTATCCGCTTGCTGGTTCTCGAGGGTCTTGCTGACGGCAAGGCCATTGCCGATTATTTAGCATCGCGCGACCCAGCCTCCAAGACTTCATCGCTCACCGAGTTAATCGACCGCAAATTCATCAACGAAGACATGGTCGCCCGCGCCACAGCTATGATTATTGGCGTCCCCTATGTCGAACTAAAAAACATTACTATCGACCAAGATATTCTCTCGATTATTCCTCAAGAAGCACAGGTTAGAGTCCTAGCTATCCCACTCGGTGAAAAAGACGGCCTGCTAAATGTCGCCATGGCCGATGTTACCAATGTCCAGGCTACCGACTATTTGTCAAATCTCTTAAATCGCCCGATTCGAGTTTGGATGTCGTCTGAGCACGGCATCCGCGAAATGATTGAAAAAAATCACGGCGACTTTTCTGGTATCTCGGAGGCTGTACAGGAAGGGAAGACCGAAGCTGCCGAAGACCAGACCAAGGCCAAAACCATAGTCCAGGATTCGCCAATTTCTAAAGCATTAAACACGATTTTAAGCTATGCCGTCAAGACTAAGGCTTCAGATATTCATATCGAGCCGCTCGAAGATTCTCTCATCATTCGTTGTCGTATCGATGGTGTACTTCGCCGCATTATGGAGCTCCCAAAAGCTATCGCCCCAGCGCTAGTCTCGCGCGTCAAGATTTTAAGTAACCTCAAAATCGACGAGCATCGTATCCCGCAAGATGGTCAATTTGCCGTTTCCGTCGAAGGCAAAGAGGTCGACCTCCGTATTGCTATCTCGCCAGTCACTTGGGGCGAGCAAGTCATCATCCGTCTTTTGGATAAGACCGGCGTGAGTATGGATATCGAAAAAATGGGTATCACTGGGCGCGCACTTCGCTCCATTACGGCGGGCATTGAGCGGCCAAACGGCATGATTTTGACCTCTGGTCCGACCGGCTCTGGTAAATCCACTACCCTCTATGCCTTGATTCAAAAAATCAAATCCGAAGAAATCAACATCGTAACTCTGGAAGACCCAGTCGAGTACAAGATGGCTGGCATCAACCAAATCCAAGTCAATGTTGACGCTGGCCTCACCTTTGCGTCTGGGCTCCGTAGCATTCTCCGTCAAGACCCTGACGTAGTCATGGTGGGTGAGATTCGTGACTCCGAGACCGCCTCGCTTGCCGTCCAGGCAGCGCTTACTGGCCATCTCGTCTTTAGTACTCTCCATACCAACTCCGCCGCCGGTATTTTGCCACGTCTCCTCGATATGGGTATCGAACCATTCCTGCTTGCTTCCACTTTGAACGTCGTCATCGGCCAGCGCCTAGTCCGTCGTGTCACCGAAAAACGCGAGCTTTACAAATCTTCCGACATTGAGACAAAAGGCATCAATGGCATCATCGGTGACATCTTGCCGCAAACCGACGCCGATGTTGCTAAAGTCAGCGAAGATTTAGGCTATCCAGGGCTCCCAGTTAGAAGTGACGAATATTATATGCTAGCTAAAGGTATTAATACCAAAGAAACCCCCGGTGGTTACAAAGGTCGCGCCGGTCTTTACGAGACTATCGATGTAGACGAAGACATCCAAAAACTCATCGTTTCCCGCGCCACTTCTGCCGAAATTATGCGCCTTGCTCGCGAAAAGGGAACCATCACCATGCGTCAGGATGGTATGCTCAAAGTTCTTTCCGGTATTACGACTATGTCGGAAGTTAATCGTGTCGCGAGTGATTTAACATAAAAGCATAAAAGGTATGATATAATAAAATCATGGAACAAAAATCAACCATAAAAATTGAGACCCTGCTCGAGGAATGCATTCGTCGCAATGCGTCGGATCTCCATCTCCAGTATGGTTTACCACCGGTTCTTCGTGTGGATGGCACTTTGTTCCCGATTAGCACCGCTCCAAAGCTGGACAGCGAAATGCTAAAATCCCTGATTTTTTCCACCCTTGACGAAGACCAGCAAAAGATTTTTTTGAAAGATAAAGAGTACGATTATTCATTCGCGTTTGGCGATATTGCTCGTTTTCGCGTTAATGCTTTTCACGAACGTGGCAAAATGGCCGCCGCTTTCCGTCTCATCCCGAATGCCATCGCCCCGATAGAAGATTTAGGCTTGCCGAGCGTCGTCTCGTCATTTGCAGACTTTGCTCGTGGATTAGTGCTTGTCACTGGCCCGACCGGCTCTGGCAAATCCACCACTCTTGCTGCACTTATCGATAAGATTAATCGTGAGAAAAATAAGCACATCATTACTATCGAAGACCCGATCGAGTTCACACATAGGTCGATTCATTCAGTTGTCGTTCAACGCGAAGTCCACTACGACACGTTCAGCTTTGCTGCTGCACTCCGTAGCGTTCTCCGTGAAGACCCAGATGTTGTCCTTATTGGTGAGATGCGAGACCTCGAGACTATCCAGGCAGCCATCACCATTGCTGAGACTGGGCACCTTGTCTTTGCGTCGCTTCATACCAACTCTGCCGCTCAGTCTATCGACCGTATGGTGGACGTATTCCCAGCACATCAGCAGCCGCAAATTCGCACTCAACTTGCCAATATGCTTCAAGCGATTTGTTCTCAGCGACTTATCCCAGCCAATAGCGGCGGCCGTGTTGCCGCTGCAGAGATTATGATTGCCAATACCGGCATTCGTTCACTCATCCGTGAAGGTAAAACTCATCAGATTGATACAGCTATTCAGACCGGCGGCGAGCAAGGCATGCAGACTATGGACCGCACCTTGGCAAAGCTTGTCCAGAGTGGTACTATTACATACGAGTCCGCCCGCGAATACGCTGTAGACCCAAACGAATTAGATAGGTTAGTAGCAGGATAAAAAATATGAAAAGATTTAGATATAAAGCAAAAGAAAAATCCACCGGTAAGCCAGTAAAAGGCGTCATCCAAGCCGAAAGCGAACGTAGCGCCGGGCAAATTTTGGTGGAGCAGGGTTACATTCCCGAATCAGTCAAAGAAGATGGCGTCGGACTTTTTGGCGTACGCGGACGCGTTGCTACTAAAAGTCGCATCATGTTTACTCGTCAGTTATCTATCCTTATTGGAGCTGGTCTCCCTCTCGTGACTAGCCTCCGCACCGTGGTAGATCAGACTGAAGACAAAGCCATGCGCAGCGTCGGCGAAGATATCATCGCCAGCGTCGAGTCTGGCAATCCACTTTATGAATCTTTCGCGGCTCATCCAGATGTCTTTGACAATGTCTATGTTTCACTCATTCAGGCCGGTGAAGCTTCCGGTACTCTCGACAACGCCCTGAAGCGTCTCGCCGATCAGGAAGAAAAAGACGCCGCCATGCTTTCCAAAATCAAAGGCGCCCTCGTCTATCCAGCAATCATTCTCGTAGTCATCATCGCCGTGCTTGCTTTCATGATGATTATGGTTGTGCCAGAGGTCCAAAAGCTCTATGCCGATATGGGGGAAGAGTTGCCAGGCCTAACTCAGGCTCTAGTCAACCTTACCGACTTCTTTGCTGATTTCTGGTGGCTTGTCGCGATTGTGCTTGGCGCTACCATTGGTGGGCTCTACTACTTCATTAAAAAGACCCCAGGTGGTCGCAAAGTTATGGATAGTATCAAGATTCACGCACCACTCTTTGGCGGGCTCTTCCGCAAGCTCTATGTTTCACGCTTTGCGCGTACTTCCGAGATGTTGCTTGCTACTGGTGTACCAATGCTAGAATCGGTCAAGATTGCTATCGCCTCTACGAGCAATACTATCATCGAAGGGGAATACACCAAGTGTCTAGATGTTATCAAAAGTGGTAAACCTCTCTCTGAGGCACTTACTGATGTCAATTATATGCTACCGCTAGTCCCGCAGATGGCTTCCATCGGCGAGCAGTCCGGTAAGATTGATGAAATGCTCGGCCGCGCTGCTGGCGTTTACGAAGAAGAGCTTGACAACCAAATCAATAACATCTCTACCATGATCGAACCAATCCTCATGGTCGCTATGGCTGGCGTCATCGGCATCGTTGTCGGTGGTACCTTGCTCCCGATTTACTCACTAGTGAATACGGTAGCCAGCTAATCTATCGGTACTTAATCTCTATAGCACCATATATTATATATAATATATGGTGCTGTTGTAGTATCAAGGCGGTCTTCATTATTCGCTTTAAGCCCCATCAAAAATGTCCCCGAATGGGGACATTTTTGTGTGGGCTATCAATTCTACTGATCGTCGATACAGTAAGTACCAGCACCTTCGAGGCGATAGATGATGGCAAAGTGACGAGCAGTATCTCCGACGGCTGTCTCACCATTACATCTAGCACCGGTCAGTACGTGAACTACATAGTCCATCGTCGTACCGTCTTTTTTCGTTGCATCTCCGCCTGCAACGTACTGCAAATCTTTATATTCTACAGCGCTTCCACCTTCACCAATATGCGTAATATCCATCCCATAATATGTACCAGCTGGATCCTGGAACTCGTTTTTCTTATTCGATCCAGCAGTCCCAGCATTCATATAATCTCTTATGAATATGCATGACATATTATTGGTGCTTGAACTTTCGCTCTCAGTTTCTGGCCTCTTGCCACAAGCATTGGTGTCGTTGAAATCCTCTGCACCCATGTATACTTTAGAGGTAAAAGGCAAGTTCGAACCGGCATTGGTGCCTTGGTTGTTGGTCTGATATTGGACCAACGAGGTATCTACGCGAGCCAAATCATTGCGCCGCGCCGTATCTCTCTGCGACCTTTGAAGCGCCGGGAGTGCTACGAACACCATGAGGAAGATGAGACCCGCGATAGCAAGCACGAGCACCACTTCGATAATGGTGAAGCCCTGTTTAGAGTTGATATTTTGTTTTGCCATATATAAATCCTTTCTAGATTTTATATCCTACATCACGCAGTCGTAGCATGATATAATCCTTAAGTTTACTATAGCAAACAAACTTAGAAAAAGCAATAGCGTTTAAGTGTTGGCGCAATATCTATCAGAGCGCTCCATCTTGTGAAGAATAGCCACGCTCTTAGGATTTGCGGAATATACTACATCTATACCCCTGCAGGTCGCATTCTTTACTACGTAGATGGTATAAAATTCTGGATCATCCAAGACATTATTGGCGCAGTTGCTACCGATAGCATTGGCGTCGCAATCCATCACGAGCAGATCATATTTTTCTCCATTTGGGTCGACGAAATTTTCGCCAAGATATCCGCCATAAAAATCTTTCCAAGTGACGCCGTCGCCTAAGCCGAATGTCACTTCTTCTCCCTTAATCAGCTCGCCATCCACCGTCATTTCGCCCCCGCCCGATGATGGCAGCGATCCGCGATTATTATTTGCTTGGTAGCTCTTTAGATTGCTGATAAATTGCAACATCTGGTCTTTCCTTGACGAATCGCGCTGGGTAGCGGTAAGCGCCGGCACTCCGACGAACACCATCGCCATGATTAAACCTGCCACTGCAAGCACCAATATCACCTCAATCAAAGTAAATCCCTTAAGCTTTCTCATGTCCCCATTATACTGATTTATTTTTGAAAAATCAACCACTAAAGGTCCCTTAGATTATGCTAAAATACTAATATGGAAATCTTTATTCATTGTTTGATGTTTGTATTTGGCGCCTGTTTTGGCTCATTCCTTTGTTGCCAAGCGCGCCGTCTAAAGTTGAGGGAAGATAAGAAACCAAAACTCGGCGCTCGTTCCGTCTGCCCGCACTGCCTCCACCAATTAAAATGGTACGAAAATCTCCCCATCATTTCTTGGTTAGTCCAAAAAGGGAAGTGCCGTCACTGCCATCGCAAAATCGGCGTCGCCGAAATCATCTCAGAGCTCGCTACCGGACTTGCTTTCTTATCTATCTCAATCGCTTTTTCCAGAGCATCACTGAGTACTGGCTTTACTCCGTTTGGACTTTTCCAGGCAAACACCATCTCTCCACTTAGCTACGCTATTCTAGTCGCCACTATTCTACTTGTACTCTTTTTAATCTTTCTTTCCATCTACGACGGACTTTACGGTGAGCTTCCAACCTTCGCGCTCATCGCTTCCGCGGTCATCGCGCTAACCATCGTAATTCTTCGCCTTGCCACCGATGGATTCGCTATGCCTCGTGTCGTAGATACACTCCTCGCCATTATGGTCCTCGGCGGGACTTATCTAGTACTCTACGTAGTTTCCAAAGGCAAATGGGTCGGTGATGGTGACTGGATTTTAGGCTCCATCATCGCTGCCGTCCTCGGTACTCCCATGCTCGCGCTAATTGTGCTTTTCTTATCAAATTTTGCTGCCTGTCTCATCACTTTACCTCTCGTCAAAAAAACCAAAAACCACAAAATTTATTTTGGGCCTTTTCTAGTCCTCGCCTACATAGTCACGCTTTTTATCGCTAGTACCGGCGTTATGGACTACTTGGTTTCACTATGAAATTTTTCGTGCACCTCTCTTAGATGCGCATCTGTCACGTGGGTATAAATCTGTGTGGTCGAGATGTCTGCGTGCCCCAGCATTGACTGCACCGCACGAATGTCCGCGCCATTCATCAAAAGGTCCGTCGCAAATGAGTGACGCAGGGTATGCGGCGACACGTGCTTTGTGATCCCAGCCAGCCTGGCATATTTCTCTACAATCCTCTCCACGCTCCGCGCCGTCATGCGACGATAATTTCCAGACGTGTCGACGGCCTGAGTATTTCGCGAATTATTTAAAAACAATGCCGGTAGGGAATCGGTCCTAGCATCGAGATAGTCTGACACTCTATCCGCACACGCTTCCGAAATGAAAATTGGTCGGTCCTTTGAGCCTTTTCCTCGCACCATAAACTCTCTCCGTTCCAGATTGATTGAGTCCCGATTAAGCCCGACAAGCTCCGACACGCGAAGCCCGCCAGAATAAAGCAGTTCAATAATCGCTCGGTCCCTTAGCCCCGACTCTGTCGATGTATCGATTTGCTCCAGCATATCTTCCACTTCGTCGTAATGTAAAAACGTCACTTGTTTTCGAATTATTTTTGGCAAATCTACGAGGGACGGGTTAAGCGATTTTATCTCCCGCCTTGCTAAGTATTTCAAAAAACCTCTCAGCGCAATCAGATGATACGCCTGTGTAATCGCTTTAAAATCCTCACCCCCAATCTCAGAACCATACCGATTTAGTCGAATCCGATATTTTCTAAGTAGCTCCTTTGTGATCTCTTCCGGTCTTAGCCCATCCTGATTCAAAATCTCCTGCGCTAAATCATAGAACCTCTCAAGATACAGCTTGTAATTTTCAACCGTCTTCTTACTTCGCCCTCCTTCAATCTCCAGGTGCTCCAGAAAATCATTAATCAGATTGCTTATATCCATAAAAAAATTATAGCACAAACAAAACAAACCATCGCAATCGAGGAACATGGAGGAATGCGATGGTTTGTTATTGTTCTGTTACTTGCAAAGCTTATAGGCGTCGCGGGTAATCATCACCTCTTCGTTGGTCGGTTCTACATATACCGGCACCGTTGAGTCATCGGCCGTGATTATGCCACTGGTAATTTCTTTAAAGCTTGCAATTGCATTGTTTACTTCGTGATTAATCTTAATCCCGAGTGGAGCGAGAGCCTCGATGATCGCCTCGCGGGTCGTTGCGCCATTTTCTAGCACGCCGGCCGTGAATACGATTGCGTCCACTTTGCCACCAAGCTCTAGATAGTACTCTGCGATGTAACGGTCAATTCGGTCCACATACATATCAAGTGCTAGCCGTGCATTTTCGTCACCCTCAGAAATTGCTTTCTCTACGTCACGGTTGTCATTGAATCCGCATACGCCCATCAGACCAGATTTCTTATTAAGTGCATTGTCGATCTCGTCGTATTTCATCCCAGCTTCATCGATCATGTACTTAATGATCGACGGGTCAATCGAGCCAGACCTAGTCCCCATCATTAGGCCGTCAAGTGGTGTCAGACCCATAGTGGTATCATAGCTCTTGCCGTCTTTCACCGCAGTAATCGAAGCTCCCGACCCCACATGGCAGATAATCAAATTAATTTTCTCTTTGCCGAGTTTCTTTTGCATCAACTCAGTGATGTACTTGTGTGAAGTCCCGTGGAAACCATATTTTCTCACCCCGTACTTCTCATACCACTCCATCGGCACTGGATACATAAATTGAACCTTTGGAATCGTCTGATGGAACGCCGTATCAAATACCGCCACCTGTGTAGCGTCTGGCAAAGCTTTCTGCATCGCTTTGATTCCAGCAATATTTCCAGGATGGTGCAAAGGCGCGAATTTGGTAAATTCCTTGATATCCTTCATCACCTCATCATCGATCACTACCGACTTAGCATATTTCTCACCGCCATGTACTACTCGGTGACCCACGCCACGAATCTCTGACAAATCTTTCACTGCACCATAATTGATTAGCTCTTCGAGCATGATATTCACGGCATCGACATGATTTTTGACTGGTTTTACTACTTCCGTCTTCTTGCCTTCGTGCTTGATTGTATAAAAACTATCTTCTGCCCCAATCTTTTCTACATAACCACCGATAATCGACATTTCAGCCGGCATCTCATAAAGTTGGAACTTTAAAGATGACGACCCTGCATTGACGCACAATACTTTCATTTTTACTCCTTTATTTTTATATATTATACCACGAAATTTGATTTTTCCTATTGACATATTGTACAATTTTTGTTATCATATACTCAGTCGCAAGATTTTGGGTCTGTCTTGTGGCCAAGGATTGACCACCTTCAACAGAATACTATTCTCCTAAGAAAGACCCCCCTCGCACCTCTCTGTTCAAACACCATGAAGTTGTTGGCGAGCTTCATCGGCAAGAGTTTCCCCAAAAAATGGGTATCGCCAAGGAACATTCTTCATTCGCTTGCCGCGAGCGAGCACCTCCAGTCTCAGCCCCCGCCATCAGCGGGGGCATTTTAATGCTAGCTTATCTATAATACTTTTTCCAAAAATTCTTTCACGCGCTCGGTCTTTGGGTGTTCAAAGAATTCACTCGGCTCCCCCTCCTCAATAATCCGGCCCTTATCGAGGAATACTATCCTCGTCGCAATCTCTCTCGCAAAACTCATCTCGTGTGTCACTATCATGATCGTCATCCCTTGACTTGCAAGCTCGCGAATTAAAGACAGCACATCACCGATTGACTCTGGGTCAAGCGCCGATGTCGGCTCGTCAAAGAGCAATACTTCCGGATTCATCATCATCGCCCGCACGATAGCCACTCGCTGCTTCTGCCCACCAGACAGGGAAGCCGGGTAGGCATTCATCTTGGACATTAAGCCGATATGTTTCAAAAGCTCGCGCGCCCGTTTTTCCGCCTCATCTCGTTTCATGCGTTTTAGTTTCACTGGCGCTAGCGTCAGATTTTCCATCACCGTCAAATTTGCAATCAAATTAAAATGCTGAAACACCATCCCTACGTCCTGCCGAATCCGCCGGACGTTTTTTTCTGTCACTGCTTCGCCGTCAAGTATGATTTCACCCGAGGTTGGCTCTTCTATCCAATTGATGCACCTAAGAAACGTAGACTTCCCGGACCCACTCGGCCCTAGCACTACCACGCGCTCGCCCTCATTCAGCCGAAAATTAATCCCGTTTAATACTTTATTTTTACCAAATGATTTTCTGAGGTCTTTTACCACGAGCTCGGTATTTTTTTGTGTGCCTATCATTTTTCAGCTCCTCTCATTTCGCTCTTTCTGAGGCTTTTCTCAACTTTCCTCACAATAAACGTAATCAAATAAATCGTTGCAAGGTAAAATAGCGCTGCCGTCACCATCGGCACGACGTAGCTCGCCATGTTTTGCCCCGACCCGATGTCTTTTGCCGCCATGTTAAGGTCATACATCCCGACCATACTCACAATCGCCGTCTCCTTAATCACCGTGATGATTTCGTTCCCAAGCGCTGGGATGATATTCTTGATTGCTTGCGGCGCCACGATTTTAAAGAAAATCGTCGAACGCTTCAAACCTAGCGCCAGTCCCGCCTCTGTCTGTCCCGGGTCCACCGATTGAATCCCACTCCGAATCACCTCCGCTGTATAAGCTGCCGAATTTAGCCCAAACGCCAGTATTGCAGTAATAATACTCGGGAATCCCTTAATCGCAAAAATCACAAAGAACATAATGAATAGCTGCAAAGCCATCGGCGTCCCCCGAATCACTGTGGTATAGACTGTACAAATAAATTTTGGTATCACCATCCACTTCGTCTTCTTTGCGGTGTCGACTAGCGCAATCACCGTGCCGAGTATCACGCCAATCAAAATCGCAAAATACGATATTTGCATGGTTAGCAAGAACCCATGAAGCAGGGAATCGATATATTCCGGTGTACTAAAAAGCTCTACAATCTTGTCAAAAAACCCGTTCATCTTAACTTTTTCTCCTTTTCCACCCCTGTTAGCCTCATGTTTTTCACCACCAAAAACCCGTTCATTCTGATAAACCCATATATTTTAATACCAATCGGCCAATCTCGGTCTCGCCTTCAGAATTTTCCGTGAGCATTTCGGCTAGCACCTCATTAAATGCCTCGAGTAGCTCGCTTCTTTCTTTGTTTACGGCGATTGCATACGACTCGCTCACCGGGTAATCTTCTTCGCGTGTCGCTCCGGAGTAGTATAGTGGCAGAGCCGCCAGACCCGGATTTTTTTCTACGATAAATTTCGCCGCTAGCTCGTCCGCGATTGCATAGTCCACGATGTGCGACAAAATTGCATCGGCCGCCAGCTGGTGCGAATCAATGCCTTTGAGCTTTGTATCGGTCCCACGGAGCACACCATTTTCGATTTCGTCATCCACGAAAATATATCCAGTACTTCCGACCTGTGTCCCGAGCGTCGCACCCGCTAGTGCCTCCCATACCACATGGTCCCCGCGCAGTGACGGTGGATTATTCAAGCTGTAAATTACATATTGCACCGAATCGTAATAGGGAATTGTAAAATTCACCTTCTCCTCCCTAGCTGGCGTGATGGTGAGCCCAGCCGCTCCCGCATCCGCAATCCGTCCTGCCTCCACGTTATCAATAATCACGTCAAATTCCACATTTTTGATTTGAATTTTTTTGTTCATTTTTTTGGCTACTCGGTTTACAATCTCCACATCCACTCCCACAATTTCCCGATTTTCATAAAATTCAAACGGCGCGAAAAACGCATTTGTTTCCACCACGTAGTCCGCCTCGCCATCGCCCTGAATTGAAAACCACACGCTCGCCCCCATCCCCGCCGTCACTAGCACAAATACCAACCATAGAATAGCGTGTTTAACCTTATGCATAATTCTATTATAGCACGCCTACACCTCATTTGTGATATAATATATATATGGTCCGGTAGCTCAATGGATAGAGCAGTTCCGTCCTAAGGAAAAGGTTGTGCGTTCGACTCGCACCCGGATCACCAATACTTATGACATTGTTTAGTAAAAAAGACAACAAAAAAACCGAGCAGGAAAAAGTCGACGAACGCCGCGCTGAAGTTTTGGCTAAAGGTCGCAAGTTTAAATATCCTCTTCAGTGGACTAAATACCGCGTCGTCGTTAACACGGTTTTGATTGCGGTTATTGTCATAGCGATTATGCTCGTCAGTGGCTGGCTTGCGTTATATAGATTTGGTATGACCGATGAATTTCTTTATCGGGTCACAAAATTTGTCCCCACACCGGTCGCCAGCGTCGATGGTGAGACCGTAGCTTTTTCAGATTACCTCATGTTTTATCGTAGTGGGATTATTTCTATTGAGCGCCAGTCTGGCCAAGTCGACAACGAGGGCAACCTCGACGAGCTCCGTTCGCAGTACAAGCGTTCCGCTCTAGATCAAGCCGAAGATTACACCTACGCATTAAAACTCGCAAAAGAGCTCGACCTTACGGTCACAGACGAAGAGATTGCCGCAGAGTTTTCTCGCCACTTGGGCCTTGGTGGCGTCGAGCGCAGCGAAGATAGCTTCCTCAAGATTATTCGTGAAAATTTTGGCCTCGACAAATCAGAATACGAACGCATGCTATACCTAAACCTCATCAAGTCTAAAGTTGAAGCCGCCATTGACTTAAATGCCAGCCGTCTTGCCAGCCGTGTCGAATCGATATTAAAAGACAACGGCGGCAACTACGCAGCCGTAGCTGAAACTATCGGCAGCGACATCATCTATGAGGAAACTGGCGGCATGGTCCCCACTCAAAACATCGACGGTGGCCGCGCCTCTACTGCTTTCCGCCTCGAGCCGGGTGGAGAATCTGGTCGCTTTATTTCGATAAATGGCGACGGTTATTATTTTGTAAAACTTATCGACAAGACCGAGACCGAAGTTAACTTCGTTTCCATCAAAATCCCATTCACGGAGTTTAACTCCCGCGTATCCACCCTCCGTGAAGACGGCCTCGTCTCCGAATTCGTCACCATCACCGACAACGAATAAAATCTTAGTATTTCTTTATACAATATTGACATTTACTTTTATGGTATAATTAAGGTGCGAAACTTTGGTTATTTTATCTTGTAGAAGATAGAATGCGGCTATTTACGCCAGTTGTCTTCTACAAAGATAACCGATTCGCGACTTAAGTAAATAGTCGCATTTTTTAGGTGCGCGGAAAGGTAAAATGGAAAAATTCGAGAAAGTAAAACTTACGGACGGTAATTGGGAATCGGAACATGAAAAATTTAAGTCACTCGGGGAGCGCATTAGTGGTATCGATAAAGAAAAAAGAAACGTCGAAATAGTAGATGCGATTAACAATTTAGAAAATCCAGACACGAAAAATTTAGCCATCTTTTTGCTGGGGCAGCATGAAAGTAATATTAGACAAGAAGATAAATATAGATTAGTGGGTTATCTTACAAATTATGAAAAATCAGAAGAGCAGATGGATGCCATAGATTATTTGGACGACATGCTCGACCATGAGGAAGATGTTTCAATGGAGCCACGCGACACAGATATTGATTCTGTTTTATATGTATACTCGGTTGGATTGGACATCTCAAAAGAAGTTTCGGATTTATCCGAAAAATACGATGGCCGATATGATGACGAAACCATAATAAGCAAAGCTACAACAAGAGTTTTGGCGAAATGCATTTTGGATGACACGCTCTACTATCCCCTAACCGATGCGCACGGTTTAGATTGGTATGCAAATGAGTATTTCCGCGATTGTTACAATGACTACTTAGAGTCTTTTAAGCGTGGCGAAAAAGTAATAGAGAGCATGAATGAAAGCGTAGAGCAATAATGAGCGAGACATTAAATAGTGGCACTTCCGATAATAGCAATGCGTGGCTAGACGAATGGTTCAAGTTGAAAGATAGAGAACATGATAAATTTAAAGAAAATGCTGCACAGGAATTAGTGGAGAGAGAATTTAATTCTGAGCTTACCAAAGTAGAAGATTTAAAGACGGCAATAGAAGCTGGAGAAAAAGGGATTACTGGTGAACAAGTTAAAATACCATTTGAGGATGGGAGCATTCGTAGCGTTTATCTAATAGTTCTGGGAGGATATCCGTTTAAGACTCTGCAATCAGACATCTCTGTCTATAATCAAAAAGACAGCACAAACCTTTCGGAATACGGACAAACTCATCGAACTAGCGACAAATTAAGAAGCGATCCATCCTTTTGGATGAAGAAAAAAGACGAAATTGATGGACTTGGCAAAAATACATCAGCTACTTTTTGTGCATCATATTACGATACGGAAGTAGGCGTGCCGGAGTTGATGGGTGGCAGATGTAGCTATGGATTTGACCATGTCCGCCCCAATTCGGTAGTCTCGACATACAGAGGAGATATGTCTAGTATTCCGGCAGAAGACACTTTGAAACCGGATTTTTGGAGCGCAGGAGAACCCGAAACGGCGCCCATTCCACTGAACGAGTTGGCGGATGTTGGGCATACGATGTGGGACCAGATTAATGAAGTCTTGATTAACAGATACGACGAATTAGGCAACCCTCAGAAGCCAGATTATATTCTTGCTAGGGGAAAAGAAGGGTTTAATAGACTATCTGTTTTACATGCCATACATCACAATATCCCACTCGTTATAATAAAGCCAGAGCGTTATAAAGAAATAAAAGTTGAGGACGAAATGGAGTGGGACGACTCATGTGATAATGAAGAAGAAAACTAACTTCGATAAAACAAAAAACAAACGACTTAAGCATGACTATTTAAGATAAAATCCCAAATAGACGGCATCCAATTTGTGGGATAAACAAAAAAGCCCGAAAAGATCTGAATCCAGGATCTTCTAATTCTTATTGTATAATAGCAATATGAACCCAGAATTAAAACATTTTGTAACTAAGTATTTTCCCGAGGGCGGTAAGGCTTTAGATTTGGGATGTGGTGACGGAACAACCGATGTCGAAGGATTGAAAAAGATAGGATGGGAGTGTGATGGCGTTGATATTATAACTGGAACAGACCTGAATGAAATCTATTCATCTCCAAATGCACCGTATGACCTCGTTTATTCCAACTATGTAATTCAGAAACTCAAGACCCCGGAATCTTTAATTAAAGCAATCGAAACTAACATAAAAGAAGGCGGAAAATTCTTCTTCATACCTTCGATGAATCCGATGAAATAGCGAAGAAAACATATACAGAAGAATCCATCAAGGAATTGTTTCGAGGCACCGATTTGCAGCCTGAGTCCTGTGAGACATTTCGAGTTTGAGATAATGAGATAGGCCACCGACATTACCACCAGATTCTACAAATAACTGGAACAAAAAAATAGCAGGAACGGCTCAACGGATGAAAAACGCCTCTTAAAGAGGCCGTTTATCAACAATGGTGCGGGTACAGGGAGTCGGACCCTGATCTCATCCTTGGGAAGGATACATAATAGCCGCTATACGATACCCGCTACCTCTCTATTATACCATATTGTTATGAAATATGCTATAATTGCCCTATGGAACAAATCAAGGAAACTCTAAAACAATCTATAAAAAATTTATACAGCCTTGATTTTGAACCGGAAATTACTCCAGCTCCTGAAAACATCGACGCGGACTATTCTTCGAACGTCCCGCTTAGACTTGCAAAAGAACTCCACAAACCCCCGATGCAAATCGCAGAAGAGTTATTGGCTGAATTGAAAACCGACGGGCCTGAGCGAAGCGGCGCGCAAAAGATTTCAATTAGCCAACCCGGCTTCCTAAACTTTTCATTGCCAGACAGCTATTTGACGAGCGCTATTGACAAATTAAGTATGGACTTTGCAGGCGAAATCGTCTCAAACGAATTCGCTGGCAAAACCGTCATCTGTGAATTTAGTGACCCAAACCCCTTCAAGGTCCTCCACGTCGGTCACCTCTACACTAGCGTTGTTGGCGACTCTATTAGCCGACTCTACGAATACGCCGGCGCCAAAGTCATCCGTGCCAACTTCGGCGGCGATGTTGGTCTTCATGTCGCAAAGACCATGTATGTCTTACTTCAAAAAAACATCAGCGACCTACAAATAGAAGATATCGCAAAATGCTATATCGAAGGCACTGCTGCTTACGATGAAGACGAATCCGCAAAAGCAGAAATCACCAAACTCAATAAAGAAATCTACCGCATCAATTCTGAGAATATCCACGACACCCCACTCTCAAGGCTTTACTGGAAAGGGCGCGAGCTTTCTTATGAATATTTCAATAATTTTTATTCGCATATCGGTGTCCACTTTGATAGATATTATCCGGAATCCACCGTCGCCGCTCTGGGCCTAGAGACCGTAAAAAAGCAGCTAGCAAATGGCATTTACGAAAAATCCGATGGCGCCGTGATTTTCCCGGGCGAAAAATTTGGTCTCCATACCCGCGTCTTTATCAATAAGGAGGGTGTCCCGACTTACGAAGCCAAAGACGTTGGCCTCATCTTTACCAAGTGGCAAGATTATCATTTTGATAAATCCGTCATCATCACCGGCGGGGAACAGCTCGAATACATGAAGGTTGTTCTAAAATCTATTGAGCAATACGCCCCAGATCTCGTAGCGAGGACTTCACATCTAACGCATGGCCTCGTCAAACTTCCTGGCGGCGTCAAGATGTCATCCAGAAAGGGCAATTTCTTAAAGGCCGTTGACGTACTGGAGCTTGTGGATGACGCCCTAAAAACCGAATACGATTCTACTGACGAAAAAGTTTCCCTCGCTGCTACAAAGTATGCATTTTTGAAATACAAAATGGGCGGCAACATCATTTTCGATCCTAAAGAATCCGTCAAGATGACCGGCAACTCCGGCCCATACCTATTGTATTCCGCCGTCCGCGCCAAGAAAATCCTCTCAAAGGTTAATAAAGAAGCTCGCGATGAGGTTCTTTCGCGACCTTTTGCGACTGACGAGGAGCAACGGAGTGAAGTCTCGCCCGTAACGACGGGCCGAGACGAGCGCGTCGCGAAAGAATCCTCACGCGAGCTTGCAAAGAAGCTTTTGGAGTACAAAGGCGTATTAGGAGAAGCTGTTTCCGAAATGGCTCCGCACAAACTTGCAAATTATCTATATGAACTCGCCCAGGACTTTTCAAGATTTTACGAAAACTGCCCAGTCGCTGGCAGCGAGCAAGAATCCGAGCGCATTAAGCTTGTCAAAGTCTACTTAGACGTCATGACCCACGGATTAAACATACTAGGGATTGAAATCCCGGAGGAAATGTAATGAAGGCTACTTTACTCTGGATTGACCTTGAGATGACTGGCCTCAACCCAGAAGAAGACAGAATCCTTGAAGTCGCCGCCATCGGCACTGACTGGGATTTAAATCCTATTTGCGAATACACTGGCATCATCAAAGTCGACCCTGAATTTATGAAATCTCGCATGGTCGGTAAATTTTGGGATAAAAATTCCGAGTCCCGCGACGCACTGATTGCCCAAAATGAATCCGGCAAACCTATAAACGTCATCGAATCCGAGCTTATTGATTTTCTAGACAATAACTTTGCAAAACAAAGTATCAAAGATGATCCAAAAGGCAAAAATAAAATTATTCTCGCCGGTAATTCTATTCATCAAGACCGTAAATTTATTGAACGAGAAATGTCAGAATTGAACGAGCGCTTGCACTATCGTATGCTCGACGTTTCCGCTTGGAAAGTTTATTTCGAGGGCGCAAAAAACGCTCACTTTACTAAAAGGGAAGCACACCGCGCATTAGATGATATTAATGGATCAATTGAGGAGCTAAAATGGTATTTGACATTTCTAAAGTAACCGGCATTGGTGAATTTACGGCAAAGAAAGAAAAAGAACGCGAGCTCTACTTTAAAGGTGAGCATGTTTTTCTGGTCGTAAATAATAACACAATCGAGATTCGCTCGGACCACGAGCTCAGCCGTACCCTCATCGAAAGATACGAGTCAGTCATGGAGTCTCGCTATTTTGGTCGTGGCGGTATCGAAATCGTACTCGCCGGCAATCAGCTCACTGCCGACGAACTAAACGATCTCGTGCGCCTAAGTTATAATCTTACTGATTAAAGTTTCTTAAGCTTCTGACGTTTTTTCAGCTTCGGATTTTTTATCTTTTCTGCGATTAATTCTATTCATCGCCTTGATTATCATAAAGATTACCCATGCAATAATCAAAAACTCAATCACGTTCTGCAAAAAGTTACCATAGGCAATCACCGCTTCGTCGCCAGTGCCAAAGAAATTTGGTATTCTAATCGCAAGACTCGTAAAGTCCACCCCGCCAGCCACCAGACCGACAATAGGCATGATAATATCGTTCACTAGGGAATTAACTATCGCCGTGAATGCTCCACCCACTGCGACGCCCACCGCGAGGTCTACTACCGAGCCGCGGTTGATAAATTCAATAAACTCTTTTCTAAATCCCGAACCACTCTTTTTTGCTTTTTTTGCTGCGCCCTTGACCTTGTTTAATGCTTTTTCAGCTTTTTCGGATTTTTCCATATTTGCTCCTTTCTTTATTTAGCTCCGGAAAATTCTTCAAACTCCGTGTATAAATTATTTAAACTATTATAGGAAGTCTCCAATATCTCCATCAGGCTTTTGTTGCTAGTTGCATTGTATAAATTTGCTTCTCTAGTTGTAATCAAAGAAATTTCATACGCCATCCTACTTGCATAAATCTTATCCAAAATCCCGTTGATCATAGCTTCAGACAAACTCGCCTCGAGTTCATCGCGTTCAAGGTCAGCAACATCCACCAACTTCTTGTCTTCTTTGCCTGATTTATACTCGTACATTTCCGTCATTACATTAGTAAGGTCACGATTCGTATTTGACAACACCGAATAAAGCGATGCCGATGATGACCTCAGCCCGGAAGACTTTACTCTTGGCTGATACGTAGAAATTACCTCAAGTGTATCATCGATATGTAGCTTTAAAGAGATAGCTTGGTCTTTTGTGCCGGCGCGCGAACCGCTAAGTGAAGACCCCACAATCATAATTATTATAAAAAGCACCACCCCAATCGCGATTACTTTAAAAAGTGGTGAACTAAGAAGGGAAAGTCGTGATTTTTTTTCTGGTCGCACTGACGTCGCAATTTGGTTTAAATAATCTTGTCCATCCATACGACAATTATAACACACCAGTGTGCTATAATAAAAATATGCAAGACGCGAAAGAAGAAATCAAATCTCGTCTCGCGGTGGAGGACGTCGTCGGTCAGTATGTCGAATTAAAACGTGCTGGTCGCAATCTCAAAGGGCATTCGCCCTGGGGCGTAGACAAGACGCCGTCTTTTATGGTGTCGCCAGAAAAGGGCATCTGGCATGATTTTTCCGCCAATAAGGGCGGCGACATTTTTACTTTCGTGATGGAGGTTGAGGGCATTTCATTTAAAGAGGCTATGGAGAAATTGGCCAGCCAGGCCGGAGTAGATCTATCCAAATATCGTGGCGGCGACCCGGCCGTAGCCAAGCGCAAAATGCGCTTAAAAGAGGCTCTCGAACTTGCGACGCGATACTACCAAGCTTGCCTAGTCCGTAATCGCGAAGTTTGTGAATACGTTTTTTATAAACGCAATATGAATCGTGGCACAGTAAAAGAATTTCGTATCGGATACGCACCAGCTTCCGGCAAAGCGTTACTCGGGGTACTCAAAAAGCGCGGCTTTACTGAGCGCGAACTTGATGACGCAGGGCTTCTAAATCGTTTCAAGACTGACCTCTTTCGTGATCGTATGATGGTGCCTTTTATTGATACGACCGGCAATGTGATTGGCTTTACTGCGCGGGTTATTAAAGATGGGGAACCAAAGTACCTCAACACTCCAGAAACTTTATTATTCAACAAATCAAGATTTATTTTTGGCCTCGCTGAAGCTAAAGAATCTATCCGACGCAATAATTTTGTAGTCATCGTAGAGGGTAACATGGATGTCATTTCGTCGCATCAAGCTGGCGTCAAAGAAGCCGTCGCGACCAGTGGCACAGCCATGACTGAGCAGCATTTAAAGGCTCTCTCAAACCTTACCTCAGACATCAGATTAGCCTATGATGGCGACGCTGCCGGCGTCAAAGCGACCGAGCGTGCAATCATGATGGCTGGTGATCTTGGCGTCAATCTTACCGTGATATCAAATTATCATGGCGCCAAAGACCCAGACGAGCTCATCCAGAAAGACCCCGCCCTTTGGCAAGCAGCGGTTAGTGAGCGTATCCCGGCAGTGGATTGGCTGCTATCTAAGTATGAAGAAAATTTAGACCTTCGCCTCGCGCCAGACAAACGCCAGTACTCAGATGTCGCATTAAAATTACTCGGTTACGTCAAAGATGAAATAGAAAAAGCCAGTTACGAGGAAAAAGTCGCCAAAAAATTAGGAGTCGACGTATCGATTCTACGTGAAAAAGGCGCGCGCCTTGATGCCAAACTCGCCGAAAAACACACCAAACGTTATCTAAAAAAGCCAAAAACCGAAGCTGACGAAGCGGACAGTATGTCAAAGCTTGAAAATAGCTTGCTAGCGCTAAAAGTTTTCGGCGGCATCACGAAGACGAAAATCCCATTAGATATCCCAGAGGATGAGGCAAAACTTTCCGAACTCGAAATGATTTTTAATAAAGAACATGAGGGAATTGAAAATCCAAATTACGAAAAAGAAGCAGCGGAGTTGATGCGAAGATACTCCGATGAGTCACGGCGGCAGAGAATCGCCGAACTAAACGAAAAACTTTCTAGCCTCGATGAAGAAAGTGACGAGTATGACGCTGTCCTGCGAGAGATTACCGACTTGCAAAAATCCTAAAAGTGGGCTATACTTGGGGCAATGAGCTCTAAAGATGATATTTTGAATGTAAAAGATCTGGCTCTTGATTTTGACGAGCCGGAAAGTTCCGACCTTGCAAATGAAGAGGAACTTTCTGATGAAGAACTCGCAATCACAGCGGAAAACGTCGATGCGTTTGCTGATGATTCGGTGAGACTTTATCTTCGTGAGATTGGCAAGATACCATTGCTTACTCCAGAAGAAGAAGCTGAACTCGCTGACCGCATAGTAAAAGGCGACAAAGCCGCCAAGGACAAGATGGTAGAGTCCAATATGCGCCTCGTCGTATCTATCGCTAAGCGCTATGGTGGACGCGGTCTTGATTTTCTTGACCTTATCCAAGAGGGAAATACCGGCCTACTTCGCGCCGTAGACAAATTTGACCCAGCAAAAGGTTTTAAGTTTTCAACCTACGCCACTTGGTGGGTTCGTCAGGCTATCACTCGCGCCATCGCCGACCAAGCTCGTACTATTCGTATTCCAGTTCACATGGTTGAGACCATCAATAAGGTCCTTCGCACCACGCGCAAGCTCACGACCGAGCTAAACCGCGAGCCGACCAACGAAGAAATCGCCGAAGAACTCGGCATGGAGCCAGAGAAAGTTGACTACGTCATGCGCATTAAGCAGGATATCGCTTCGCTCGACGCATCAGTCGGTCGCGAGGGCGACGACGAAGATTCCGTGCTCGGTGATTTTGTCGAAGATGAAGAGCGCGCTTCTCCAGAAGATTCCGCCGCTAATCAGATTTTGAAAGAGCAATTATCTGAAATTATCGCTACCTTGACCGACCGCGAGCAGAAGATCATTCGTCTGCGTTTCGGCATCGGCGGTGGGCGTCCACACACCCTCGAAGAGGTTGGTGCTGAGTTTGATGTTACCCGCGAACGCATCCGTCAGATTGAGGCGAAAGCTCTCGCCAAACTTCGCAAGAATAAAGACACCAAAAAATTACACGAATATTTAAAGTAGGAGGAATATGAAAAAAATATTGTTATCACTCGTTGCGGTAATTATGGGCGGGTTCATGATGGCTGCTCCGGTTTTTGCAGAATGCCCAGATGGTTCAGTCCCCGTCTCAATTTTGGGTGATAGCGACGATATCGTCATCGGCACAGACGGAGAGAGATGCCTAAAAGATGATGGCAAAGGTAATTCAATCTTGGGCATCCTCACAACCGTAGTCGACATCATGTCGATAGGTGTTGGCGTTCTTGCCGTGATTGGTATATCTGTATCCGGCGTTCAATATCTGACAGCCGGCGGCAGCGAAGAAAAGACCCGCAAGGCCAAGCGCCGTATCTTGGAGATCGTCATCGGCCTTATAGCTTACGTGTTAATTTATGCACTATTGAAGTTCTTATTGCCAGGATTTAATGGCGTCCCCGATAAGATATAGCATGCAAAGATTAATAGTCGTCTACAACCCAAGCTCTTCACAGTACGTGCATGTGCGCGACGAAGTACTAACCCAATTGTCGCGGCTAGAGGGCGTCATGGTCGGCAAATTCGCCATCAAGAAAGCCCCATTTGATGACAACTTAAAAGAACTCAAAAAAGTTCTAAAAAACGGAGACCTAGTTATTGCAGCCGGCGGCGACGCCACGGCAGCAGTTGCCGCAAACGCTATTTTAGAATCCGGCAAAGACATCACCTTCGCGGCCCTACCATACGGCAACTTCAACGACCTCGCCCACACCCTCGGCACCATGAGGTTCGAGGATATTTTTGAAGGTGCGGACAGCACTCAGAAGCTGTACCCATTGGATATCATCGTTGATGGCGAGCACTGGCGTTACGCCACTTGTTACGTGACAATGGGCATGACCGCAGAAGCAGTAGAATTATTTGACGAACCAAAAATCCGCAAGAAAATGCAAAAAGGCCGCCGCAGCTCATGGCGCTCATATTTGCAACTCGCAAAATGGTATTTTAAAAACCGCCATAAGAAAATTTTCATCCCAAAATTTAAGTTGAACGGGGAACTATATGAACGTCGCATTAGTGATTACGTTGCCGTAAACGGCCGTTTTGTTTCGCGGGTCATGAAAGGCGGAGATGATTATCTAAATCCGAAAGTTTTTCAAAGCGAAGTCGAAAAAATCACAAGTTTTCCGAGATTATTTATGTTTATGGCGAAAAGTATTATGTCTCGTGTGCCCGGGAACAAGACGAACGGGGATTTGATTGAGTTTTTAGAACCTGCCACGGTGGAGCTCCAAGCCGAGGGTGAGTACAAAATTTTCAAAAACATTCATAAAATCGAAATCAAAAAATCAGAAAAATATCTCAAGGTCATCCACAAAAAGTAAACCTAGCCAACTTGTGTTATAATAACCTCATGGATAATGTAAAAATTCTAGCACTGGTGGGCATGAGTGGCAGCGGAAAGTCCGTCGCAGTTGATTATTTGACCGACAAAGGCTATCCGAAAGTTTACTTTGGGGGCATGATTTATAAAGAAATGGCAAAACGTGGCATCGAACGCAGCGAAGACGGCGAGACTGAGAAAGCTTTCCGCGAAATGATTCGTGAGACGGAAGGCAAAGATTGGGTGGTGAAGCAGGTCATCGCCGAGGCCAAAGATTTAATTAATGCCGGCCAAAAGCGGATCATATTAGACGGGGTCTATTCGTGGACCGAGTACAGGGCCTTAAAACACGAATTTCCAACTTGTCTGACATTTATAGGTGTAGTCGTGGACAAAAAATTACGTTACGATCGCGTAGCTATGCGACCAGATCGCCCATTTGACATTACGGCCATCCGCGAACGCGACCGCAGTGAAATTGAAAATCTCGAAAAAGGCGGACCAATCGCGGCTGCAGATTACTACATTCTAAATAATGGCACGATAGACGACATGGAAAAAAGGTTAGACGAAATCTTAAAGGAGATAGAGTTTTGAGCGATTTGGCAGGAATGTCAAATATTGCCTACAAAAAAGGCAGCTGGATGCGTTATATATTATGGGGTGCCGCCGCACTATGTATCGTAACTTTGGTGATTGCATTTTGCAATGCTATGAGCGGGAATATTTCTGCCACCGTACCAGAAGGTTATAGATTTTCAGTCACCAATGATAGCAACGATGGTAAAATTCATACTACCTACTATATCTACGACGACCATATCATCGTGGAAGACGAAAGTAATGTCGACAACATCACAAACCGTGCCGTGCTCGTTTATGACAATGTTATCACTACGTCTCTGAACTACGATCCAGAAGATACGATTGAGATTTGCGAACTCGGCGTCTGTCAAGAAAAGCCAAAAGTCTTAGCCGTAATCAAAAATATTCTCTCGCGCAAAACTGGGCGCGAATATATAGGATTTTAATTATGAAAAGATTAGTTTTAATAGATGGAAAATCAGTATTCTACCGCGGTTATTACGCAATGGGTGCTTTATCTCTGCCGGATGGCACTCCGACCGGCGGGGTGTATGGATTTGCTGCAATCGCGATGGAAATCGTGCATAAACTAAACCCTACAAAAGTCGTTGTGGCATGGGACTCACCCACATCGATGGCGCAAAGAAAATTAATCTATGCTGATTATAAGGCCGGGCGAGTGAAACCGGGCGAAGATTTTTATACTCAAATACCACTTTTAAAAGAACTAATTCAAGATCTCGGTTGGGGCTTTGCGGAAATTCCAGAATACGAAGCCGACGATATTATTGGGACCCTGTCGCGCGAAGCTGACGAGGCCGGCGATTGGGAAACTTTCATTATCTCGTCGGACCTCGATATGCTACAAATTGTAGACGACAATACTCATATGTGGCGCATTTTGAAGGGCTTTACGAATATTGAGCAAATGGATATTCCGGAAATCGAAGCAAAATATGGTATCAAAAAATCTCAGTTCCTAGATCTTAAAGCCCTGAAGGGTGATGCGTCAGATAATATACCGGGCGTTCCGGGCATTGGCGAAAAAACTGCCGCCAAGTTGCTAAACGAATATGGCGACCTAGATGGCATATATAATAATATAGACAAAATTTCCGGCTCCACTAAAACCAAGCTCGAAGCAGGGAAGGACTCAGCCTATCTTTCCAAGAAACTTGCCAAAATCATGTTCAACGCTCCCGTTCAATTGTCCGATTTACCAGACTTTGCCATTAACAAGACAAAAATAATTGAAGGTCTGAAAAAACTAGAGTTCAATTCACTCATTAGGAAAGTGGGTAATGAAACTGATCTTGGAGTTCCTGAGACCATCCGCGATGACAGACATGCGACGTCTAGGGAGAGTACTATTTTGAATTCGCCTAAAGACACTGTAATTAGTTGGGATATCAAATCTTTAATGCATGACAATAAAGATATTGCCGAGAAGATTTTGGCCGGCAAACCCTTCTGGGATCTCGGCCAGGCAGCTTTTCTCATCAATCCGCTTCTTCGTGATCAGCCTACACTCGTAGTGCCAGAAGAAGAATATGCCAAGCAGTATGAAGAACTCCAAAAAACTCCAAGGTTATACGGCGTATTGACGAAACTAGATTTACCACTCATTCCGATTCTTTACAAAATGGAGAAGAAAGGAATGCTGGTAGACAGGATTTATTTTAAAAATCTCCACAAAGAATATGTAGAGGAAGTTAGCCGTCTAGAAAAAGATGTCTGGAAACTTGCCGGAAAGGAATTTAATCTCAACTCTCCCATTCAACTGTCTGAAGTTTTATTCACGGATTTAAGGCTTCCGACAAAAGGCATCAAAAAAACTTCTCGCGGCTATTCAACCGGCGCTAAAGAGCTAGAAAAACTAAAAGATTTACACCCAGTGGTCGGTAAAATTATCGAATACCGCGAAGCTGCAAAATTATTATCTACATATATTATCCCGATTCCAGATCTCGCCGATGCGGAAAGTAGGATTCATACCACCTTCACGCAAAATGTCACTGCAACCGGGAGGTTAAGCTCCAAGGACCCAAATTTGCAAAATATCCCAGTGCGCACCGATGAGGGTAAACGTATTCGTACGGGCTTTATCGCACCAAAAGGCAGGGTGCTTATCTCGGCAGATTATTCACAATTCGAGCTAAGGCTTGCTGCTGTATTGTCGGGAGATAAGGCCTTAGTCGAAGACTTCAACAATGACGTAGATATTCACACTAAGACCGCCTCCGAGGCCTTCCATGTGCCAATCGATAAAGTCACAAAGGCAGAGCGCCGCGCAGCTAAGGTCGTGAATTTTGGCATTTTATACGGTATGAGCACAAAGGGCCTAGTAGATGCATCTGGTATGAGTTTTGCTGAGGCGCAAAACTTTATCAACAATTATTTCGTACTCCGAGCACCAATCAAGCAAAAACTAGAAGATATTCTAAGAAAAGCGCGAGAAGATGGCTACGTAGAGACGTTTTATGGTCGCCGTCGCCCAACTCCGGACGTAAAATCATCCAACTTTATTATTCGCCAAGCAGCCGAACGCGCTGCCGCCAATATGCCAATCCAGGGAACCGAAGCCGACCTCATGAAGAGGGCTATGATTAAAGTTGATCAAGCCCTGCCAAAAGGCGCCGAGCTAGTGATGCAAGTCCACGACTCGCTCATTGTCGAGTGTGACGAAAGGGTCGCGGATGAAGTTGCCGATATTTTGAAGCACGAAATGGAGTCGGTAGCCCCCGAACTTCCCATCAAATTGGCCGTCGAAGTCACTACTGGCAAAAATTGGGGCGAGTTATAGTTTTCCACAATTTTCTCCACATCTAGCGTATTTTTGTTATTGACACCCCCACATTTAGCGTTTATAATGAGTATCAGGTAATGCTTATAACAAATAACGCCCGGTGGGCAGAAAGAAAACCATGAAGAAAATTGTTTACAGAAATCCGAATGAAGTAGAGAATTTCGACATCAAGCGGTATGTAAAATCACTCAATCAATATGCTAAAATCACCGAAGCGGAAGCGAAAGCCGCACTTGAAAATTTCGAACAATACGAGACAATGCACGTATCATGTCTAGTAGAAGCTGGCATGAGCCTCATCGCCGAGAAAAAAGGCGAAGAAGCAGCAAGGGAATATTTTGACGCGCACGCAGAATATTTTGACGAAGGTAAGTTTGAACGTTTGCGCCGCATCACCGGCTATCTCGTCGGCACATTGGATCGTTGGAATGACGCCAAAAAGGCTGAGGAAAAGGCTCGCGTCAAACACTGTGTAAATTCTGCCATTGATGACGCCACCCGCCTCGCCGCTCTCGAGACTCAAGCTATGGCCCACAACATCGCCTACGCCCAGTAACACACCATAAACACCAGCGCGGGTGACGGCTTTGCAGGGGGACCCCCAAAATTGCTTGTCAATTTTGGGGGAGAGCAAAGCCGGCAGGACCCGCGCTGTTCTTTATGGTATAATAATAGGTATGCCGGAGTTGCCAGAGGTTGAAACAATTCGTCGTGGTCTTTCAAAGTTCATTATGAAGAAGAACTTAAAAAAGACCACGATTTTGTGTGAAAAATCTTTTATAGGCAAACCGATTACCGGCACAGTGACAGGTCTCCGACGCTACGGCAAAGCCTTAGTTATAGATTTAGATAGTGGCCGCTCTTTGATGATTCATCTTCGCATGACTGGTCAACTCATTTATGATGGCAAAGAGCGTTATGCGGCTGGACATCCCAGCGAAAATTTCTTTGAAAAATTACCAAACAAGCAGACAAGAGTTATATTAGAATTTGATAATGGCATATTATATTTTAATGACCAACGAAAATTTGGTTTTATTAAAACAATGCCAAGCGAAAAAGTAGCAGAGGATAGTTTCATTAAAAAACTCGCACCAGAACCTTGGGCCATGGAACCAACAGATTTTTATGCGAGACTTATGCACCACAAAAATTCTTGCATTAAGGCCGCCATATTGGATCAAACCGTGATATGTGGACTGGGAAATATTTACGCAGATGAAGCTTTATTTGAAAGCCAAATACACCCAGAGCGAAAGTGCGGCACCATCACACAAGATGAAGCTACCAAATTACTAAAAGCCGCTCGCATGGTAATGGAACGCTCGATTGATTCTGGTGGCTCGACCATGGCAACCTATGTCAAAGCAGACGGCACCCGTGGCGATTATCTTGAAAAGTTTGCACAAGTTTTTAGGCGAGAGGGCAAAGCCTGTCCACGTTGTGGCGCCAAAATCACCAAAATCCGTGTCGCCGGGCGCGGCACGCACATCTGCCCGCATTGCCAAAGGAGAAATCATGATTAAAGTATTTTATGGCGACGACCGAGTAAAAGCTAAGCAGGAAATTAAACGTTTGCTGGGAGATGATTACGAGGTGCTTGATGGCCCAGAAATCACCGCAAACGACCTCCCGTCAATTTTTCTCGGCGCCTCACTTTTTGCCGAAAAACGTCGCATCCTCATCCGTGATTTTACTGCTAATAAGTCAGTTTATGATGAATTGCCAAAATATTTGGATACTCCACACGAAATCATCCTTCTTGAAACCAAATTAGACAAGCGCACGGCGACTTTCAAAGAATTAAAAGACAAAATAGAATTTCGCGAATTCAAATTACCAGAAAACACAGATTTTAGGATAGTTTTTGACATTTATAAGACAGCAAAATACGACGGCAAAAAAGCCGTGCAGCTACTAGAAAACATCAAACCTAGCGAAGACCCTATTAAATTTACCGGATTATTGGTCTCTCAAGCCATCAAAGATTTCACCGCAAACCCGACCGGGCAGCAAAAAAAGTTACTAAAAGAACTAGCGCGCGTAGATCTAGAAATGAAATCATCAAAAGTAGACCCATGGCTTCTGGTTGAGTCGTTTTTACTAAGGATGAAAACATTATAAAAATAATACCCCTGGTGAGGGGTATTATTTGTAAGATTTAAGCTAATTTTACGCCAGCCTTTTTTGCAAAAGCGTGTAATGCAGCTTTGCGGCGTGCAGCGGTATTTTTCTTTAGTAAGTTTTTCTTTACCGCTTTGTCATACTCGGCCTGTGCGAGACTCAAGGTCTTTGCAGAAGGTTCAGACTTAAATGCCTTAACGGCAGTCTTGATCTCTTTCTTGATCTCAACATTATGCTGTGTACGCTTCGTCGCCTGACGAGCAGCCTTTTTGGCAGATTTAATGATTGGCATTTTATCCCTATTTACATTAAAAATTAATACTTTCGTTCATTATAACTCATTTCTCTAAAAAAGTAAAGACCAAACCAGGCACAAACCAAAAATAGTCGTTGTAAAATTGATAAGCTTATGTTAAAATGACTCCAAGAAGGAACTATGCAAGATCAAAATCAAACAAACCCCACACCATCTATAAATCCTCCACTCTTGACGGATGACAGTGTCGTGCAACCAGGCTCACCAGACTTGCCAGATTCTCCAGATCCATTAGTTCCGTCTGAAGCATCGACCGCGCCAGAGTCGTCCGAGCCATCCGACATCATGGATACCCCGAGTGGCTCCATTTCTACTATGAAAGATGTCGCCGAAAAGATTAAAAGTGTCCACAATATTTTGATTGCTTTGTCTTCCGATCCGTCCGTCGATGAGATTGCGACCGCTATCGCTCTTTCTCTTTGTCTCGATCGGGCAGGGAAGCGCGCTACCGCTATTTATTCTGGCACTACACCAAACGCCCTTCAATTCTTGAAGCCAGAGCGCACTTTTGAGACAAATTCAAACGTTCTCAAGGATTTTGTAATTGCATTAAATAAAGAAAAGGCCGATCACCTTAGGTACAAATTGGACGGCGATTATGTAAAGATTTTTATCACGCCATACAAAACCAGCATCAGCGAGTCCGACTTAGAATTTTCACTCGGAGATTTTAATATTGAACTAGTCCTCGCCCTTAATGTTCCAAGCGGTATTGATCTCGATGATGCTTTGCGCGAACATGGCCGAGTCATGCATGATGCTACGGTGGTTAACCTCACTAATGGAAACCCTGGCAAATTTGGCGACATCGAATGGAGCGATAAGAGCAAAAGTTCAATTGCTGAAATGGTCGCAGAATTGCTTTACGATATTGGTGGCGCTAAGGCCATTGAGCCAGAAGAGGCTACAGCGCTTCTCACCGGTATTGTTGCCGCCACGGATCATTTTACGAACAATATGACTACCGCCAATGCTCTTCAGATGGCATCAAATCTTATTCGTTCCGGTGCTGACCGCAAATTGATTACCGAAAATATCGGCCTTGATTCCGAAAATATGTTCTTCCTTGGAGGTTCCCAAGAAAAAGAAAATAGCGATGGCTCCATCAAGATTGAGCATGACGAAAATGAACCCATAGCGGAGAAAACGACTGACAGCCCAGTCACCGAAGAGCCCGAAGCTGGGCCTGAAGCTAAACCCGAATCAGAATCCGATGTCTCTTCCGAAGAAGCTGGACTTCTGGCCGACCTTCAGGCTGCCGCCGATGGGCTAAAAGATGCCACCGAGATCGTCAAGCCTGTTGCCACTGATGAGGCTAACCCTTCTGATGAACCAAAACCAGAGCTCAAATTGACGCCATCAGATAGTTTTATGGCGGAGCCAGCAATGAGCAGCAGTGATTATGGTCAAATGTTAGAAGAAGCCTTGGCCGATTCATCTTCCGTGCAGGAGCCATCAGAGCCCATCATAAGCACTGAGCCTCCTATGCCCGCCGCTCCAATCATGAACACCGAGCCACTTATGTCCACCGGCCAAAGTATGGATGCCGCTATGCCATCCGCCCCTATTAACCCGGTTGTGGCCGATACCTTATCTATCCCCACTGATACCACCGTCACCACCACTTCGAACCCAGCCATAAGCGCCGCCCCAGTTGTACCATCCGCTCCAGAGGTAAATGGCGTGCCAGAGATTAACTACACTCCAGTCCCAAATGAAGAAATTTTGCCACCACCACCCGCGCCACCGATTGACCCATCTGCAATCATGCCAAACGGCGTGCCGCCAATGTCGGATCAGGCGCCAATTCCTACCGTCCCGACATTTAACTCTTGATTTTTCCTAAAATCTGCGATATAATAAAAAGAGTGGATTCGTAGCTCAGTTGGTTAGAGCGCTGCCCTGTCACGGCAGAGGTCGCGAGTTCGAGTCTCGTCGGATCCGCCACAAAAGAAGACCCAGAAGGTCTTTTTTGTTTTGTGCTAAGACCTTGCGAATAATTGTTATCTGTGATATAATGTCTCTCAGTATGGCAATTAAAGTTACTAGAAAAGATCAAGGCGAGGCGAACGAAAACATTATCCGTCGCTTCAACCGCAAAGTCCTTCAGAGTGGAATGATGCCTTTGAAGAAGTCGCAGCTACGTTTTAGCAAGCCTATTTCTAAGCGTGAACGACGTATTCGCGCCATCATCCGCGAAGCTAGGAAGGCAGAGAAGACCGAACGCATCAAACTCGGTCTCCGCTAAAAAATCTCCCCTTAGAGGGAGTTTTTTTATGGTATAATAAAATCAAAGGAGAATCATGATAATTTTATTTGGTTTAGCAGGCTCAGGCAAAGGTACTCAAGGAAAGGCACTTTCCGAAATTTTCGGTTGGCGCGCTATTTCTGTCGGTGAGGCCATCCGTAGCTCTGGCGAATACTCCGCAATTATTGACAAAGGGAATCTTATCCCAGATGAAGACGTCGTCAAGTTAATGGACAAACAAATCGCAAAAGCCGAAGCCGAGGGATTTGATGTGATTCTCGATGGCTACCCACGCACCAAGGCCCAGGCCGAATATATCGTCACCCACATGGCAGACAAGATTGACGGCGCCATTATTCTTGAAGTTCCAAAAGAAGAACTCTACGAACGCCTCGCCTTGCGCGGTCGCGATGATGACAAAGAGCGTGAGAGCATTGATCGCCGTTTTGAAATTTTTGAACAAAATATTTGTTCAATTTTACCTCTGTTAGAAGCTAAAAATATTCCAGTTGCTCGTGTAAATGGCGTCGGCGAAATCGGCACTGTGACTGGCCGACTCGTTGCTGCAGTTCAAAAATTTAATCCCAACGCCACCAAGCAAACTACCGACGTCAACGGCGGCGAAATCGAAAAAAGCTACGGAGAATAAGATGCTAAATATCAACAATGCTACACCTGAACAACTTCAGGAAAAAATCACTGCCATGCGCGAAGGCGGTAAAATTCTCGGTAATTTGCTACGCGACCTCAAAAATTACGTAAAACCTGGCATGACAGGGAAAGAAATCGATGCCTGGGTCCGCTCGGAAATTGTAAAACGTGGCGCCAAGGTCTCCTATGACATGCTTGACGAAGAATTTCCTGGCGCAATTTGTATATCCGTAAATGACGAATTGGTCCACGGCGCTCCAAAAGACGAGCCGCTAGAAGTGGGCGACAAAGTCAGTTTCGACCTCGTGATTTACTACAAGGGTTACCACACCGACTCCGCTTTCACCATGCTAGTTGGCAATGAAGGTTCTCCAGCTGTAAAGAAAATGATTTCTGTTACCGAGTCTTCACTTTGGGAGGGAATTGAGCAAGTAGCTCCAGGTGTTGCTATTGGCACTATTGGCGCCGCCGTAGAGCGCGTTCTCCGAAAAGGCCACCTTGGTGTCATTGAAAATTACATCGGTCACGGTATCGACAAAGAAATGCACGATGCCCCCGAAGTTCCAAATTATGGCAAAAAAGGCCACGGCTACAAACTAGTTGAAGGTGATACTATTTGTATTGAGCCAATGTCCTGTCTTGGTCGCCCAGCCAACTATGTCGACAAAGACGACAACTGGTCCGTCAAAATGCGCGACGGCTCTATCGCCTGTCACTGTGAGCATACCATCCTCGTTACCCATGATGGTTATGAAGTACTTACATTAGCGGATTAAGTATGTTATAATAACATCATGGATAACGACAAGCGCTTTGTAACAGGCCTAGACGTAGGCACCGAAAACGTCCGCGCCGTCGTCGCAACCGTCAACAAAGACGGTGCCGTCGCCGTCGTGGGTTATAACGAAGGTAAAGCTACTGGTATGCGAAAAGGTATGCCAGCCAATCTTACTGGCCCAGCCAGCTCTATTGACAAAATGCTCGGCGAAGCCGAACGTATGGGCGGTATTGAGGTAAAGAGCGCTTATGTTTCAATTAATGGCTCACAAATTCTTTCGACCAAGACCGAAGGTATGATTGCCGTTGGCACTGTAGACCATGAAATTGACGACCGAGATTTGGACCGCGTCGAAGACGTAGCCGTCACTGGTCGCATTCCGGCCAATCGCGACGTGCTTGATGTTGTCCCGCTCGAATACGCCCTAGACGGTCAAGGTGGCATCAAAGATCCTCTTGGTATGTCCGGTGCTCGTCTAGAAATGCGTGCCAATGTTATCTCCGCGCTCACTCCGAATTGTGATAATCTTAAAAAAGCCACTCTTGCAGCCGACGTTGAATCCAAGCGTCTTATTCCAAGTGCCGTCGCCGCAGCAAGGGCCGTCCTTACTGAACGCCAAAAGGAAAATGGCGTCGCCGTCATTGATATGGGTGCCGCCACGACTTCCGTCGCGGTCTATGAAGAAGGCGATTTGCAATATGTCGGCGTGGTGCCAGCTGGTTCTAACAATATCACCAACGATCTCGCTATTGTCCTAGCTATTGACCCAGAAATGGCTGAAGAGATCAAAGTTCGCTTCGTCACCGGAGATTTCAATTCCGAAAAAAGCCCAGTTATCCGCGTCGGCAAAGAAGGCAAAACTGAGCGCGCCTTTGATCGCAAGGAAGTCGAAGAGGTAGTCAAGGCTCGTCTCGATGAAATCTTCTCCGAAGTCAGGAAAAAATTAAAAGCCGCCAAATACGATCAGCGCTTACCGGAAGGTGTCATCCTTACTGGTGGTGGTGCTAAGATGCGCGATATTGAGATTTTTGCAAAGCATGCACTTGAAGCTGCGGTCAAAGTTGGTATTCCGCAAGGACTTGGTGGAGTTTCTGAAGCTGTCGCAAAACCAGAATATGCCGTCGCCGTCGGTCTGGCCCTACTTGCCGCCGAAGATTCTCGTTATCAATCCAGCACCACCAAAAAATCCAAAAAACCACTAAACTTGCCCAAGATTCCAAATCTCTTCAAAAAGTTTTTCTCTAAATTTTAGTATTGTAAAATCCACCAGAGTAGAGTATACTAAACATATATAAAAGCGAGGAGTTAATATGCCAGAAGTCAAACCGACAGAGGTGGAAAGCAAAGCAAGCATTAAAGTAGTGGGCGTAGGCGGTGCCGGTGGTTCCGCAATTGATAGAATGAAAGAAGTAGGCCTTACTGGAGTGGAGTTTGTGGCTGTTAATACCGATGCGCAGGCGTTGCATCATTCGTCTGCCGATGTGAAAGTTCACATTGGTAAAGGTCTTGGTGCCGGTGGTGACCCAGAAAAAGGTCGCGAGGCTGCCGAGGAAGGCAGGGAAGACATCGATCGTGCTCTTGATGGCGCGGATATGGTCTTTATTACGCTTGGCGCCGGTGGTGGTACTGGTTCTGGGGCTGGCCCGATCGTTGCCGAGGAATCTCGCAAAAAAGATATTTTGACCGTTGGTGTTGCGACGAAGCCATTTACTTTTGAAGGTGCTAGACGCCGCGCTAATGCAGACCTCGCTATCGATAAACTTGCTCGCCAAGTCGATGCACTTATTACTATCCCAAACGATCGTCTCTTGCAGACTATCGATCCTCGCACCCCACTTCTTGAAACTTTCAAAATTGCCGACGATGTTTTGAGGCAAGGCGTTCAGGGCATCTCTGAGCTCATCACTGAGCACGCTCTTATCAACCTAGACTTTGCCGACGTCAAAGCCATCATGAAAAATGCTGGTTCTGCTCTCATGGGCATCGGTCGTGCTTCCGGCGAAAATCGCGCCGTGATTGCTGCCCAGCAGGCCGTTGAATCGCCACTTATCGAAGTCAAGATCGAAGGCGCTCGTGGCGTACTATTTAGCGTCGCTGGTGGCTACGATATGTCTATGAGCGAAGTTCAAGAGGCTGCCGAGGTTATCACCGGCTCCGTCTCGCCAGATGCAAATATTATCTTTGGTGCATCCATCCGTCCAGAACTCGAAGACGAAATCGTCGTCACTGTGGTCGCTACCGGTTTTGATTCAGATTATTACAATGAGCCACTTCCAGAAGAAACCCCAGCCACTGAGACCGCAGAGCCAGAAAAGCCAGCTTCCTTGGAAGCCAAAAATTTCGCCGTTGAAAACAGGACTAACATGTGGGACTCCATCAAGAGCGAGCCGGTGCATGAAGATTCGACCAGCTCCGATGATGATATGGATGTTCCACCGTCACTGCGTGAGCGCCTTCGTGGCAAAAAGAAAAAAGAATAGGAGGTAAGACGTGGATTTCCATTTCCGCATCGGTGACAGCAAAGTACTAGAAAGTCGCGAGACGGTAGATGGCACCATGATACGCCGTCGCCGCGAGGCCATGGATGGTCGTCGCTTTACTACGTACGAACGCATCGAAATGCCACAACTTACTGTTACCAAACGTAGCGGCAACAAGGAAATCTATGATCGCGACAAGCTCCTTCTCGCCGTCAAACGCAGCGTCGGTAAATTCTTTAATTCCGAACTAGAAATTGAGGACGTCGTAAATAAAGCCACCGACATTCTTTATGGTCACGGCACCGACCAAATCACCAGTAAGCAAATCGGTGAGGCTGTCCTTGACGTTTTAGCTGAAGTCAACGAAGTGGCCTACGTCCGCTTTGCTAGCGTTTTTCGTGAGTTCAAAACCTTGGAAGACTTCGAGGACATTTTGAAAGAACAAAAAGCTAAGAAAGGGGCTTCGCACGACGGGTAACGCGTGAGGGGCGGCAGGCCCTGCCCAGAGGTTAGCTATGAGAACTATTTGTATATTTCGAGACAATCAAGATTACACTCGCTCTGTGACCGAGTGGCTCGAAAATTTCTATCGCCAAACCGGCAAGCAAATCGAGACTATGAATCCGGATGAGAATCCCAGTTTTTGCACAGCCTACGATATTGTCGAATATCCTACAATCATTGTGCTAGGCAATTCCGGCGAAGTCATGGCTATGTGGCGAGGTGAAGATCTGCCATTGATAAATGAAGTCAGTTATTATACAATATAAGCATGAGCGATAAAAAGCTAAAAGTTTTTGCAAACAACAAAAAACGCAAAACTTATCTCAGGATGCTAAGAAGTATTATCGGTGCTACTATCGTCATCGTTGTTATTTTGATCGTGCTCCAACTCTTCGGCATCAACGTCAGTTCAATGCTTGCGGGTGTTGGGATTGCCTCCATCATTATTGGCTTTGCCCTCCAAGACGCCATGAAAGATATCTTCCGCGGTCTTGAAATTGTTTCCGACAACTATTATGACATCGGAGACGTTATCAAATTTGGCGACAATATGGGGCAAGTGCTTTCCATCAATCTTCGCACGACCAAGATTCAAGATATGAACACCATGAATATTGTTTCTATCGCAAATCGCAATATCAATCAAGTCGAAGTCGTGACCGGGTATATTTATATTTCTGCACCTTTACCACTACGCATTAAGCCCACCGCCGCTAGTACACTCATGACGGAAATAGCCCATAACGTACAAAAACTCCCAAATGTCACGTCAGTCATCAGTCAAGGGCTTACCAATATCACTAATTCGTCTCTAAATTATCAACTCCAGATCACCTGTGACCCTATGAATCAGCTTCAGGTTCGCCGCGATGCTCTTGGCTGCATTGCCACCACTCTTGCTTCCCACAAGATTCTTCTTCCGTACACTGAACTCACAGTTCACGAAAAATAGCTCTCTTTATATAAGACGTATTTATGGTATAATATATAGCATGAAATACAGAGCTGGAGAGCGGCGTAAAGCTGTTGAATACGAAAAAGATATCACCAACTGGTGGAAAAAGAATAAAACTTTTGAACAGTCGGTCGAAAATCGTCCAATTGATAAATCCTACGTTTTTTATGATGGTCCTCCGTTTATTACCGGTAATCCGCACCATGGTACGCTTCTCAGCTCTATCGTCAAAGATGCCGTCCCGCGTTACTGGACTATGAATGGCTACCGCGTAGAAAGGCGTTGGGGTTGGGATTGTCATGGTCTTCCAGCCGAAAACTTTGTCGAAAAGCAGCTCGGTATTACCGACCGCCGTGATATCGGCACCAAATGGTCGCTCGAAGATTACATCGTCAAAGCTCGCGAATCCATGGTCGCAAATTCCGAAACTTGGCGCGCCACCATCGACCGCGTCGGTCGCTGGGTAGATTTTGACAATTGTTATCGCACCATGAACAAAGATTTTATGGAATCCGTTTGGTGGGCTTTTAAGCAGCTCTACGAAGCTGGCAAAATCTACGAAGGTCGCAAAGTCCTCATGTACGATACCAAATTTGCCACCCCAGTATCAAAAGCTGAAGTCACCATGGACAACGACGCCTACCAGACTGTCACCGACCCGTCCGCCTACGTCAAATTCAAGTCCGGCGACAAATATCTTTTAGCTTGGACTACTACGCCCTGGACTTTGATGGCAAACCGCGCTCTCGCCGTCAGCAAAGACCTGACCTACGGTATATATAATATAGATGGCGAAAAACTCGTTGTAGCCGAAAAACTAGCCGAAAAGCTCTTCGGCGACGCCAAGCCGGAACAGGCCGTTAAGGGCAAAGACTTAGAAGGTCTAGAATATGAATCTTTAGACGGTACTACCTGCCAAGTTTTCACTGCCGATTTCGTTGGCAGCGAAGAGGGTACTGGTATTGTCCATATCGCTCCCGCTTACGGTGAAGACGATTACGCATTATATCTAAAACATCAAGATGAAGCTGAATTTATCGACGTTCTCGACGAAAACGGTTACTATCTGCCGGAATATGCCGACAAGCTTCACGCGCTCGGAGTCAGAGATACCGACGAGCACGGCATCCAGATTTGGGCCGCCAACAAATTCATCGCCAAATGTCTCGAAGAGCAGGGGATTATCTACAAGATTGAATACATCCAGCACGAATACCCCTTCAACCCTCGCTCTAAAGAGCGCATTATATATCGCGCCTTCCCATCTTGGTTCTTTGATATCGAGGGCCAGAAGCCGCTCATGCTAGAAGAAAACGAAAATATCAACTGGTTCCCAGCTTATTTGAAGCACGGTCGCTTCGCCAAGAATATTGAAGCGGCGCCAGATTGGAATTTATCTCGTGACCGTTTCTGGGCCACTGCCATGCCAGTTTGGAAATCTAAAGAAGGCACTGTCCTCGTCATCGGCTCTTACGAAGAATTAAAACAATACTCCGGCAAAGAACTAGACGACTATCACCGACCCTGGGTCGATGAGATTGAATTTGATGCCCATGTGGATGAACATGGACGGGTGAGGGCCCTGGAGGGGGACCCCCAGCTGAGCTTTGCGAAGATGGGGGAGGACAAGGGCCGGCAGGACCCGTCCAGCGGTCACACTGAGCACTTCACTCGCATCGAAAAGGTTCTCGACTGCTGGTTTGAATCTGGCTCCATGCCGTTTGCTCAGCTCCATTATCCGTTTGAAAACAAAGAAAAGTTCGAGCGTAACTATCCAGCCGACTTTATCGTTGAATACGTCGGCCAGGTTCGCGCCTGGTTCTACTACCTTCACGCCGTCAACACTGCATTAGCAGAAATAGGCGCTTTTGGCGAAAAAGCCAAAAACGGCGCTAAGAATGCTTACAAGAATGTCATCACTACCGGCACGCTAGCCGGGAATGACGGTCGCAAAATGAGCAAGTCTCTTGGCAACTATACTGATCCAAATATTCTGATGGATACTTACTCAGCTGACGCTCTTCGCTTCCTGCTCCTCAGCTCGCCCGTCTTATCTGGCGAAGATTTTGCACTCCTCGATAAAGACGTTTCCGACGTCCACCGTAAGCTCTCCATGCTTTGGAACGTGTACGATTTCTTCACTACTTACGCCGAAATTGAAGGCTGGGACTCCGAAAATTCCTGGCAACCAGCCACTAGGGGTCTAGATGCCTTAAAGAACCCACTAGATATCTGGATTATTTCGCGCCTGCACCAAATCAAAGCAGAAATCATTGCTGGAATGCGCGAATATGACATCCCCAGAGCCCTATCTGGCGTTCTGCCATTCATTGACGACCTTTCGAACTGGTTCGTGCGTCGCAGCCGCCGTCGTTTTAGTAAGAATGACGACCAGGCAGACAAGCAAGAGGCCTTTTGGACATTGTATACAGTCCTTGTTAAAACTGCTCAGGTTTTGGCGCCGTTTACCCCATTTCTCTCAGAAGAGTTATATCAGAAGATGACCGGCAGCGGCGAGTCAATTCACCTCTTGAATTATCCTCAAAATGTCGAGGTAAATGCCGAAATCCTAGACCAAATGTCCCGCACTCGCCAGATTATCACCGACGCTCTTGCCCTTCGTATGCAAAAATCCGACACCGAGGACCAGATAAAGGTCCGCCAGCCACTTAAGGAGCTCACCTACCCAGGTGACAAACTCCCAGATTTCTACGAGCAAATTATCGCCGACGAGGTCAACGTCAAAGAGGTCAAGAATTCCGACACCCTCACTCTCGACAAGACCCTCACCGAAGATTTGAAGAGGGAAGGCTACGCTCGTGACCTTATCCGCGCTGTTCAGTCCGCCCGTAAAAGCGCCAAGCTAAATATGGACGACCGCATCAAGCTATCGCTCTCCATTGACCTTCCAGCCGGTTTTGAGGACCTCGTCCTCACCGAGACCCTCACCGATTCCTTTGAAAAAGGCGCCAACTACGCCCATGATGAAATCGCAAAATTAGGCGGCGAAAACATCACTATCTCCCTAGAAAAATTATAAATAGCCCCGCCAACAGAGGCAGGACTTTACAAAATCGTGTTTTTGGTGTATAATAGTAAGATATATGTGCACCTTAAGCACATTAAAAAAATAAAAGGAGAGTGGTCAAAAATGGCAAAACTCACCCCCATCGCTACTATCGACCGTATCGTCGATGGCAAACTGGTCCATACTGCATTTTTCCGCACCGAGCGCGGTGCAACCATCCCCAAGGTCTTTTCGGACGACCGCATCACTATCCAGCACGAGGGCAAGCTCTACGACTGGTACGGCCGCGAGTTTGACCTGGATCCGGAAATCAGCCAGATTCTGCAGTTCTATGCCGGAGCCGCACTTTATGGCGAAGGCTACGAGCAGTTCATCGTTCGCCTGAGTAATGGCAAATTCGCCATCGCTCGCACCGAGATGGTGCCAGAACCAGACGTTCCGATCATTCCGGCCCACAAGGATATCGCAACGGCCGGCAGGTTGGGGCGCAGTCCTCATCTCAAAATCGAGCAACCCTTTGAGGACATGGACACCATGGTTATCGAAACCCCGGTGTTCCAGACTCTGCTGCGCCTTCGCAAAGAGCCCGACAGGCAGCTCGTAGTCTTTTATGGCTACGGCGACAAGGGTGATGACGCTACCGTCATCGCCCGCCCCGGTGATTGGGTGGCATCTCTGGAGCGTCTCAAGATCACCGACACCCCGAGGGAAGAGGTTATGAACGGTGAGGCCGACATCGAACCGAGGAGATGTAAGCTCGTCACCACGAGCCTCGTGGGTGGATTCGAGCTTTCCAGTAATGGCCGGAAGTTAACTGCCTGTGCCAGCAATGGCTGGCGGGTGTCCACCGACGTGGACTTCCTGGAGCACATCGGTGCCGGCCTTAAGGGCAGCATCTGGTGGTACCACGATCCTATCTAACCCCCGCGCCCCCGCATTAACCTGCGGGGGCTTTTTATTTACTAAAAACCGCCCCACCGGAGCGGTTTTTTGATCTCCACCGCCCCTGTTATTTGACAAAACATCAAAAATTAAGCATAAACACTATTGACTTTTTTCGCAAAGTGTGCTATACTCAAAATAAGTTAGAAAATAAAACAAACATTCTAACAAACAACAAAAAAATAAAAACCAATCAAAAACAAAAAGGAGCAAAATGGCGGAAATAATCAATTTTAAATCAAAAAACAGCTGGAATAGCTTGCAGGATTTAGAAGAAGATGCCTCGCCAGCAATAATTACCAAAGAAGCGGAATATAAAATTATCGCGTTTAACCCGGAGAAAAGACTCAGGGAAATGAAATGCGGCCAGATGATACTAGCCGCATCCGAGCTAAAAGCCGCCTAAAAAAGACAATTATAAATTAGAAAGGAGCTACCGCAGTCTATAATATATCAAACTTAATCGGAGAAATTACCAATGTAAGGAATTTTAATACTCTTTACGAATTAGCCATTATCCTTGTCGGGTTTATGTAACCCGCCAAAACCGAACAAAGCGTTCGGTTTTTTGGTCCCAAATTTTACCATAAATTTCATCGTTGACTATTCTATAAGCTTATGTTAAGCTAAACTTAAGAAAGGTCATAAAATCAAATAAATATGGATAATTATTTCGTCGACTACGAAGTTTTGGCTAAGTTTGTCGATAAACTCATTTCCGAAAAATATCCGCAGCAATCAGCAGCGGAATTAAGCAATATCCGAGAGGAAAGCATCCGCAAACTCGACGACAAAATCGGCGAAGATATTTTTGGTACACTGACCGAACCCCAAAATGCTGAATTGGACAAGCTATTAGATGACCCTTCTACTACACCTGATACATATCAGGAATTTTTCAAAAAATCTGGCATCAATCTCGAGCAAAGCATCGCTCGCACTATGCAAAATTTTGCACAAGAATTTTTAGGAGGTCAAAATGCCATTCGATCCAAATAGCTACAACAAAACTCCGGACGACCCAGAGCGCGATATCAAACGCGAAAATGGTAGTAAGACTCTCGCTGCAATCGAAGCCGCCAATAAAGCGGCCGTAGACAGGTACAAAAAAGCCGTCGAGCAATATAATGAGGTCCTAAAAGAAAATGAGAGGCTAAAAGCCGAACTCGCAAGATTAGAAGGAGGCGCTCCAGATTCAGCCCCAGGCGCAGATCCAAATCAAGCCCCGGCCCCAGACCAGGAACCCACTCCAGATGCGGCTCCAGATCGGGATCCGGTAGACGACGAAGACGCACCATGGGAAGAACCGCCACTATTCGATGACGATGACGACGATGAAGATGACGAAGATGACAATCCAGTCCCAGAATCAGAGCCACGCCCAGAGTCGGACCCCATCATGAGAAGATTTAATAAGATCAAGATGCGCCAAGCCGTCAAGAGTGCTCTTACATCTGCAGCGGCTGTAGCGGCCGGCGTCACCATTGGCTTACTCATGAACCTCAATAATATCAGCAATATTTTTAGTTCTTCCAAAAATGCCACACCCGATCAAACGCCAACCGAGCCAGAATCCATTTCTGACACGATGGCTCCAGCAGAATCCACAGATGATCTTGAGATTATGGAAGCCATTGGTATCCGTGATGGTTATGATGAATATGGTATGTGGTTATCTGAACATAAATCGTTCTATGCGAATTTTGCCTGTGCCTCTGAAGTCTCCGAGGTATGCGACAATGATGAAGTCGAGATGGTTAAATACACTGCGGGCAACCAAGTTGAGTCATTTGCGGACTACCTGGCAAATCTCCCAGAGGAGCTCCAGCCGGAAAAATTCAGAGGGCTATCCATCATTGAAACCGAGCGCTATCTAGAATCCCTATCAGACGAAGAGTTTGATGGTATACGACAGCGATTTGAAGGCATTATGGATAAGGCCATGACCAGACGCGCCGACAAAAACGGCAAATTCAACAATGCCTATATGCGTCTTACAGATCCAAATGGTTCAATCACTCACGACAACATGGAGCTCGTTCGGTGCACCACTTATGAAGATCACAAAGAATATATAGAATTTTATTGGCTCGATGATGATGGCAACGAAATAGGCTCAATGTCGGTAAGGGTGTCGCGAGTCTATGATGCAGATGGTAATATTATTGGCCATGAAGGTTGTATGCAAGTCATCACGCCGAGCGGGACCAGCATCTATGAAGGTCTTCCAGAAATCCCAGACCCCGACACACCAGACCCAGGGACTACGACCACTACGGACCCAGAAACTCCCTACACGCCAATTATAGAGTGGGGTAAAAGCGGTGATCCACACGGCGGTGAAGATGTCGAAATATCAGATCAGGTCGACCCAAAGTCGGAAGTGTCAGAAGAACAAAACAATAGCACCAATACCGGCAACCAAGGTTACGTCTACGACCATGGAGCTACGCCAGGCACAGCCAACGGCACCGACAGCTACTGGTTTGCCGGAAGTGGTATACAAGCGACGGATGCAAATACCGATGGTGGACGATTGCATGGCGGCGAGGATCAATCTAATAACGGAGATGGTGGTTCAGACATGGCGGGCGAAAATGCCTATCAAAATCCCGAAGCCATTGCCGAAGGCGAAGCTATTGACGAAGCTGGAAACAATGCGCAGGCTGAAGCACAAGAATCTGGCGGATCAGATAATGAAGGTTCAACCCCAGGGGGAGATAATTATAGCGACGAAGACGAAGAGGACATTGTCGCAGGAGGAGATTTCTAATGTCAAAATTTAAACAACTTATTTTATCAACTTTAGCCCTAGGGATTTTGTGGGTTACCCCTGCTATATTTAATGCCGATCAGGCTGCTGCCCTAGTCGATACTCCGTGGGGCCCAAGTCGTGCTACGTTTACCTGGGACGATCCGGCACCATATGCTACATTCAATTCCATTATTGATAATCCACAACTTGGTGATGAGCGCAACTTTGTGCGCATTCGCGAAGTCAAAGATGGCAATAAATTTGGCGACGAAGTACAACTTGAAATGGGGAAGACCTACGAAGTCTACATTTACTACCACAACAACGCCGACGCTCACGAAGTTGGCCAGACTGCTATTGGTATAGCCGATGGTGCCGCCGTAAAATCTAGCTTCCCGGCTACCGTTAAAAAAGGTGAGCGCGCGACCGTTACCGGCACAATTTTTGCTTCCGACACTAACCCTCTCGCAGTTTGGGACGGTGCTTATATGACGGCCACCAGAGACCTTTATCTTAGGTATGTCCCAGGTACTGCTATTATTCACAATGGCGGTGCTTTGAACGGTCAATCTATCGGCCCAGACTATCTCTTTGGCGACGGCGCTTTGCTTGGTTACAATAAATTTTCTGGCATCTTGCCAGGTTGCAACCAGTACGCTGGATACATCACGTATCAGATTTTTGCCGACGCCCCGGACTTTACCATTGAAAAAAGCATTATTAGCGGTTCAGATACCGTAAAGGCTGGCGACGAAGTTACATTCAAGATTCGCTACAAGAATACTGGCACCATGGACCAACTCAGAGTAGTTGTGCGTGATACTTTACCGGAAAACCTAGCTTACATTCCGGGCAGCACTATGCTTTATAATAATAATTTTACCAATGGCAAAGCCGTCAATGATGACTTAGTCACCGAAAACGGCATGAACATCGGAGACTATGCCGGTGGCAGTGGCTGGGCGGAAATAGTTTACAAGGCTAAGGTTAGTGAAAATGCCAAATGTGGCGACAAACTAACGAACTCTGCCATCATTAGTACAACTGATGGGAATAAAACTGCAGAAGTCACGGTGACTGTCACTGCGGATAGTTGCACCCCCGATAACCCAGAGAATCCTGAAAATCCTGAGGACCCAAAACCTACCGATCCCGAAACCCCAGATAATCCAGATAATCCAGAAACCCCAGATACGCCAGAAAAACCCGAAGAAGAGCGCCCAACCGAAATCGTCCAAACCGGCCCACTAGAAATCACCATGGCCACCATAATTGCTATCGCCATAATTGGCACCGGCGGATATTACTGGTACACTCATCGTACTTTGAAGACAGTCAAAGACAAGGTTGCAGGGAAGACCCCAAAAGATTCTAAAACCCAAGGCCCCTCTTCCCAAAAGCACTAAAGTGTGATATAATGATACAGATTAACAAAGGAATAATATGAAGAAAGCAGTTATCCTCGTTGGCGGGAAGCAATATCTCGTCGAGGAAAAAGAGACCCTACGGGTGGACCTCCTCCCGGCAGGCACCAAAGAGCTCGAGACTGATGCTTTGCTCGTAATTGATGGCGACAAGACTACTGTCGGCACCCCTACGGTAAAAGGCGTTAAGGTTTCAGCCAAAGTCAAGACCGAAGAGGTTAAAGGCGACAAGGTCCGCGTGATTCGCTATCACTCCAAGAAGCGTGTCCACAAAGAGACTGGTCACCGCCAAAAATACTCTGAGATTGAGATTATTTCAATCAAGTAGCCAAAAACCTTCCAAAGCGTTCTCGCGGAGGAAGGTTTTTTGACGCGTTCCTATGCGGTATGCTATAATGTTTATGTATAGACAATATGAAAAGGCCTATATATGGATAAAAACATCAGTATTATTGCGAGCATTTTGGTAGCAACTACCATTCTTTCTGGTATGGTGCAAAGCGGAGCATTTGATGATGGAGCCTTTGCCGAATCCGCCACCATCACTACTACGATTTCCGTATCTAGTGCCTGCTCTATGAATTCTAATGTCACTTCGTCTCACAGCGCCACACTAATTCCTGGAGTATATTCCGGCTCATATAATGACGGCACCAGCACCCCCTACGCCAACGGCATCGGTTCCACCACCCTCACTACTATATGTAATGACAATGATGGCTATGCAATATATGCAGTAGGATATACTGGTAATACTACTACTTCTGGTAATACTAATCTTGTAGGTACTACTACAGGAGCTACTATAGTTACTGGTACTAATACTTCAGGAGATACATCAAACTGGGCTATGAAGCTAACTAAGGTTACAGACACTAGCATATCCTATAATCCAAATAATCTAACAATAGAAAGTGATACTAATGGTACATATAGTAATTACCACATAGTACCAAGTGACTATACTAAAGTAGCTTCTTATTCTTCTACTACTGATACTACCAAAGGATCTAAACTCACTACTACCTATGCAGCATATA